>Ga0315282_10018167_pt1 | contig 10083 bp, 11 predicted proteins | sample YL17G07_20_MG_FD_203693 | JGI IMG/M metagenome (GOLD analysis project Ga0315282, IMG submission 203693) | Sediment microbial communities from Yellowstone Lake, YNP, Wyoming, USA - YL17G07_20 | ecosystem: Environmental > Aquatic > Freshwater > Lake > Sediment | place: USA: Wyoming | collected... | reverse complement strand
TTCTACCAGATCTAAATTGCCCTATTATCCATTTTCTTTTCTTCTCGGTTAATGTTTCCATAATATCACCGAGAAGCAGAAATTTAGCTAAATATTAGAAGTGTAACCTAATTATGAAATTGAACACCAAAAAGCAAAAACAAAAATATTTATAAATAAGCTCCTAATTAGTATGTATCGCAAGAATGGACGAGGCTTATAAACGATGTCTAAAATTTTTTCTATTAATTTATTTAGTGTTAAGTGTGTAGAATAAAAAAATGAAAGATAAAATGCTCTGCATAAGCTCGATTGTGAGGGCATATAAATGAAACTAAAATTTGATAAGAAAATATTAATCATGGGATATGGAGCAGTATCAAGGTGTCTGCTTCCGATGCTTGTCAATCATATTGAAGTTCCATACGAAAATGTAACTATTATTGATTTTGAGGATAAGAATGAGGAGGTTATGGAATGGACCTCAAGCGGTATGAAATATTCTCAGATAAGGATAACTGAAAAAAACCTAACTGATGTGCTTTCTCAAAATCTTGACAATGGCGGTATGCTGATTGATTTGGCATGGAATATTGGGTGTAATGATTTAGTAAAATGGTGCCATGAAAATAATGTATTGTATGTAAACGCATCAGTTGAGCAATGGGAGCCCTACAAGGATCATGATAAAAAAAGCGCATATGAAAAATCTCTTTACTGGAGGCATATGCAGCTCAGGGAAATGATGAAAGGATGGAATGAAAAAGGAGCTACAGCTGTCCTTGATCATGGAGCAAATCCTGGGCTAATTTCACATTTTGTAAAGCAAGGATTGATAGATATTGGCAACCAGCTGATAAAAGATAAAAAAGTCAGCAATAAAGAAGCTCTTGAAATAAAAGAAATAATTATGGAGAGGGGTTTTGCAAAGCTTGCTATGAAGCTTAATATTAAGGTTATTCATTGCTCAGAAAAAGATACCCAGGTGAGTGATAAACCCAAAGAGCCAAATGTTTTTGTTAACACGTGGAGTATAGCTGGATTTCATGAAGAAGGCATTGGACCGGCAGAAATGGGCTGGGGCACTCATGAAAAATGGATGCCAGCATCCGCGGTAATTCCCCAAATCGGCCCGAAAAACCAGATATTCTTGCAGCAATCAGGCATCAACACCTGGGTCTATTCGTTTGTTCCTCCAGATCATGAAATAATCGGCATGGTAATCCGCCATGGCGAGGCATTTACAGTATCGGAAAAATTAACAGTGTACAAAGATGGAAAGCCTATCTACAGGCCAACCGTTCACTATGCATATAATCCATGCGATGCGGCCATTGCTTCCCTAAATGAGTTAAGAGGCCTTAACTATAGACTAGTTGAGAAGCAACATATATATGATGATACGGAAATAATCAAGGGCTCAGATATTCTGGGTGCATTATTGATGGGCCACATGTATAACTCCTGGTGGACCGGCTCAGACCTTTCCATTGAGGAAGCCAGAAATCTTGTTCCTGGCCAGAATGCCACAACCATCCAGGTTGCAGCTGGCATTTTAGCATCTATTATGTGGATGATAGAAAATCCAAAAAAAGGAGTATGCGTACCAGATGACCTGCCACATGACTATGTTCTTAAGATGGCTAAGCCTTATCTCGGCAAATTTATATCAGAGCCTTATGATTGGACACCATTGAAAAACAGGCAGATACTTTTTTCCAATAATCCATCTGGAATTAAATTGGACAGGTCCGATCCATGGCAGTTCAAAAACTTTTATTTTTCCCCATAAAATGGAAGACGTAATAGTAAATGAAAAAGTCACTCTTGACAAAGAGATGATGAAGAAAATTGCAGAGAAGTATGGTACTCCCATATTTATTATAGATCATGATAAGATAAGAGAAAATTACCGAGAATTTAAGGAAAATCTGCCAAAGGTTCAGGCATATTATGCTGTAAAAGCAAACTCCAACCCACTGATTATCAAAACATTGTATGAAGAAGGTGCAAGTTTTGATGTTGCATCTATGCCTGAGTTTCTGCTGGTTTATGAAAATATAAAGAACATGCCAGAAAAAGAGAGGCAGGACTGGATATGGGACAAAATTATATATGCCAACACAATAAAGCCTATCGAGACATTGCAGGCTCTGGATAAGTACAAGCCTCTTGTGACTTATGATAATGTAGAAGAGCTTAAAAAAATTAAGGAGCATGCCCCTAATGCAGGTCTTTGCCTCAGGATAAGGGTTCCAAACACAGGCTCAATGGTTGAGTTGAGCTCAAAATTTGGCGCTCTTCCAGGTGAAGCAGTTGACCTTATAGAAGAAGCTTTTAAGATAGGGCTTATTGTAGAAGGTATAAGCTTCCATGTAGGAAGCCAATGCACAAATTTTGAGAACTATGTTCAGGCATTGCAGCTTTCTTCAAGCATAATTAAGGAAGTGGATTTAAGGGTTGGAAAAAAGATAAATATATTAGATATTGGCGGCGGATTTCCTGTTAGATATAACAATAAAGTGAAAACCTTTAAAACCCTTTCAAAAAAATTAACCACTGAGATAAAAAGGCTTTTCCCTCCTGAGATGGAAATTCTTTCAGAGCCTGGAAGATTTATGATAGCAACAGCATGCATACTTGTTGCAAAAGTAATTGGAAAAGCAAATAGGGATGGAAAGCCATGCTACTACATAAATGATGGAGTTTATCACACATACTCAGGCCAGATTTTTGATCATTGCGTATATCCGGTCAAAGCTATAAAAGAAGGCGAGCCTCAAATAAGTGCTGTCTTTGGGCCAACCTGTGATGCCCTTGATACAATAACCCTTGCTGCAGAGCTCCCTGAATTAGAGCTTCTAGATTTTGTATATTCAGAAAATATTGGAGCGTATTCACATGCCTCTTCAACATTCTTTAATGGTTTTCCACCTGCAAAAGTAGTTCATATAAATAGGTAATAGTTTAGCTTCAATACAAAAATCCCATATTCGTAGAGTATTACAAAATTCTTGTGATAAGCAGGTGTTTATTCTATACATAAAATGATGCCTTGCATCAATGAGAAAGTCTTATATATTGATTGATCCTATCATACATATTAAGATGAAAAAGCTAAGCTATAGCATAGCTCCAGAAAAAGATTATACAAAAGCAAAGTTTGTCATAGTTCCAGTTCCATATGACAAAACAAGCACATGGATAAAAGGAGCGGACAAAGGTCCCGAAGCCCTTTTAGAGGCATCAACAAAAATGGAGCTTTACGATATTGAAACAGAAACTGAGGTCTATAAGTCAGGCATTTTTACTGATTCTCGAATTGAAGAAAAATCAACTCCTGAGAAGATGGTCCAATCTGTCAAAAAAAGAGTGAAAAATCATTTAGATAAAGGCAAATTAACAGTTGTAATAGGAGGGGAGCATTCTGTTAGTATTGGAGCTATCCAGGCTCATGCAGAGAAATTTAAAGATATGTGTGTTCTGCAGCTTGATGCCCATTCGGACCTTAGAAATGAATATCATGGCTCCAGATATAATCATGGCTGCGTCATGGCAAGGGCTAAAGAAGTATGTCCTAATATAATCCAGGTAGGGATACGAAGCATGGGCTTTGAGGAACTTAAGAATATGGAAAAAGATAAAGTTTTTTTCACCCAAAAAATGCAGATGAATTGGATTGAAAAAGTGATTTCGAAACTATCCAAGAAAGTTTATTTGACAATTGATCTCGATGTCTTTGACCCATCCATAATGCCATCCACAGGAACTCCTGAGCCAGGCGGTTTATTTTGGTATGATGCATTAAAACTGCTTAGAAAGGTTATTGAAAATAGAGAGTTAATTGGATTTGATGTGGTTGAGCTGTGTCCAAGTAAAAATTACAAGGCTGCAGATTTTCTTGCTGCATTGCTAATCTATAAAATATTAAGTTATCATGAAAAGTTTTATAAATTAGATAAAAAATCTTCTTAAAATAAAATTTTTGGAGGGAAGAATGATACCATCAAAGGTTTTTTTTACAAAGGGAGTAGGAATACATAAGGATAGATTAGCTAGTTTTGAGCTTGCTTTGAGAAAAGCAGGAATTGAGAAGTGCAATATGGTTTATGTCTCAAGCATCCTGCCTCCAAATTGCAAGATTATACCTACCCAGCAGGGTTTGGCTGAATTAAAGGCCGGAGAGATAACTTATTGTGTTATGGCTAGAAGCGAAACAAATGAGCCAAATAGGCTTATTTCTGCTGCAGTCGGACTTGCAGTACCAACTGATAAAGAAAGTTACGGTTATCTGTCTGAGCATCATGGATTTGGAGAAACAGATGAAAAAGCAGGTGAATATGCAGAGGATGTTGCAGCTACAATGCTTGCATCCACACTAGGTATAGAGTTTAATCCTGAAACTGCATGGACTGAAAGAGAACAGGTATATAAGGCCTCAGGAAAAATTTTTACTACAAGAAATGTGGTTCAGTCAGCCCAGGCAAACAAGGAAGGATTATGGACGACAGTTATAGCAGTTGCGGTTTTTTTGGCAGATAATACAACCAATGGAGCAGCACCTCAGAAGGAACCTTAATTAATGCTTATGTTTATATCTCCCTCTTTTTTCCACTATTTCAAGCCTTGGTAGAACATCTTGAAAGTCATGACAGGATTTATAGCCTGCAAGTACTTCATTAAAGCATTTCTCCCCTATTTTGTAATGTTTGCTTTCTAGAGCCTGCTTCAACAAATGCAAATCAACAGCCTTGTCTTCCACTTTGTGGGAAAAAAAGCTTAAGCCAAAATCTATGAATTGTATTTCACCACTCTTTTTGCCTACAATAAAGTTGGATGTGGTTAAATCCCCATGGATTATATTATTGTTATGTAGGGTCGCAATTTTTTCTCCTAACTCTTTCATTAATTTCGTATAGTTTGTTTCATTCAAAACATCTCTAAGTTTAGTTCCCTCAACGTATTCCATCTCAATAATCTCTTTTTCATCTGTTTTGATTACCTTTGGGGCGGGAAAATTAATAGCTGCCAATTTATCAGTTATTTTAGCCTCTCGTTTGGTTCTCGACTTCCTAAGCCTTTCATCAATTTCATTGATCCTGTAATTCTTCTTGATTCTATCTTTGATCACATTTCCATCTAGGTATATTATAGCTTCTGCTCCAGATCCTATTACTCTTCTCATCATTTTAGTTCAAATTAGAGTATATATTTAAATTTATTTTATTTCAAAATAAATAATTTTATAAAACCAAAACAATCCCTGCCTATTTTACAGCCCCGTAGTGTAGTGGCCAAGCATAGGGCCCTCTGGAGGCTCTGACAGCAGTTCGAATCTGCTCGGGGCTATTTTTTAGTTGATTTGTATCGGTTTTTTTGCGTCAAAAAAAATTGTTCCAAAGCGTAATGGAGTCCTGAAGAAATAGAGTGATAATTTTTTTAGGTTGAAAATGTGAGAGTGACCGAAGGAATGGATTTTCAAAAAGTATAAATACCAGCATACATTACTTAAATGGAAGATGAAAAAAGAGATAATATTAAGTTTAAAAAAAAATTTTGAAGATTATGCAAACGAAGCAGATGGTATAGAATTCTGGTTTGCCAGAGACTTGCAAAAGCTTCTGGATTATGATGAATGGAGAAATTTCTTAAATGTTATCGAGAAGGCAAAAACTGCCTGCAGGACATCTAATCAGAATGTTCAAGACCATTTTGTTGATATCAACAAAAAGGTCAAAATAGGTTCTGAAGCAGAAAGGGAAATTGATGATATTATGCTCACAAGATATGCATGTTACTTAATTGCTCAAAATGGTGATCCTAGGAAAGTGCAGATTGCCTTTGCTCAAAGCTATTTTGCAGTACAGACCAGAAAGCAGGAACTTATTGAAGAAAGAGTTGCTTTAATTGAAAGATTAAACGCAAGGCAGAAATTAGTAGCATCTGAGACAGAGCTTTCTAAGTTAATTTATGAAAAAGGAGTTGATGATGCAGGATTTGCCAGAATAAGAAGCAAGGGAGATAAAGCATTATTTGGAGGATACACCACAGATATGATGAAAAGTAAACTTAAAATCCCTAAGAACAGGTCTTTAGCAGACTTTCTCCCAACAATCACTATTACAGCAAAGAATTTGGCTACAGAAATTACCAATTTTAATGTAAAAAGAGATAATCTTGAAAGTGAAGATAGAATAACCGGCGAACACGTAAGGAATAATGCAGAAGTAAGGGGATTATTATCCAAAAGAGGAATAAAACCAGAGGAGTTGCCTCCCGAGGAAGATATTAAAAAACTTCAAAGAAGAGTTAAAACAGATGAGAAAATGATTGCTAATGCTTCAAATAGAAGAAAATTACTAAAATGAGTGAAGAAAGTTTTTGGAAAAAAGGTTCTTTTGCAGAAACTTTAGGACCTCAAGATGTCAAAGAAAGAATGAAAACCTTTCATAAGAAGTATGATGAGGATATGAGTTTTAACTGTAAGAAATGTGGTACAAAGATTTCGGCTCATAACAAAGATTGGCATGCTTGCATGTGTGATGAATGTTTTAATGGAGAGCATTTTCCCGAAGAAGCACAAATTTTTGAAACTAATCTTGAGGAAATTGAGAAGATTTGCAAAAGAAACGAGAAAGAGAATATAAAATTTTACAAATTTTTGAAAACCGATGAGCTAAACCAGAAAAGGTATTAAGAAGTCATACTTTATGAAAATAAAAACCTGATGAGATGGTATAAATGAGTTCGACACCTGGGTTCCAGTCCAGGAGAAATGTTGAACCACAAACTACCTACCAGCAACTACAGACAAAATCTGACAGCAGTTCGAATCTGCTCGGGGCTATTTTCATTTTTTGGAATAGATTGTTAAAATCGCTTCAAGTTGAAAAGAACAAAGTATATTTTTAAAATTATTATTATAAAATAGTGGTAACAAATAGAAAAATTTATAATTCTGAGAATATCTTCGATAGGTTATGGGTGAACTGGGCAATAGTCAAAGATGGAGAGCAATTGACGAGAAAACGTTAAAAGGGCTATTTAAGAAAAAAGTTACAGCACTAGATGCTGTTGATGGAATTTTAACTTTGGACAAGCTTGTAAAAACAAGAGACCAAGAAATGCCCCCTGACTGGACCATTTATATGCGAATATTTGGAGCACCATTGACTACTAAAACTGATTTGATGTTATTCTTAGCCCAGTATGGGATTGGTGGATTAGAACCAGCAAGGATTATAGGTGTTGAGACAGACACAATTGTGGATGAAAAACGCTGGGGAACTGCAAAAGCTTGGGATAGAGAGGAAGTATCAAGAGAAGTACCCCCAATAATCTACAATTTATCCAGAAACAAAAGATTGGTAATCTTAGAGGGAGTCTATAGCGCAGTTTTTCATCCTTTAGGTTTGAATTTCCCTGTAGAAGGGACAGATAAAAGATACTCAATGGATATCGAAGTTAAATCTGTATCTGATTATAGTATAAGAAAAAAAAGAGCTATCAGAAGAGACGGTAATACATTTAAGATAACCCAGTGGGAGGAAATATTATTTTATTGGGTGACTCCGTTTGATGGAAGGGACATGGTCATTTCAACTGATCTTGCAGAAAATGCTGTGCTGTTAGAGGAAAAGATAGGACAATTGTGCACCCAAAAACAGATTACTGAGCATCAATTAACATTTTTGAGAGCTTACAAAGAATTCAATATGAAGATGATAGAGTATTTTGAAAGAAGAAAGACTAGATAAAAGTTGTAAGTAACATTTTTTCCAAGAAAACAATCTCTTAATTATTATTTTCCCAATCATTGTCATAGAAATATGCAGTTTAACTATACTCCGTTCCTAGAATTATAATTTACTGCTTCTCTAAATCCTTGAGGAGGTTCATAACCAAAAACAGTGCTTAAAGATCTGGCAATCCAGTTAGGAGTTAAATTCATGTCCAAGGGCAAATGCAAAGCATACTCTGGTTCATTTGGCTTCTGGCTAAGTTTTAGTAAATCTACAATTTTTTCATCTACTAATGCTTTCTTTCTGTATTTGATGCATTGCACTAGATGGTACTGCAATGCATAAACTGAGTGACTTCCTTTGTCTAGTTTGTATATTATAGTAAGTTTGAAATGTGAACAACTATATAAATGTTTGATTCTGATTCCATTCGGGAATAGGATACCTTCGGTATCCGTTGCTTTCATCCCCACCTTGCGGAAGGGGACTTCCCGCAACTAAGTTAAAAATCAAAATCCTAAAAAATATTTCTAAGATGCATAATCTCTAAATAGGTTATCCAACAGCATAAGCAACATTAACATTTGCCTGTACTGCCATCTTCTGCGGTGAAATGAGGTTATTAGCGTATTCTGATGGTATTTCAGCAGTTTCTGCTGAGGGTTCATTCGAAGGAGCAATCCACCAGCCGCTTTCCTCAATCTTTAGGGTTCTCCCTAACTTCACACCTGTGCTTTTTGTAACAGTCTCTGCTTTTTGTTTTGCAGCCATTGTCGCTTTGGCCATTGCTTCTGCTACTGCCTTGTTTGTAGCATCCTTAGATGTTATGAACTCAATCCTATCTACTGAATTAGCCCCGCTATTAACAGCTGATTTTATCAGCCTAGAGATGTTGTGCACATCAGTTGTAACTTTCAATGTATAGACCAATTCATATCCTTTTTCTATAGGCCCCTCTGGAGTCCAATCTTCCTTCTTATTTAAGTAATAATACGATGTCTCTATATTTCCCTGTTTTACTCCCTCCTGAATCAATGAGCCCCTTACTTCCTCAACAGCCTTAGCATTTAGCTCTTGAGTCAGTTCAGGAGTTTGCTCATTCGTAGTTATGGAAAAATATAGTACGACAAAATCAGGGCTAATGACAACCTCAGACTGTCCTCCTACATTAATATAATCGCTCTTCTTATCCGTATTTATACTGGCAAGCCCAATAATAAACGCTATGCTTACTATAACAACCGAACAAATGATTATTGACTCTTTCATTTTATATCCCCCTATATAATAAAATAGGATATTAACATTAGTTTAAATAATTTTGCTTTAAACAATATCGGAAAGAATTCAGAATGAAATAATGGAAACAGTTAGCTATCGTTAATCTCTTTTCTCCATTTATATACTCTTATAAAAATATAAACTGCTAATAAAGAAACTGCTACATACATAAATTGGTCTGGAATAAAGAGGCTATATTTAAACAGAATCCATGAAAACGGGAACATCCACATAATTCCTCCTAAGAAATGTATATTAAATGTATCAAGTAAAAGGTGAGATATTGCGCCAATTCCAATTAAAAAAGCTGCTGAAAAGAAGTCCTTAAAGAGTGTGGCTAGTAAGACTGCTAGAGCCAAAAGAGGGATCAGGCTATGAAACAATGTTACAGCAATTAAAAATCCATCCGGTAATTTGATTATAAACCCCAATAAGAATATCCTAGAAACAATATCAGGGAGAATTGCGCCTGCTAATATCAATCCTTTTTTCTTCATATTGATTAATTCGCAGGCAATAAGCACAACCAATACATGCGTAATCAAATCAGGCATAATCAAAACCCCCTTTCTTTAATCTAAACTCCTTAAACATTATTATAACGACAATTATAAATGGAATTATTGAAAATAAATATAATGCCTTGATATATTTGTTTACCCTATATTTTTGGCAAACAAGTTGGGCATTGTTTACTTTCAAAAGAAAATCCAAATATTGCTCATCCTCTATATTATTCTTGGGGCAAATTACAGGTATATCATAAGAAGCTGTTTTTATCTTAAGTGAATCCTGTTGCACAGCGGTAACTACACCTTCTATCTCAAACTGCCTCCCTTCAAAATTGCCTAGATTAGCAAGCGTCTCTTTAGAGAAGGCCACTGGACCATTAGGACTATTTAAGTAATAGTATTGCAATAAAGCAATAGTCATAACCGAAAAAACAGCTATTATAAGTAAACAACCCCCAATCAGAGATTGGGGGATTTCCGTGCTTAGGCGCCAAAGCATAAGAGCGTTTGCTGACTCTGCATGTTTGCGCCATATTTCTGGTTTCTTATGTAATTGATTGTGTCCTGAA
>Ga0315282_10018166_pt1 | contig 10084 bp, 11 predicted proteins | sample YL17G07_20_MG_FD_203693 | JGI IMG/M metagenome (GOLD analysis project Ga0315282, IMG submission 203693) | Sediment microbial communities from Yellowstone Lake, YNP, Wyoming, USA - YL17G07_20 | ecosystem: Environmental > Aquatic > Freshwater > Lake > Sediment | place: USA: Wyoming | collected... | reverse complement strand
CCATAGATAATCTTTCCTATTCGCGCAGCGCCTCTGTTCTTCATGCGTCAATCCAAAATTGAATAAACGCCGTGATTACGAATGGTTGTCAACTTTATCACAACTTCGGATTGACGCTTATTCGAAAGCAGGCATAAGTAAAACTTAAAGAAAAATAAAGGCAGAGCCGAATGAGCCTGCCTTGTGCTTGCAAGAAAAGCATTAAGTTTGCTACCGAGTTTAATTCATGATCTGCCAATTTGTATCACTCACCTGTGCTGGAACTTCTGTCGAAGAGATGGTTCCTCCATCCATAAACCAGATGTACGTCCACCCCGTGGAGATGGAGCCATAAGACTGACACACAAATTGTATACGACCCCCAGGCTGTAGCCCTTGAGGGAAAAGAGAAACGGATTTAGAATATTTTAGGAGGACCGGAATGGAAAGAAAAGGGAGGGGGAAAGTTTGTATCTCTCTCTGTTTGTTTCTATTGATCGTGCTCTGTGTCATGGGCTGTGCCCAGCTGAGTGGAAGTGGTTTTCTCAGAAAAGAATTCTTAACATACGAAAACATTGCAGTCCTTCCGTTTGAAGGAGATGATACTGGCGAAGTGGCTAAGGCCTTTGCCTGGAATTTTCACGAGAAATTCCCGCAGATTTCGATTTTGGGCGGGCGGCAGTTTTTAGACAACCCTCGAGAAGAGAAATTCAATCTTAACCAACTGGATGATGCAACGAGATTAAAGATTGGTAGGAGGGTGGGTGCTCAGGCCCTGATAACGGGAATGATTTACTCTCCAAGCGTTTTGGATTGGTACCTTCAGGTGAAGATCGTTGATACCGAAACGGGTCAGGTATTAGGCCGTTCGATGGTTGAGATGAATTCCTTATTCTCAACAGATATAGAAAAAGCCACTCATTTGGCAGTAGAGAAGCTTTCCTTGTGGTAAGTGGATTTAAGAATTGGTAGCCTGCAGATTGGGCCCTTTATATAACCTCTCTGTTTATCGTTATCTGTCCTCCTTTGTTGATTACCGATCAAAATCAAGCATGTTTTACAAAAATGTCCACCTGCAGAGTACACGAAGAAATGGTGAAGGGATTGGGATTGACCCAAGGGAGATCGTGGCTCCAGAGCGATCCTGAAAACCTCTGATCCATGGTGGGAATTGTGTTTCTGGACATAAAAAAGGAGCTAGGAAATGTATCCTAACTCCTTGAATTTATTGGAGCGGGCAACGGGGATCGAACCCGCGACCCTCGGCTTGGGAAGCCGATGCTCTACCAGCTGAGCTATGCCCGCCTTTTTCTATTGGACACCCATAAAATAATAGAAACGATTCAGTATTGTCAAGGTGGAGCCGCACGGGCTAAAGCCCATGGCCCCTCCACATGCTTCAGAGGCGCCTGCCTTCGCCGAATCGCCTCCCCTCTGCAAGGCTTCTGGAGGCGGGGCTTCGCGCAGACGGGCGCAACCCTCCGAAGCATACCCTACTACGCTCCTTCAGAGCTTCGAAGGGTACCCTCTCCGCATTCATCCACGGTCCGAAAGACCGTGGCTTTCTGCGTAGGAGGGTAATGCAAGAACTGTCTAAATGACGACAAGGTCTTTGGAAAGATAGGTCAACACCTCAGCTCCTTGAGATGTGACCCGCACCATATCCTCGAGCCGAACCCCTCCCAGATTCGGAACATAGATTCCAGGTTCAATGGTAAAAACCATTCCCTCTTGAAGGACATTCTTATTCTCGGCATTGATCGTCGGATCTTCATGAACGGCCAATCCGACCCCGTGGCCCAACCCGTGGCCAAAATAGTCACCGTACCCGCAGTTCCGAATGTGATCCCTTGCAGCAGCATCCAGCTCGTGGATTGGGATTCCCGGTCGAACCAATGCTACCGCTTTGTCATGAGCTTCCTTGACGAGTTGAAAAATGGTCTTCTGCTCGGAAGTTGGAGAGCCGCAGATCACCATGCACGTTTCATCGGAGTGGTATCCTTGAAATCTCGAACCGAAATCGAAAAGGATAAAATCTCCCCGTTCGACCCTTTTCTGGCTTGCTCTCCCGTGGGGGAGAGCAGATCGTTTGCCTGAAGCGACGATGATGTCAAATCCCAGCGCGTCGGCTCCGCTTCTTTTCATGTGAAATTCCATCTCGAAAGCAATCTCTTCTTCGAGGGTTCCCTCTTTCAGGATTTTCAGGGCGTGGTGAAATGCGTCAGATGAAATCTGAATGGCTTTCCGCATGAGAGCCAACTCTTCCTCGTCCTTCACCATCCTGAGTAACTTGATCTCCTCCTCCATGGGGTGAAGTCTTGTCCCATCTTCTAACTTTTTTGAAAGAGCGCGATAAAAGGACACGGTCAGGAAGGCCGCTTCGAACCCGATCGCCTTCAGCTTCAGACTCGAAAAGAGAGAAGCGATCCCATCCAGCTTCTTCTTGTAACGGACGATCTCAGCCCCTTTCACCTCCTGCTCTGCCTGGATCCAGTACCGAGAATCCGTCAGAAAAAAAGACTCTTTGTCCGTCAGAATGACAGCGGCATCACTTCCCGTGAAACCGCTAAGGTAACGGATGTTTTCGAGGCTGGTGAAGAGGAAACCGTCCAGATGGCCAGATTCCATCGCTCTTCGAACCAGATGCTTCCGTTTCTCATAGGGGGAGTTCTCAGTCAAGGTTTTCTCCGTTCTCTTAACTTGTTTAGCCATTTTTCCAGATTCCGAACCTTCTTTGGAGCCGGAGAGGTTGATTGCGTTGACCGGGAAAGGTTCGTGGGCAAGTCGGCTCGATGCCCCCGTCCCGCCCTATCGGGGTAGGTAGGGGGGGGAGCCGACCGTGTAATCCTATCGACATTGGCCGGAAGCTCCGCCTCGTGGGCGAGGTGCCTCACTTTCTCCTCCAGTTCTTCCAGTCTTTCTTTCAACTCAACGTCCTCGGGATCACGCTCAGAAAGTGTCTTGAAGAGCGAATACGCTTCTTCGAGATGGCCCTGCTGAAGATAGATCTCAGCCAGGGTTTTTGTGACAAGTCGGTCCATGCGTCATCCAGAAAAAATGTTACCCTCACGTTAGAAGATCATGGATAAAAAGTCAAGATTGTTGAGGATTCTGGATCGGCAGACTATTGACACAGTGTGGAATATAAAATAATATTATGTCGCTCGGAGCAAGGAGTAGAAGCCATGGACAAGAAATATCTGTTTTCACCCGGGCCGACGATGCTTCCGCCAGAGGTGCTCCTCAAAATGGCAGGACCCATCATGCACCACCGGGAACCTGAGTTTGAGAAGATGATGGAAGAGATCAGGGAAGGGCTGAAATACCTTTTCCAAACCAAGAACGAGGTCATGGTCTTTACGTCCTCTGGAACCGGCGCGATGGAGGGAGCGGTTTCAAATATTCTTGCGAAAGGGAACAAGGCCCTGGTTGTCCGAGGGGGTAAGTTTGGCGAAAGATGGGGTGAGATCTGTAAGGCTTACGGGATCGAGTTTGTTCCCATTGATGTCGAGTGGGGAAAGGCCGTTAGGCCTGAGCAGATTCGGCATGCTTTAGCCGAAAATCCGTCCATCCGTGCCGTCTATACCCAAGCCACAGAGACGTCCACAGGGGTGAAGCATCCCATTCGAGAGATTGCGGGAATTGTTGGAAAGTATCCGGATACAGTGCTCGTTGTGGATGCCATCACCGGGATCGGCGTGTTCGATCTTCCCATGGATGCCTGGAATCTCGATGTGGTCATCAGTGGTTCTCAGAAAGCTCTCATGCTTCCTCCCGGGCTTTCATTCGCGGTTTTGAGTGAAAAGGCTTGGACGTTTGTGGAGAGGTCAAACCTGCCCAAGTATTACTTTGACTTCAAGCGCGAGTTGAAGTCGACCCAGAAGAATCAGAGTTCCTACACGCCCGCTGTCTCTTTGTTCGTGGGCTTACGGGAATCGCTTCGAATGATGCAGGAAGAGGGCCTCGAAGCCCTTTTTCGGCGGCACAAGAAACTGGCAGAAGCCACTTGGGCCGCTGTGAAGGCCCTGGGTCTTGAGCTTTTTGCTCCGGAAGCTCCGAGTGAAGCGGTCACAGCGGTCAAGGTCCCTGAGGGCATTGACGGCGTGAAATTGCAGAAACTGTTCTTTGAACGATTTGGAATCACCGTGGCTGAAGGACAAGACCGGGCCAAGGGGAAGATCATCCGGATTGCCCATCTCGGCTACTACGACCGGCTGGACATGATCATGGTCATTTCTGCTTTGGAGATGCTCCTCAAACAGATGGGACACTCGTTTGAGCTGGGCAAGGGCGTCAGAGCGGCAGAAGAGGTGTTCCTGAAGGAGTAATACGAAAATCATTGCGTGAGGTGATTGATTTGCAGTCGGCAAGCAAAGTTCTGGTGAGCGATCCCCTATCCAACAAAGGGTTGGAGATTCTTGGCAAGGCGAAAAACCTGAGATTCGATCTTAAGCCAGGACTCTCGCCTGAGGAACTCAAGAAGATTATCCCTGACTACGAGGCGATTATTGTCAGGAGCGAAACGAAGTTGACGAAGGAAATCATCGAAGTTGCTACTCGCTTGAAGGTGATCGGACGAGCGGGGATCGGGGTCGACAATGTAAATCTTGGCGCTGCCACAAGAAAGGGGATCGTCGTGATGAATACCCCTCAAGAGAACGCCATGGCAGCGGCCGAACTCACGATCGCCATGATGCTCTCCATTGCGAGGAGGATTCCTCAGGCCACGGCTTCGATGAAGGCAGGAAAATGGGAAAAGAAAAAATTCATGGGCCTGGAGCTGTACAAGAAGACCCTCGGAATCGTGGGTGTGGGAGTGATCGGAGCGATCGTCGCAGACCGGGCCAAATCGCTCAAAATGAGAGTGGTCGCCTATGACCCGTATCTTTCGAAGGAGGCAGCCGAGAAAAAAGGGATTGATCTGATTTCATTTGAGGAACTTCTGGAAAGGTCTGATTTCATCACCGTTCACACTCCTCTCACAGAGGAAACACGAAGTCTGATCGATAAGAAGGCACTCCGAAAGATGAGAGACGGGGTCATTCTCATCAACTGTGCCAGAGGCGGGATCGTGAACGAGAAAGATCTTCAGGAAGCTATTAAAGAGGGCAAGGTGGCTGGAGCAGCTCTCGATGTCTTTGAAAAGGAACCCGCCGTTGGCAATCCTTTGGTCGAGTTAGACGAAGTGATTTGTACGCCCCATCTGGGAGCGTCCACAGGAGAGGCCCAGGAGAATGTGGCTGTGGCCATCGTCCAGCAAGTGGTCGACTTCTTGCTCCTCGGAGAAGTTCGCAACGCCGTGAACATTCCATCGGTCAGCCCGGACATCCTGCCCCTCGTGCGGCCCTTCATACAATTAGGAGAGAGACTGGGAAGCTTCTTGGCTCAAATGGCCAGCCATGCCATCGAAGAGGTCAGCATTGACTATCACGGCGAAGTGGCAGTCTATGGAGTTAAACCGATCACGAGTTCGGTCTTGAAGGGACTGTTAAGTCCTCATCTCGGAGAGACGGTTAACTTTGTCAATGCACCGGTGATTGCCAAAGAGAGAGGGATTCGAGTGGTCGAGTCCATCCACACCCAGGCAGAGGATTTTGCCAGCTTGATGTCGATTACCGTTCGATCACAGGGGGAAGTGAACACCATTGCCGGAACCCTCTTTGGGAGAAAGGAATTGAGAATCGTTCGGCTTAACGATTTCTTGATTGAAGCGATTCCAGAAGGGGATATTCTCTTGATTGACAATGATGACCGTCCGGGGGTTATCGGAAACCTGGGGAGGGTTCTTGGAAGCAAGAACATCAATATTGCTACGATGGAGCTCGGCCGGGATCGAAAGGGTGGAAAGGCTATCGCACTCATCCATCTGGACAATCCCTTACCTGCCGGGGCTCTAGATGAGATCCTAAAAATGCCGCATATCATTGCGGTCCGTGAAATTCACCTCGAATAGGCACAAGGGAGGATGAACGTAGAATGCCCGGTATAGTCATTGTCGGAACTCAATGGGGGGACGAAGGGAAGGGAAAGATCGTCGACCTTCTGACCCAGTACGCTCATATGGTGGTTCGATTCCAGGGTGGGAACAATGCAGGCCACACGGTGCTGCTGAAGAAAGAAAAATTCATCTTTCATCTCATGCCCTCAGGAATTCTGTATGCGGATAAGAAGTGCGTTATCGGAAATGGTGTCGTTGTAGACCCCGCCGTTCTCATCGGGGAGATCGAAGAAGTCAAGAAGAGGGGTTACCTAAGAGACGACTCGCAACTCATGATCAGTGAGCAAGCCCACCTCATTCTTCCATATCATCGAAGAATCGATGTGGCCCGAGAGCGGATCTTCAAGATCGGTACGACAGGTCGGGGGATCGGACCTGCCTATGAAGACAAAGTGACGAGGTGGGGTATCCGAATGGTGGACCTCGTGGACGAAGAGGTCTTCAGAAGGAAATTGGAGACAAACCTGGTCCAGAAAAATATCTATCTGACTCAAATCCTGAAAGAAGAACCTTTCGAGTTCTCAAAGATCTTTGAGGAGTTCCTTCAGTATAAGAAGAAACTTGAGAGATACGTCCGTAATACTTCGTTGGCCATCTATGAAGAAATTCAGAAAAGGAAGAATGTCGTCTTTGAAGGAGCCCAGGGAGCTTTGCTAGATTTGGATCATGGAACCTATCCCTATGTCACGTCGTCCAACACAGTGGCGGGTAACGCGTGTGTCGGTTCTGGCGTAGGACCCACCATGATTGACTCGGTGATGGGAGTGGCAAAAGCCTACACCACACGGGTAGGAGAGGGACCTTTTCCAACAGAGTTGTTTGATCAGGTGGGTGATCAAATCCGTGCTACAGGTGGGGAATACGGTTCCACGACGGGAAGACCGAGGAGAGTGGGCTGGTTCGATGCGAACATCGTAAGACATTCGGTCAGAATGAGCGACATCCGAAAGATGACGATTACGAAGCTGGACGTACTTCGTGGGCTCGATAAGATCAAGGTCTGCGTGGGATATCGCTTGAACGGAAAGATCATTGACACCGTGCCGTCCAACTTAGATTTGCTCAACCGCTGTGAACCTGTGTACGAGGAATTGGATGGATGGAAAACGGAGATCAAGGAAGGGAAAAACTTGTCTGACCTTCCGAGAAATGCCCAGCGTTATCTTCGGAGAATCGAAGAACTGATCGGAGCGAAGATCGAGATGGTCTCCGTGGGGTCCGAGAGGAATGAGACCCTCGGCGTTAGAAATCCGTTCCTGGATTTCGCTTGACAACTCAATGGGATTCCCTTAGTTTTGAATGGATAGGGCCGTTAACTCAGGAGGTAGAGTATCTGCCTTTTAAGCAGAGAGTCGTGGGTTCGAGTCCCGCACGGCCCACCATAATAAAAGAAATGGAATATTGGAGTAGTGGAGTGATGGAGTAATGGAATGATAAAATAATGGAGTGATGGAATGTTGGAGTAAAGAAGTAATGGGTTTCTCTTTTGGAATCTTCTTTGTTACCCAATATTCCAATACTCCATTACTCCACTATTCCATTTCTTCTTGGGCGTCCCCATCGTCTAGCCCGGCCAAGGACACCGGCCTTTCACGTCGGCAACACCGGTTCGAATCCGGTTGGGGACGCCAATTTGATCCAAAAAATTGGCTTCCCGGCTAATTTCTTTGCTATTTTCTAGTGTCCCAATAGCGTCTTTTCAAAATTAGAAACCACTTGGAACTTGACCCGATTTCCATCGTCAACTACGGGTTGACGTTTTCCCACGTTTTTCCTTGACTTACAACCCCCTTCGGCTATAGACTGATGCATAAAAGACGAGTTGTTCGTATTTCACATTGAAAGGAGTCACTATGGGTTTCTTTGACAAGATTCTTGAGAAGCTTGGCCTCGGCCGTTCTGCACAGGCAGGACCGGCTCCCGTACCTAAACCTGAGCACATACCGGCTGCTCCAACATCCATCCCCGTCGTTGATGTGGTGGCGAAACTGGAGAAACTCTCTGCCTCGAATCCCCAAAAGCTCAATTGGAAGGTCTCGATCGTTGACCTGCTGAAGCTGTTGGGTCTCGAGAGCAGCTTTGCCGCGCGGAAGGAGCTTGCGGTCGAGCTCGGTTGCCCGTCCGAGAAGATGGGCGACTCGGCACAGATGAACATGTGGTTGCACAAGACTGTGCTGCAGAAACTCGCCGACAATGGCGGCAACATTCCGAAGGAACTGCTCGACTGACGGCTGCTGTTGTCCAACGCGTTGCGCCGGCCCGACTTTGAGGCGGGCCGATTTCGGCGCCAGTTCTGCGAGGTGCCGCCTCCTGCAGCGGGAAGGTGCCTCTCAAGAGGGTTGTCTATCTATCAGCCGCCGGTTTCCGAAATATGATCGGATTTGGGTGTAGGGCGTATTAGGTGTTCATCTTTAGGCTTTTGGTCTCGTGGCCATAGTAGCAGTAGAATAGAGAAAGAGAAGGAGGAATCAAACCATGGGAAATCTTGTACCTTTGATTATTCAACTCATTTGCGGCGCCGCTGGTGGTAATATTGCCGGTTCTCTACTGAAAAACTCATCTTTAGGCACTCTTGGTAATTCTATCGCTGGCATTGTCGGCGGTGGTCTGGGTGGTCAGTTGCTGGGCTTGTTGGGCGTTGGCGCGGCTGGCGGAGGCGGTCTGGATATTGGGAGTATTATAGGGAGTATCGCAGGCGGCGGGGTTGGTGGTGGCGTCCTCATGGCGATCATCGGCATGATCAAGAGCGCCCTAGCCAAGAAATAAAATAAGTAAGAAGGTCTGCTGAGAGACAATCTGTTCCATTTTGAGGATCGGCTGCGGGTGGGCTGAATCCTGAAAGGAAAGGCCGGGCATTTTCCCTCTCGTAAATTCCCTTCTGACGTTTAAAGGGTTAGGAGCCATTAGACAACGTCAGATCACCAACAGACAAATAGAAAGGAGATAGCATATGGCAGGGAAAGCACGACGCACCACACACCGCAGCAAAACAGGAACGAAGCTCTATGCCGTAAGGGACAGCAAGGGTCGTTTCAAAGATATTCAGACTTATAAACGTTCACATGGCCAGGATATCAAACGTAAGAGCAAGAAGGAAAAATAGACTCTTATCATTCAAGAGCTACATCCTTCATTCTCTTCTCGCCGTCAAGGGAATGCTTTTTCTTCCTTGCTCGGGATCGTTGCACCTGGAATTACCTGTTACCCAGTGCCTTTTTCACCAGCATGGCAGCAATTCCGGCCAGGGCAGCCTTGGCAAGAGGGCTGCTTAATATGCTCCCGGCACTGCCGCCTGCGCTTTGCCCTCCGGCAAGCCCGCTGAGAATGTCGCGAAGTAGTCCCGGTTGCTGATGAAGTTGACTGGTGATTTGAGCAAGCCAGTCCAAATTCCCAAAACCCTGTCCTCGACCCGGTGTGAGCCCGGGAAGGCTGAGCCCTCTGCTTTGTGCCTGACCCGCCAGCATCCGGCCGAACTCCTCCCGATCTGCCTGGGAGAGGCGTCCAAAGGCATCACGGGTTGCCTGCTCATAATCCGAGGAAGATACCTTGTGGGACACTTGCCCGTAACGGTCCAGGACTTCCTGGTCATCATAGCCTTCCGAGGGGTGGCCTTCTTCGAACCGATTGAGGAAATCTTTGAATCCCTCTTGTGCCTGACTGCTTCCTAGTAACATTTCTAATAAGTCCATCATCTACCTCCTTTTGTGATGTTGCAACCCACACTCCCCGGGATTGCTCCTGGAGAAGGATGGCCCTCTCAAGGGATCCATCTCATGATGGCGCTCCGTGAAACGAAGAGCTGTTTCCAAGACAGAATGAAGCTCGCCGCCCCTGCCTTCGCCGAAGCGGCTTCGCGCAGTCAGGCACAGGGCGGGGCTTCCGGGAAATGTATATTCCATTACAGTGTAGGTTTTACTCCCCGCCTACCTGCCGCAGGCAGGCAAGGCGGGGCATCCAACCGACTTGCCCGTGGCCTCACAGTCGATCGGTATTGAAGGTATCGCAGGCCTGAAGATTGCCGGTCTCGAATCCAAGCTTGAACCAACGCACACGCTGGGCAGAGCTCCCATGAGTAAAAGCGTCAGGGACCACCTGACCCTGGGTCCT
>Ga0315282_10018164_pt1 | contig 10085 bp, 11 predicted proteins | sample YL17G07_20_MG_FD_203693 | JGI IMG/M metagenome (GOLD analysis project Ga0315282, IMG submission 203693) | Sediment microbial communities from Yellowstone Lake, YNP, Wyoming, USA - YL17G07_20 | ecosystem: Environmental > Aquatic > Freshwater > Lake > Sediment | place: USA: Wyoming | collected... | reverse complement strand
CTGCCTACCTTTATCCTGGTTGCCAGCCTGTTTCTGAAATGAGGCAGAAATTTGAAGCCGCATGGAGCTGCAAATTGCCTTCAATGCCAGGACTGGCTGTTACTAAGGTCTTTGACGCCATTGATAAGGGACAAGTAAAGGCACTTTATATTTTCGGGCAGGATGCATTGCTAAGGGCAATGTGTTCTAGGTACAAGGACTTATTATCCAAATTGGAATTTCTGGTTGTTCAGGATGTCTTTCTTTCCGATACGGCATACTTGGCCCATGTAGTGTTGCCAGCAGCGAGTTTTGCCGAGCAGGATGGCACTTTCACCAACACTGAGCATCGGATACAACCAGTGAGGAAGATTATTGAGCCTATAAACTACGCTCGACCCGGTTGGTGGATAGGATGTCAAATTGCTCAAAAGATGCACGCTAGCGGTTTCGATTTCTCTCAATCCAGTGAGGTAATGAATGAAATTGGCAACTTTATACCCCAGTATAGGAATGCTGATGATGGACAATTCGGTACGCCCACTCGCGGAAGAGACAAAGCTGGCGACAAAGCCAGGTTTATGCCCATTGATTATGAAGAAGCTACCGAGGCAGTGGATAGTCAATATCCTTTGATTCTTATGGCTCAACCCAGCCTCTATTGTTTTTATGCCAGTGTTGACGTCCAATCAAAAATGGCGGGTTTCGGCAGGCTTTGTGACCGAGAATTGCTGGAGATAAGTTCAGCCGATGCTGTCAAACTTGGCATCAGTGACGGGGATGAAGTGAGGATAGTTTCACGGCATGGTGAAAGCATCGCTAAGGCGAAAGTGACGAAGAACTTATTATGTGGCACAGTCTGCCTTAAATTTCACTTTATTGACAGCTTGTTTCGCCTCACAGTTGATCGTGATGTTGTTACCGAGCCATTTGAAATTAAGCTATGTGCAGTGAGGGTGGGAAAGGTCCAATGAATCATAATCAATGTACCGAAGGTGGATAAATGTATAGGGTAGTAGCAAGTGAGGATTTAGCTCCTAACGTTCATTTGTTGAAGGTAGAGGCACCAACAGTGGCCAGGAAAATCCAGCCAGGGCAATTTGTTATCGTTATGGTTGATGAGAAAGGAGAACGTATCCCTTTAACTATCTCTGACTGGGATGAAAGCGAAGGGATTATCACTATTGTTTTCCTTGAAGTGGGAATGACTACTTATAAATTAGCTCAACTTAAACCAGGTGCTCACATTTTCAGTCTTGTTGGTCCATTAGGTTTACCTACACGCATCGAAAAATTTGGCACAGTTATTTGTGCTGGCGGGTGCTACGGAATCGGTGCCATTTTACCTGTTGTCAAGGCATTGAAAAAAGCGGGCAACGAGGTTATCTCAATCATAGAGGCAAGGAGTAAGTTCCTTCTTTTTTGGGAAGAACCTCTGCGTCAAGCAAGCGATAAGTTGATAGTGACTACGGGGGATGGTTCTTATGGACGTAAAGGTTGGGTCAATGATGTGATTAAGGGGATGTTAGAACAGGGGCAGAGAATAGAAAGAGTGTTTGCACGCGGCTGTCCGTTCATGATGATGCTTTGTTCAGAAGCTACCAGACCTTATGGCGTCAACACCATTGTGAGCCTAAGTCCGATAATGGTCGATGGCACCGGGATGTGTGGTTGCTGCCGGGTATCTGTGGGAGGGGAAACCAAGTTTGCTTGTGTTGATGGTCCAGATTTCGAGGGCCATAAAGTTGATTGGGATTTGCTCATGAATCGGCAGCGTGCTTACCTTGAAGAGGAAAAGAAATCGCTGGAACTTTGGGAAACAGACGCACTCAAGAAATAAGATGCCACCAGATGTCATTGTGAGCGCCCGCGCCTGTCATTGCGAGACCCCCCATTTGTCATTGCGAGCGAAGCGAAGCAATCTCTGGGAAACAGACGCATTGAGGAACCAAAGTGAGTGAAAAGATAAAGATAAATCTAAATCGAGTACCTATGCCAAAGCAGGAAGTGGCGGTGAGGAGGAGGAATTTTAATGAAGTGGCTCTAGGATATCGTGAACAGCAGGCTGTTGAAGAAGCCAGCCGATGTATTCAATGTAAGAAACCTAATTGTATCAAAGGCTGTCCTGTGGGGGTAAATATTCCTGAGTTTATACGGGCGGTGCGCGAAGGCGATATGCCTGAGGCAGTGAGAATAATTAAAAGCACGAATAGTCTTCCCGCCATTTGTGGCAGAGTTTGTCCTCAAGAAACGCAATGCGAAATGGTCTGTGCATTAAATAAAAAGGGCGCTCCCATTGCTATTGGTAGACTGGAGAGATATGTGGCTGATTGGGAACGGGCTCATCCTGAAATTGATGAAAGGCAAAAAAAGCGTGTTACATTTAATGGTAAAAAGGTGGCGATAGTTGGTTCAGGTCCAGCGGGTTTAACTTGCGCTGCTGACCTGGCTAAACTGGGATGTGAAGTAACCATTTTTGAGGCGCTCCACGTGGCTGGTGGTGTGTTAATGTATGGCATTCCCGAGTTCAGGTTGCCCAAGGATGTTGTTCAAGCTGAGGTTGATTATGTGAAATCATTGGGCGCTGAAATTAAGCTTGACCATGTGATTGGTAAAATAGCCACAGTGGACGAGCTTTTACAAAATGGCTACGACGCTGTTTTCCTGTCTCCTGGGGCTGGGGCACCGATGTTTTTGAATATCCCCGGTGAAAATTTGAGTGGCATCTATTCCGCTAATGAATTTCTTACTCGGACGAATTTGATGAAGGCTTATCGCTTTCCTGAGTATGATACTCCCATAAAGGTGGGGAGGAATGTGGCTGTCATCGGTGGTGGGAATGTCGCTATGGATGCCTCAAGATGTGCCTTGAGGCTCGGGGCTGAAGGAGTACATCTCATTTATCGGCGTTCCGAGGTGGAAATGCCAGCCAGGGCTGAAGAAAGGGAAAATGCTAAAGAGGAGGGGGTCATTTTCAAGCTTTTGACAAACCCCAGCCGCTTTATTGATGATGAATCAGGTAAGGTTAAAGCAGTGGAGTGCTATGAAATGGAATTGGGTGAACCTGATGAGAGCGGACGAAGGCGCCCAATTCGGAAGCCGGGGACTGAGTTTACTATGCCTGTTGATACCGTGATTGTTGCTTTAGGCACCAGACCTAACCCGATCATCCCTTCAACGACTAAAGGGCTTGAAGTTACAAAGTGGGGTACTGTGAAAGCTGATGAAGATAATGGTAGAACAAGCAAGGGCAGAGTGTGGTGTGGAGGTGATATGGCTACAGGAGCGGCTACGGTTATTAGTGCTATGGGGGCTGGTAAGCGAGCCGCTGCAGATATCAATACTTATTTTGAAGGGTAGTTTCCTTTAATCCTCGGGCTTGGCTTTGCCTTCCTTAATTAAGGGTAGATATTGGCACTTAATAGCTGTTGTCTTTGAAGCCTCGCGGTCTACTTCATAGGGTTCCCCAATAAAAATTTTTCCACATTCCTTAGTTTCTCCTTTTGTGGGGTCATCGGAGTAGAATAACTTCTGCCGAGCTTCTATGATTCCTAAATCGAAGGGCATGGTAAAATAAAGGTCAGCAAGTACCTTTTCTATTCCTAATTGATACAATGTTCCCCAGCCACCTGATTTGTCCGATTGGTATTTGCTCACTGGTAGTAAGCTTAGCAAGTTTGCTATGCTGAATCGTGCTATGTCCTGGGAAACCCTAAACGGGGTCACGCTAATTAATAAATCGCTGCGTAAAACTACGTTAGGGATCCAAAAAGTGGGCAGGGCGAAAAATTTAGATAAGGGATTTTCCACTTCCACGAAAATGGAGTCTTTGGTATCAAGCAATAGTACATTATGAAAGTTATATCCTAAGGATTTATATATGGGATAGATTGGCTTACCGCTTGGAGTTGCGGCGGCAATGATAATGTCAGCACTACTCACTTTCCTGATGCCTTCAATGATGGTACTAAGTATTTGGGGGCTGGTAGTTACCGGGTATGGTGCAGGATAGTCGGCGCAAGGTTTGATTAAAATGCGCCTTGCCCAGGAAATTTGTCTGGGTAGTGTGAAAACGAATTCGGAATCTTTAAAAATCACTGGTCCTCATGCTGAAAGCTGATAGCTGACAGCTGTCAGCTGTCAGTAAGCTGGTGGTAACACAATAATTTTACTCTCAGCGGGCAGCTTCCCTGCTTGAAATTCTATCTCGCTTGTATCCCATTTTCTGACCCTCTCTGTGCCTTTAAGAAAATCTTCGACCGTGTCTATGGGATAGGCACATTTTGTTGTCTTAAAATGCATCGGAATTATCACTTTAGGCATCAATTGAGTGCATACCTGGCTTGCTTCGGCAGCATCTATGGTGAAAAAACCACCCACGGGAATGAATAATATATCCACGTCGCCAACTGAGGCTATTTGTTCCTGGCTAAGCAAATGTCCTAAGTCTCCCAGGTGGCAAAGTCTGATGCCATCGACGGTAAAACAAAATACAGTATTACCTCCCCGTTCCTTTCCTTTAGATTTATCATGGTAGGTGGCAATGCCTTTAAACTCGATACCACTGACATCTTTAATGCCGCTACCTTTGATTATTTGTGGTTGTCCTTGCACTGCGGAAACATTGTTATGGTCACTGTGGTCATGGCTTACAATAATGATATCAGCACTTTCCTTAATGCGAGAGTAATTAATGCCTCCGCCGACTGCATAGGGGTCGGTAATTAGCTTTGTTCCTTTCTCAGAGGTAATCAAGAAACAGGAATGACCCAGCCACTTCACCTTCATACTAACAACCCCCCGTTCTTTCTAGCTAATATCAAAGCCAGTTCCACTAATGTTCTTACTCCTACCCCGGTAGCTCCTTTCACGATATAGCCGCTCTCTTTATCGCTAGAGGCAGTGCCGGCGATATCAATATGAGCCCAGGGGATATCCGCGATGAATTCAGCCAGGAAGAGAGCAGCAGTGATAGCCCCGCCATATCTGTTACCGGTATTTTTGATATCAGCAACCACGCTTTCGTTTTGCTCCTTATATTCCTCAGGCAGTGGCATTTGCCACAGTTTCTCTCCAGTTTTGTTAGCAGCTCTGACAATTTCATTCGCCAGTTGCTGGTTATTGCTGAACAGCCCGCTATAGCCATTGCCCAGGGCAACTCGGCAGGCTCCAGTTAAAGTAGCCAGGTCTATTAACGGAGATAATTTTTGTTTTACCGCATAGCTTAAAGCGTCAGCTAAGATAAGCCTTCCTTCGGCATCGGTGCTTATTATTTCTATAGTTTTGCCGTTCATCGCTGTTAATATGTCTCCAGGCTTTAGAGCATTACCACTGGGCATGTTTTCCACTGCTGGGATTATAGCGGTAACATTGATTTTAAGTTTCAGGTGAGCAATGGCGGCTAACGCTGCCATAACAGCAGCACCGCCAGCCATGTCATCTTTCATCTCACCCATGCCCTCTGAAGGTTTAATGGAAATTCCTCCAGAATCAAATGTTACTCCTTTGCCTAGGAAGCCAGCAGTGTCCTGGGAATCCGGATTACCTTTGTAGCCAAGCGTTATCAACTTCGGTGGCTGGCTGCTTCCACTTGCCACCCCTAGGAGTGCACCCATACCCATCGCTTCCATGTCCCTGGAATCAAAAACTTTGAATTCCAGGTTATATTTGGTGGCTATCTCTCGGGCTATTTCAGTCATTCGAGTGGGGGTCATCTGGTTAGCTGGCTCGTTAACCATGTCACGGGCAGTTGCCGTAGTTTCCGCCATTATCTTGCCATTTTCAATGCCACATCTGATAGCTGACAGCTGACAGCTTTCAGCTATCAGTAGCATTTCTGCTATCTCTCCATATTCCGGCTTTTTATACTTTGTGAAATGGTAAAGGCCGAGAAGGCTGCCCTCAGTGATTGCTTCGGCAGAATCTTGTGGTTCAATATTGCTTGTTCCCACCCCATGGAGTATCGTGGCTACCTTGTGACAATTTAATTTGCGTAATGAGCGAGAAAAATCGCCGGCTACCCTGCGTACCTTGTCTAAATTGAAATCTTCTCTTTTACCTAATCCTGCCACAGCCACTATCCTGCTGGGCAGCTTGCCAAGCGTGTGAATGATGGTAACTTCTCCAAGTTTGCCCTTAATCGCTGCCTGATTAATAAGCTGGCTCACAGCCCCGTCTAAAGCTTTATCGACAGCAGCGGTGGCGCCATCGGGCTGTTTCACCCCCTCAAAAAGATTGACCACCAGGGCATCGGCTTCGCTCTCGGTTATATCACCAATTACAGCCTTAATTTCCATTATTCTTCACCGTGCCATATAAAAATCTTCAATGAAACTATTATTTTAACCTATTTGGCTGTAATAATGAAGGGGGGGTACCAGATTGCTTCGTCGCTGGTGCTCCTCGCAATGACAAAAGAGGGGGGCATGCCTCGCAATGATGGAGGGGGCGGCTTGTCATCGCGACCTTTCTGATGTCATTGCAGCCTTTTTTATTGTCATTGCGAGCCCTTCGCCTCCTGTCATTCTGACCCTGAGCGAAGTGAAGGGGAAGGATCTCAAGATGCTCAGGACAGGCTCCGCGTGGCAATCCCAGGAAAGCAAAACTCAAAAGTCAAAATGCAAAATGACAGAGCAAAAATGAAAAAAAAGTCAGTATGAAGCTGAAAGCTACTACAGTTCCTTGTCTTTATATTTTCCAGGTGATAACATAAATTTTTAGTGGGCCGCTAGCTCAATTGGTAGAGCAGCTGACTCTTAATCAGCCGGTTCAGGGTTCGAGTCCCTGGCGGCTCACTCTCAAATTCTGTCTTTTTTGCCAAATTCTGGCCGTCGTCAAGCCCCCTTGCTAACATTTTGCTAACATCTGGCTCCAGCATCCTGTCAAATCTCTCCGCAGCAGCTTCCTGTAGCCCAGGCATGACATGACTGTAGGTATCGAGAGTGAAGGCGACGCTGGCATGTCCCAGCCTTTCACTTACTATCTTTGGATGCACGCCACCTTTCAACATCAAGGTTGCATGCGTATGCCTGAGGTCATGAAAGCGGATATGAGGCAGCCCAGCTTCCTTAAGAAGCCTGGAAAAGGCATGTGTAACTGTGCCTGGATCGAGAGGTCTACCATCGGCATAAGCAAATACCAGGTCATCACCACTCAATAACGTTCCTAAAAGAATCTTTTGTGCTTCTTGTTTCGCCGCATGTTGGTCCAACAGTCGCGTTAGAGACGAGGGCAGTGCTATTCGACGTCGGCTATGAGGACTTTTGGGCTCTACCATCCGGCAAACGCCACGACGCTTATATAAAGCTTGAACCACGGACAAAGAATCTGAATCAAGGTCTACATCACACCACCTCAGCCCTAACAGTTCTCCCAACCTCATTCCAGTGCATAGTGCTGTGAAAAATAGCACGTAGTAAAGACTCCCCCAGGCAGCCTCCACAAATTTAGGTATATCCTCAGAGGCTAATGTTCTTATTTTGAAGTGCCTGGGTCTTGGAGGGTCTACAGCCTTGGCTACATTGCGAGCCACCATTCCCATCTTGACAGCGTGGTTTAGTGCCTCAGACAAAATACGATGGTGGTAGAGCACAGTTCGAGCACTAAGCCCACCTTTTCCATCAACCCGACCTTGGGTAAGAGCATAAGCGTAATAATTTTGAAGTTGCTGTGGTTGAAGCTGGCATAGCGGTATTCCACCCAGGGCTGGAATAAGGTGACGTTCCACTTCCATTTGGTAACTCTCAGCTGTTCTGGGAGAAGTGTGTATCACGGCATAGCTCTCGCACCACTGTTTCAGATACTCACTCACAGTAATTCGGCTGGGCTTGACATATGCACCCATCTCCAAAGAATGTAATGCCTCTCTTAACGCCCTCTCTGCATCCCCCTTTGTCCCTTTTACGGTATGCCATTGCTGTCGCCGTTTGCCTGTTTCGGGATCTCGCCCCACATCAACTACCAGGCTCCAAGACCCCTTGCTTCTTTGCCTGATATGTCCTTTCATTTCCTACCTCCTTTATTTTTTATATCGGGCAGAGAGGGCAAGTCCCGGGAAAAGCCCGCTTCATCCCCAGAATCTTAAGTTCAGAGATTATCTTATTAGAAGTTTCTAGTAGCTCATCCTGCCTCTCTTTTACTTCCTTCATTGTTTCTTGAAGCTCATTCAACAAATCCAACTCCTGGCCCTCTTTTAATATGCCAGCCAGGTGTTCCGATAGAGCCTTGGCATCCTCTAGACTTTCTACCTCAGCAATTACCGTCCCGTCATAACTACAACGTAACTCTGCATGATTTAGACTCTTTACTATATTAAGCCCAGTATAAGGTTCATCACTTGCCAGACGAAGGGCATTCCCAAAAAGCCACTTTTTTATTTTTTTTCGGTCGTCCCATTTAACCAACAATTGTATCTGCAGTACCTCTGTTTTCCGATCAAGCCAGTGATAGAAAGCATAACCCCTTAGTTTGTATTCCTTCACCATACCATCCCACTCCTTCTGGCAACGCCACAAAGGTGAATATTCTGTATGCGCCTGAAGTGCTTCTCGAAGAGGATTTTCTCTCACTAAAGGCTCATATATTCTTTCCCACTCATTAGCCATATAAAGCGGCGAGCCTGCACCCGGCACTCCCAGAAGCCCCACCGCATGCTTTCCTTCAGGATTGGAATATTTAAATCTATTCACCTCTTCCTTCCCAGCAAAATCAGCTACCTCTTTAAAGTGCCTTAGTAGCTCCTCTTTCAAAACTTCTTTCCTAACCTCATTCACAAGAATGTTGCTCTGCCTCTCCCTGAGGTAAGCCCTTACTGTCTGCCGATGGCAGCCCACAATTAGAGCTATCTCGCTATCCGATTTACCTTCGCGCCGCAACCTCATCATTTCCTTAATTTGTTCATCAGTGATTTTTGCCATTTTTAAAACCTCCTTCCATTTGTTTTTGAATTGGAATCACCTTTTATCACCAGACTAGCTTTAACTTTGTCATTTGACATTTTATAAACCATCAATTATCATAAAATCATCACTTATGATAATTATTGTCTAAAGAATTGTCAAGACAGGAGGATACACAATGGCTACAGAAAGACTTACTATCACAGTAGACGAAGCTGCCAAGGAACTGGGCATCAGCCGTGCTTTGGCCTATGAAATGGCGCGCACCGGAAAGCTTCCTACCCTACGCTTCGGCCGGAGATTTGTTGTGCCTCGAAAGGCCATCGACCAGTTGCTGGAAAACCCTGAAACCCTGCTTGCTCGTAAATAGAGGAAAAACCGAGGTAAGTTAGCTTGCTTAACGTAATCGTAAGCATAAGTAAAAGTAAAAGTAAAAGCTTAAGCTTAAGCTTAAGCAGTAAAAACACCAGAGCTGGTGTAAAGAAGGGGGGAAGCACATCATGTGGGTCAAGCTCAAAGAGGGTCAAACCGTTAATGCCATCATCGACTTCAGTTCAGTGCAGAGTGTTGCCAAACACTGGACTGGAAAGCGAAGCGAGCTTTGCCTCGGCGAGGGATGCCCCTATTGCCTCGCTGGAATCCCGAAGCGATGGAGATATCAGGCGAGGCTTATTATTGATGGTGAAACCTCTCAGTGGGAATTTGGGGAGGAAGCTATGACAGCCCTTTCTACTATACCGCACGACATAAATTGGGCACGCATAACTATCACCAGGCTTGGAGAAGGCAGGAAGACCAAATATCAGATTGCATCCCAAAGCGAAGCGAAGCAGAAAAGCGAAGAAGGGCAGCAACCGTTGCCTATAGTTAATAAATTCACCAGGGGGAAATATGGGCACATTGTCAAATACTAAAAAATATCGAGATGACGACTACCACATCAGGAAATTTGACTTGAAAGCTCGCAGGCTAGCCAAAGCAGGAGCCTCAATTGCCGGCGTCGATATCGGGACCTGGATAACCCAGGCCGTAAAAGAGAAATTCAATCGTGATGTATTAGCTAGAAAGAAGGAGGTCTAGCACAATGAAGTTATTACGAGTTGCTCTGGAACGCCATGACTACAACCTTGCCGCTCATGTTCTGGTTTATGGTCTGGTAAAGGCAAAGGTAAAGGAATTAAAAAATGGTCAAAAAACCAGGCGCTCAAC
>Ga0315282_10018163_pt1 | contig 10086 bp, 8 predicted proteins | sample YL17G07_20_MG_FD_203693 | JGI IMG/M metagenome (GOLD analysis project Ga0315282, IMG submission 203693) | Sediment microbial communities from Yellowstone Lake, YNP, Wyoming, USA - YL17G07_20 | ecosystem: Environmental > Aquatic > Freshwater > Lake > Sediment | place: USA: Wyoming | collected... | reverse complement strand
TTTTCCTACATCAACGGCAGCGAGGTGCTCAATGGCATCAACCTTGAACTTAAGCCCGGACGACTTGCGGTCATCGTCGGCGAGAGCGGGGCCGGCAAGTCCACTCTCTGCGACCTCTGCCTTCGACTCCGCGCGCCGACTGCGGGCAAGATTTTATACAATGAACTTGAAATCGGTCGTTTGGAGGAGGATTTTCTGCGCAACCTGACTGCGCTGGTGGAGCAGGAACCATTTCTGTTTGAGGGCACGGTTCGGGAGAACCTGCTTCTTGCAAGCCCCAAGGCCAGCGAGGCCCAGCTCTGGGAGGCGCTTGCCGCGGCCCGGGCCGCAGACTTTGTCCGGGCCTTGCCGCAGGGTTTGGACGCGGATGTTGGCCAGCGGGGCGTCAAGCTTTCGGTGGGGGAAAAACAGCGGCTGGCCCTGGCGCGGGCCTTGGTCCGCAAACCGAGCTTTCTCGTTCTGGACGAGTTCACCAGCAGCCTGGATGTGGAAAACGAGGCCGAAATTATCGATGCCCTTCTCGCCTCCGCTTCTGACACCATCATCCTTTGCGCAACCCACCGGCCATCAATCGTGGCCAAGGCCAGCGAGGTCTACCAGCTTGCCAACAAGCGCCTCGTCCGGGTTGACCCATCCTCGATTCCCTGGCAACCGGCAAACAAAATGGACTGATAGCTATGGCCGAGCTGGAGCTTGACGCCGGACGCAAATTTATTCTCGGGGTTATCGCAGACTTCGTCCGCTCCCAATCCACTTCCATTGCGACGCCCGAAAATTTGAATTGGGACTGGCTCACCTCCTTTTGCTCGCGCCACCGTCTCGGCCCGATTTTCAAGGCCGCACTCGCGGGCCGGAGCTTGCCGGGAATGGTGCACGAGCTTTGGAAGAGCCAGGAACAGACCGCATTTATCCGCAACGCCCGCGCGCTCACGGCTGCCGTCCGGATTATTCAAACCCTGGAGCGCGAGGGGATTCCGGCCTGCGCCTTGCGCGGCATTGTTCTTGCCCATACGGTCTATCCCCATCCCGCGCTCCGGCCCATGCGCGATGTGGACCTGCTCATCCGGGCCGGCGATGTGGAGAAGGCGGAGCGCGCCCTGGGCAAAGTGCGCATCTATCCTGTGGAACGGCTGCGCAGCCAGCTGGTTTATCGGGTTCTTGACACCATTTTCGAGCTCCATTACTCGTTCCTGACTCCGAAGCGATACCGCTTCAAGGTCGTGGGTGATGAATTCATAGAAGCCCGACAGACCCTGAACCTGCCCGAGGGCCTGATTTATCGCCTTCCGGCTGAACAGGAACTGCTTGGGGTCATCACCCATGCCTTCATCCATCACGAGCTGGAAAGCTTCCTGTACTTGGTCGACGCGGCTCTGCTGATTAGCCGGAACAGAATCGATTGGCAATTCATCGCTGAATTCGGAGGCAAGGCCGGGGTTGCAAACATGCTGGTGTTCTCGCTCGCCTTGCTCAACGATTTGTTCCATCTGGGACTGGACAGCGCGCTTGCGGACTTTAAAACCCCTTACGCGCGTAAAGTCAGCAAATATTTCCCTGCTTACTATGCCCAGCTCCTTGACGCCGACCAGCCCGGGGCTTACCTGCGACGAAAGCAAAATCAATTTGCCGTGGCAGAATCCCCGGGCACCAAGCTCCGCCAGGCCCTGCGCCTGCTCGCCTTAGACGAGCTGCAAAAATTTCAAAAGAGTTTCCGCTCCTGACCAGCCGCGAGGACCCGCCGGAGAGGTTGATTTCCAGCGCTTTCCAGTTTTGAATCTGCCACCCCAAGCGCAGCGAAAAATTTAAACGCCAGTTTCATTGCTAGCACGCTTCAGGTAATGTCGCGTTAATTTATATGTTAAGGCCTGACCCCAAGCTGCACACTGATTATTTTTCCGGCTCCATTTTTACGCAATAGGCCTTGGCTTGGGAACAGGGCCGATTCTGGATGTAATCGTTAAGTGCATAAATCTGGTGGACAAGGGTTTTCTCATAGACCGGCATCATCACCCCGTTTTTGTTCATTTCGTTGATGGCCTGCTCCGGGGTAAGTCCTTGATATTTCATCTGATAATACGCGGCCAGTCGGCCCGCGCGATGACTGCCGCTGGTGCATCTGAACAGGATTCCGACATTATCGGTTTTGGCTTTCTGAATTTCCTGGTCGAAAAATTCCAGAAATTCCCGGGTCAGCGGTACATAAGGGTCCTGCTGTTCCGAATAAATAACTTTTATGTCCGGGCAAATGCCCTGTGCTTGAAAAGCCAGTTCATGGTTTTTGGCGGTTCCGGCCATGTCTATGACCCTGGCAATTTGGAAATCACCGCACCATTTGGCAAAGGTTGACTTGCTCGGCGCTCCGCTTCGATAAACCCGAAACGCCATGGCTGAATTGGTGCCGGCGGCCGGCCCTTCTATCTGATGCAGATTATTGTTGACAAGCGTCCAGTTGGAGCCGGCCAGTCCCAACGGTTTTTGAGAAGCGCAGGAAAAAGTCAGGCATAAAGCCAAAACCGCCATCCCTTTGAGCAGGTTCTTCATAGCTCCTCCCTTGCCTTTGATTTCAAAAATGATAAACCGGACTTGAGAAATTGGCAACTTAAAAAGTTATGATGATTTTCAAAGAAATTTTCTTCGCAAACAAGACCAAATTGCTCCCGGGTTGCGGTCGACATCTTAGAAGGTAAATTATAGTCTTCTTTACATGCCTCTTTGATTTGGTTATCTTAGTCCTGATGATGGTCCTGGGAATAGAGACGAGTTGCGACGAGACCTCTGCGGCAATCGTGTCCGAGCGCAAGGTCTTGTCCAACATCATCGCCAGCCAGGATGATGTCCATTGCAGGTTCGGCGGCGTGGTGCCGGAGCTGGCCGGCAGGAGGCATCTGGAAGTCATTTCCGAGGTGGTGCGCAGCGCGCTCAAGCAGGCGGGCAAAACCCTTGAGCAGATTGACGGCATAGCCGTGACTCGCGGTCCGGGCCTGGTGGTCTGCCTGCTCGTGGGCATGGGAGTTGCCAAGTCAATCTCCTGGAGCCGGAAGATTCCCCTGGTGGGCGTGAACCATCTGGAGGGGCATCTGTTCGCCAGCGCGCTGGAGGACGGCGAAATGGAATTCCCGTTTCTCGGTCTCATCGCCAGCGGCGGCCACACCATTTTATGCCTGGTTAATGACTGGGGAAAATATCAGGTGCTGGGCGAAACGCTTGATGACGCTGCGGGCGAGGCTTTGGACAAGGCCGCCAAGATGCTCGGCCTGGGCTACCCGGGCGGGAGAGAGATTGACCGCATCTCCAAACAGGGCAATCCCCGGGCAGTGGAATTTCCGGTGGCGTGGACCAAGCACGGCCATTTGGACTACAGTTTTTCCGGGCTTAAGACCTCGCTTTTGCGTTATGTGAAGGACCATCCGGAGAGCAGAGCGCATCTCGCGGACCTGGCCGCGAGCTACCAGGAGGCCGTGGTCTCCGCGCTTGTGCAAAAAGCCGGCCAGGCCATCGACCAATACAAAATCAAGCGCGTGGCGCTAAGTGGAGGCGTGGCCAGCAATGCCCGGCTGCGCCAAGCCTTTGACCAGTTGTCAGTGAAAAAACAGTTCCATCTTCATGTTCCCTCCCCCCGCCTGTGCACGGATAATGCCGCGATGGTCGCCTTGGTTGGAGAGGAAAAGCTGGCGCGCGGGATGTGGGATGACCTTGCACTCGACGCCGCGGCCGTGCTCGGCCTGGAAAACTGGAAATGAAGCAAACCAGACAAGTCCTCTCCAGCTTTGACCTCAAGGGACGCAAAAGCCTCGGACAAAATTTCCTGCTCGATGAAAAAGTCCTGAAGCAGATTGCAGACCTGGCGCAAATCAGCGCGAATGACTGTGTGCTGGAGATAGGCCCTGGCCCAGGAAGCCTGACCAAATACCTGGTGCAAAAAGCCAAAAAAGTTGTCACGATTGAGCTTGACCCGGAACTGGTCAAAATCCTCAAAGCTGAACTCAAAAACCCGAACTTGGAAATAGTTCAGGCCGATATATTGAAATTTAATTTTAATGAAATCATGCAACAAGGAGAAAAAATTAAACTAATTTCTAACCTGCCGTATAACATATCCACGCAAGTGGTTTTCAGGCTGCTGGAGACTCCAGGACTATTCAGCGAGCTTTATCTCATGCTCCAGAAAGAGGTTGCGGACAGGATAGTTGCAGAACCCAGGACCAAGGAATACGGAATCCTCTCGGTCATCTCCCAATTCCATTCCGAACCCCAGATTCTTTTGAACCTGGGGCCTGAATCTTTCAAGCCCAGGCCAAAGGTTAATTCGGCCCTGGTGAAATTCCGCGTGCTTTCAGAGCCTCGGTTCAGAGTGGCTGATTACCAGGATTTTAAAAAGCTGGTCCGCGCCGGGTTCGCCATGCGCAGGAAAATGCTGAAGAACAGCCTGGCCAAATCCGGGCTCGGCCTTTCGCCGGAAAAAGTTGACGAGCTTATGGCCAGGGCGGCCATCAATCCCAAATCTCGCGCCGAGGAATTGAGCCTGGAAAAATTGGTTTTGCTCGCCAACCTCTATTCAGGGGGGGAATTGCCCCTTGCCTGAACTGCCGGAAGTTGAAACCATCAAGCGCCAGCTTGAATCAAGGGTGGTCGGCCAAAAAATTGTCAAGGTGGTTGCCAACTGCCATGCCCTGGTCTTTCGCGATTACCCGGGCAAAAAAAATATCAGCCGGGAACTCTCCAGGAAAAAAATTAAATCCCTGAACAGGCGCGGGAAATATCTGCTCTTCAGCCTTGACCAGGGATTGACGCTCGTCATTCACCTGGGCATGAGCGGAACCCTCCTCATCAGAGACCAAAACGCTCCGAGGGACAGGCACTGCCACCTGGAAATTTTTTTTCAGAAATTCAAACTTTCCTTCCGGGACCCGCGCATGTTCGGAAGACTAGCGCTTATCAAGGATAGTGATTTTTCGTCTTTACCCGGGCTCTTAAAGCTTGGCCCGGAACCGCTAAGCAGGGAATTCAACGCCCAATGGCTCTCGGAAAAATTCCGCGGACGCAAGGCCCCGGTCAAAGCGCTTTTGCTGGACCAATCCGTTGGCGCTGGCATCGGCAATATTTATTCAGACGAGGCGCTTCACCTTGCCGGTATTTCTCCCTTGCGCAAAGCCGGAAATCTTAACCCGCAAGAAATTGCCGGACTGACAAGCGCGGTCAAAAAAATCCTCAAAGAGGCCATAGCAAAAATCGGCTGCACCTTCCGAGATTACCGCACAACTGAAGGCGCTTTAGGGAATTTTCAGCCGCGGGTCTATGGCCGGAAAGGCGAACCTTGCAAAAGATGCGGCGGCCAAATCAAAAGAACCAGGCTCGGAAACCGCAGCAGCTTTTTCTGCACTCAATGCCAGCATTGACCAATCGGGCATTGCCGGGAAAATCTGGAACATCGCGCCAGAAATTGTGGTGTCCCCAGCGGGATTTGAACCCGCGTTACCGGATTGAAAGCCCGATGTCCTAGACCTGGCTAGACGATAGGGACTTCATTTTGGCCTGAAAGTATAGAGGAAAAAATTGAAAAGTCAATGCTGACCCGGGCATAGAAAATTTGTATAAAAAATTCTGGACAACTGGAAAGGCATTGATTATAGTATAAAAAAAGTAGTGCTTGTAAGGTGGCAGTTTTTTTCATGCATCCTGGCAGCTTGAATATCATTCTCAACCAAAAGTGCCGGCAGTTTGAAAAATGGCAATTGTCAGTACCACAGATCACGGATTGAAAAGGTTTCTCTGCGCAAACGCAAGCGATTGCTTTGGCCGGAGCGGTTTGGCTCCGGCTTTTCTATTTTCCAGCCCCCTTTTTAAGCTTAATCCCCGGGAAAGGAGATTCTCATGCATGCCGTGACCCCCTATCTCGAACTAACAGACGCCATCATGGACGCAGGAGGCGAGCAGCTCAAAAACTGTTTCCAGTGCGGCACCTGCTCCGGGTCCTGCCCCTGGGCGCCGGTCAATGGCTTCAATATCAGGTCTCTCATTCGGCTCTGCCAGTTCGGCCTGGGAGGCATTGAGGAGGACATGTGGGAATGTTCTGCCTGCCGGCAATGCGAGGTGCGCTGTCCGCAGGGAGTGGAGATAATCAAGGTGGTCAAGGCCGCGCGCACTTTTTTCAACCAGGGAGGACTTTTGCCGGCATCGCTTCGCAATGTGGTGGGGAGCCTGACCAGCAAGGGCAATCCCTGGGGAGGCGAGCGGGAAGCCCGGTATGACTGGATGAAGGGCAGGAAGGTTCCGGAATTCACCCCGGACAAGCAGCATCTTTATTTCACCTGCTGCACCTATTGCTATGACCCGAGGAACCGCAAGGTTGCGGAAGCCACGGTTGATGTGCTGAACGCTGCAGGCATCTCCTACGGTTTTCTCAAGTCCGGGGAAGTGTGCTGCGGCGAGGCGGTGAACAAATGCGGGGATGTGGAGCTTTTTGCAAAGCTCAAGGCCCAGAACCAGGCGCTGTTTGAGCAGAAAAAAGTCAAGAGCATCATCACCGGGTCAGCGCATTGCTTCTACACCTTCAGCCGCGAATATGCCAACGGCCACGCCAAAGGCGTGGTTCATCACATTTCGGAGATAGTCGCAGACGCCCTGGAGTCAGGCGCGCTCCGCCTGACCAGGTCCCTGACCAAGAAGATAACCTACCATGACCCCTGCTACCTCGGCAGGCACAGCGGCATCTATGACCCGCCCCGGGCCGTGCTCAAGGCCATCCCGGGCGCGGAATTCGTGGAGATGGAGCGCAACCGCGAGTTCAGCTTATGTTGCGGAGGGGGCGGAGGAAAGATATGGATGGAGGTCCCGGCTGGCGAGCGGCTGTCAGACCTGCGAGTGAAGGAGGCCCTGGAAACCGGGGCCGAGGTGCTGGTGGTCGCGTGCCCGTACTGCCTGACCAATTTTGAGGACAGCCGGAAGGTGCTGGGGGCCGAGGACAAGATTCAGGTGATGGACCTGGTTGAACTGGTAAGAACGGTATTATAAGGGAGGAACAATGGCAGAACCGGCAAAAAAATCCGAGGAGCGGATTGGCGTATTCCTCTGCGACTGCGGCACCAATATCGCGGGCGTGATCGATATCCCGGCTCTGGCTGAATACACCAGGAAATTGCCCGGGGTGGCGTATGTGGAGGAATACAGGTTCATGTGCTCGCAGCCCGGCCAGAACCTGCTCAAGGCTGCAATCAAAAAGCACAGCCTGACCAAGGTCATTGTCTCGGCCTGCTCCCCGCTCATGCACGAAAACACCTTCCGGCGGGCCTGTGAGGAAGCCGGTCTTAACCGCTATTGTTTTGCCATGGTCAACAACCGCGAGCAGAACTCGTGGGTCACGGAAGACAAGGCCGAGGCCTTGCATAAGGCCAAGGACCTGGTCAGGGCCGCAGTTGCCAGGGCCTTCTGGCTTGAGCCGATTGAGGTCAAGGTCGTGGATGTGAACCAGGCGGTGTTAGTCGTCGGCGGAGGCATTGCCGGCATACAGTCAGCCCTGGACCTCGCGGAATCCGGCCGTAAAGTCTACCTGGTGGAGCGCGAGCAGAGCATCGGCGGAAAAATGGCCAAGTTCGATAAGACCTTCCCCACCCTCGACTGCGCCGCGTGCATACTCACTCCCAAGATGGTCGCCATCGCACGGCATCCCAACATCACTCTCTGGACCTACAGTGAGGTTCTGGAGGTAAGCGGGTTCGTGGGCAATTTCAAGCTGAAAATCCGGCGCAAGGCAGCCTATGTGGACCAGGACAAGTGCACCGGCTGCGGCGTCTGCCAGGAAAAATGCCCGGTCAAACTCCCCAGCGAGTTCGACGAGGGACTGGGCAAGCGCAAAGCCATCTACACCCTTTTCTCCCAGGCCGTGCCCAATACGCCGGTGATTGACCGCGAGCATTGCACCTATTTCATCAAGGGCAAATGCCGCGTGTGCGAAAAATTCTGCGAACCCAAAGCCATCAACTTTTCCATGCAAGACAAGCTGGAAGAAATCGATGTCGGCTCCATTATCCTCGCCACCGGATACCACCAGTGGGACGCTTCGGTCATGCCCCAGTACGGATACGGCAAATACGATAATGTTATCTCCAGCCTGCAGTTCGAGCGCATGTCCAACGCCTCGGGTCCGACCGGCGGCAAGATAGTTTTGAAGGACGGGAGGGAGCCGGAAGCGGTTGCCATCATCCACTGCGTGGGCAGCCGCGATGTCAACTTCCACGAATACTGCAGCCGGGTCTGCTGCATGTATGCGCTCAAGAACGCGCATCTGCTCAAAGAGAGGACCAAAGCCAGGGTCTATAACTTCTACATTGATATGAGATGCTTTGAAAAAGGATACGAGGAATTCTACCACCGGCTCCTGGACGAGGGCATAACCTTCATCCGCGGCAAGGCCGCAATGGTCACCAGGAAGGTGGAGGACCCGAGCGAGCAAGGCAAATTGGTGGTCATTGCCGAGGACACGCTAACCCAGATGATGCTGCGCGTGCCGGTTGACCTGGTGATTCTTTGCTCCGCCATTGAGCCGCAACCTGATGTCGCCGAGGTTGCGCGAACCTTCAAAATTTCCCGCAGCGCCGACGGATTTTTCCTCGAAAAACACCCCAAGCTCGCGCCCATTGCCACCAGCAGTGACGGCGTGTTCATCGCCGGCGCCTGTCAGGGACCCAAGGATATCCCGGACACGGTCGCCCAGGGACAGGCAGCCGCGAGCGCGGCCATCGCCCTGACCCAGAAGGGCAAAATTGAACTCGAGGGCAACACCGCTTATGTTGACGAGGAACTTTGTTCCGGCTGCGAGATTTGTGTGGCGCTTTGCCCGTATCAGGCCATCAAGTTTGACCCGGCCAAAAAGGTCAGCGTGATAAATGACGCGCTTTGCAAGGGATGCGGCAGCTGCGCCGCGGCCTGCCCGAGCAAGGCGGTCATTGCCCGTCATTTCACCAATCAGCAAATCCTTGCCGAACTAGAGGGGGCATTAAATGAGCGAGTTTGAACCTAGAATCATCGGCCTGGTCTGCCAGTGGTGCACTTACACCGGAGCGGACCTGGCGGGAACCTCCCGCCGAAAGTATGCGCCTAACATCCGGCTCATCCGGATGATGTGCTCCGGAAGAATGGACCCCGCCTTTATCCTCCGCGCCTTTGAGATGGGAGCGGACGGAGTGCTCGTGGGCGGATGCCATCCCGGGGACTGCCATTATTCCGAGGGCAATTACAAGGCGCTCCGCCGGTCCCTCCTGCTCAAGAAGGTGCTCGCCCAGCTGGGCATCGAGCCGGAGCGGTTCCGGCTGGAGTGGATCAGCGCGAGCGAGGGAGAGCGTTTCGCCCAGGTGGTGGACGAGTTCACCGAACAGCTTCGCAAACTAGGGCCGTTCTCCATGGGCAAAGGAAGCGGCTCCAAACTAAGCGAAAAGAAAATAATGGTGGTGGATGACGAGCCGGTGGTCGGAGAGATTTGTGAGCGAATCCTGCATAGCGATGGCCTCCAGGTGGACTATGAGAATAATCCCAAGCTCGCCCTGGAAAAGCTCGGCTCGAAAAAATACGACCTCGTGCTCCTGGACCTCAAAATGCCGGAGATGGACGGCAGGGAGCTGCTCAAAAAAATCAAGCAGAAAAGCCCGTCCACCGAGGTCGTGATAATTACCGGCTTCGGGTCTGATGATATCGCCGCGGAAACCATGAAAATGGGCGTCAGGGATTATGTGTCCAAGCCTTTTACCAGGGAGGAATTGCGGGAGGTGGTCGCAAGCGCCCTCTTGACCGGGAAGAAAGCTTAAAGGAGGCCGTTAATGGCTAAGTTGAAAATCGCCAAGTACTGGGCGGATGCCTGCGGAGGATGCGATGTCAGCCTGCTCGATACCGACGCCAAAATCCTGGAGCTGGCGAAAATAGCGGACATCGTGTTCTGGCCCATCGCCGTGGACTTTAAATACAAGGACCTGGAAGCGCTCAAGCCCCAAGAAATTGACCTCTCCTTTTTCAACGGCGCCATTCACACCTCGGAGCACGAGCAGGTCGCAGCCATCATGCGCGAGAAATCCAAATTGCTCGTGGCCTACGGTTCCT
>Ga0315282_10018162_pt1 | contig 10086 bp, 6 predicted proteins | sample YL17G07_20_MG_FD_203693 | JGI IMG/M metagenome (GOLD analysis project Ga0315282, IMG submission 203693) | Sediment microbial communities from Yellowstone Lake, YNP, Wyoming, USA - YL17G07_20 | ecosystem: Environmental > Aquatic > Freshwater > Lake > Sediment | place: USA: Wyoming | collected... | reverse complement strand
CTCCCGGGCACCCATGTTATGCAGTTCGCCAAGTTGGTCGAAGAGCTCCAGGGCGAGTCCCCTCACCTGCTTGCAGTGGTCATTCTCGCAATACTTGTCCGAGACCTTCTTCACCTGATCGATCGAGGAGGGATTGCGCCAGATCTCTTTCTGCTCCAGTGCCTCTTCCTCCTCGACTACCGCATCGAGCGGCATGCCACAGAGCACCATCTGGGCGAAGTGCTCAGGGAGACCTATCTTCCTTATGGAATTCACCGCTGCTCCATAGTCATAGTCGATCCTGATCATCTCCACCTCAAGTGGATTGAAGGTAACTATGGCGTATGCAGCCCTGGGGTCACCGTCATCTGATCTACCGACGCCGCCTGGGTTGATGAACGTAGTCCCGTTGACGGTCCTTGAGAACTGCCTGTGCGAGTGGCCGATTACAATGATGTCAGTACCGGCAACCTTCGCAAGGTGCGTAAGTCTTTCCTCAGGCGTTCTTTCGTCCAGGTGCTCGTCCAAGGACTCTGGGCTACCATGAGTCAGGAGAACTGCCTTGCCCTCGATCTCAAATGAAATTCTGTGCGGGACTGAGGCCAGGTACCTCCTGCTTGATTTTGAAAGCTTCTCTCTGTCGAACTTGAATGCGACATCCTTCTCCTTGTTTGAGTTCCCACCGCCCTCAAGCACTTCAAGGTCGAAGTTGCCTATTACGCTGGGTACATCGAGTTTGCGCAGTGCCTTTACAACTTCGTCGGGGGAAGCCCCATAGCCCACGAAGTCGCCGGCATTGACAAATGCCTTTATGCCCCTTGCATTGGCGTCTTCGAGAACTGCTTCGAGCGCTTGTAGGTTTCCGTGAATGTCTGATATCAGCGCGAGCCTTGGGTTCTCATTGTCGATCAGCGATAGCATCTTTCCGAGGGATCCACCGGAACTCGTCAGTTTTCTTAGTTCCTCGAAGGTGCCCTTCTCCTTCGTCATGTCCCACAGGGACACAAAGTCCATGTATCGGGCCCTCCTTTTTGATTTTATGTCCTCTAAGAAAAGCTGGAGGTCACCCGCGGCGACGCCGATTTCTCCCTTTCCCTCGTCCTCTGAAAGGAGTCCCTGCCCTGTCTCATCGACGAACTTGGGTAGGTAGTCAATCCAGACGTCACAGTCGTGAATCTCTCCGAGGATGTCTTGGAACTGCTTGACGAGGGCTATCCGTTCCTTGAGGCCATCCTCGTACTGGGGAGAGAAGATCTCCATTGTGTACCTCAGCCACTTGGCGGATATGCGCATCTCATGGTGCCTCTGGATCTCGTCCTCCTTGTGAACGCAATCCTCCATAACTAGAAAGGCCTCGAGCTTTTCAGATATATGACGGTCGGTTGCTGCACGTGTGGATTTGGTTGGGGAGGCCACCTCATCCTTGGCACTGCCGACAATCCTCCCGCATGACTCTGCCATTTCCTTCAGGGCACGCGAATTATCCAAGTCCTCTAGTCCACCGATTACATCCTCTTGGATATCTTTTCTGCGCCCCTTGAGCATTGCCGAGAGGCGAATGAAGCCCGCTGAAGGCCTCTCCACGCCGAGTCCTTTGAGGTAGTTCTCGACAAAGATTATCTGGACATCGGCATCCCTGGCCTGACCCAAGAATCGGGTCACGTTCCTGATCTCACTGAGCCACCTCTTGTAGTCCTTCTTGGGGAAACAATCCTTGAATAGGGGGAGGGCCGCTCGTATCCTGCGCGAGGCGACTCTCATCTTGTGGATGTACTCGATGTCCTCCCTTTCCCTTACGCCCTCGATCTGGCCCTCCATCGCCTTTAGGAGCGTCAAGAGGCTGTCAGCGCCGAAGAGACAGAATCCGAGATCCTCGCCATCCTCCTCGACCCTAGCTAATTGGCGAGCCATGCCAAATACCTCTATTATCAATAAGCCAAAGCTGCGAATTGATCTTCCCTTCGCCGTCGGGCAATATTCTCTCGTACTTACCGCTTGGTAGAAGGCGCCTAGCCTTTATGTTGTCCTTGAGATGGATATTGAGCATGTCCTCAAGTACAGCCCGCTTGATTTTTGGGTCTGGAACTGAGAACATAACCTCTACCCTCTTCTCCAGGTTGCGGGGCATTAGATCAGAGCTGCCCAGCAGAACCTCGTCCTCGCCTCCGTTCCTGAAGTAGTAGATCCTGGCGTGCTCTAGGAACCTGCCCACGATGGATATCACTCGAATGTTATCGCTGACACCCCTTATGCCGGGTCTTAGGCAGCAGAGGCCCCTCACGTTGAGGTCGATCTTAATTCCCGCCTGGGAAGCACGGTAGAGTGCTTTTATTATGTCCTTATCCACGAGCCCATTTAGCTTGAAGGCCATGTAGCCCTCGCCAGTCCTCTTGAAGCTCTCGATCTCACGCTCGATGCGATAGAGGATGTCGGACTTGAGCTTCTCAGGCGCGACGATCAAGTAACTATACTCCTCCTTCTGGGGTTCGCCCGTCAGCGTATGGAAAAGGTTGTAGACCTCCTTGCCTATCTGCTTGTTGGTGGTGAGGTACCCTATGTCGCCGTATAACTTGGTCGTAACAGCGTTGTAGTTGCCTGAGCCTATGTGGGAGTATTCGACCATCTCATCGCCCTCCCTCCTCACTATCTGACAGAGCTTTGCGTGGACTTTGATGTTCTGAAAGTTATAGACAACCTTGACGCCTTCCTTCCCCAACTTCTTGGCCCAGTTTATGTTATTCTCCTCGTCGAACTTCGCCTTGAGCTCGATCATCGCCGTGACTGACTTACCGTTCTTGGAGGCCTCTATGAGAGCCTCGATGACGGGGGACTTGGGGTCGATCCTGTAGAGTGTGATGTATATGGCTATGACGTTCGGGTCCTTTGCTGCCTGTCTCAACAGATTGATTACGATTTCGAAGCTGTCGTACGGGTGGTATAGAACATAGTCCTTCTTCCTTATGGCCCCAAAGAGATCCTTGTCCGGCCCAAGCTCGGGGGGTACATAACCCACAACTGTCTCGTCCTTTAATTCCGGTCTGTCGAGCGTCTGTAGTTGCCAAAGGTCTACGAGGCCGAGTGGTCCCTCTGTCCTGTAAATGAGGTAACTGGGAAGGCCTATGTTGTTCGCCATGACATCCTCTAGCTTCTCAGGCATCGAGACGTCAACCTCCAGCCGGCTGGGGGATCCGAGCTTCCGGGCCTTAACGCTCTCCTCCATTACAATGAGGAAGTCCGCCGATTCATTTATCGTGATATCTATTTCGGCGTTGCGTGTGAGCCTGAATGGATATACCACAGCTATTCTTTTGCCTGGGAATACCAAGTCCAAGTTCGAGGCAATCAGATCCTCTAGGAAGATGAACTCCAGCGACTCCTCTTTCACTTCGCCCCGAATTTGAACAAGCCTCTTGAACTTATCCGAGGGGACTTCGACCAGACAGCTGGACTCCCCTTCCTGGCTCTCGGTCATGACGAAGAGGTAGATGAGGAGATTGGTCAGGGATGAGTGAGTGAAGAACTGTATAGGGGGCTTCATCACGGGGACTATCTCGTTCTTGAGGTACTCCCTGAGCGCGGATCGCTGCGATTCCCCTAATTGGTCAAACTTGAGTAATCTTATTCCCTGCTTCTTGAGCGCTGGAACGAGCCCCTCCTTCCAACACTTCGAGTGCTTCTCTATGAGGGGGATTATCTCCGCCCTTGTGGCCTCGAGCTGTGAAAAGGGGGTCATTCCGTCGGTGGTTATCTTTAAACTGCCGGCATTGATCTGCTTCTGCAACTCAGGAATTCGGGTCATGAAGAATTCATCGAGGTTGCTGCCGCATATGGCGAGAAACTTTACACTCTCAAGCAGAGGGTGTTGAAGGTCCTGGGCCTCTTCGAGAACGCGGTAATTGAAACTTATCCAACTAAGTTCCCTGTTTATGAAGAGTTCCGGATTATCCAACAGATGATCTTTCCCATTTAGATCCCTGTTTATGATCAGTTGCGTATTGTCCAATCGATGATTTTCCTTGATGCCGTCGTTCTTCGACGCCGCTCACCTCGCCTCAACCCAATGGTGAATATATCAGAGTATTGTATATATACTATATACAATTCGCAGTTTTCAAGTATTCTAATTAAAGGTATAGTTATATCCGACTCAACCCATCCCTATTGCCATGAATTCAACTACTTTAAGGGAATTGGGATTTCAAGAATGGTATCCCTTAAACGAACTCTCCGCGGTTAATATCCCCTATGGGAAGAGTGGAGTTTTCGTAATCACCGACAAGACCCTCACTGAGCCATCGGACATCCTCTACATAGGTCGTTCCAAGGCTCTGAACAAGAAGGTCTTCGGAGGCGTTCTTGGCGGTTACGGCGGTAAGGTTACGAAGAAAATCCATAAGCAGCTCTTCCAGAACGGCATGATTTCAAACATGCAGATAAGCTGGATACTTGTAGACAAGCCCAAGGCGAAGCAACGGGAGCTTCTTTTCAAGTACGAAGGAGAGCACGGGAATTATCCAGCCTGGAACAAGTAATAATCACAACGTTTGTGACATGATTTTCTGAACCAAACCCGCTAATAGTCGTTTTTGCTCGAGTAGACGGACATATTTCTGGATGACCTCATTATCATTGGTCTCCATCTCTAAGAACTCTGGTATGTGGGAATAATTTCCCTCTGTCGTCAAAGTATGTGCCATCGAGCTCGTAGCTCGTAATATGCTTCGATGTGCTTCAAGATTGATAGACCAAGTAATTCCAAGAATATGATAAACTAAGTCTATTTTATGAAACTCTATGACCGAGTTATCTATTCTTTCATTCGCATATTCGATTTACTCTTTTTCAAGTTCCTTTTTTGCTTCTTTGAAAACCTTGGTCTGTTCATCATTTAACACCGGATACTTTAGATTAAGCGATTCAATTTTTAATGTGAGGATTTCCGAAACTGATGCCCGAGTGATCCACTTTTTATCTGCGGGAATTACGTACCAAGGTGCCCATTCCGTGCTTGTTTCGTTGAGAGCATCTTCGTATGCCTTCATATATTCCGTCCATTTCGTCCGCTCGGTAAGATCGGTGAAAGAGAATTTCCAGTATTTTTCGGGGTCTTCGAGCCGTTTTATTAAGCGATGCCTTTGTTTCTCCTTTGAGATGTTCAGAAAGAATTTTAGGATTATGGTTCCGTTGCGTACAAGATGATGCTCTAAAGCGTTTATATCCTCGTATCGTTGCATCCAGAAAGAATCGTCTCGTTTGCCGGGAGGTAACTTCTGCCTATCCAATAGTTCCGGGCGGACTTTGACGATTAGCACATCCTCATAGTAGGAACGGTTGAAGATGCCTATGCGCCCTCTCGCCGGGAGAGCTTCCATATAACGCCACAGAAAATTATGATTTAGTTCTTCTTCTGTAGGCGTCTTGAAGCCGAAGACTTGACAGCCTTGAGGGTTAACACCTGACATAACGTGACTGATCACCCCGTCCTTGCCAGCTGCATCCATTCCCTGAAGAATAACCAGCATGGAGTATGCGCCGCTAGCCCAGAAAAGTTCCTGCACCTTGGCTAGCGTTTTCTTGTTTTCCTTCAAGATATCTAAGACTTGCTGTTTTAGGGCTTTCTTGTCCGATTCAGCCTTCGCCCAATCAGGGGTCCAAGCTGAATCATAATCTGTCAGATTTACCTTTTTCCCTGCAGGCACACAGAACAGTTCAGTAGCGTTGATTCGCGACATGGAGCTTCCTCAACTTGGTCGCTTAATAATTCTTATCTTAAATCATTTTCCTACGCTATGGGACTGTTTCGCTGTTGGAGTAATCGATGAACTCCTTAAGCCCCAAGTTTATCGCCACCAAAGTGCAATAATTTCAGTCTTCTCTGATCTTGTTAGAAGATTATTTAACGATAAAGCTTTGAGGGCATAAATCATCTTCTGAGCTTTGAAAATTGTAATATGGTCATCTTCTAGAATATGATTTGTTATTCATTATGGATAACCTCAAGAAGATCTTTCTGTACGTCTCGTATGCACTGCTAATTACTGCTTTTAAAAAAGCTGCTTAAAAAATGTGTGCTAATGACATGCCCGCATAACAATCGGGATTTAAACTATTGAGACTATCACGCTGTTTGTGCTCTCTGAAGGCTTAAGGTTCTGATTGGACGAATCCAGATCTTTCTCAGAACACCCTAAATACAAAATATGTTATTATAACTTTAAATAGTTATAGAAAATAGCCTTTTTGAAAAGGGACTGGATCGGCTTTGTCTTGGTATGGATCGCATTCATTTCTAAATGAGTATATCCGTAATAACAATTGTAAGAGGATCATGGAGATCGGGGTTTTAAATGGTGAAAATGCGAAAACGATGGTTGAGGTTGCCATCAAAAACATTTCGGTTACAGAAGTGGAGTATTATGGATTCGACTTCTTCAATGGTTCTAGTTTTGACCAAGTAAGACAAAAGTTGGGGAAGACGGGGTGCAAATTTAAAATCTTCAAAGGAGATACTGTAGATACCCTTCCCAAAGCTGCTAAGACCTTGCCTAAAATGGACCTGATTTTCATAGATGGAGGTAAAGCCTATACTGAAGCGAAGAGTGATTGGGAAAATTCAAAGACTCTTATGCATGATGAAACGGCCGTCTTCATCCACAATTATGATTTCGAAGGTGTCAAGAGAATGGTTGACAACATACCACGAGAAAAGTTTCAGGTGGAGATAATTCATCCTCCCAATGACGCCGACACAGCCCTAGTCAAGAAGAAAAGAGCGTGAAAGCATCTCTAAGCTAAGTCTTGAAGGTTCTTGTTGTCGCACTTTATCTCTGTATTTCCTGAATTTGGTCTATCTGTAGAATCTCTTAACGATTCGAGCGATCGTCAAGGTCAGCCATAACTGTCTTTCTTTTGCTTTTTTGCTTTCTGTGCATTTACCTTCTCGAGTCCCTTCTACATAACTTATTCTCCACAATCCATCAGATAGCTGGTTTTCAACGAGCCAGTTCAGGGCCTTACTAATGTCCGGGTCATCCTTCGAATAGCCCATTAATGAGAGTGAGTCGAGCGAGGTCACCAAATTGGGCCACCAGAATAAGAACCTCACCCAGTAGCTTGCCGCCTTGTATGACGTATATACGTCTGGTTGGAAAAATCGCGACTTAAGCAACGCAGCGGCTTTTCTGGCATCGTCACTCTTACGGTATTTCGGGTGGGCGGCAAAGGCCCTGAGGACCATGTCTGTCCAGTTGTGAGAGAAGGGTTTCGATCTGTCAGGCTCAACAGGCTCTGCGTATTCGCTTGTTAGCCTATAGGCAGTTTCTCTATCGAATTTATGAGTCAGTATGGGGATCGTCCATCCGCCATCGTCTTGCCTCATCGAAAGCAACCATTTGATTCCTTTCTCTATACGTGGGTCATCTTCATATCCTGCCTTGATTAGAAGGGCCAGTATTGCTCCAGTGTAATAGGTAGCATACTGGTTAGCGAGCATACCTCTGATGTCGCCTTGTTCAGTCTGACATGAGAAAAGGAATTCGGCTGCCTTTCTTGCTGCATGATGCTTTTTCGCGAGTTCGTATTGCTCGACTAATACTCTGAATGTCTTCCATGTTTGGAGCAGCGGATAATGGTGCTTAGGGTAATTCACTTTCTTTTTCCCTGTATAATTCCACGAGCCATCGGGTTGCTGCTTTCGAAGGATCTTCTGGACTTCGGGCAGCTGCCATATATAATCTATGGGTCCTACTTCTTGTTCAAGGAGGTCACGTTTGGTGAAGGACACAACGGCTTCGTTACCTGAAGAGAGCAGAGTTGGGATAGGATCAAATCTTAGCTGTGCCACCCATTTCGTCAATGGTTCATCACCCTTTTTCTTATTCCGAAATCATATGAACCCAAGAGCGGACGTGTCCTGCTTGGCGAAAACTCTCTAGGGCTGAATATAAGGCATCTCAAACCTAACGAGTTATGGCGATGCATTCCTCGAACTGATTCGGCACCCCGATGAAGATTCCAACTCTAAGCACTGTGGCAGGCATAGATCCTTCGAATCATAAGTTAGAGTTTCAAACCTTTTGCCACGCGTCTGCCGAACTCAGGGTCAGCCTTGGTGAGATTTTCGAACATATGTTTTTGAATCGGCTTGTCTGCATGGCTCAGCGAATCAACGATGTTGTCAACCAAGTGGTCCTGATCCAATTTGCTTAGAGAACGGTAGCGTTCGCCTGCTTGCTTGAAGTCATTGGTCAAACTAATTTTCTTGCGCCCGACATTGGAATCGAGATGCTCGTGAGCCGTTGCAATGGCTTGGGCTTCGTGTGGAATTCCGCCTGCTAGAGTGTTAGGTTCATAGTTGACTGTACCTCCACCATAAGGCGCATACTGCATAGCACCGTCGCGCTGATTGTTGTTGACCTCTACCTTCGGCCGATTGATTGGAAGCTGCAGGTAATTGGGACCAAGACGATGCCGCTGTGTGTCCGCGTATGAGAATATCCTACCTTGCAAAAGCTTGTCGGCTGAGAAATCGATTCCAGGGACAATGGACGCCGGGCAGAAAGCAGCTTGCTCCGTTTCAGCAAAGAAGTTCTCGGGGTTGCGGTTCAACACCATCTTGCCTACTGGCATAAGTGGGAACTTGTCCTCGGGCCATGTTTTTGTGGCATCGAGCGGGTCAAAGTCCTGCTTCAGCTCATCGGCGATCTCCATAACCTGGACATTCAATTCGTATTCCACCGTCTTGCCTGAGGCGATGGTCTCATACAGGTCACGGGTGGCGATGTCAGGGTCCTCCCCCGCGAGGCGGGTGGCTTCGTGGCGGTCAATGGTCTCCACTCCCGCCATAGGCTTCCAGTGATACTTGACGTAGACGGCCTTTCCCTCAGCGTTCACCCACTTGTAGGTGTTGACGCCAAATCCTTCCATCTTCCTGTAGCTCTTGACCGTCCCTCGATCTGAAAAGAGCCACGTGATCATATGAGTGGATTCAGGGGTCAGCGAAATGAAATCCCAGAAGCGACTGTTTGCCGACGAGCTTGTGGGGTAACCAGTGTCAGGGGCTGGCTTGAAGGCATGCACCATATCAGGGAATTTGATGGCATCCCGTATGAAGAAGACTGGTAGATTGTTTCCTACCAGATCATAGATTCCTTCTTCGGTGTAGAACTTTACTGCAAAACCCCTGGGGTCTCGTGCTGTATCAGCAGATCCTCGTGCACCTACTACGGTGGAGAAGCGGACGAAGACGGGCGTCTGCACCTTCTGGTCCTGTAGGAATTTCGCGCAAGTATACTTCGTCATGCTCTTATGAACTTGGAAGTAGCCGTGGGCGCCGGCTCCCTTGGCGTGTACTACGCGCTCAGGGATACGCTCGCGGTCGAAATGCGCGAGCTTCTCGATCAGGTGCACATCCTGCAGTAAGACAGGCCCACGCTCACCAACTGTGAGCGAGTTCTGGTTATCTGCTACCGGAACTCCTTGGTTTGTCGTGAGGCGCTTTCCTTTCATAATAATTCATGTCCTCCTTTTTCATCGCATCGGTCTAAAGGTATTTAAAAACATTTATTTTCAGTAATACCTTCCGCGTTTACTTGGGCACGGACGGGTCACGTTGGTTCTTTGATGATAGACGCCAACTATATGTTCCCCTCCAACTACGCACTAGAGCTGGCTAAGAGAGTGGAACCTTACGGTATCACTTGGTTTGAAGAGCCCATCTATGGGAATGATGCACGTCTTTTAGCTGACTTGCGTTGTAAAACAACTGTGCCCATTGCAGCAGGTCAGACAGTAGATCAAAATTTAATGGGAGCCACCCCACAACCTAGCTTATGACAAGCAATCTAAATCTAAGCTATGGAGCGATTCCCAGGGAGTACGACAGAGCCAAGGCCTACTTATTCTTTAGGGAACGGATTGAAGGGCTCTTCCAGTTCAAGGGTGCAAGGCACGGGGACGACGTGGTTAGGTCCCTTCTCTTAGCTTCCTTCAACAATGGCTATGTAGAGGGCTCAGCGGGGCTCCTCGATGCGTGCGGCCAGACCATTAGGAATCACCTCAGGTACCAGGATCCATCGAGGCTCCTTGTCGCCAACGATCGGGTCATCG
>Ga0315282_10018160_pt1 | contig 10086 bp, 10 predicted proteins | sample YL17G07_20_MG_FD_203693 | JGI IMG/M metagenome (GOLD analysis project Ga0315282, IMG submission 203693) | Sediment microbial communities from Yellowstone Lake, YNP, Wyoming, USA - YL17G07_20 | ecosystem: Environmental > Aquatic > Freshwater > Lake > Sediment | place: USA: Wyoming | collected... | reverse complement strand
CTTTGAGACCGGCGGCATATGCCCAATTGCGAGGTGCGCTAAAGGCCTTTTGAATGGACCTTGTGGAGGCCAAGCGGATGGAAAATGCGAGGTCGGAGACTATACGCGGGACTGTGCATGGGTTCTCATATACAACGCCTTGAAGGATCAGAAAAGGCTTGACCTCTTCACCCAGTTTAGGCCGCCCAGAGACAGATCCGCAAAGGCTCAGCCACAGGAGATAGTAACTAAGTAGGTGCATTATGATGGCAAGAGAAGCTTACAGCGAATTGATGAAAGCGATTAACGCTGGAAAATTTGTATACACGGGTGAGATCGAGCCGCTGAAGACGACCAGACTCGACGACGTGATCAAGGTTGCAGAAGCACACAAGGGATATGCGGTGGCTTGTAATGTAACGGATAATCCAAAGGGTTGCGCTTATCTGAGTAGCCTGGTGGCTTCATATATTATCCAGAAAGAGGTGGGAATGGAAGCCGTCTACCAAATGACGGTTAGAGATAGAAATCGTTTAGCGCTCTTCAGCGATCTTCTTGGAGCAGCGGCATTGGGAATCAAGAACATCCTTGCATTGAGTGGAGACCACACAACATATAGCGATAACCCAGGGGCCATGCCGGTCTATGACGTGGATACTGCGCAGTTCGTGTACATGATCAGAAAGATGGTGGATGAGGGCGTAGACTTACAGGGGAATAAAATAGACGGCGAGGTAAAGCTAAATGTTGGCATAGCCGGCAACCCCAACGCTGACCCTCTGGAACCGGAACTATTGAAGATTGAGAGAAAGGCAAAGCTTGGAGCCGACTTTATGCAGACGCAGGTTGTCTTTGAGATGGAGCCGACGAAGAGATTTCTAAGGGAGATGAAGAAGTATCCTCTACCGGTTACAATTGGGATCTTTCCTTGTAAGTCCTCGGGGGTTGCGAAGTTCTTCGATGAGCACATTCCAGGCGTCTCGGTTCCGAAGGACTTTATGGAAGAATTGATTAAAGTGGATAAGATTGAGGACAAGGCGCTTAGGAAGGAGCGCATAGACGAAGTGAATCTCGAGTACTTCACGGACTTCATTAAAGAAATAAAGAAGACGACACACGCCTCCGGAATCCACATCATGGCCGTAGGATACGAACGACTAATTAAACCTCTAGTAGAGAGCGTCTCAAAATAATCATCGTCTCTTTTGATGAAGCTGCCATATATTGCCACTCTGCCCTAGATTGATGTGCCGTTTTTCATGCTGTCTTTGATTTTGAAACTTAATGCCAGATGCTAGGGGCAAGTTATTTCTGCCTCATGTTTCAGTTCCTTATCTAGTGGTTTGTTTGAAGCTTGGACAGTATTCGTATAGAGAGGTGGTCAAGGCTCTCAGTAAGCTTGGTTTTAGGGCTGTTAGGCAGAAGGGCAGTCACGTCGTGCTTAAAGGCTTCTTTAAGGAGAAGAAGAGGACTGTTGTCGTTCCCAAACATAAAGAGATTGCTGTTGGCACCCTTCGAGGAATTCTGTTTCAAGCCGGACTTGCTGTTGAGGAGTTTCTTAGTTTGATTGAATAGGTTTAAACTTTCAATTCCACAACCATTGTTGCAACCGGTTCACCTTTAAGTGCCCTTTCTCTCTCCCACTGTTCTGCTTTTTCAAACCAGAGCTCAAAGGCTTCCCGAAAATTCTTCAAGGCCTCATCAACGCTCTTACCTTGACTGGCGACGCCTGTTATTGGATCGATTGCAACGTACCATTCTCCATCTCTATGGATTGTCACGCCGACTTTCAACACCGTTACATCCTTGTATCTAAACGGAGTCAGAATCCTTATTAACCTTTCATACTACATTTGGGTTTCTCGTTTAGAACGTAACTGCCATTTGCTACTGGGAAGATTAACTTATAATAATCTTGTTCAACCTTGAATGGAAATATGAGTAAATGGAAGAGTCTCAAGCCGAAGAAGCAGACGGTTGACGGTTTAGTCCGACAGATGAGGCTAACTGCTTTTAACGCTAGAAGGCTCGGCGAAGCCGTAGACATTTTAGAAGAGATGATACGAGATAAAGGATGTTTCAAGTTTCTCGGCTTGTCAGGCGCCTTAGTCCCGGCAGGCATGCGTCTCTGTGTCGTGGAGATGATAAAGAGAGGCTGGGTCGATTTGATCGTCTCCACGGGGGCAAACATCACTCACGACATCGCGCAATGCTTTGGAGAGGAATATCTTCAATGCGATCCAGAGAAGGTTAACGACCTCGAATTGAGACGTAAAGGCTTTGACCGAATATACGACCTTCTGTCTCCAACAGAGACAATGGCAACGATGGAGAAGAACATACAGGCGATTTTGAGCGAAATCGATGACGGTGAGTATTCGACCTTCGACTTAATTAACGAAATTGGAAAACGATTGAAAGACAAGAATTCGATCGTGAGAAACGCTTACGAAGAAAAAGTAAAGATCATCGTCCCCGCCTTAGTGGACTCCATCCTTGGAATGCAGGTCTGGATGAACTCGCAGACTCGCAACCTTAAGCTAAACGAGTTAAGAGATCTTGATTATATGATAAACTTGAATTTTGATCTTAAGAAGCAGAAAAAGAATACGGGCACATTCGTTCTTGGCGGAGGAGTTGCGAAGAACTTCGTCCTCCAATCAGTACTGATGGCCGACAAACCGCACAAGTATGTTGTCCAAGTCACAACGGACACGCCTCAATACGGTGGTTTGAGCGGCGCCACGCTCAAAGAAGCTTTAAGTTGGGGCAAGGTCGACGAAAAAGCGAAGCTCTGTACGGTTTACTGCGACGCGACTATAGCCTTGCCATTAATCGTTTCCGGCCTAATAGAGAGGCTTGGACAATAGCTCGTAACGCAGGTTTTTTATTCTCTAACGCAATGAGTTCGTTATGAGGGGTGAATTTGTTCAAGTTCGATACAGAACAGAAAGTCTTTGATATTGGAGGAGTCAAGATAGGCGGGCAACCAGGACAGTATCCGACCGCTATGATTGGTAGCATCTTCTATCATGGCGACAAGGCGGTCTTAGACGAGAAGAATGGAACTTTCAACAAAGAGAGAATTGAGGCTTTGATACATCAGGCAACGGAAATCTCTGAGAAAACAGGTAACCCAAGCATTATCGATATCGTCGGGGCATGGCCTGACGCCTTAGTCAGATATATAGACTTCGTTGCTGACAAAACAGATTCTCCTTTTCTTATCGATGGAACCACTCCAGAGGTTCGAATTGCAGGTATCAAGCACGTGAAAGAGGTCGGCTTGACCGACAGAGCCTTATACAATACGATTATGCCTGGGTACAGGCAGGATGAGATCAACGCTCTGGGAGAGTTCAGCGTGAAATCTGCGATACTCTTGACCTTCAATCCAAAGATGCCGACGATAGGCGGAAGACTGGAAGTTTTGAAAGACCTAGTGAAGGTGGCTGAAGAGGCTCATGTCGAGAAGCCTATCGTTGACACCGCTATTCTCGACGTGCCTGATCCTGGTCCAGCGGCAAAGACCATATTCTTAGTAAAGAAAACGTATGGTCTTCCAGCAGGCTGTGGAGCACACAACGCAATAGACAGGTGGCATCAGAGAAAGAAGATGGACCCAGCAAGATACTATATGAGTAGCGCGGTTGCCTTTACGTCCACGATAATGATGGGAGCGAATTTCCTCTTATACGGGCCTCTTAGCAGAGCGCCACAAGTGTTTCCGACAATCGCTCTAGCAGACGCCTACGTCGCGTACTCTATGAGACAGGAGTATGGAATTGGCCCGGCGGTAAAGAATCATCCATTGACAAGAATCTTTACACTGTAGTTTCTCGGTCGAACAGGGTTCTTGTAGATCGGCCATGAGATTCTGAAAAAACGCTAACATTGCCAAAAGAGTTACTTCAAGGCAAGATGTAAAACTGATAAGTCAAGTTATCAAATACTCTTCACAACGGTGAGCGTTTTGGATGCGTTGGAGGAAATTAAGGACCTTATCATAAGAGTCTCAGATGTTGGAGAGGTCAAGGAAACTGTTGATAGGACCCTCAAATCAGGCGTCGGTCCACTGGAAATTCTGAATACCCTCAATCAAGCTCTCGACGAGGTGGGTAGAAGATATGAGAAAGGCGAATACTTCCTGTCTGAACTCATAATGGCAGGCGTATTATCCACTGAGGTTACGAGTCTGCTTGAACCACACTTGATAAGGTCCAGAAGAATATCGCTAGGTAAAGTTGTGATTGGAACAGTCAGAGGGGACATTCATGACATCGGCAAGAATATACTCGTCATGATGTTGCGTTCTGCCGGATTTGATGTTGTTGACCTTGGGGTTGACGTTCCAGCCGAGAACTTCGCCAACGCAATAGAAGAGAAGCAAGCCAACATTCTCGGCTTGTCGGCTCTCCTGACATCCTCAATGGATGAGATGAAGAAAGTCATAGAGACCATTGAGAAGAGAGGATTTAGGAATCGAGTGAAAATAGTTGTCGGCGGGAGACCTCTAACCAGAGAGTTCGCTAAAGAGATCGGAGCCGACGGATACGCCAAGGATGCTGTTGAGGGGGTCAAGGTTGTCAAAGATCTTGTGTGATGGTTAATGAACAAGAAGGAACGCGTTCTAAAGGCTCTGGAAATCGAGGAGCCTGATCAGGTTCCTATGACTGAGCTTGACATCGAGGTCCCGCTGATGGAGAGGATAGTCGGAGAGAAGTTTCCAGGAGCCACATCACTCCAGACGCCCATAGTTACGAATCGTGAACTTGAGAAGAAGAGAACCGACCTCAAGATAGAATGCTACAAGAAGATCGGCTTTGACATGCTCTCAGTGGATCTCTCACCTCCCGACAATTGGAAGCCTAAGAAGAATCCTGATGGGACAATTGTCGATCTGTGGGGAAGAGTGCTTATGCTTGACAAACAAGCCAAGGCGTGGGTTCCTTATGGAACGATCTTCAATAATCCAGAGGACTTCGATAACTTTGAACTTCCGAGTCCTACGGCTACAGGTTGGACCTTTGCGACCGAATATGCCAAGAGAGTAGTGAAAGACGAAATTGCAATAGCCACCTTCATAAGAGACCCATTTGCCCACGCCTGGGAGGTCTTTACGCCTCTGAAGTTTGTCACGTGGATGTATCGGATACCGGATTTCATAAGAAGAGTCATTGAGATGATAGTCGACTTCCACGTGGATATTATAGGGCGTATAGCAGAGGCCGGCGCCGACCTAATAATAAGTGGAGGCGACTACTGCGAGGAGAGGGGACCGATGGTCCCGACAAAGTTCTTTAGGGATGTAGTTTTTCCAAACCTTAGGAGGCAAGTTGACGAAGCCCACAGGAGAGGCCTCAAATTCATCAAGCACACCGATGGAAACATCAATCCCCTGCTGAAGGATTTGGTAGACATAGTCGATGGGCTCCACTCACTGGATCCGACTGCTGGAGTCGATATAGGCGATGTTAAGGCCAAGTATGGTCAGAGACTTATTTTGATGGGGAATGTAGCCGTGGACAGTTTGGCCAAGAAGACTAGAGATGATGTAATCAAGGAGACGAAGGAATGCATAAGAAAGGCTTCCGCCGGAGGCGGACACATACTTTCGTCTAGCAACTCTTGGTCTGCTGGAGCGAGACTAGAGAACTGTATGGCTATGGTGGAGGCTGGAAGGAAGTATGGAATATACCCAATAAGAATCTAGAAACCAACATGCGGGGAGCCGATCCTATGACACACTTCTGATCAGCATTCTAAAATCCAGAATTGTCAATTAATTGCTCTTTATTATCGTGGCCTGAACTATTCTCAATGCCTCTATGACATAAACTTCGAAATAGATTTCTTCGGGAATTTGCCCAGCTTTCTAAGTAACTGACTGGTATCTGGATAGCATGAAAGGTCAGTATAAGGTATGAAAGAGGAGTTCATAAGTTCACTCTTAAAATCCGGGACGCTTGCGAGTTCTACATACTTGACTTTTCTGGATATCTCTTCGGCATTTTTTCTAGCCGTTTTTGAGACAAGTGTCATTCTAGCCCCAGTTCCAGCAGCGTTTCCAACAATCTTCACTCTCTTCAATGGGACCTCGGGGTACATTCCGATTATTCTGGCGTTTTCCGGATCTATGTATGAGCCGAAGGCTCCTGCGATGAAAACCACATCTATGTCATCCTCCGTGACCCTTGCCTCCTTCATCAACGACACCGCCCCGGTATGTATAGCTGCCTTCGCTAGCTGAATTTCCCTAAGATCACGTTGATTAATGACGATATCTCTTCCCGTGGATGTCTCATTCTTCCAAGCCAAAACAAATTCCAGCACATCATCTTTTTCTCTCAACCTCGGCGAATTCAAATTGCTATTCATCTTTCCAGCGACATCGATTACACCCGTTTTCAACATTTCGGCTGGTATATCGACCACAGCAGAACCGCATATTCCGCAAGGCTTGACATCGTCTATTGTTTTATATTTGACTTCAAAAGTCTCAGGGTCGATGGTCACTTTCTCTATGGCCCCTGAGGAAGCCCTCATCCCATGCTCAATGTGGCCGCCCTCGAACGCGGGGCCTGAAGCACATGAGCAAGCGAGCATCTTATCTTTGTTTCCCAAGACGACCTCTGTGTTCGTTCCAATATCCAGCGCCATGCAAAGTTTGTTTCTCTTGTAAACCTTGGTCGCCAATATCACTGCGACACAATCGGCTCCAACGAATCCAGCTACCACAGGTAGCACATGGACTCTACCATTTGGGTTTATCTTTACGCCTATCTCTTTGGCGTTGATATCTATGCCCTGTCTTACCACAGGTGTGTATGGGGAAAGAGCCAAATATTTTGGGTAAATGTTCAAGAACAAGTGATGCATCGCAGTGTTTCCAACAACAGTCACCTCGTAGACCTCTTCTTGGCTTACACCTACTCTCTCGCACAGATCATTAAGAATTTGATTTGTTCCTTCGACGACTACGCGCTGAAGCTCCCTGTGGTCTTTGTACCCTATCCTCGTAATGATGTCCTCACCGTAGTGTATTTGCGGATTCATCAGGGAGCCTGCAGCCACGACTTTGCCAGTAGTTAGGTTCAGAAGATAGCCTGCCAGTTTCGTTGTACCGATATCGACAGCATACCCAAAACTTCTATCCATTGTACTTCCAGGCTCAACGTCGATGATCCTTCTATCGTCTAGGACAGTGACGGTTATTTTCCAATCTGCGTTCCTCAATACGGAGGCTAGGGGCTTAACGACTTCGTATTCCGCCTCAAATACACTAATGCCATATTGTTTCCAAAGCTTTTCCACTAGCCTGTCAAAATCGGACATAGAATCTTCAAGCGTTGGTTTTGACAGTTTAACGAAGTATTTTCGAACCGACGGTTCAAGCTTAACCTTCGCCTCTATTCCTTCTACTTGTAACCTCTGCTTACCAGTTCTGCTTTCTTCAGGAACTCTAACAACGATGGAGCCGTTGATCAACGTACGACATGCTAGCCTGTAACCCGCTGAAAGCTCTTCCGAGGTTAAAACTTCTTTCTCCACATCGGTTGAAGGATTTACGTATTCCACATTTTTTATGATGACTCTACACTTGCCACATTCACCTTTGCCGCCGCATACTGAGGTTATGTCCACTCCAGCAAGGTGCGCGGCTTCCAAGACACTCACTCTAGATCTGACTCTTACCCGCTTCCCTTCTGGTTGGAAAACCACTTCCTTTGCAAGTTGCAGTGGCACCGCCTCCGTTTCTTAGTCGTTCTGGGAGGGTTCCGAAAATAAATCAAGCTATACGACCAATGCGCTCAACTGTCTGCCTTATCTACGCTTTCCATATTAATTAAGGCTCCTCACCCTGCGCCTAGTTTGCTCGATAAGATACACCCAAATAGAGAATACTTCCCAGGTCCAAAACAGCAGTGTCACATAAAGGATTTAAACCAGTAGCTTTAGGTCTAGAGCATAAGTTATCTTTATAAAAAAGACTCGTTCTCTTAAAAGAAGAATACTGATAACAAGGAAGCTGGCTGAATGACTGAAGAAAAAAGTATGCCCAGCGGCGTGGTCTATGAGTGCCTTCAATGCGGTGCGAAGATAAGCGCTGATCAACTGGCATTGATGCCGGAGATAAAATGCCATGAGTGCGGGTACAGGGTTCTCAAAAAGACGCGCTCACCCATCGTGAAGAAAGTCAAAGCCATTTGAACGGCATCTAGTCAGACCACTCACCCATAAGACTTAAATATAGTCATGAAGAATTGCACTTAAACTGGCTATTGTGGGAGAGGGAAGATGGTCGAAGTTTTTCCTCCTCTCTCTAAAGAATATCTTTTTCTAAACCATCTTCCCCCCAACTGTTCATAAGCTCGTCAATCGAATAGAGGGAGCAACTCCAAGACAGGTACTTTCTAGACGACTCTTTCAAGATCCAGCTGCATATGACGAGAACAGAAAGAAATGGCTAGGAACGCGAGAAGCCCAGTCTCAAATTATGAATTTCATTACGAACAAAAGCACGTAGGCGATGTTCAGGTACTGTATCAAGAAGCTTATCACCGCAGCCTTGTCTATTCTCAATCCTTTCGACACGCTTATCGCGATAGACAATAATCCGACAGCCCAGATCTGGCAAACTAGCAGAAGACCCCACCAGAGTATCGTGTTCAAAAGAAGATCCGGACTCATCGATTTGACAAGAAACCAGAGGAACGCGTAAAATATGAGGGGAACCAAGGAGAAGGCCGTTCCTGACAGCAAGCCCAAATGCTCCTCCTTTCGGCGATATATGAAGTATGACAGAGCCTCACTCAAAGCATACACCATGATCCAAGTGATCCAAAACTCAAAAATTATGAAGTAGGGTGCAGCCGTTGTCCTGCTGTTAAAGAACAATAGAATAGGCTCCAGCTTAGCCTCCGCCAAAACCCAAGAGCCAAAGGCGACAACGGCCAGAGCTTCGACAATGTGCCTTCTAGGCGCAGAAGACACGTACACAAACAATTGCTTAGGTAGAATAAACGCTCTCAGACGACCTATTAGAGATAAGGATGAAGGCTCCTTCTCGCCTGCTAAGGCCTCAAGACTCTCCTCACTTGAAGCAAACATCTTGATGGCCAATCGGCCCTTATCAGTCAATATGTACTTTCTTTTCGCATCTTGAGTAACCAAGTCTCCGAGCGCATCGAGGTGATAATATAAAGTGCCTACGCTGACCCTTAGCTCTTCCTTGAGGTCTCTGAAGCCGATTCTACCGTTCTTCTCGATGAGGTCAACTATTCTCTTCCGGACTGGATGACTGAACACATCATAGAACCTTGAAGTATCGCTTGAAACCTCATCCGCCATCAGAGACGCCCCCTTAACGGGCCTTACCCATCTTCATCCCGTCTCATTCTTTGAATATGTATTTCATTCAAATTAGACAACGATTATTTATAATATATCCGACGCCATTATTTTCCATAATCAAAAAGGCATTACAAGTGTACTGTCTTCCTTAGGCTTTTTAATTTTTCTTTACGAATCACGACGAGCCTTTCTAGGTTTTTGCGAAGTTTACTTTCTTCATCTAGCATATCGTCGAGTTCAAACCGATGAGTCGTATATTTGATATTATTATTTTTAAGTAAATGCCGACTATAACCAGAGAGAAGAAGTGCGTAACAATGGATCTGTATGATAAGATATATGATTTGGGAAGACGCCGAGGCCTGATGTTCCCCTCCTTTGAGATTTACGGAGGACTGGGTGGATTCTACGATTACGGTCCCGTCGGCGCCCCTCTCAAACGAAACATTGAGAAAAAGTGGATTGAGATGTTCGTCTTGAGGGAGGGGATGGTTGAGATCGAGTCAACGGTCATTATGCCCGAACCCGTCTTCACAGCTTCGGGACATATAGCTCATTTCACAGACATCCTAACAAAATGCACGAAATGTGGTCAGAACTACGAGACGAACAAGGTAATAGAGGAGGCAGGAATCGAGGTTCAGGAAAACCTGACCGCGGAAGAGTTCGACCGAGTCGTGAGTGAAAAAAGTGTTCGGTGTCCAAAATGCGGAGGAGAATTGGGGAAGTCGGCGCCCTTCAACCTGATGTTCA
>Ga0315282_10018159_pt1 | contig 10086 bp, 9 predicted proteins | sample YL17G07_20_MG_FD_203693 | JGI IMG/M metagenome (GOLD analysis project Ga0315282, IMG submission 203693) | Sediment microbial communities from Yellowstone Lake, YNP, Wyoming, USA - YL17G07_20 | ecosystem: Environmental > Aquatic > Freshwater > Lake > Sediment | place: USA: Wyoming | collected... | reverse complement strand
GAGATGCTCGGGTTGAAGACGCGGATAGCGATAACCGAGGAGGGGTTCGGTGCCACCAGCCTCTCCCAAGGCACATACTTCCGCGCACTGGCCCGGAGATTCCTGCGGGAACTCAACCTACACCTATGCGTAGGGGTCATCGGCGGAGACCTACCAACCCAACGCAACTTCAGGAGGTACTTCCCCCTGATGCTACAGAGAGGCTTCAACAACAACGCCTTGGTCCTGTACGCAAACTGGCGGAGGCCCCTCCAATTGACGAACAGAGACATCGACTACCAGATCGCTTACGGGATGCTGGCCACAGCCACCTCCTCGTTATGGTACCGCAACAAATTGAGCGTCGGCGATGTCTGGCAAAACCTGATCAGAAACAGTCCGATCGTCAGCGTCTCTATGGACCGTAGACATCTACCCACGCACCGCAGGAGGCTTAGAAAGCGGAAGGACAGCCAGGCAACCGTTGCGGTGCTGACATCCATGCTCAGAGGCGTCTGGAATGACCCAAGCACCTCCCTGCTCCGCGTATCCAAGAGCCCGGATCAACTGGAGGCGGAGAAGGTCTTTGAGGTTGCATCGGTCGTCGGAGACGTGACTGAAGAAGAGTTGAACGAGGCCGAAGAGCTGGCAGAGATCCCGAGAACCGCGTCCACACTACTGCTCAGCGGCAGGCGCTTGGGGCAGATCTACGTCACCAGGTTCACGCCACTGGTCACCACGACGCCTGAGATCGACTGGATCTACGAAGCCAAACGTGAGCCAGAACCGATAGAAAAGGTCAGCGACCTCATCCCTGTCGGGAAGAAGGATCTCGACCAGCTAATCGACGAAGGACTCCGGGACTACCAGAGGCTAGAGAGGACAACCGATTATCCGTTAGATGACTTAATTGGGGAAGAGTGGAGCTCATGAGAAAATACATACTATGCCTACTGACAGCCCTCGTCTTGATCAGCTTACCGATATCCTCGGCCACACCGGGCGTACAAGTGACGCTGTTCAACTTCTACCTAGGCGGCTCGGCTGTCCAGGTCGTGCCCAATCCACAGCAGTCGATGATCGCGACCATAGGCTCCAACTATACCGGGCAGGCAGAGGCGCAGATCGTGATTACCGTGGTCAACTCAGAAGGCGTGAATGTCACGTGGAGCCTCTGGTCTGGGCTGGTCAACACAGCGATCACGGGACAAAGCGACCTAGGCTTTATCGGAGAACAGACGGGAACCAATACTTGGACAGCTCACACCGTGGCTAAGCGGATAATAATAACCATCATGGGCACAGTTGACTTGAGTAAACTACAACAAGGAACAACAATGATCCTAGCAGACCTCCGATACTCGGTAAACACAGGCGTGCCTACACCGCTCTTCACGTTCAGCATCACCGCAGAGACGACGTCCACAGAAGGTCCTAAAGTAGACGCTGAAGCAACGATTCAAGAACTGGAGACTGAGGTCACAGGCTCGAATCTGCCCAGCTATAGAACGACCTACTACGAATCTCAATTGTACAAAGCGAAGCTCTACTACCAAAACAAAGACTATACCAACGCCCTAGCGACAGCCAGCACTGCCGTCCAAGCCTTACGCGCCGAGCAGGCAGAGTACAACAATCCAGTCAACATAGTGCTCCGCTTCCTCTACAACAACGCCATAACCATAGTCGCGTTGGCCCTAATAGCCATTCCAGTAATATACTTCTCTAGGCTGTGGAGGAGAGGACCGGTGGCAATGCCATAGCCCACCACACGATGTTCTACATGAAGGGCACCGAAGAATAAAGGAAAAGCACACACAGCATCACCCGATAGAAAGCTCACGGCTACCAAGAAAACCAATCAATGATTCTCATTATCAAGGCGTCGAAAACATTCAATTATCTAAAAGAGAGACTCGTATTTGTACGAGTGTACGATTATGTCTGCAGAGAGATGCCTCTACCTATGAAGTACACGGCTAAGAGGCCAATGGCGATTCCGATCCAAACCTCCATCGGATACCTAGCCTTCAACAGCAGTACGTCGAGAACCGCCGTGAAGACTAAGCTTAGTATCGTAATGAAGGTTGCCAGTTGCGTTGCGCCCATATAGCCTACGGGAACGATGCTCGCGAACCGGCCGACGAACATTAAGAAGAGCGCGGTGAAGATCAGCGGGGTGAAAAGGGTCTTGATGTCCCACGCGATATCGAACAGTTTTTCCCAAGAGATCTGGCCAACGGTGTTGCTGGCCACTTTCCAGAGTATGTTGCCGCAGGCTCCGACTAGAGAGACCATAATTATCAACGCCCAAATCATCCAGATTTCCAATCTAAACACCTACCTGCTATGAAGTTTCTATTCTTCCAGTGTACTTTATGAAGTTAAACCCTTGCTTTCTGGTATCTTCTCCAACTCCCTTTCTCAAATAGTTTATTGTATCATCTATGAAGCCTAAGCGAAAAGGTTCGCGCACGCGAAAGGTACACATTCCTCATCTCCCTCTGCACCTTACTAGAGAAAAACAACGCCAAAGAAATAAGGCACCTTCTGTTTTTGCGGTTCCTCAGCATAACTCCAAAAGATCGTTTGAAGATCGTAAGGATCCGTTCTTATGCGATCAATAATCTCTTCAGAGCATCTGCAACAAACGCAAGCCTTCTTGGGAGAATGCCCTTCACCAAAGCGATATCCGAGGCGTTGAATGCATGGAGCAGTCTCATGAAGACAAAGTATGACGCTCCTCCTACCAGTATGTATACGGGCAGATAGAATCTTCCAGCAAAAAGTTGTTGAGTTGCCAACACGATCAAACCCATTATCACGGAACTAATCCACGCCTTTTTCAAAGCCTCTACGTCAAAACGCCACTCAAAGATCTTTCTGAGATCGTACATAACGAACCCAAAGCCAAACAGACTTGCCAATGATTTGCTAAGAGCCGCTCCAACTATTCCCAGGGCTGGTATAAACTGTGAGCATAAGACGGCGTCTACGACAAACGAGATAAGACTTGCCCATAAGAAGATCCGTGTCCTACCGAACGATGATATGATGGAGCTTGCCACCACTGTGAGGCATACAATGGCGGATGCCAGCATGAACAACGCTAACGGTACTGCTCCCTCACCATACTTGATTCCTGCAAAAAACGTGATCGCTGGCAGCGCTACCGTGGCCAATCCAACAGCCAAGGGGATGTAAATAATGGATACATAGCGGGATGCTCCAAGAGATGCCATTGATAAGGCATTGATATCCTTTCTTCCGAAGTGTTCTGCAAATTGAGGGAACAAGGCTGAACCAATCGAATCCGATATTGCAGAAACAATCCCGGATGCGGTTATTGCCACGTTATAAATACCCAGTTTTTCCAAACCCAGATAGAAGATTATCAGGAACTGATCAACCCTTGCCGAGAAATAGCCTGAATACCCTGCCAAATAAATTGGAAAAGAATACTTTGCGAGGAGAGCGAGAGAAACAGACGCCACCTCTCCCCTGAATCTCAAGAGAAAAGAAGTATACAATACCAATGTTGCGAGATCGCCAACTATCCACCCTAAAACCACCCCGAACAAGCCAAAACGTAGGTCTAACAGAATTATCGCTGTTGCGTACTTTATTCCAGCCCCAACTGAATTAAAGACCGCCACATTGCTGAACCTCTGTAAACCAACCAACGAGTTACTCAAGAAAGGCAGTAACATCAAAGTGAAAATGTCTAAAGCCAAAAGCTCCAGAAGATGCCCATAGACTTGTGAGCCGAATAGCAGTGAAGAGATAAACGGTGAAGCTAGGAAGCATAACGTCGAAAAAAGCGCGGAGAGAACCACTCCGGATATCACACCCTTTTTTATGACGCCTCTCGCTGAATTGATCTTGTCGCCTCCCATGAACTCAGAGATAAATTTCACAAGGGCTGATGGCAGAGCGAAAGTAAAGAAGGTCACAAAAATCGTCGTTATCAAGAGCATTGAAGCAACAACACCGATTTCATAAACGGAGAGAAACCTAGTGGCAAAAGCAAAATAGACAACGCCAAAAAGGTTTGACAGGAAAATCTGGGCGTACAAATACGAAGCCCCCCTGGCGACACGAACAGCTGCAGGGGGCGACTCCGACATAGAAGCCACAACTTAAGTATTGAATTGGACGACTTTACGATTCATAATAACTCGTTTAAGCAGTTTAAAAAACCATACTCCACTCTATTACTTTGATCTCAAAGAACTGAAGAAGGACTCCGTGTCTTATGGCAAGCTCAAATCGAACGCTAAAAAGAATAGCGGGAGTCTGCGGCGTCACCGCTCCCTTAATCTCTGTCTCACTGATCTTCCTTGCCATATATAATGCGCCATGGTTCAGCTGGACAGAGAATGCCCTGAGCGATCTCGGGGTAGGAGGCCTTCACGCAACCCTCTTCAATACCGCCCTCATCGCAGGCGGCCTACTGACCATCGTCTTCGCCGCCGGACTCACACAAGATCTGCCTGCTAGTTTCTTGAGCCGCATAGGGTCAATACTCTTTCTACTAGACGCTTTCGCCCTATGCGCTGTGGGCATTTTTCCTGAAACCGCAGGCCGCATACACTTCTACGTTTCCGTAGCCTTCTTCGCGTTATTCCCACTATCACTTCTCCTTACCGGATCGGCAATGCTACTGAAACCAACCCAAAGAAGGTGGGGGCTACTCACAATCCTCGCCTCCATAATCGCAGTTGGCACATGGATGTTTAGGTGGCCAAGCGCCGCGATTCCCGAAATCATCGCTGCCCTTGCGGCATCCTCTTGGTCCATGTTCTCAGGCATCAGACTTTACAAACAGTCTACAGACAGAAATGGCTAGAAAACTAACCTAAATATTTGGTACATTCTACTTACTGTTGAATACTATTGAGCGCCGCCAGTCTAAAGAGAACGATCCTGATAGACGATTCGGGTTGGGGCGACCCCATACTAGGCGTAGTCATAGGCATTCTGGATCTCCCCGCGGGAAGATACATGGAACGCAGGATAGACGTGTCCTACTTCCAACCCCCACACTTCGAAAAGCAAGAGTACCTTGACAAGGCAGTGGAGATAGCTAGAGAAGCCGTCAAAGTAATGAAACCCGACAAAGACACCACGTTCAAAGTATGCTCCGGCTACATCTTATCCGGCATAAGAAACTACTTGAAGAGTCTCGGTTTCAGGGTGGACGAAACCGAGATCACGGGAGACCTCCAAACGAGGGTGGAGAAAAGCTTCTTGAACTGGTGCAGAGAAGTCGGCGTTCCACGAGGCGCTCTAGAACAGGAAAGCGGCAAACCCCGTTTCTGGCTCCTGATCAACTGGGTTAAAGAGAAGCCACACCTTAGAGAGCCCTTGGTGAAGACCGGATGGAAAAGCTGGACGAAGAAGTGGAGAGACTACGTTTACTCTGAGTCCCGGGCTTCTACATAACTAGGTTCCTTGGCGAGTTTATGAGCCGATTCTTCTGATCGTGACTCATAGTCTTGATCTTACGCTCCCTAAACATAGCCTCTCGACGCGAACTAAACTTCTCTGCATAGACCAGTCTACCCGGCTTACGCATCCTCGTGTACCTAGCGCCCAAGCCTTCTTTATGCTGCTTGACGCGGAGGCCTAAATTCGACGTATAGCCTGTATAGTAGCTGCCATCGCTGCAAAGGAGAACATAGACGTAATACAATGCCTGATTCCTTGATGTATTCTTTCCATGCGCTTTTGCTAAGATTCTCTTTCTTTTAGCCAGAGTTTTAACGCTTCGGCGAGTATTCTGGATCGCGCGCGATTAGACCTCATAGCGGCTGAAGAAGATATGCTTTAAGATCTCAACGAGAAAGAAGTAGCTCGCCAGTATCCCGAAGATCAAGGCCAAGAACCAGAGGGGTGGCTTGACTAACTCAAAAAACGATCCAACAGGTGAGTAGACAACAAACAGAGTAAACGATGCCATTATGGCTGAAGCTACAATCAACAGGTTGCTTGGTCTTGACTCATAGAACCTTTTTCTGGTCCTAATGGAGAAAGTCACCAGTATCTCTGACATAACTGATTCGATGAACCATCCTGTCCTGAAAAGCTCTGGGCCAGAATGGAGTAAATAGACCAGGGAGCCGATGGTGATGAAGTCAAAAATTGAGCTGATCAGACCGAAGAACAGAGCAAACCTAGCTATCAACCCTATGTGCCACCTCTTGGGAGTTCTCAGGCCCTCCGCATCAAGGTTGTCAGTTGATATGGTGAGCAGTGGTGCATCAGAAAGCAGGTTCGTCAACAGTATCTGAGAAGGGAGAAGCGGTATAAAGGGGAGGAACAGAGATCCTATCGCTAATGTAAACATGTTACCAAAGTTCGCGCTTATGGTGTTCATGATATACTTGACCATGTTTCCAAACGCTTTTCTTCCCTCAACCACTCCGTCCGCAATCACGTCCAAACTCTTCTCAAGCAGTATTATCGACGAAGCCTCCTTAGCGACTTGAACGGCTGATTCAACTGATATCCCAGCATCCGCCAACTTTAGGGCTGGGGCATCGTTGACACCATCACCAAGAAATCCGACCACATGATCGTTCTTCTTCAGAGCACTGACTATCGCAAATTTCTGGTCAGGCGTAACGCGCCCGTAAACATCGTTCTCTTCCACCGCCTGGCGTAGCTCATTCTCTTGCTTGTTTTCGACATCCGTGCCTGTGAGCACTCTTGTCCGAACATCAATTCCTACTTTACGGCAAACATCCGCCGTCACAACAGGGTCGTCTCCGCTGAGGATTTTCAGCTTTATATTCAGTGATTTCAATCTGGAAATTGCATTGGCCGCGTCTTCCTTCGGTGGATCGTCTAGGACAAGTAGCCCAATAAACGTTAGACTGCCTTCATCTTCTACGGAGTAGCTCAACTTGTTCTCGATTTCTTTGTACGCCAGAGCTATTAGCCTGCTCCCAGCTTGACTGTATTTTCTAATCAGCGAATTGACTTCCTCGCTTACCTGCGACATGGGCTGGACTTCAATTCCATTACCAACATTAGTTGATACATCAAGGATTGACTCAGGGGCTCCTTTTGAAATCAGAAGCCTGCGGTCACCATTCTCGACCACAAAGCTCATTCTCCTTCTATTGAATTGGAATGGGATTTCACGAATGCGTGCAAAGTCATTGAGGCTCGCCTCATCGAATCCTTCATCTCTGGCATGTTTCCATACTGCCACATCGATGGGGTTACCAAGTATCTTGTCGCCTTCAACTAACGCCGAGTTACACAGAAGCGCATACTTGATCAATTCGGGACGCGAATGACCTTCGGAATCCACGATGTCCTCAACTCTGATCTCGTTCTGGGTCAGCGTTCCAGTCTTGTCAGTGCAAAACACGTCCACATTTCCGATGTCCTCTATTGCTTCAAGTCTCTTGACTACAACCTTCTTCTTGGCTAATCTTAGTGCCCCGTCTGACAGACCGACGGTGATAATTATCGGCAAGGCCTCTGGTATGATGCCTACTGCGAGAGCTAACGAGAATATCAGCGATTCCAAAATACCATGGGCTAAAATCGAGTTCACCAGAAATACGAAAGTGGTCAACAGCAAGATCATTTTCACAAGGAAATTTCCGAAACTGGCGATGTTCTTCTGGAAATCGGTCATTGGAGGTAGCATCGTAAGACTGGACGCCACCCGACCAAAGTACGTCTGCTTCCCAGTGCTAACAACCAATCCAGTCCCAGACCCATTCATTACGGTGGAGCCCGCGAGCGCCGTGTTAGCAAGTTGATGCGGAAGAGGTTTGTCGAGCCCGATCGGCCCGACGATCTTATCGACCGGTGTTGACTCTCCGGTAAGCACGGACTCGTTCGTCTCAAGATCGTAAGTGTCCAATAGTCTGATGTCTGCCGGAACAACATCACCTATTGCCAAGGATACAACATCCCCAAGGACCAATTCCCTAGTATTCACCGTACACTTCTTCCCCCCTCTGAAAACCACTGCGGTGTACGATAGGTACTTTCTCAGTTCGTCAACAGCCCTTTCTGACCTGTATTCTTGAGCAAAGCCCAACAAGGCATTGACCAGCATGATAGCAACGATGATAATTGCTTCGGTAGTATCTCCTAGGAAACCGGCTACAATCGAAGCTAAAACGAGCACATAAGCCAAAGGACTCTTAAACTGGGACACGAGTATGTTGATCGTTGTTCTGCGTCTGGCAGAAGGAACTTCGTTGAATCCGTACTCCTTAAGCCTGCGAGCAGCTTCCGCTTCATCAAGTCCCATTTCAGAAGTGTCGAACTCTCTAAAAAGCTCCTCCTTCCGCAGCATCCAGAACTTGATTTCCTTGCTCACTAACATAAAAAGTCTACCAGCCTCGCGCACGCCTTTCTTATTTCTCATCCATTTCCTTTTTAAGGGCCTTATATAGTCCCCCCGGCTGATATCTCGAACAATACTCCAATCGGCTTGAGTCCACATGAGCCTCATTGTATGATGATCCCTTTTTCATAAGATTGCGTTCATGTAGCTCGTGAAACAAAATATAGGGTCTTTCATCAGGTTCAATATCATTATCAATCCACACCTCTCCCTTTGGCACAAACTTATAGACCTGATCATGCCCACCTTCCGTGAAGTCGATGTCAAATAAGCTTCGAACCAATCGACCGTTGACAAGCCATATCTTTGCATCACCAGTCTCACCGATTTGCTCGAGGTGAACGCGCGCGGGGTCAGACTCTTCCTTAGTTCGGCCTACGGGAATATCCCCCGCTTTCTTTCTTTCAGCTCGTTCCTTCCTGTCCGCTATCTCCAGCGCCCTGACGTAAGGCACATCTTTCTTCATCAAACGGTGTTCAACCAAAAGGTGGTCAACGAAGAACCGCTGCTCGTCGGGGGTCGCTTCTCTATCGATCCAGAACTCGTTTTCAGGGATAAAATTGAACCGGTAATGCTGACCAAAATTCGTAAATTCCTCGTCCAGATTCTTCCGAACATAGGATCCGTCCACAACCCAGACAGCGATAGGCCCACGTTGGTCAACCTTTTCCAAATAGGGCGGCTCCATGGTTTCATCTCCTTCGAAACAATACAATAGGCGCAAGTAAAAATGTTCTGCTCGAAACCTGTTCAGATCAGTGGTTTTAGTCAAGATCGCAAAACCTATATTGGTGCGAGAGGCTCACGTAGCCTTGAAATGAGCACCTTAATCACTGGAAACAACAAAGATTACGTCCTAGAAATATCGAACCTGACTATAAACCTTCAAAATCAGACAATACTTGACGATGTGAGCTTCAAACTCGAAAAAGGCACGACCTTGGCGATTGTGGGACCAAACGGCGCCGGCAAGACAACACTATTCAGAGCGTTGTTGAATCTAGTACCCTACAGTGGAAGAATTGAGTGGCACGGCAAGGCGAAGATAGGCTATGTACCTCAGAAGCTTTCCGTGAGCGATATACCCGTCTCTGTGAAGGAGTTTCTCTCATTCAAAACGACCTCAAATACAGAGGCCTGTGTTAGCGCAGAGGACTGTCTCAATGCAGTCGGCCTTAGCGGTGACTTGATGAGCAGAGAGCTTAGGGTTTTGTCCGGTGGACAACTCCAAAGAGTGCTGATCGCATGGGCTATAATAGATAAACCTAATGTTCTGTTGTTCGACGAACCTACAAGTGGTGTGGATCTGGACAGCGAAGAAGCCATTTACAGAATGATAACTGAACTCAAAAACAAAAACGAGATGACTATCCTTCTAATATCCCACGATACGCACATCATCAGAGAGTATTCAGACTACATGTTGGCTCTGAACAAATGCGTGATATTCTTCCGAGAATCAAAAGAAATCATTGATCCCGACCTACAGGAAATGATCTACGGCGAACCGGTCTGCCAAATGAAATGAACGCGCTCAGATGATTCGCATGACAGAAGCGCTACTGTTCAGCCTAACAATAGGCATCGCCGTAGGATTCTCGGCCGGCTACTTAGGATCTCTTATGGTGCTGGAAAAAATGGCGCTTGTCGGCGACGCCTTATCGCATGTGGCCTTACCCGGTCTCGCTTTGGGCATTCTGTACAATTTCAATCCCTTCCTAGGGGCGTTT
>Ga0315282_10018158_pt1 | contig 10086 bp, 13 predicted proteins | sample YL17G07_20_MG_FD_203693 | JGI IMG/M metagenome (GOLD analysis project Ga0315282, IMG submission 203693) | Sediment microbial communities from Yellowstone Lake, YNP, Wyoming, USA - YL17G07_20 | ecosystem: Environmental > Aquatic > Freshwater > Lake > Sediment | place: USA: Wyoming | collected... | reverse complement strand
AAAAGTTTCTGCCATTCGCGGTGCCTTCTGACGCTTTCCATCCTTTTCCTTTTTGGCATATTAATAAAACGAATTGCCTCTACCGGCCCCAGTTCTTTAATAAGGACTTCCATCGCCTTTTTGATTACAGCCTCTTCTTCCATATATTTTACGCTTCTCATTTCAGTCCCTCCTTCTCACAAAAAGAGACAGGGTTCCCGCACCATACCTTTATTTTGTGAGTTAAACATTTTTTTAATAATTTTTCATCGCAACTTATAAATTGAGCCCCACTGTACTCCGCGAAAGCCACGTGAACTGAATCTGCCACACCAAAACCCAAATTAACCAAACCTTCAGCTCTTGCACGAATTTTAGATAGGTCCCCTCTAATTGGTGCTCCGAGTCGATCTAAAATGGCTTCCAATTCAATCCGCTCGATCACATCTTGTATGGCATCTATCTCTTTCCAATGAACAGAAGATACTAACAATCTTAATCCACCTTCTCTCACTTTTGAAAATATGAGATTAACAGCCTCCGTTTCAAGCCTTATTCTCATAAAGTCTTGGTCATCAAAAGGTCTGCTTAAAGCAGAAACATCTAAATAAATGAGTTTTGGCATCGCCTATACTCTAACAAATCTCATAGGAATAGACAATAAATATCAGGTCGTTTTATTACATGATAACTTACGGATCACATCCTGACATTGTTTCATTTCTTCCAGGTTCTTTATATCTGCATCGACCATGATTCTAACCAGGTCCTTAAACTTAACTTTAGGCTCCCAATTTAGTCTTTTCTTGGCCTTTGAAGCGTCACCCTGTAAGAATTCTACTTCAAGGGGTCTGAAATAGCGTTGGTCAATCTCAATTAGAACGTCTCCGACGTTCAGGTTAGAGGATAGAGGCTGGAGGTTGGAGGCACGAGAAGATAACCCGTTTGAGGATTGAGGATAGAGGTTAGAGGCAAAAGATTTAACAACACCTTTCTCACCGACACCATTGCCTTTCCATTCCAATTCAATGCCGGCATGTTCGAAAGCAAGATTTACAAATTCCCTCACGGAGTGGGTTTCGCCGGTTGCGATGACATAATCATCCGGCTTATTTTGCTGCAGCATGAGCCACATTGCTTTTACGAAGTCTGGGGCATATCCCCAATCCCGTTTGGCATCGAGATTTCCCAGGTACAACTTATTTTCGAGACCGTACTTAATCCTAGCTAAGGCTCTTGTAATTTTCCGAGTGACGAATGTCTCTCCCCTTCTGGGAGACTCATGGTTAAAGAGGATGCCATTCACAGCAAACATCCCATAACCTTCTCTATAATTTTTAACCATCCAGTAGGCATAGACCTTGGCAGTGCTATAGGGACTTCGCGGTCTAAAGGGTGTTTCTTCATTCTGGGGAGGTGGCGCATCCCCAAACATCTCGCTGCTTGATGCCTGATAAAATCTAGTTTTAATCCCACTTCTCCTTATTGATTCTAATAGCCGTGTAGTGCCTATACCCGTCACATCTCCTGTGAATTCCGGCATGTCGAAGCTTACCCGCACATGGCTCTGGGCAGCTAAGTGGTAGATTTCTTCAGGTTGAATATTGTAAATGAGATTAGTCAATTGCCCTGAATCAGTAATATCTCCATAATGAAGAAAAAGTTTTGCCTTTGGATCATGGGGATCGGCATATATATGGTCTATTCTTTCAGTATTAAAAGTGCTCGATCTCCGAATAAGACCGTGTACCTCATAACTCTTCTCTAATAGAAGCTCAGCAAGATAACTTCCATCCTGTCCGGTGATGCCGGTGATCAAGGCTTTCTTAGTCATTTTGGTTTCTCTCGTTTCTTTGGTTGATCTGGTTTCTTTAGTTTCTTTGGTTTGTTTGGTTTATCTGGTTTCTTTGGTTGATCTGGTTTGTTTGGCCTGTTTCACCGGATGGGGGAAACGGCGGATGATTAAACCTTGTAGATTTCTCTTCGATGACCTATGAGGTGTACTGTAACGATTTTGTTCGTGAAATCGATTGTATAAATAACTCTCCAGTCTCCGATAACAAGTTTAAACATTTCATGAAATTTTCCTTTGAGAGCAAGAGGACTAATTACATCAAGGTTCTCGGAGAGCCATTCAATCTTATTGGTAATCCGCTCAGCTATAGCCCTATCTAATTTCGAAATATCTTCAAGAGCTTGTGGCGTGAAATCAACTTTATATTGGAAGCTCATTGCAGAACCAGGGTTTCCCGATAAGGTAGTTTCATTTTATATTGTGCCCCTTTATCTCGCCTACACAGCAGAGTTTCCGGGACACATTCCGGTCACATTATCCTTACCCTTTTCTTAACCTCCTCAAGTGAAATTCTTTTTTTGGAGGCAAGGGAAGCTTTTAATCTCTGTTTTACTTCGTCTCTCAATTCTAACCCGTCGTCTGGATCAAACAAAATTTCCCTGAATTTCTCATCTACTGCTTCCTTTATGAGTTTCTTTAATTCGTCTGTGGTCAACTCGGTTACCTTCATAATTCTCCCTCGTCTATCTTCCTTTGAATGAATTATACACCGTGGGGCCTATTTTGTCTATCGCGCCCTTTGGGTTTATTGTGTCCATCTGGTTTATCTGGTCTATTTGGTTTGTTTGGTTTATTTAGTCTATTTAGTTTCTTTGGTTTCTTTGGTTTGTTTAGTTTCTTTAGTTTGTTTGGTTTATCGTTGAGATCGTCTGGATCGTTAAGAACGTTGAGATCTTCTATCTTGGCAGAGAGCAGAGACCTAAGAGCGAAGGGCTCATTTCGTCTGTTTGGTTTGTTTGGTCTATCTGGTTTGTTTGGTTTGTTTAAAAATAATGGGGGACATCCTATATTCTTTTTGTCAAGAGAAAAAGTAAGAAAAAAATAAAATCTTTAAAAACAACAGATTATAAATGAGCGCTTATTGCGGAGAACACTCCTCCCTTCGAAAAGGCCTCCGGGGTCACATCTTCAGATGTCATTGAAAAGGGGACGGTTCTATTTTCCATCCCTGCGACCAAAATTGAGCACGCTGAAAGCCTGCAAGCCATGATTTATGCTACCTTTACCTCCAAGCTCACTCTTGTAAGTCTTGAAAGCTGTGGAGCAACTCCGCCTATATGCACATACACGACCTGTTGTCCTTCCTCTCTCTGTTTTTCTGCTATTTCCATATTTACCCTGCATAATTCCTCATCATCATCGGGTAGAAAAACAACCTGAGCATTTAATGGAACTTTTGCAGCAAACTCTGGGCGCTCTATGATGTATCTATCAAATTCTGTACTGAAAATAAGATTCTTTGTAAATATTTCCTGTTCAGTCATCCTTTCTTACCTCCTTTAGAAAATGATCTCTATATTTTTGCCAATTATCTTTTAAATCCTTCTCATCAAATGTCAAAGCAATATTGAAATCACTAAAAGGCAATCTTTCTTTTAAAACCTCACCTTTAAAGAAAATAATTGGGGACGTTGTTACATTATGAACTTAAGTCAAATATTCGCTTATGATTTCCGGATTGTCATACCAGTGAAACAATCCAATACCTAACCGATCAACAAGCACCCTCAATCCTCCCGAAACTCTCATCATATGATATCACAAAACCTGGTTTCACGGCACAGGAGGATTTTTTCGCCTCTATCTCTGCAATCGCTCACACCTCGCCCACTTATCTTTAAAGTCCTTGCCATATTCTCCCCGCTATACCCCAGTTTGCCTACTGCCAAATAACAGAACACGGCCCTCGCTTGGCTGAGATTTCGCTTCCGTCTCTTGGATACCAACTCATCGAAGGTGATCTCAAATCTTGAGCAGACTTTAGAAACTAAATCCTGCAATGAAATACTAAATTTCGCTCTATCGTCCAACAACTCGTTGGCTTTTTTCATTACGCTAGAAACAAAATCCCCACTACCCAGAATCCTCTCATCTCCTTTTTTTCTACCTAAAAGACCTGATTTATTTCCTCCTGCGCTTCGTACCAATCCATCACCTTGCAAGTCTGTTCGGCGACCGTGTTTGATTCCTTTTTCCACAAATTGTCGGTATCTTCGTCGAGCTTCTTTTAAATTTTTCCCAAAATGTTTGAGGACATCTTCGATGGTTTTTTCAGCCAAAGACTTATTTTTGACAGGATTAACCTCAGTACCATCTGCCGGAGCTACGGGGCCGGCCGGATTTTCAGGATTTATTCTTGCTTTCTCAGTTTCCAGACAAAACTGAGAAAAGGCAATCCGCCTATCAGCGGAGGAAACTTCCTTTTCCAATGCTGGAATAAGGGGTTTTTACGGCGGCCGAGGATGGCGCTGTGACCAGTCCACGGATATTTATCGAGTTCTTTCAAGTCCTTTACCAGACCTGCTCTTAATGGATTTAAGTGAATGTAGCGGATCAGTTCCAGCAGATACGGATCCTCCTCACAGACGATGGATTTGTAGCGATTCTGGAACAGGTGACCACTGCGTTTGTGGCGCTTGTGGAAGTAGACAGCGTGCCCGGTCATGAGGCGGCGCATCACCTTGCTGAGAGGAGTCGGGCCGGTACGCAGCAGGATATGAAAGTGATTCGAGATCAATGCCCACGCATAGCATTGGGTTTGTGTTTCTTCTAGGATCGTGGCAAAACGATCAAGGAACGATTTTCGGTCCTTGTTGTCCTTGAAGATTTCACGGCGTTCGATCCCCCGGGCCATAACATGTTGAAGGACACCGGGAGCGTCAAGTCTTGGTTAACGAGGCATTATAGGCGCTCAATCAGCTTCTCTTTGAGGGGGCTTAATGGAAGACATGGGTAGTTTTGTTAGCTTATAAAGAAGATCTAAAAATGGAGACGCGGAGCCCTACTGCTATAATGCTTTTTTGTTCAACTTGCTGCATTGTTTTCTGCTCCAAAGTGTGGTGCTTTTCCGGACGGTATGGGTCGTCAGCCCCTCAAGTATAAGCTCTCTCAGAAGCTATGGTCTGGGCTATGCTTCGTCACCAAAGCATTCGCACTTGCTCCCCTGTCTCCGAAACTGCGTCTTATTCATCTTGAAAATCTGCCAATGTCTCAAAAGAGGCCAATCTAAGCTTTCTGTTCAACTCCCGGAAAGCTAATCTGGCTTGTTCGAGATTCTTGACAGCATCTGTATAAGATATTTCGTTTTCTTCAACAATATCCCGACCTTCCTTGTAAATCACTTTTTGGTAAGATGAAGTTACCACCTGATTGTGAAATTCACCAATCTGTTCATTCAAGGCCTTGCGCATTTCTAAAGCCTCGCTAAGATTACTCGAATCTCCATTAAAGTTGATGAAATGGTTGAAGTTTGCTCGCTGAATAGAACTGTTGAGTTTCCGCCGCTTGATTTCTATCTTTCTTAGGTCCTTTCGAGCGGAAGCCACATCAAAATCTGGACTGGGACGACGCATCCCATCATCTCGAGTAAATGAAAACCTATCTCTATTCTGCTTTGATTCAGGCAAACAGTCTTTTAATGTCTTAATCCTGGCGTCATACTCTGAACGGAGTTCCAGCGCCTCGTACAAATACAATGTCTTCTTTTTGTCTTTCATATGGCTTATGACCTCCTTTCGGATGAAACCTTGGGGACGTGGAAACTGCACTTGGGGTCTGGCATAAGTAATTAAGTGTCTCGGGTTTTCTGGTGGGTTTGGTTTGTTTGGTTGGTTTGGTTGGTTTGGTTATCCAGCGATGAAGATAATCTTCCGCCCCCTCGATTACATCGATTTTTGCATTCGCCGATCGCCTTGAATCTTTGTTTTCAATCCCACCGTGTGTCCGGTTGCTATTTAACAGGAATGAACCCCTGTTTACAACATTTGACATAAAAACTTATCAAAAATTCAATGATTTGTCAATAAGATCATGCTGGTTTGTTTAGTTTCTTTAGTTTGTTTGGTTTATCGTTGAGATCGTCTGGATCGCTAAGAACGTTGAGATCTTCTATCTTGGCAGAGAGCAGAGACCTAAGAGCGAAGGGCTCATTTCGTCTGTTTGGTTTCAACAGAATATTAATCCTTTGGATTGGAAGTGAGTCGCCATGGGCAACCGGAAATAAATTCATTCTAAACTGGAAGCGCCGCCTTCGCTAAGAAGCTTCGGTAGGCCAGGGAGCCTCCGGCTGGAATAAATGGGTTTATCGGGTTTGTTGGGTTTATTTGATTATATAATTGGCAGTGAAGATCATCTATTCATTATCTGTTGAGATATAAAATCCAACACTTGCTCTAATGTTCGCTCATAGGAAGGTTCAATTTCCCTTTTATCTCCAAAATGCTTATGATGAGGAAATGTTTCCACTTCCCAGTCCGGTGCATTATCCCATCGGATTATAAGTTTGTCATCTTTTCTCTGCCAGTGATAAGCATATTTTCGCTTTGCTTCAATGACAGTTTCCCGTATATAAAGCTTAGAATCATCGATTAAATTAACCTCGGCTCTTAATCTCAATAGCTTTCCAAATTGCTCAAATCTTATAATCTTATAGGAACGGATTATTTGAGAGTACTTTCTAAGAATCTGAAGCACTTTGGAGGTCCTTAACCTTTTCCTTCCACCACTCAAGAGCCTTTAAAGAAAATTCCCAATCCGCAACATCTTCTTCTTTTTCAAAGTCTTCTTTGCCTTTTTCTCGGCGAAGAAAGGCTTCGAATTCTCCTAAGGTCATCCCGTACTTCTTTTGAAAACATTCACATTCTGCCTGGTATTGTTCAATCTTAGAAAGTGCGGTGATCAGAGACCAGTCTCGAACCAATTCATTTGGAGAACTAAACCCTTCTTTTAATAGAATCTCTTTCAATACTTCCATTTTCGCTCACCTCGCGAAAATAATAGCACATTTTTTATGAAATGACCAAATATTTTTAAAATTGTTATTTCAAAACAACAAAGAAAATAATTGGGGACGTTGTTACATTATGAACTTAAGTCAAATATTCGCTTATGATTTCCGGATTGTCATACCAGTGAAACAATCCAATACCTAACCGATCAACAAGCACCCTCAATCCTCCCGAAACTCTCATCATATGATATCACAAAACCTGGTTTCACGGCACAGGAGGATTTTTTCGCCTCTATCTCTGCAATCGCTCACACCTCGCCCACTTATCTTTAAAGTCCTTGCCATATTCTCCCCGCTATACCCCAGTTTGCCTACTGCCAAATAACAGAACACGGCCCTCGCTTGGCTGAGATTTCGCTTCCGTCTCTTGGATACCAACTCATCGAAGGTGATCTCAAATCTTGAGCAGACTTTAGAAACTAAATCCTGCAATGAAATACTAAATTTCGCTCTATCGTCCAACAACTCGTTGGCTTTTTTCATTACGCTAGAAACAAAATCCCCACTACCCAGAATCCTCTCATCTCCTTTTTTTCTACCTAAAAGACCTGATTTATTTCCTCCTGCGCTTCGTACCAATCCATCACCTTGCAAGTCTGTTCGGCGACCGTGTTTGATTCCTTTTTCCACAAATTGTCGGTATCTTCGTCGAGCTTCTTTTAAATTTTTCCCAAAATGTTTGAGGACATCTTCGATGGTTTTTTCAGCCAAAGACTTATTTTTGACAGGATTAACCTCAGTACCATCTGCCGGAGCTACGGGGCCGGCCGGATTTTCAGGATTTATTCTTGCTTTCTCAGTTTCCAGACAAAACTGAGAAAAGGCAATCCGCCTATCAGCGGAGGAAACTTCCTTTTCCAATGCTGGAATAAGGGGTTTTTACGGCGGCCGAGGATGGCGCTGTGACCAGTCCACGGATATTTATCGAGTTCTTTCAAGTCCTTTACCAGACCTGCTCTTAATGGATTTAAGTGAATGTAGCGGATCAGTTCCAGCAGATACGGATCCTCCTCACAGACGATGGATTTGTAGCGATTCTGGAACAGGTGACCACTGCGTTTGTGGCGCTTGTGGAAGTAGACAGCGTGCCCGGTCATGAGGCGGCGCATCACCTTGCTGAGAGGAGTCGGGCCGGTACGCAGCAGGATATGAAAGTGATTCGAGATCAATGCCCACGCATAGCATTGGGTTTGTGTTTCTTCTAGGATCGTGGCAAAACGATCAAGGAACGATTTTCGGTCCTTGTTGTCCTTGAAGATTTCACGGCGTTCGATCCCCCGGGCCATAACATGCTGAAGGACACCGGGAGCGTCAAGTCTTGGTTAACGAGGCATAATGAAAGCTCATGGCTGATAGCAAATATAGGGATTCATTTTTCAAAAATATCCGCGGGTAAATCAAACTTTTTAATCAGATCTTCAAGTGCATACGGCAAAATGAGCGTGCTTTTGCCATGTGATTTAACAGGGTAAGACCTATGTGTCTCAGGATCATAGAACTTGGGATGTCTGCCCTTTCCCGTCACGTAAATGATGCTATACTTTTTAAGTATTTTTATAACCTTCCTTAATTCTAGGGGCTTAGGCATAATTTATTTCAGCATTTGACTTCTGGATATTTTCATCGGAGGCGGACTCGAATGATTTTTTTAACGATCTTTTTAGGTTAGCAATGGATTGTTTAGCCTCTAATTCATTATACATTCTCCAATATTTACTATGGGCCGGATCAAAGATGGTATCGGTTGCATCGTTTTCAACTGCGGTCAGAACGTATTCCTTGACAGAATCTGCTAATGATTTTAAGGCATCCTTCTCATCCTTGCCGTGGGAAGAAATGGTAAAATCAAGGCAACGAGCCACAACAACATCGTCTTCCTTAGTCAGTAAAATATGCAACATTGGACTTTCCCATAAATTACCCACTTTAATTTTTATTCTGTCTCCTCTTATACCTTTCATGATTACCTCACAATTTTAATTGAGATCTTTTGTTCTCGAAGGGGACGTTGATGCAGGACGTGCACAGCGTTTGTTCTCCGGTTCAGGGTGAACAAAGCCGATAAGCTGTTGCGCTGATAAAATAGTAACGAGTAAATAGTGACCAGTGACGAAGTTATCGAAAAGTAAAAACACCCTATAAAGAACCAGTTTGATCTTTATAAATTAATTGCACCGCTTTTTTCAAACTCGGTAGATGGTTCTTACAGATATCGTATATTATTTCATGATCCATATGTTCATAGTGATGGGAAATGATATCCCTTAATTTCATGATATTTTGCCATTCTATTTCCGGATATTTTTCAAAAGCACCGGGGTCGATTTTTTGAATCTTTTTTAAAAGCTCGCCGACAACTTAAAGCCGCATGCAGATGGAATCCAGTATGAGCATACCGGCTTCACTTGAAACAAAATCATCCGCACCAGTAACGCTTTCAAAACGCTTTTCTATCAATTCGATTGAACTGATGATGTCTTGGAGGTTATCTGTTATCAGAACGTCAGGCATAAATTATTTCATTTTCTACTCTTTTGTTAAAACGACTGTTCTTTTTTGTTGCTTTGCGCACAATCTCAATTTTGTGGTTAAATTTTTTCTCAAGATATACCTGCAATCCTGCCAGCCAATCGAATCGAGGTTCAATCAACTCAACAATTATATCGATATCGCTATCTTCACGCGCCTGTCCCTTTGCAAATGAACCGAAAAGTCCGATATCCACAACCCCGAAATTCCGGACCAAAAAGGGTTTTTCTTCCTTCAAGCGGTGTATGATTTCGTTTTTTGTAAGTCGGGTATTCATTTTATCTCAAACTAACCATTTTGGATTAAAACTATTATAAATTTAAATCATTGTCAACTTCAAAGAAAAAAAATTGGGGTCAAACCTTCAAAATTCAATTTACAAACTCAAACCTTCTTCTTGGCGATTCGTGATTAAAACAAGTCCCGGAGCAAGCAAATAGGTTGTAAGCTTCGCGGTAGTTCCTTGTCAAATCAAACCCAGCTACCTTTGAGATACCATAAGGAGACCTTGGATGGAAGGGAGTATTTTCATTTTGGGGTGTTTCCTTGACAAGACCGAACATCTCGGATTTCCCGCAAAGTAGAATTTGCATTCAGGCGCCTTTTCTTTAATTGCTGATAAGACATAATGCGTTCCATTAATATTGGTATTGATGGTTGAAAATTCATCCTCAAATGAGTAGCTAACAAAACTCTGCGCGGCCAAGTGGTAGCA
>Ga0315282_10018157_pt1 | contig 10087 bp, 5 predicted proteins | sample YL17G07_20_MG_FD_203693 | JGI IMG/M metagenome (GOLD analysis project Ga0315282, IMG submission 203693) | Sediment microbial communities from Yellowstone Lake, YNP, Wyoming, USA - YL17G07_20 | ecosystem: Environmental > Aquatic > Freshwater > Lake > Sediment | place: USA: Wyoming | collected... | reverse complement strand
ACAACCGCGGACCGAGGACCCCTCCACGTCAGCGATGCGACTCTGGCGCGTGCGTCAGCGAGGCGAGAGGTCCGACGAGCGCTCGGGCGACGACGTGGACTCGCCCGCGGCTCGCCGACCGCTGCGCGAGTGCTCGACACCACCTCCAATCCGTGTGCGATGGTCCTGCCGACATCAGATGCGGTAGCCTGATCGCCGATGTGCCTATGATGATACACCCGGCGCGACCCGCTGGCAACGGTAGTGTACGTCGGATTGCGGAAACATCGGAGGACAGTCGGCTCCTGCGGACTGCGGGCGCGGTTCACCGCGCCCCTACACGGTTGCCGTACCCGCAGTACCCGTAGGGGCACGGTTCATCGCGCCCACGTTGGCTGCTGACGGCCAGGTTCGCCGCTCCGAGCCCTTCAGGCGCTGGGGTAGCTCAAGCGTGGCCCCGTAATTGGTCGCCGCTACCCCTTCAGCCCGGTCGTAACCACGCCCTGGATGATGTACTTCTGGGCGAGGAAGAACACGATGACCATCGGCAGGACGTAGAGGACGACCGCCGCCATCGTCACCGTGTAGAGTGGGTTACCGATCGGGTCGACGTAAGACGTGGCCAACCGGACCGAGAGGGTCGTGATCTGGTCGGAGAGGAACAGCTTGGGGTAGAGCCAGTCACCCCAGACCCAGGTGAAGCAGAAGATGGCCGACGCCGCCACTGCCGGCAGCGAGTTCGGCATGAAGATCTGCCAGAAGATGCGCAGCTTGCCGCAGCCGTCCACCTCGGCGGCGTCCTCGAGGTCTTTCGGGATGCTCGCGAAGAACTGCCGGAACAGGAAGATGTGGAACGGGCTGGCGGAGAGCCCCCAGAGGATCCAGGGCCAGTAGGAGTTCGTCAGCCCGAGGTACGAGAATAGCATGAACTGCGGCACCAGCGTGACGAGCCCCGGCACCATCATCGTGGCGAGCACCAGCGCGAACAGGGCGTGCCGACCCGGCACGCCGGCATGCCGCGAGAAGCCGAAGCCAGCCGCCGCGCTCGTGATCACCGTCAGGATCGTGAAGCTGCCCGCCAGGATCACCGAGTTCATGAAGAACTTGAGGTAGGGGAAGATCGTCACGGCGAGCACGTAGTTCTCGGAGTGCAGCGCCGACGGCAGCACCCGGATCGGGTAGGAGGCGTACTCGGTCTCCGGCTTGAACGAGGTCAGCACCAGCCAGATCGTCGGCAGCGAGAAGACGAGCGTGGCGAGGAGCAGCACGGCGAGGGTGACCACCTCGCGCGTCCAGAGCCTGATCCCCAGCCGGGCTCCCGCGACCGGCCGAGTGAGTGCTTCCGCGCTCATTCGCTACCTCCCTCCCTGGTCGACCTCGTAGTAGACCCAGTAGCGCGAGCTCTTGAAGATGAGCGCGCTGAGGACCACCACGACGGCGAACAGCAGCCAGAGCAGCGCCGTGCCATACCCGAAGCGCTGGTTCGCGAAGACCTGCACGTAGACGTGGACGAGGTAGAGGTAGTTGGCCCGGGGCGGCACGGATCCCATCGAGGCGCCGGCGAGGAGAATCGGGGCGACGAGGATCTGCAGGGAGCCGATGATGCTCATGATCAACTGGAAGAAGATCACCGGCGTGAGGAGTGGCAGGGTGATGTTGCGGAACACCTGCCAGCCGTTAGCTCCGTCGATGGTCGCCGCCTCTCTCAGCTCGTTGGGCACCCCCTGTAAGCCGGCGAGGAAGATCACCATGCCACCCCCGACGCCCTCCCACAGCGTCAGCGCGACCACCACGTACGTCGCGTAGTCCACCAGCCAGCGGATCCCGGTGTCGGGCCGAACGAGGCTGATGACGGCGTTGAGGAGGCCGTAGTTCTGGTCGACGAAGATGCGCCACACCCAGACGATGGCGACGATCGGGATGACGTGGGGCAGGTAGAAGAGGGTGCGGAACACGCCGCGAGCTGGGATCGCCTGGTTGAGGAGCATCGCCAGGCCCAGCGCCAGGATGATCCCCAGAGGCACGTTGAGGGCGGTGAAGACCAGGGTTCGGCCCATCGAGTACAGGACGTCGTCGTCCTCGAGCACCCGGGCGTAGTTGCCGAGGCCCCTGAACTTGAGATTGTCGATGTTGAAGCCGTCGTAGTTCGTGAACGACGTCGCGAAGCCAAGGATCAGCGGGAAGACACTCAGCGCTACGAAGCCGATGAGCCACGGGCTGACGAACAAGTAGAAGGAGACGGTCTCGTGCCAGGCGCGTCCACGGAAACGCCGCACCACCGGCACGGCCGATTCTGCCACGGCCATGTCATCTCACCTCACGTGCAGGGCCCGTCCCACTCAGGCAGATGGGGACCGGTGGGTGTGGTGCCCGTAGGCATCAAGCGAACATAGCTACCAGCAGGCGGCGGCAGGCTCCCCCTTCCCCGTGGGGGCTAGCTTGATGCGCTTGGGGGTCGGTGGACGTGACGCCCATCGACCCCCCACAACCCCTCGGGGGTGGAGCACGACGCTCCGGCGGGGCCTGCCCGCAACCCCGGCGGGGTGCCGTGGACGCGCGCGCTAGCTGTACTTGTCGATGCCCTCCTTGATCGCGGCGTTGACGTCCTTCTCGATGTTCTGCAGGTACTGGTCGAAGGAGATCTGGTTGCGCAGCAGTGTCTCCAGATGCTTCCGCCAGGAGGCCGTGAACGGGTTGCCCGACTGCTCCGACTGCCAGATCCAGGGGTTGAACCGGACCGCGAAGTCGGAGATCTTCAGCTCGTTCTGGAGGACCTTCTGGACCTGCTTCTGGAACGCGGTCTCGACGGGCATGTACTTGTAGAGCGACTTCAGGCCAGGCACGCCCCAGCCGCTCTTCGCCCGGTTGAGGGCTGGCAGCCCAGCATTGTACCACTCGAAGACCTTCCAGGTCTCGTCCGGAACCTTCGTCTTCGCGTGGATCAGGGCGCCGGTCGCCGTGATCGTCGGATCCTTGTGGCCCGAGCCCCAGGTCGGCGCGGGCAGCATCATCACGTTGCCCTTGGTCACGTCGGACTCGGCCATCGCGCTGAACCAGTAGCCATACTGGACGATCGCCACCTGGTCCGCGATGAACTGCTGGCCGGGCCAGGAGGTCGACGGGTTCAGGGGGTTGAAGATGAGGTTCTTCTTGGCGAGCTGGTACCAGTAGTCCATGATCTTCTTGGCTTCGTCCTGGGAGGTCAGCTTCAGCTTGCTGAAGTCCTGCTCCCAGAGGCTCCCGCCCGTCTCGTTCATCTGCAGCTCGATGATCCGGTCGAACCACGAGTCCTGCATGGCGTAGCCCATGACCTCGGTGCGGTCGCCCGACTTCTTGGTCAGCCTCGCCGCCAGATCGGCAGCTTCCTGGTAGGTGAGGGATTTCTCGTCGCTGGGGAGCGGCACGCCGGCGGCCTTGAAAATCTTGGTGTTGACGTACAGCGACATGTCCGGCGACCAGTCCTTGACCATGCCGTAGATGTTGCCTTTGCCGACGGTGGACCCCGCGTACATGTAGTTCAGGTTCGCCGGCGCAAGGTCGTCGATGCTGATGAGCTTGGACTGCTTGAAGTAGGCCGTCAGGTCCTTCAGCATCTTCCGCTTCAGGAAGGTCGCGACCTCAGGCGCCTGCACGCGGAACATGTCGGGCGGGTTGCCAGCGGCGGTCATGGCGATGAGCGCGGTGAGGTCGTTGTTGATGAGGTAAATCCTGATGCTCGGGTTGTCTTTCTCGAACACCGCCTGCTCGTCCTCAGACAGCTCGTTCCGCTGGTGCATCAGGGTGACGAGCTTCTGGCCGGCTTGCAGTTGAGGCGGAGCGGCGGTTGGGGTCACCTGCGGCTTGGCAGCCTGAGCCGGGGTTGCCGTCGGCGGGGCAGCGGTCGGCTTCGGGGCCTCCGTCGGCTTGGCCGCCTCGGTGGGCTTGGCGGCGGGCGCGGTGGTCGCCGTCGGGGCCGCGACTGGCGCCGTCGTGGCGGTCGGCGCGGCGGCGGCCGGCTTCGGCGCCTCGGTCGGCTTGGGCTCGGGAGTGGGCGTGGCAGCCGGGCCACCGCAGGCCGCGACCAGGGATGCGGCGGCGCTCAGGCCGAGCATCCCAAGGACCCTTCGTCGACTGAACGCGAAGTGGATCGCCATGGCTTCTTCCTCCGTTTCCTTGCTTCCCTGAGGGTCTGGCTCCCTGTCCGAGCAGTATAACAAACGACCCTTCGATAGACAAGCTCCTACCGGTGGGACGGTCCCCTGTTCGGCGCCGTCGGCCGTCGATACCCATATACGTATCCCACGCTTATCGTCGGGTCAATGGGGCCGCGGCCACCACCGGCCACGCGCGGCCATGATTCGGCAATATGACATATAATGGCGATGCGTCGCCGGGCTGACAGGCGAGGAGGCGACCGGGGGGACAGGTATGACGGCTTTCCGGGGCGACCTGCGGTACGAAGAGGCTGGCCTGCGCGAGCTGCGACAGGACGGGCTCCACCTGTCGCTGGCGGTAGTGGTGGTCGGCGCGGTCCTCATCTTCCTCGCGAGTGGCGTCTACATAGCCTACGTCGGTGAGACGCCCGCCTACGTCGCGCTGGCACTCGTGGCGGTCTCGGTCGGGGTCAACCGACTAGCCGCCTGGAGCGTTCGGCTCGCCTCGGCCGCGCTCGTCGCCGGGCTGGTCGGCGCCATCGCCCTGGCCATCGCGCTCTTCCCGAGCACACCCGTCATCCTGGCCACGCTGGTCGTGCCCGTCCTGGTCGCGACGGTCCTGCTCGACACATTCGGCGGCCTTGCTGCCGCGCTGGGCGCGAGCGGGGTCATCGTGGCTACCGCGCTCCGGCAGCCGGGCAGCATCCCCACGGAGGTCCCGGAGATCACGCTGGGCCTCTGCTGGCTGGTGCTGGCCCTGACGGCTGTACTCTGGCGGTCGTTCCACACGGTGCTCTACTGGTCCTGGGCGAGCTACGCGGAGGCCGAGAGGCGGACCGCCGAGCTGCGCGAGCGGCAGGTCGAGCTCGGCCGGCTCAACCTCAGCCTCAACCACGCCTACGAGCGGCTCGAGCAGGCCGCGGCGGAGATCGAGCGCGCCCGGGAGGTGGCCGAGACGGCGCGCCGGCTGAAGGCCGAGTTCGCCGCCAGCGTCAGCCACGAGCTGCGCACGCCGCTCAACCTCGTCATCGGCCTGAGCGAGCTGATGGTGGTCAGCCCGCACGCCGGCGCGCCGGAGCTGCCCGAGGTCTACCGCGCCGACGTCGAGGCAATCTACCGGAACGCCTGCCACATCTCCAACCTGATCGACGACGTGCTCGACCTCAGCCAGATCGAGGCGCACCGGATGGGCCTACTCCGGGAGTGGACCTCGCTCCGCGACGTCGTCGCGCAGGCGACGGCCACGGTCAAGACGCTCTTCGAGAACACCGGCCTCTCGCTCGACGTCCGCTTGCCAGACGACCTCCCCCCGGTCTTCGTCGACCCCGTCCGCATCCGCCAGATCCTCATCAACCTGCTGAACAACGCGGTCCGCTTCACCGAGGAGGGGGGCGTCGCGATCGAGGCCCGAGCCGAGGCCGACCAGGTCGTGATCGACGTCGCGGACACCGGCGTCGGCATGCCGCCGGAGGACCTGGCCTGGGTGTTCCTGGAGTTCTGGCACGCCGGGGAGCCGATGCGGGGCAGGCGCGGCAGCGGGCTCGGGCTGGCCGTGAGCAAGCGCTTCGCCGAGCTGCACGGCGGGAACATGTGGGCCACGTCGTCCCGGGGGCGCGGGAGCACGTTCTCGCTCGCGCTCCCACTCGGCGAGAAGGCGGTAGTGCAGGAGGCGGAGCTGGCGGCCCCGCGCTGGCAGCGGATCGAGCAGCAGGCGCCGGCCAGCCCGACGGTGCTGCTCGTCGACCCCGAGCCGGAGACCCTCCGGGTCTTCCGCCGCTACCTGGACGGGTACCAGGTGGTCGTCGCGCCGGACACGCCGAGCGTGGCGAGGCTTGCCGGCGAGCCCTCGATTCGGGCGGTCATCGTCGGCGCGCCGGCGCGGCGAGACGCCGTCCAGCAGGCGCTCCAGCACGCGGCCCCGGCGCAGCCTCCGGCGCGATTCCCGCTCATCACCTGCGCGCTGCGCACGTCGAAGACCATCGCCCAGGAGCTCGGCGTGCTCGACTACCTGGTCAAGCCGGTCAGCCAGCAGCAGCTCAAGCGGGCCCTACGTCGCTTCGGCCGGAGCCCGCGCGACCTCGTCCTCGTCGACGACGACCCCGAGATGCTGCACCTGCTCACCCGCATGGTGAGCGCGCTGGCACCACGCTGCCGGGTGCGGACGGCCCCCGATGGGCTGCGGGCCCTCGACCTCCTGCGCGAGCGCCCGCCGCAGGGCCTGCTGCTCGACCTGCTGATGCCGGGCCTCGACGGGTACGGCGTGCTGGCGCGCATGCGCCAGCAGCCGGAGCTCGCGGCGGTGCCCGTCGTGGCGATAACGGCCCGGGGGGCCGAGGACGACGGCCTGGTGGCCGACGCGCTGGAGATCAGCCAGGTCGGGGGGCTGCGGGTCGGCGAGCTGACCCGCTGGGTCAGGGCCGGGCTCGACGCTCCTCGGGCTCCCGACCGCCCGCTCGATCGCGCCGGAGCCGCGCCAGCACCTCCAGCAGCGCCGCCCGCGTCACCGGCTTCGGCAGGAAGTCGCTGACGCCCAGCGACAGCGACAGCGCCCGATCCGGGAGGACCGAGCAGACGACGACGGGCACGCTCGCCGTGGCCGGCTCGGCGCGCAGCGCCTGGAGGATCTCCCACCCGTCGGTCGACGGCATGAGCACGTCCAGGAAGACGACGTCCGGCTGGAGCTCGCGGGCGAGCCGCAGCGCGCGCTCGGCCGAGCGCGCCTGGACGAGGCGGTAGGTCGGGTCCGCCAGGTAGCGTCGAAAGAGCAGCGCCACGTCCGGGTTGTCGTCGACGACGAGCAGCGTCCGGGTGGCGACCGTCGGCAGAGTGAGGCGAATCGCGAAACCTCCTGGCCACGGCACGTCGGCAAGCTCGATGCCCTGGGTGCGGGCAAGCCGACGGGTCACGCCGAGCGCGTCGGCGGCGGCCTCACCCTCCGGCTTCCCCTCCAGAGGCCCCGCCGCTGACCCAGTGGGCTCCGTCCCGGTGGGCGTCGAGGCGGCAGCCGGACGGCTCGCGCCGACGAGGACGTCGACCGCGCCCTCGCGCCCGCTCGCGCCGACCTGGAGCGCGGCGCCGGGGTGGCGGACGATGGCATCGGACAGCAGATTGAGGAGAATCTGGCGGAGCACCGTCCGGCTGGCCCCGACCCCGGCGAGGGGCTGCTGGACGTCGACCGAGACCCGCACGCCGTGCGCCTCGGCGAGGCGCGAGACGGTCTGGACGACGCCTCGGATGACCTCCTCCACCTGGGCCGGCGTCGCGGCGTCCGCCGCCGCCAGCTTCGAGATCTCGGCGTCGAGGCCGCCGGCAGCTCGGGGAGACGGGCCGCGCGCCACGGGCGGGGCAGGCTCCGGCGGAGCAGGCTCGGCGGCGGAGGGCGGCTCGGCGCCAACCACGCGCCGCCAGAGGAGCCGGGCGACCTCGTCGACGGCCTCGCCGTGGTCGCGGCGCGCCTGTCGGGCGCTGACGAGGAGGTCGCGGGCGATGCGCTCGGGGGTCGCGCCTTCGAGGTAGCGCAACTGGAGGTGGCGGTAGCGACGCCGCTCGGCGGAGGAGGGCGCGGCTGCGCCGAGCGGCCGCAGCCACTCGATCGCGTCGACGAGCGTCCGATGGAGGCGCTCGGCGGCGGAGGGCGTCGCGCCGTAGAGCCGGCGCGCCAGCGGGTGCTCCTGCAGGAACGCCCGGTCGTAGAGGTGCGCGTACGCCTCGTGCACCAGCCGCGCAAAGGATGCGAAGTCGTCCATGCGCTGATACTACCACGTGGGATGGCGTCGGACAACGCGGACCCTAACGCCTTTCTAACAGCCGCCCCCTTGCCATTATAGAACAAGTGTGCTACAGTGTGCACGATGAGCGAGCCCATCGATCCCCCCATCGATCCCATCGAGTCGTTCTCTCCGGCGGTCGCCGAGTGGTTCCGAGCGACCTTCCGCGAGCCGACGCCGCCCCAGCGGTTGGGGTGGCCGGCCATCGCGCGGGGCGAGCACGCCCTGATCGTCTCGCCGACCGGCAGCGGCAAGACGCTCACGGCGTTCCTCTGGAGCATCGACAGACTCTTCCGCGAGCTCCGGCGAACGCCAGAGCCCCGCTCGGGCTCGCGCGCGCGGTCGGAATACCACCCGGGCATCCGGGTCGTCTACGTCTCGCCGCTCAAGGCGCTCAACAACGACGTCGAGCGCAACCTCCGGGCGCCACTGGAGGGGATCCGAGCCGCCGCGTGGGCCCAGGGCGACCCGCTGCCGGAGCTGCGCGTCGCGGTCCGGACCGGCGACACGCCAGCCGCCGAGCGCCAGAGGATGCTCCGCCAGCCCCCGCACGTCCTGATCACCACACCCGAGTCGCTCTACCTGATGCTCACCTCGGCGCGCGCGCGGACGCTCTTCGCGACGGCCCACACGGTCATCGTCGACGAGATCCACACCCTCGTCGGCACCAAGCGCGGGGCGCACCTCGCCCTCTCTCTGGAGCGCCTCGAGCGCCTGGCCGAGGGCCGGCTCCAGCGCATCGGGCTGAGCGCGACGGTGCGCCCGGTCGAGAGCGCAGCGCGGTTCCTCGGCGGCCAGGATCCCCGGGCAGACTTCGCGTCGCGGCCGGTCACGATCGTCGACGCCGCCTACGCGAAGCCCCTCGACCTGCGGGTCGTCCTGCCCGTCGAGGACTTCCGGGACGCGCCGGGCAACTCGGTCTGGCTGGCGATCGTCCCCGAGGTCGCGCGGCTCATCGACCAGCACCGGACGACCCTCATCTTCTGCAATAGCCGGCGGCTTGCCGAGCGGACGGCCGACCGCCTGAACGAGCACCGCCTGCGAGAGCGGGCCGACGTCGATCGGCTCGTCGAGCCTCCGCGCGCAGGATTCACCGATCTCGGGATCTTCGCCGCGGGCGTCGACGCGCGTGAGCTCGAGGCGGCCGGCGTCCAGCCGATCCGGGCGCACCACGGAAGCATGAGCCGGACCGCGCGCCTCGACATGGAGCAGGCGCTCAAGGCCGGCCGGCTCCCGGCGCTCGTCGCCACGTCGTCGCTCGAGCTGGGGATCGACGTCGGCGACGTGGACCTGGTCGTCCACATCCAGTCGCCGAAGTCGGTGGCCGGCGGGCTCCAGCGGGTCGGCCGGAGCGGCCACGGGGTCGGCCAGACGTCAGTCGGGCGCATCTTCCCGGCCCACGCCGACGACCTGATCGAGGCCGCCGCGGTCTGTCGGGGCATGCTCCAGGGCGAGATCGAGGCGAGCGAGACGCCGGAGAACCCGCTCGACGTGCTGGCGCAGCAGGTCGTCGCGATGGTCAGCGTCGAGGAGTGGTCGACGTCGGACCTCTTCACGCTCGTCCGCGGGGCCTACCCGTTCCGGAGCTTGAGCGACGCGGTCTTCCGCGGCGTCGTCGAGATGCTCTCCGGCAAGTATCCAGAGAACGTCTCGCGCCAGCTTCGGGCGCTCGTCTCCTGGGATCGGGTCAACGACCGGCTCGCGGCGCTGCCAGGCACGAACGCGCTCGCCGTCGGGAGCGGCGGCACGATCCCCGACCGGGGCAGCTACGCGCTCGTGCTCTCGGACCGCCGGACGCGGGTCGGCGAGCTGGACGAGGAGTTCGTGCTCGAGACCCGACCGGGCGACACCTTCCTGCTTGGCTCGCACGTCTGGCGCGTCGGCGAGATCACGGAGGATCGGGTCGTGGCCGAGCCGGCGCCGGGGGAGGTGCCGCGCATGCCGTTCTGGCGGGGCGACGCGCCGTGGCGCCCCTACGACCTGGGCCGGCGCGTCGGCGCCTTCCGGCGCGAGCTCGTGGCGCTGGTGCGGGACCTCAGCCCCGCCGAGCTGGAGGCGGTGCGGAGGGTCGAGGGGGAGACGGTGGACGCGCTGCGAGAGGGGGCATCCCCCATCACTCCCCCCTTCCCCGCGGGGGAAGGGAGGTCGGAGGGGCTAGGACTATCCCCCGCCGTCCGGCGCTTGCTGTCGTTCTTGGCCCGCGACTGC
>Ga0315282_10018156_pt1 | contig 10087 bp, 7 predicted proteins | sample YL17G07_20_MG_FD_203693 | JGI IMG/M metagenome (GOLD analysis project Ga0315282, IMG submission 203693) | Sediment microbial communities from Yellowstone Lake, YNP, Wyoming, USA - YL17G07_20 | ecosystem: Environmental > Aquatic > Freshwater > Lake > Sediment | place: USA: Wyoming | collected... | reverse complement strand
CCGAAGAGAGATATCGATTCTTATAGAGGTTTTTTGACTTAATCCGGCAGGCTTAAATAAAAATCTGTATTTTATCGATTCTTCTTCGAATTTCTGCAAAACCTTCTCTTTTTTAAACTCCAGATCGGCGCTCCCTTTTTTTATAAAAAAAGAAAAAACACTTTTTAATAAATTTTCCGTCTCCGCTTTTTTTCCGATGGTGGTAAAGTCTAAATCTTCAGAAAAACGGAAGGAGTGAAGAAGAAACCTGATAGCCGTTCCTCCCTTAAAATAGATTTTTTCGCAACCATTCATCAAATAAAGTCTTTGAAGAAAAAGCAGTTGCCAGTATTCACGGGCAATTGTGATGCTGTCAATTTTTGCTTCTTTGGCTTTTAGATTGATAAAATCATAATTTAGCATGTTTTTTAAAGAATCTGATTAATTTTTGTTTAGCATTGTTAGTAATGTATCTTCTTATGCTTTTTTCCTTAAGATAAATAGCTAAATCATCGAATTTAGAAATTGGTCTTAACCCTTTGTAGATAAAATATAAATAATCAAAGATGGCTTTTTCGCGCGAGGCAAGCAAAAAATTTTCTATTTTAACAAAATCCTTAAAATACTCATTTTTTATCTGGGAGTATTGAAATATTTTGTTTCTGCTCTTTATAATACGTGATTTGCCAAGGGTTAGAGAAGAGATGTGATAGGGAAATTGGGTGATAATTCCGTAATAAGATAAAGCAGATTCCAAAGAGACATAAGAGGGGACAACCAGAAAATTTGCCAATTCGAAGTCAGAAACTTTTCTACCGTGCAGAAAGAGATATTTACTTCTTGTAAGTTTCTCTATTATTCTGTCTTTTTTTAATCTTCTTACCATATGTATCAAAGTGTCTTTGCTCGAAAAAGAGAAAATTTTTTTTAAATCAGAAAGAGTAAAAAGGGTAATATTTTTCTGTTTCAAAGTCTCTAGCAGTTGAAGCCTCGTAATATATGTTGCCATATAATGTATAATTTAACACACTTTATAGCAACGTGTCAAGAGGATTTGTAAATTACAGTATGAAATTATATCTCAAACGGATTAAATCTGTTTACCGCTTCATAAAGCATATTACCAACAAGCAGGTTCCAGCTGACGAAATGGGGAGCGGCCAAAGGGTTTCCGGTTTCCGCGTTATAATTTTCATGCATGCCGCCGCTTGTTTTTATATCAGCAATAATTAATTTGGAGATTTTTTGTGCAAGTTCAACGGCTTCTTTTTGGAAGTTATAGTTTAAAAGTGCTTGCATATATATATAGTTAGCTATCGGCCAAACCGGTCCTTGCCAATTAGAATAAGGCTTGATGATGTTTTTGTTGTTGTACTCGGGATCATTTTTAGCAAGTGTTCTTATGCCAAACTTGCTCCATAAGTAATCTTTTGAGAGAACGTATCTTTTGATAAATTTACGGCCGTTTTCTTGACTGGGAATTTTGGCAAAAAGCGGAACTACAGATGAATAGCAAATTTTTTTTATATATTTTTCTGTTTTGGAATAAATATTATAATATGTTTCATCTGTTTTGCTCCATAAATATTTATCAAAATTTCTTTTTATTGTTTCCGCTCTTTTTTGGAAGTATTCTTCGTCTTTTTTCTTGTTCAAAATTTTTGCCAGAAGACTTACTGCTTTATATTCTCTGTAGATAAAGGCATTTAGATCTGTTGCGATAACTGTTTTTTTAGGAAAATCCAAAGCCGCTACATTATTGTCAGCTCCAGATTCCATACTATCATACCAAACACCAAGGTCATATTTTTTATTCCAGAGATATTTTTCACGGTATAAAACTATTTTTTTTAAGTTTGTCCAGTATGGTTTGATCCATGAAAAATCTTTAAGAAATTTTCCAGCCAGATATGTTCCTTGGGCAAGGAAAGGCTTCATTTGATTTAATCTTTCATCATAACCTTTAGCGGTTAGACAACCAGCAACTTTTCCGTTTGGTTTGGCATTAAGTATATAATTTAGTGCCCAGTTACGAAGATAAATTGCTTCAGAAGAAATTTCAGAGGATAAGGCTACCCCCATGAAAAACCCGTCCCAATCCCACTGTTCCTGATATGGGCCAGCGGGAACTAAATAATCATAAGGAAGATGTCCATTAGCCCTTTTTTTGATATAAGCCTTAAAAGGGGCAAGGGTGGATTTGACTGTTTTGATTAAATTTGAATAGTTTGCTGTAGCGATAATTATTTTTCAGACTAAAACTCGTCTTTTTATTAATTCTTTGTACCAATAAAAACTTTTTTTTGGAATTCGCTTCATTGTTTTGCGATCCACGTGTACAATACCAAAAGCAGATTCAGGTCGATATCCGCTGCTCCATTCAAAATTATCCATTAAAGTCCAGACAAAATAACCTTTTACAGGAACACCTGCCAAAATTGCTTTTGCCACCTGTTTAAAATGTTCTCGTAAGAAAAATATCCTGAATTCATCATCCACTTCTCCTTTTTCGTTTATTTTATCATCCCAACAGGTACCGCTTTCAGTTATCAATATTTGTTTCATGCCATAAGTTCCATACCGGAAGTAAAGTTCTCGTAAAAGATCATAGAGAGCCTCAAGATAGGTAGGCGGTAGATAGACAGGCCAGCCTAATCCATTTCTTATGCCTTGCGGATATTTTACTTCAGAAAATCTTATTTCAGCTTTTGGATCATCTTGGATGGTTTTACCTCGATAAAAGTTGATTCCAAACGCATGAAGTCCAGAGCCAACTTTTATAATTTCCATATCACCATTTTGGATTTTAGGCATTTTATCGCCAAAGAGTTTCATCATAACTTCAGGATACTTGCCTAAATATAACGGATCCGTAAACATTCCCGTATGGTACCCCCAAGCGTATTGGGCCGCTTTTATGTCGTCGTCCGAACTTGATGCAGCATAAGTGACAGAAGGATTATAGGTGGTGCTGAGTTTTACGTTTTTATCCAGACTTTTAAGCGCACTAAATACCATTCCCTGTGCAAGTAGTGCGTGGTGTAGAGCAGCAAGCGCTCCTTTTAAATCCTTTTCACCTGGAGCGTCGCATCCTGTATGATAACTGTCAAGTGTAAACTGAAACGGCTCATTTAGAATAAAATACTCTTCAATATATTCTCCTAAGTGGGTATGAGCAATTTTCGCGTGCTCGACTAGATAATTGACGACTTCACGGTTTTTCCATCCACTCTTTTTATGCAAATAAAGAGGTAATTCCCAGTGATATAAAGTGGCATAAACAGTAATTCCGGCTTTAGTAAGAGCATCAAAATAACGTTTGTACCACTCAAGCGCTTTTTTATTCGGTTTTCTGTCTTTCGTCATTATTCGGGACATAGAGATTGAGGTGCGGTAATGTTTGATTCCTAACTGTTTCATGAGGGCGATATCATTTTTCCATTGATGGAACCGATCAATACCTTCAAGCGGTGTATGATTTTCATAAACTTTTCCTGAGTTTCTGGCAAAATGCGTCCACATGGTTGGTTCTGATTTTTCATTTTTTAGAGTGTGTTTTTCGCCGATTACCTGAAGATCTGCATCCGCTACACCGAATTTGAAGTCTTTGGGAAAAGTAAAGTAATTGAGTTGATACATATTTTATACAGTATACTACATTATTATGTTTCTGTACGGTTATATATTACTCCTGATGGGTAACTTGTGGTTTGAGGAGGTTTATTAGGCTTATACTCAGCCACAGGATACTGGTCGTTATTAATCAGTTTTGTCACTTCGATGATGATTGTGGGTGCCGCATCGACGACATCAGCGTAAAAAAGCACATGATCGCGGACTTCGTCGCTGACACAACGCCAAAAAGTCATGAAATTTGTAGGCATCAAACGGGAGTAATCTGCCGAAAGAGTTGGATATTCTATATTTTTGAGATTGTCTTGATCGAGATGCTGTAACCAGGGTTTAAAACTGACACCACCAAGCTTCTCTGATATTGAACTCGCAACATAAAGATATTTTTGGATCTTCTCATTTACGCTGTGCAAATCTTCTGGATCGGTAATATGAACCCTTTGTCCTTCTAGTTCTATTCTCTTAGCCGTCGCCATCATACCAAGCCGGGCGATTTTGTTAAAGACAGTGCGTGTATGGTCTTCTTCAGCTCTCCACAACTTGGCGAGTCCATTCCTGTCAACTTTCCACAATCCGGTCTCGTAGTCGAAGTAAAGGCGTCTTAACACCTCAGCTTCAGCTATAAATCCGACCATGGCAGAAATTGTTCCCTCATGGATTTCTTGCCTATTTGCACCCAGTCTTGCACGACTATGCATGGTATCGGTATCAACGTTTAGATAAAGATAAGGCTTTTCCGATGCCTGAGAAATAATTTTCAGTAACTGTGGCAACATATCAATATCAGCTCGAGGTTGACCGGTAATAATCTTAAGCGTGTTCCTTTGTGAGGCCTCAGTGTTTGCTGTAAACATCCATGGCCAATAGATAGTTTGCGTATCAAACCAACGGCCAAAAGCTGCAGCATCAGGGAAAATATCGCTACTGCTTTGAGCGGCAAAGATTTTAGGAGGTCCGGAACGATACGATTCTAGAGGTACCTCGAGACGTGGGTATTCCCAAGCTAAAGCCATCTGAGCCACAACATAGGAATGAACGTCAGGGCGGTATCCTTTGGTCGCTGTTGTAGCAACAATTACACCTTTTTCAGCATTTAGCATATCCATATCAGGGTAGCTTACGACGAATTGAGTAGGCTCACCGTTTAATGACCGTAGGAATGCTTGCGCGCGGGTATCTCGTACAGACTCAACTGTCTGTATTCCCGGATACTGCTGTCTCATGTCGCTAACAGTTTTACCAAGAGAAGTAAAAAGGAGAGCAATTGAGTTACCAGGCATCTTTTCAAGTGAGTCATCAGGCGGTTCTCTTGATAATACTTGACTATTTGGTTGTTCCGTGAGTCCATGGGGTAATCGATCTTTACGCCATTGGACTTTATATGGTGGTATCACCATATCATCGTCCATACTAACAAAACCAATAGCACTTTCTGAAGCAGATGTTATTGCGCCCATAACCCTGTCAAGTGTTACCCGATGATCACCATATCCAAATCCTTGAAGCGATGCTTTAATAACATTGTCAGCATAACCTGTAATTTCCTTAACATGCTTGGCAACGAATGCCTGAAACTCAGGCAGAAGGAAAAAAAGACGTGGAGGATTACTCCCTAAATCAAGCTGTGGTAATGTCGTTTTCCTCCACTCCAGATTATTCCAATCACACGTTGCATCACTGAAAATTAGCCATGTGTTTGTAGATAATCCCACTTCACCTATCCTTTGTGCCAATGATTCTAGAAGATTGGGAAGAGGACCTATATTTTCCTTGCCCCATCTGGTAGACTCATTAGGTTGCCATCTATTAACGCTAGGGCCGCCTGCTATAAATTGAGGTATTTCACCCTTTCCTGGTAGATGTGTAGGTTGTAAAGGGGATGGGAGATCAAATTCAAGTGATCTAATCATTATTTATGATAATATTTCACACGTTTTTGTCTATTTGTTCTGATGGTATAAACTCTAAGTTAGTTTTTCATACTTTATCATACAATATTTCCATTTGTCAAATTTTGGAGATGGGTTGTTATTACGCCATGCAAAGACTTAACGATTTCGGAGAGTGGAATCCAATCAGATTTAGTGAATTTGGCAAGAGGAATAAGTTTGTTTATGGGTTAAAACATATCATAAAATTAACCGTAAAAACAGGGTTTTATCACAATCCAACTCACTTTTCCGTTATATATTTTAAAAAAATAATCTAGATGAAAAAATCATCTAATGCAAGAGGGTATTCTGTAAATTTTTTTCCTAGTTTATTTCCAAGTTTCTGGCGATGTTTCCTAGATGTTCAATGACTCCTTGGGTATATTCTTTCTGTGCAATTCTTGAAGAAAAACCTTCTGGTAACGGAGAATCTTCAGCTTGGAGCCGTTTTTTTAAAGCATCTTTCGCATTCGCTACCGCCAGAGTGGTAACGTGAGGATCTTCAATATAATCTGCGGGTGAGTCACCAATCATATAGGTTGGTACCTTTTTATTAGGGATTAAAGAAAGGACTGTTTGGACAGGGAGAGTTTTGGAACTAGAGACTTTTTTGACAATTACCACTCCTTCTTGTGAATTGTAATCCCAATTTAAATCATCAAGTGGAGGCGCAATGGTGCTTTGTGTCATTATCTTTTTTACAAAATCATTCACTTGAAAGGCAAATTCAGCGTCTGGATAAGTTGATCCATCAGAATTTATTCCTTCAGCCCACAAGCCAAAACTGAAGAGTCTGAATGGGTTTATCATGATTAAATGTTGATAATCGGAAGGATATTTTAATTTTTCCCTTTTTTCTCGGTTCCTATCTCTTGTTTTGCTAATTAATATACGAGCATCTCTTCCAAAATGTGCTGTTGCAGCTTTGTAACAAAAATCTCGAAAGCCGGTAAAAAACCTAAGAGTTTCAAAATCAAGAGCCAAATCTTTATTTGCCCAAGGAAAGTGCAACCCAGCCATTTCATAAATAAGCGGTCCGTTTGTACCAAACATTGCGGCAAACTGACGGACTGTTCTTCTTGGCGAATCGGAATGAATGCCTACCAGAGCCCCTTTTTCTTGAAGTTTGGAAATTACCCCTCTTAAACCTTCCAAGTTTATGGGGTTATAACTTTCATCAAGAACTGTTTTATCCAAATCAAAAAAGACGATTGCTGAAGCATCTCGGATTTTTTCACTGATTGGTAGAAGTTCGGTTGGTAATCCCGCCTCAAGAACTGCTCTTGAGAAGAATGGTCCTTTTCTGCCTAATTCTTGTCTTGGCATATAATTTCAGGTATTATAGCCTATAATAGAAAAAATTCAATTTTCAAATGGCTAATATAGACAAATCAATATTCAAGCAATACGATATAAGAGGTGTTTTTAATGAAAGTCTTCATGTTGAAACCGCACATCTTATCGGTAGAGGTTTTGCCACATATCTGAAGAAAAAAAACATCCACCGGGTGATTACAGGACACGATAATCGCTTAAGCAGTGAAATCCTCTACCAAGCTCTTATCTCCGGTCTTTTGGAATCCGGCTGCGAGGTGGTTGATATAGGCTTGACAGTTACTCCGGTTATTGATTTCTCCTGGTATGAACTTAAAGCCCCGGCTACCATCATGCTTACCGCCTCTCATAGTCCGGCAAGGTATAACGGCTTTAAAATGGCCGTTGACAAAAATCTCATTTATGGAGATGAGCTTCAAAAAATTTATCAACTGATAAAACGTGGAAAGTTTATCAAGGGAAAAGGCATAAGAAAATTTTCTCCCATAAATGTAAATTATTACCGTTATATACTTAGAACAATTAAACTTAAAAAGCAACTGAAGATAGTTTTAGATTGCGGTAACGGGACAGGGAGTGTACTGGCTCCGCAGATTTTTCATGATATTGGCTGTAGTCAGATGCTTTACCATACCATATCAGACGGCAGTTTTCCAAACCATGATCCTTACCCACAAAAGATTGAAGGATACAAAGATCATTTCATAAAAGAGCTTAAAACAGGAAAATATGATCTAGGTGTGGCGCTAGATGGTGATTGTGACAGGATGGGGATATTTGATGAAAAAGGGAATTTCATCGAAAATGACAAAATCATTTATTTACACGCAAGAGAAATATTAAAGGATCATAAAGGTGCCACATTTGTAGTGAACGTTGCCGTTTCCCAAGGTATTATCGACAGGATAAAAGAATTAGGAGGAAAAGTGGTGATATGGAAGACTGGTCCACCTCATATGCTTCCAAAAATGAGGGAGACAGGTGCAATTTTAGGTGGAGAAATCAGTGGTCATTTGGCATTTGCTGATCGTTATTTTGGCTACGATGATGGTATTTATACTGCTGCTAGAACTCTTGAGTTGCTATCATGGGGAAGAAAAAAAATCTCTGAATATTTTTCTGACTTACCGAAATATTATTCCACGCCGGAATTTAGGGTTTTTGCCGGAGAAAATAAAAAATTTGAGGTAATTGATAATATTTATCTGAGATTAAAGCAGGATGAAACTTATGAAATTATCAATGTGGACGGGTTGCGGGTAAAAACGAAAGATGGGTGGTTTCTTATAAGGAGTTCACAGACAGAACCTCTGGTTACCGGAAGAATCGAGGGAAAAACAAAAAAGAGTATGGAATCGCTTAAAAGATTGGTTCAAGACTTGCTTAAAGCTGAGAGTGTTAAGTTGGATTGGAGAAATCCAATTGCCAAGCACTAAATTTTCTTTTTCTTCCTTCTTTTTTCTTCCAGAATTTCTACTGCTCTAAGCGCTGTTTTAATTGCCTCATCAACGCCGATTTTTTTGTTTTTTTCATCAATTTTGTAAATAAGGTCAGGATTTTTGGCAAGCTCCGAGAGGGGTTCCGGGGAGACATTCACCAGCACACATCCGGCTTTTAAACCTCTAAGCATTGGTAAAAGAAAAACAATAGCGCATTCCATCTCTGAGCTGACAAGCGGATAATCCCATTTACGCATCCTTTTATCTCGATAAAAATTTGCCCATTTTAAAAGATTATCCTGATGTTCATAAAATGTATCATGGGAACGGTTTATTCCAGTATGGCACTTGTATTTCAATTCCTTTGCCGCTCTCATCAGTGCAAAATAAACTTCTGGATCAGATACTGCCGGAAACTCAATAGGTAAATATTCCTTGCTGGTCCCTTCACATCTCATAGCTGCAAGGGGTACGATCAGGTCACTGGGTTTTACTTTGATATGGGTACCTCCGCAAGTGCCTACTCTTATAAAAACTTCGGCTCCTATATTGGCTAGTTCCTCAACAGCAATTGATGCCGATGGTCCGCCGATTCCCGTTGAGGTTGCACTGATAGGAATACCATGATATTTACCGGTATAGGTTAAAAATTCTCGGTTAAACATTACTTCACGGGCTTCATCCCAATATTTGGCAATTTGTCTGACTCTTCCCGGATCACCAGGAACGATAACATAACGGGCAACATCACCTTTTTTGCATTTGATGTGTGGTTGAAGAGAAATATTCATAATTGTTTAGAAATTTTTATAATCAATTTTAACTTTAAGAAGGACAACTGTAAACTGTTCCTTTTGGTTTAATCCCCATGGCTTTTCTTAATTTGTGAGATAACACCTCATATAGAGGATAGTTAGGATCGAGACCATTACCGTTCATGTGTTTTGGTGGTGGACCGGGAAATCCAGCTGATCTTGTGGCAGAAGTTAAATCACCAAGCACAATAGGTTTTTGTAAGGTAGTTTCGAGAGCTGCAAAAATTGTTCGTGAGGTGTTCCAGCCGGCAACGCTTACGCCTTTTACGTGATTTTGTGGAATAGTAGCCCATTCTTCTGGATACCCACCTGGTTTAAGATAAGGTATGCGGAAATAAATCCCGTTTTGATCACTATACGGCTCAAAACCATTTTCGGTTCGGTGACCAACTACCCTTCCACCTAAAGGGACGCTAGGGACGAGATCTCGTATATCAACAATATCTATTATTGGATCACGAGCAAATACTAAGGCTTGAGTAAAAACTTTAGCCTCTTTTAATCTGGCAATACTAGATTCTTTAGCAACTCCAACAATCATTGTGTTTACACAAAAACCCTCTTTTCTGAGTTGTTCAATAAGGCGAATTGCTGTGCTGGTTGAGAAAAGTACATCATCAACTAAAGTTACACTTGATACGTTGCTATATTGTCTATGAATCTCTCGAACTTGTTGCTCAAGCGGAGGACAGCAAGGTCTTGGTCCTTGACCGAGAAGTTCGCCCTCTTTTGATATGATTCTTGTGACATTAATTTCAGGCGATTGTGGTACATACATATGATCAAAAGTTACTGCTAGACTTGACGGATCTTGATAAAGAGAGCGCTTCATGAGAGCTTCTATACCTTGACGTAAGTCTCCAGCGTCAACGATAACCATTTTTTCGCCAAACACATCATGTAAAACACGCAGAAGGTTAAGTTGTGCTTCTCCTACTTTTTCAGCGGGAAAGCC
>Ga0315282_10018155_pt1 | contig 10089 bp, 8 predicted proteins | sample YL17G07_20_MG_FD_203693 | JGI IMG/M metagenome (GOLD analysis project Ga0315282, IMG submission 203693) | Sediment microbial communities from Yellowstone Lake, YNP, Wyoming, USA - YL17G07_20 | ecosystem: Environmental > Aquatic > Freshwater > Lake > Sediment | place: USA: Wyoming | collected... | reverse complement strand
AAAACGGTCAGGGCGCAGCCGACGGTCACGTTGAGCTTGCTCGTCGGGGACATGAGGCCCGGGATGAGGCCCAGCACGTTCGAGAAGAAGATGAACAGCCCGACCGTGCCGATCATGGGCAGATATTGCTTGCCCTCGGGGCCGATGATGTCGGTGAGCAGCCCCTGAAAAAACTCGACGATGAGCTCGAGGACGTCCTGGAGCTTGCCCGGAACGAGCGTCCTCCGCCGCGAGGCGAGGCCGAAAAAAAGGAGGAGGAACACGGCGACGAAGAGGCTCATGACGATATAGTCGGGGATGCTGCGGCTCGGGTCCTTGACCTGGATCCCGACGAGGGCGAGAAGCGCGGCCAGCGGGCGGCCGAAGATTTTGTTGAACGCCTCGACGACGGCTAAGCTGTGTTCTAGTCCTTCCATTGTTTCGTGCGGGCGAGGGCGATCGCCACTTCGCCCAGAAATACCGGGATCATCGTCGAAAAGCCCACGGCGAAGGCCAGAAGCTTTCTCGGATAAAAAAGGATTATAAGGAAAAAGAGGGCGATAATCAACCCGAGCCTGGCCGCATAAAGGAGAATCCCGGCGCGGAGGGCCTGGGGCTTCCCCCTGAGAAGGACCCGCTCGAGCGACCTCTTGAGCCAGACGAAGCCGAGCGCGGCGAGGGCGCCTCCGGCGAGGACAAAAAGGCCGGTGAGCGCATCAAAAACGGCCGCCCCAAGGACACCCAGGACCGCCGCGACGGCGACGATCTCGCGCGGAATCCGCCGCATGATCTTTTCTTCGATGTCAGTCGGCCCGGAGGGCCGTCCCGAGGAGGCTTTGCGACGTGGGGATCTCATTTGCCTAAAACCTCACAGCCTAAGGGATTCACGTTTCCGCTTATTCCAGATCGTCCTTGTTGTATTTCAAGATCCCCCGGATCAGGCTGATGAGACCGGACGCGATTCCGAGCAGGGTGAAGATGATGAGCATCCAGGGCGCCGTTTTCAGCCACTTGTCGAGGAAGTAGCCGACGAAGAGGCCCACGGCGATGGCGGACGGCAGGACCAGGGCCAGCGAGCTGATATCAGCGAGTTTCCTGTAGTCCACGAAGATCTACTTCGCGCTCTTGACCTGGGCCTTGATCCAGGGGTACGTTCGGGCGATGCCGTCCCTCAGGGAGAACCGGGAGGTCCAGCCGAGCGACCGGATCCGATCGTTCCGGAAGTTCCGGGCGATGACGCCCACGGGGCCCGGGATGTGCTTGATATTGACTTTCTTGCCCGCGACCTCGGTGATCGTCGAGACGAGCTTGTCCACGGAAACGTATTCCTGGCGGCCGATGTTCACACCGTCTTCGAGGCCGGAGCGCATCACCAGGAGGATGCCGTCGAGCAAGTCTTCGATGTAGATATAAGCCCGCATCGCCGAGCCGTCGCCCCAGACCTCGATGGTGCCTCCGTCCGCCGCCTGGGCTATTTTTCGGCACAGGGCTGCCGGGGCCTTTTCTCTTCCCCCCTGCCAGGTCCCTTCGGGCCCGTAGCAGTTCTGGAATCGGCCGATCCTCACCGCGAATCCGTATTTCCGTCCGTAGGCCATGGCCATTCGCTCGGCGTAGAGCTTCTCCCATCCATATTCGTTGTCAGGCCGGGCGGGATACGCCTCCTCCTCCGACAGCTCGGGCTCGTCGAACTTCATATCCCGGTAGACACAGGCGGAGGAAGAGAAGAAGTATCTCTTGATCCCCGCCGCGGCCGCCGAACGGATCATGTGGATGTTGATGAGGGCGCTGTTCCTCATGATCTCGCACTCCGCGGACTGGATGAATCCCATCCCGCCCATGTCTGCGGCCAGCTGATAAACCTCGTCGAACCGGTTGCCGTCGGGAAGAGCGCAGGCATCCGCGCAATTTTTTTCCTCGCGCAGGTCCGTGAGGAGAAACTCGTCGGCCGCCGTCCCGGAAAACTCCGGATGCTTGAGGTCGACACCCCGGACCCACAGGCCTTCCTTCTTCAAGCGCTTGACCAGATGGCCGCCGATGAACCCTCCGGCTCCGCAAACTAAAGCTCTTGCCATGGCCGCTTGCCTCCACGTTCAGCACGATATCCGAACAAACAGGATTATTCTAAGAGAAACGTCAAAGCGGCGCAAATGTGCGGATCGAGTCGGCGGTCATGAGGTGCCCGGGCGGCGTCGGAAACCACTCTCCACCCCCGAGCCCCCAGGAACCAGTCCCGGCGGTTCCCCCGTCGCCAGAGGCGCCGGGGCCCCCTCCGCTACGGGGGTCAGAGAGTGGCCTCCAACGCCGCCCGGGCCCAGTCGATGCGGACCAAACTTCCCGGTTTCAATCCCAGCGCATCTCCCGGAAGGTCGCGGTGAACTTTCCGGGATGCAGAGTCCAGCGATAGTCCAGATGCTCGCGGGCGAAAATGATACTGGCTGTGTAGGGTTCGAGACGCCGCATATCGAACGGAAGCTCCCATGCGGGATTAAGCACGTACGCGGGCTTTTGAGTTTTTAAGGCTTCGAACGTCCTCCCCTCAGCCGCCCAGCGGGGCGCGTCTGGATTGATGATGCCGAAGACGTCGAGGACCCGGACGTCTCCCACGAAGCCGACGGCGCCGATGTCGCCCGAGACTACTGTCGACCCGGCCGGGGCGTTTTCCTTCAGCCAGAGGGCGGCCTTCATGAGTGTCCCCTCGTGGTAGGCTTGATAGCGGCGGACGGCTGGAAAATGAGTGACCGCAACGCCGGCCGACTGGATGATCGATAGGGAAGCCGCGAGAACGAGCCATGTTCTCCGCCGCGGTTGCCCTATCCAGGGGAAAAGAGCTAGGGCCGCGGCCAAAACCAGGAGCCCGTACCACGGGACAAGATAGCGTCCCGATGCTTCGACTCCGCCGCGCATCTGGCTCACGAGATAGCCGAGAGGATATGTCATCCCCGCCAGAAGAGGGAAAAGCCAAATCTTCCAGCGCTTCCGGACGTCGGAGTCCAGGACAATCCCGATCATCAGAAGGGCCAGAAAAGGAAGCATCTCGGACGCGGCAACGGCTCCAGTCCGAAGGACGACTTTTGGAAGCCGGGAGGCGTCGACCATCCCGCCGCCTTTAGACGTCACCGTAAGGGGAAGCCACGTCCCGAGATAGACTCGCGAAACGAGCGGCCAAAAAACCGCCACGAGAGCATAGGATCCCGTAATTTTTAGCCGTCGGCCGCGCCCGGAGGCGACGAGGATTCCCGCTAAAAGGACGAGAGATGCGGGAAAAGCGTCCGGGCGGGCGACCGTCGCGAGCCCGAGGAAGCATCCCCCCAAAATGGGAGAATATCTGTTCCGGGGAAATAGGCCCAGGCCGGCAACCATAAGAAAGGGCGCGAGCGCGGTCTCCATTCCCGCCGCCGACCAGAGGCCGAGCCAGTGCGAGATCCCGAGGGCCGCAGAAAAGAACGCGGCGAATCGGGGGGGAACGCCGAGCTTGCGGAGAAGGCTGAAAAAAGCCCAGAGCAGCGCAAGCGCCGTCAAAAGCCCCAAAGCTTCGGCCGCGATAAGAGGTTTCGCTCCAACGAGCTCAGCTGCCGCAAGCCCCAAAACCCACGGTGGGGAGGTCGCTCCGGCGACCGGCTCGCCCGGATTGAACGACCATTCCCCGAGATGAGCCAGGTTCCGGGCGAATCTGAGGTGGATAAAGAGGTCGTCCGGAGCGTAGCCGAGCCAGGGGAGCGAAGCGGCGAGAAAGATCAGGCCAATAATGGCCCTGGAAAGCCATAAGTCCTTCCTGAACTCTTCCGAAGCGGAGGGAGCAAGATTTGCGGTCGAGATCACGGCACCTCCCTCTCGCGAGGCGAATTCGTATTGGTTTTCCTCCGGCCAGTCAGGGCCGACGATGTTCCTCGCCCACAGCTTCGGCCGTTCGTTTCCGTCAAGCCAGGGGCGGTTGCTCCCCAAGAACCCTTCTCTTGAGATTGTTGCACGATAATGAACGATTTATCTTGAATAACCCTTGTATTGCCACCGAAAGAAGATGTCGGGATGGCTCTGCCAGTTGGGGCAGTCCGCGCAAACCGGCGGGTCTCCATATTTCCCGTTGAGCTGGGCCCGGCGGATGTCTCGATATCTCTCGGAGTTCCAGATCTCGCTTATGGTTTGGCGTTTCAGATCGCCCACGATATAGGCATAATTCCAGTCCGCGCAGCAGAGACTCGCCGTCCCGTCGTAGTTCACGGCGATATTCGTGAACACATGCGCGCATGGGTATCGATGGGGGGATGAAGCGTTCGTTCTGTCAAGAGTCCAATTCTCCGCCCCCAGATCTGCGTTCGTGAAGGTCCGGTTATATTTTTGGGTCGTCTGGCGAATTCCCCGGCTCTTGAAATAATCCCGCATGGCGCTCAGCTCGGCAAGATTGTCCTTCGAGATCACGGTGTTGACTGAAATGATGGGGAATCGGCTCCGGGCAGTCCGCTTGATTTTTTGCAGAAGGGAAATCTTATCCAGGAGTTCTTTCAAATCATAGCCTCTGGCCCGAGTGAATGTCTCCGGATTCAACGATTCGATGCTGATGTTCAGCTCATCGATTTCATAATCGATGAGCCACTGAATGTTTTCCGGATTCAGAGGGGAGCCGTTCGTGACCCACATGACCCGATGTCTGTTCTTGGCCCGGCGAATGACCCTGAAAAACTCCGAGACCTCGGGATGGAGAAAGGCCTCTCCCATCTTGACGAAGTGCAGATTCAAGCTGCCGTAACGGTCGATCTCGGCCATGATCTTCTTAAAGAGATCCAGGCTCATGGATCCCCTGTTTTCTTTGGGAATCAGGGAGTCGGGGCACATGGGACAGGCGAAATTGCAAATATTCGTGATTTCAAAATTGATGTACCGGGGGAACGACGAATTCCTCCAAAACAGGTTGAAGAAGATTTTGGGAATAAACCAGAATTCGGGGGAATCCTTGACATAGCGCCTTATGACCTCGAATCGGTATAAGGAGCTTGCGGTTCGGGTAAGAATATTATTTTTCAAGCGATCTTTGTCCGCCTTTGAGCTTACGGCTTCGTGTTCTTAAAAATATTCTACATTTTTCCGGGCCGAAGATCCATTTCCCGCCGCGGAGCAGATCCGCATTTGCCATGCGGACTCCGGGTTTGCCTTGATTTTATGAATTGAATATGCTATCAATAACCCGCCGGATGATGGACTTATTAAATTGAAACTAAGGAAGATGAGGGGTGCGTTTCAAAAAGAAGGTTCGAATCCTCGGGAATAACGTGAAGGCCCTTCGCCAATACCAAAAGAAGAGCCCCGTCTTGGCGAGCCTCCCCTCCTATCTCTGGATCGAGCCCACCAACCACTGCAACCTCCGCTGCATCATGTGCCCCACCGGCGCGGGGAAAGTGAGTTTCGAGCGGGGATTTATGGACTTCGGCCTCTACCGGAACATCATCGATGACGTCCATCCTTATGTCTCCGCCGTCATTCTGGCGATGAGCGGGGAGAGCCTCCTCCATCCCGATTTCATGGACATGGTCCGGTACGCCGACGAGCGCCGAGTCAAGGTCGCCCTCAATACCAACGCGACTCTCCTTGATCGCGGTCAAGCGCTCGCGCTTCTGGATTCGGGCGTCAGCTACATCAGCTTTGCCTTCGACGGCTTCACCAAAGCCGGTTATGAGGCGGCCCGCCGGGGCGCCGATTACGAAGCGACCCTGGAAAATATCCTTGGGTTCCTGAGAATGAAGAAGGACAGGCGGCGGCGAAGGCCTTACACCGTTCTTTCCATGCTGGATCTTAAGATCGAGCGGCCCTCCGCGGAAGAAAAAAAGGCGTTCCTCAGCCGATTCGACGGCCTCGTCGATGATGTCCAGTTGCGCGAGGTGAGCTCTTCGGGGTGCCTGTTCAAGGAGACAGAGGAGTTCGCCCACAAAATGTTCAGCCGCCGGATCCCGTGCGGGAGGCTCTGGAATACGCTCAGCGTCGCCTGGAACGGGGACGTCGTGCCCTGCATCTACAACATGAATCATGATTACGTCGTGGGCAACGTCAGAACCGAGTCACTCGCTGAGATCTGGAACTCCGCCCAACTCGTCGCCCTGCGCAAGGCCATGCTCGAAGGACGCGCCCTGGACGTCTCGCCCCTCTGCGACAACTGCACGATCTTCGGCACGCCCAAAATCCTCGGCATCCCGGCCGGGCTGCGCGCCTCGCTCTCTGATGCGGTCACCAATTTCCTCGGCTACGGCTTTGAAAAGAGGGCGGTAGCCTTAGCGAATATTTTGATCGGCGGAAATTTCGCTTCGAAGCGGATCACGCATGCCTGAACGAAAAGGAGGTTTGAGATGAGAGCCGAAATCGAAGTCCCCACCGAGGGATCCTATTACGAGGTCGCCAAGAACGACATCCCCTCGATCTACAGGTCCCACCCGGAGGAGATCGAGCGGGTTCGCAAGATCGTCGAGGAGGCCGAGGCGCAGACGAAGAGAAAAGAGATCATTCTCGCCAGCCGTCCCAGCCGGTTGAAAAAGCTCCTGGCGCGCTGGGATGTCCGCCTCCGGTACGGGATCTACTGGAGGAAGAAGGGCTACGTTTTCCGCGTAGCCAATAACTACATTAAAACCTTTATCTACAAGGTGTTCGGGATCCACAAGCACGTCTTCCGCGGGATCGAGTTCGGCCTGACGTTCCGCTGCAATTTCAAGTGCCACCACTGCCTCTGCGCCCGGATCGACGAGACCGAAACGAAGAAGGAGATGACGCCCGACGAATACGAACGGGTCGTCAAGGAAGCCATGAAGCTGGGCGCCCATACGTTCGGGTTGGAAGGGGGCGAGCCGTTCATTCACAGGCAGTGGGAAGAGGTCCTGAGCCGAATACAGCCGCACAAGAACCACATCCTGATCTCGACGAACGCTTACCTCATCGACGAGAATATCGCCCGCAAATGCGCGGAGCTGGGCGTGGATTGCTTCAACATCAGCCTGGACAGCGGCATCCCCGAGCTTCACGACGTCTTCCGCCGCCGGCGGGGCGCCTACGAGCACGTCATGAGGGCCATCGACCTGGCCAAGAAATACAAGATCAACGTCATGTTGAACACGGTCGTTCACCGGGGCAACGTCTATACGGAGGGAATGCGCAAGCTCCTGGAGTACGCCGACAAGAACAGACTTCTGGTGAACATCCTGTTCGCCAAGGGAGTCGGGTCCTTCAAGGACATGAACGAGATGCTGACGGACGAGGACATGGACGCGTTTTTCAAGATCGCCGAGCCCTTCAACTACTGGCACATCCATCACATGGGAAAGCTCAAATCCAATCACGGTGGCGAGGGCTGCTCCGGGACGAAGGAATTCGGCAACATGACTCCCTACGGGGATTTCATCAACTGCGCCAACAACCACATCTACCTGGGCAATATCCGGGAGGAGTCTTTCAAGGACATCCGGGACAGGGCCATCCGGGAATCTCCTTTCGGCAAGTACCGTCACTGCTTCCTGACCAGGGACAAAGATTTTATGAAAATCTATTACCCGCTCCTCGAATCCAGAGGCTGGGTGACGCTCGCGGAATTCCGCGAGGCCCTGAAAAAGTACGAAGAGGAAAACAACTGCAAGCTCTACCCCGAATTATCCTGAAAAATTGATTCCGGAAGGCCGGCGTCCCGCGGCCCGAGCGCCCTTTATTTATACCTGTTTATCTGCTAAAAAGAGGGTATGAATATGAGGCTGCGAGCCGTCCCCCGGGGCTGGCCGGACATTAAGCCGAGCGAAATCATCTCCATGCTGCTCGAGCTTTTTCGGATCGAGCGCGCCGCAAGCCCGGGCGCGGCCCCCGAGTTCGAGCGGGAATTTGCCCGAACCATCGGAGCCCGAGGCGCGGTCTCCTTCCCCTCATGCACGTCGGCCATGTATTTCACGCTGCGGGCGCTCGACCTCTCGCCAGGAGACGAGGTCCTCCTCCCCGCCTTCACATATCCCGCCGACGCCGCGATGGTCGCGCTTGCCGGGCTGAAGCCTGTCTTCGTCGACGTCGATCTCGCGACGGCCAATATGGACCCCGGCGAGATCGAAAAGAAGATCACGGACAGGACCAGGGTGATCTTTCCGACGCACCTCAACGGCATTTCCGCGGACATGGACGCGATCTGCCGGATCGCCCGCGGCCTGAATCTGCGCATCATCGAGGACTGCGCCCGGGCGTGCGGGGTATCGTCTCGGGGGCGGATGCTCGGGTCTTTCGACACAGGGGTTTTCAGCTTCGGCTACGGAAAAAACTTATACCTTCTCCGCGGGGGCATGGCGACCTCCAACGACGAGTCGGTTCTCGGGCGCCTACACGGATTTCAATCAGGTTTCAGGCGTCTCTCGAACCGGGCCCTGCTCTTCCAGACCATCAAGGGAACCCTGATCAAAATCGCCAACGAGCCGCATATTTTCCGGTTTACCCTGTTTCCCCTTCTCTACGCTCAAAAGGTGAAGGGGAGTCGGTTCCTCTTTAAGCTCGTTCACCCGGATCCTCCCTCTCCGGACCGACTCCTTCCCAGCCTCGCCGTCAACGTGAGCAGCCTGCAGGCCCGGCAGGGACTCCGTTTCCTTCGGAGGCTCGAGGACCACAACCGGAAACGGCAGCGGAACGCCCTGCGCCTGGAGAGAGAACTCTCGGGGATTCCCGGGCTCTTTCATTTTCGTTCGGCGGAGTCCCAGGGCATTCACCGGATCTCTTTCGCCCTCGGGAGCGAGAAAAAGAAGGACATCCAGAGGTTTCTCTTCGAGAACAAGATCGACATCGAGGATGAAAGCGCCGGCGACCTCACCCGATTGGCGAAATACGCGCCTTTCGCCGGAGGAGCGAGATATCCCCGCGCCCGGGACCTGGACGGGAAGCTCTTTTTTCTGCCGAATCATCCCGGGTTGAGCGACGGCGACCTCGCTCATATCATCGCCAAGGTCAAAGAATTCTGCGGCGCATGAACGTCCTCCTGCTCAACCCGCCCTTTCACCCCAAGTATTCCCGGGCCCAGCGGAGCCCGGGCGTCACCAAAGGGGGCACGATCTATTATCCCATCTGGCTGGCTTATGCCGCCGGAGTCCTCGAGGAAGTCGGGTTCCGGATCAAGCTCGTCGACGCCCCCGCGGAAGGCTGGACCCTGGATGACGTCCTGGCGAGCCTGCGGGATTTTCCCCCCCGGCTCGTCGTCCTCGACACCAGCACGCCCTCGATCTCCAGCGATCTCAAGGCCGCGGCCGCCATCAAAGACCTCGTCTCGGATTGTTTCGTCGTTCTCGTCGGGACCCATGTTTCCGCGCTGCCCGTAGAGGCGTTCGAGCAGAGCGACAAGATCGACGCCGTTGTCCGGCGCGAATACGATTTCACCCTCAGGGATCTGGCCCTCGTTCTTCGGGACCGGGGGAACCTGGAGTCCGTCGCAGGCCTGAGCTTCCGGCGGGGCAGGAGCGTCGTCCACAACCCCGACCGGCCGTTTATCGAGGCGCTCGACGAGCTTCCGTTCGTGACGAAGGTCTACCAGAAGCACCTGAACCTCAGGAATTATTATTTCGCCGCCGCCCGCCACCCGATGGTCATGCTGATCACGGGGAGAGGCTGTCCGCACCGGTGCACGTTCTGCCTCTATCCGCAGACGCTTCACGGACGCCGATACCGCCGCCGATCTCCCGAGAGCGTTGTCGACGAGTTCGAGTGGGTGGTTCGCAGCCTGCCCGCGGTGAGGGAGATCGGAGTGGAGGACGACACCTTCACGGCCGACCGGCCTCGGGCGCTCGACATCTGTGAGCGAATCGTCCGCCGGGGCATCCGGATTCCCTGGTACTGCAACGTCCGGCCCGACCTGGATTACGAGACCCTGCGCCTCATGAAAAGAGCGGGCTGCCGGCTCGTGACGACGGGATTCGAGAGCGGAAGCCAGCCGGTTCTCGACGCTATGCACAAGGGGCTCGAGATCAGCGGCGTCCGGCGATTCGTGGAGAACGCCCGCAAGGCGAAGATCCTGGTCCACGGCTGTGTCGTCCTCGGCCACCCGGGAGAGACGAGGGAAACGATTCGTGAAAGCCTCAGGTTTGCCCGGGAATTGAAGTGCGACAGCATGCAATTCTACCCCTT
>Ga0315282_10018154_pt1 | contig 10090 bp, 7 predicted proteins | sample YL17G07_20_MG_FD_203693 | JGI IMG/M metagenome (GOLD analysis project Ga0315282, IMG submission 203693) | Sediment microbial communities from Yellowstone Lake, YNP, Wyoming, USA - YL17G07_20 | ecosystem: Environmental > Aquatic > Freshwater > Lake > Sediment | place: USA: Wyoming | collected... | reverse complement strand
GGTTTGGGGAGCCTGTCCTGAGCCCTGTCCTGAGCCCTGTCCTGAGCCCTGTCCTGAGCTTGTCGAAGGATTGTCGAAGGATTGTCGAAGGATGTCCCCCAACTTTTAAAGTCCCCCAAGATTGGGGGATTTAGGGGGTTGATGAAATGGAATATTACCCTCTCATCCGGGAGCTACCCGCCACAGAGCGCCCCAGGGAACGCCTCAAGCAATACGGTGCTGCCTCACTTTCCAACAGCGAGCTTGTCGCAATCATACTGCGCACCGGCGCTGCCTCCGAGAGCGTGCTCAACCTCTCAGCAAGATTGCTCACCAAGTTCCGCGGCCTGGCCGGGCTGGCCAAAGCTGGCTTCGGCGAACTCTGTCAAGAACGTGGCCTTGGCGAGGCAAAAGCAGCTCAACTCAAAGCTGCCCTGGAATTGGGCCGCAGGCTGATGTCCACCCAGCCCGAGGAACGCCTGGTAGTCAAGTCACCTGCGGACATCGCCAACCTGCTGCAGGCAGAGATGAGCTTTTTGGAACAGGAAGAGCTGCGGCTGGTGCTGCTCAATACCAAGAACCAGGTGCTCGCCGTCCCCCGCGTCTATAAAGGCAATGTGAACACGTCTCTGATAAAGGTAGGCGAGCTTTTCAAGGAAGCGGTACGAGAAAACTGCCCCGCCTTAGTGGTGGTGCACAATCACCCTTCAGGAGACCCCACACCCAGTCCCGAGGATATAAAAGTGACCGAGCAGATTGTGAAAGCGGGCAAGCTTCTGGATATTGAAGTGCTCGACCACCTCATCATCGGCCAGCAGCGCTACATCAGCCTCAAGGAAAGAGGGCTCGGCTTCCCCACCACGTAAGGGCGAACCCATGTGTTCGCCCTTTTCCCGTGTCTTTCCTGCCCAAGCCTGTCCCTGACCTGATCAGGGAAGCAGGAATCCAGGTGCCCCATGAACCGAATCCCCCCTTTTGTAAAGGGGGATACAGGGGGATTTTACGTAGCGTCTGGTTTCAAACCCGCCCTAAAAGCCCGGTGTAATCGAGCCCGATGGGTAGATTGGAGCACCCGCTCCAACCAGGTTGGGGCACAAAATCTTGTGTCCAAAAACGTAGGGGCGGTTCGTGAACCGCCCCTCATGTCATTGCGAGGAGTCCGCCTCTGGCGGACGACGAAGCAATCTCCGCGTCATGCTTATAGTAGGGGCACAGCGTGCTGTGCCCCCCATTCCCCCTTTCCTAAGCTTGTCCCTTACTCGTTCAGGGAGGGGGTGAAGGGGAATTACGTAGGGGCGGGTTTGAAAGCCGCCCTAAAAAGCATGTTGTAATATAGCCCAACGGTTGTCAATTTCCGTAGGGGCGACCCGCTGGGTCGCCCTTCATATGTCATTCCCGCCTTGAGCGGGAATCCAGGAATCCCCCCTTTCTTAAAGGGGGTTAGGAGGATTAGGCAGTTGCCTCCGCCTTGGGCGGATCAGGCATTCTTAAGATTTGCTATTTAGTTGTAGGCGGCTCGCGAAACGCTCCCCAGTTGGCTGGTGCCGTACGCTGCACCCAACCAAAGGTTGCAACCGATTTAAGAGGTTTTCGCAGGCCGCTATTAGTACAAATATTCTAATAGTGTCAAGAGGGAAATGTCGCGGGGAAGCTTTATAAACAAACTCAATAGCGACAATGGGGCGAAACAGAATTGCAGTCCGGTGCAGCCTTGTTAAATCTCTCTTGTCGGCAAACCCAACCACGAAAGCGGCAGTTCTTTGAATTTGTAATGACAGTTTACACTATGTATGTAATCCAATACATCTTTGTATCTTGGTTTTCGGAACCAATCATTCAACACATAGACATACTCAACTTTCAATCCCAATGGCGCCACCAATTTTAGGTATTGTTTTCGCTTGAAATCGCAGGTTTGTAATTTTCTGTACACATATTCCGCAACTTGCTGGTGCTTGACTTCAATTATGAACAAGGTTTCACGAACAATAACAAGGAGGGCATCATCAGGTAAAAGCCGTTTTGAAACCACTTGCTTCCAATCTATCCCTGATTCGGATAAAAAGTCATAAAAATCAGGTTTTCTGAAACATGAACCGCTCCCCCTGCGACATTTTCCCCTTGACAGCATGAAGCACTACTGGGCGGTGGCGGGGTAAATGTAGATGATGCTATCAATGCTCACAGGAAGTTCAGTCCGCTGGATAACTTAGGGGTTAAGTAGGGTGCGCTGCTAGAAGCGCTGTAGTAATAATCTGAGGGCTTTCATCACCCTAGCACCCATCATTATTAGCCCATACGCTCGCGGCTGCTACTCCCGTCGTCCGCTCAGCTCTTTGGCTTCTTTGATGGCCCCATCATCTTCGAGCTCCCGCCCCCTCCTTCGAAAGGCTTGCGATGGGGCTTGTGGCCTTTGCCAGCAGCGTGTCGGCTGGAATGTCGCCCTTTACTTTTCATTTCTACCCAGTTCCTCTCATTACCTTCGTGTGGTGATTGAAGCTCTTCCGACATTCTACTGCGATTCGTATTCTGGTGCAAGAAAGCCTGGGCTGAAACGAGCTAATGTAGTTGTTCACAATCACCCTTCGGGAGACCCCACACCCAGTCCCGAGGACATAAAAGTGACCGAGCAGATTGTGAAGGCAGGCAAGCTGCTCGACATCGAAGTGCTCGACCACCTCATCATCGGCCGGCAGCGCTACATCAGCCTCAAAGAAAGAGGTCTCGGCTTCCCCAGCACGTAGGGGCGAACCAATGTGTTCGCCCTTGTTTCTCTGAAATTTGCCACAAAAAATTTCAGCGCATTTTTATGAAGGAGCAAAAGGGGTTTACTCCTCTCGCGTGAGTGCGTCTGAGGTATGCACGGGAGAGTATGGAAAGCACGCTCACCAGGTCCAAAGGCACCAGCCTCAAAGGGTTGACCTTCATCAGGTGGCACATCGCTTCTGTCGTCGCACGAAGGTCATTGCATTCCCCGCTCACGTATATTCTGCTCTTGCCCAGCCGCCGTATCAGCTTGGCAGAGACCTCTTCAATCGCGCATTTCCCCGCTACCAGCACAGGCCCCTGCAGAGCTTCGATTTGCTCCGGGTCAAACCCCTTGCCCATTAGCAGGGACCATCCGCCTTTTCCGCCGAAATCATAGTATAGAAACTGCAGGAGCGTGAGCGGGTTATTGACGCATCCTTCCCGGCAGGCTAGCTCTCTTCCCCTGATAACGCTAACATCAGGCGGGAATTGAGGATAAAGGTCAAATGGGTACTTGCCTCCGTAATCCGATATGTCTCCCAAAATATCAAGATTCTGAAGGCTCGAGAAGTCGCCCAGCAGCTCTATGTCTCCCGCTTGCGAGACACCGTCCGATAGACCTCTTTCAATTGCCAGCTTGATGTGGGGGACTTCATCTATACCCAGGCCGAACACCGCCGCGCCTGCGATATCAACCGCAACTACGTTCAGTCCTCCGATCAATACCTTGAACGGCTTTACACACCTGTCCACGAAACTGGTCACCGGGTAATGGCCGTAGATTGTCCCCTCTATGCCCTCTATCAGCGTAACGTCAGGCCTCACGTAGGTCAGCACGTCAACGAGTTTACTGTGGAGATTGTAGTTATGATCCAGGCCCCTGTCGGAATGGCGCGGAAATCCCCACTGGTTCTTGATTCCCAGGGTCACAACCCCCATGGAATGAGTCTTCAGCTTGGGCAGGCTGACGTAGAGATTCTCGTCCTTTTTCCGGATAAGCTTTTCCATGATGGTTCTGGGCATCCGGAACTCTTTCAGTTCATACCCGTTCCCGTCCCTCTCCGATGCCTTCTCCTTGCCCTGAAACTCGAGGGTCGCCGTTCTGTCCTCATCAAGATAAACAGGTATGGCGCCGGTCCTTTTGCATATATCGCTGTACCCGGTCAGCCTGAAGACCAGGCGGGTATAGGTGCCCTGGGTACTGTTTTCCATCAGGTAGACCTTGCGGGCACCGTTATCGAGCCAGTAGCGGACCACGGCTTCCACGACCTCCGGACGGGTGAACGCGTAAGGCCGGTAATCGATCGCGTTTGGTTTGATATAAACATCTCCGCTGGACTTGAGGAGTGCTTTGCCGCCGAGGCTATCGAACACCTGGGCGGTCACGACACCGATCTCCTCCCTCAGTTTCTCGCTCAGCGGCCTGAACAGGGTGAATGTGTCCGGATTATGCTCGGACTGAAGCTGCCTCATAATTACCTTTGTCTTAATCATATCCTGACACTCTCTGGTCAGAGCCCTTTACTTTCCCCGCTCTAGGTTACCTGCGGTGGCTGGCTTCCCGCATTTATCAACCGTTTTATCAGGACTGCTGTCGCTTCGGGATACTCCAGCGGGAAAAGATGTGACCCACCGGCAAAGCATTCAAAATACAGCCGGTGTTTCAGGGCAAATCTTTCGACGAACCGCCGGAATGGGCTCTGCTCGCCCACAACCAGACTCCCGGGGATACTCAATCCCGGGTTGAACCTGTGCATGTCATGCGGCGTCGTTTTGAATATGTCCACTTCTACTTTCGGGTCGAAGCTGAGTCTTACTCCAGAAGGCGTCTCAACCATCCCATTTGCAATGTAATCTGAGAAACAGTCCGGATCAAAACAGCTAAAAAGCGCCTTGCCCCGCAGATGCGCTTTCGCCTCCTCACGGCTGGGCCATTCTTCACGCCGCCCTTTGGTCAGGGCTGCCGGCCCCATTCGCCCCGCAAGGTGGAGCTTTTTGACAGCGGCTACGAAGAGAGCGAAAGGACCATACACCAGCGGGGGATCAAGCATAATAATCTGACGGAACAGGCCTGGCTTTTCATGCGCAGCTCTGAAGTCGAGAATCGCCCCCAGGGAATGTCCAAGCCCTATCACCGGCCCATCGCAATGATCCTCGATGTGTTGAATGAGCTCGTCGGTCAGGCTCACCCAGTTGTCGTCGACCGGATATTTGGCACTGTGTCCGAGCTTGTCAATCGAGATTACCGAATATTCCGGTCCCAGCAACTCAAAGAGCTTGTTATAGGTACCGGAAGGAAAGCCGTTCGCATGCGCAAAATGTATTACTGCCTTCTGCATCACCTTCTCTGTGCACTAATTATCATTCTGAGTCTTTACCGCCATCGTCCTCTATCGAAAACAGACGGCACCCACGTCTCTGGCGCTCAGGCTCCGCAGCCAATTTCTCATGCCTCCCATTATACCATCCCCACCCGCTTCGCCGCCTTTCTTATGCGCCTGCCAGGCGGTAAACCCTTCCCAACTATATTATGAAACCTGCTCTGTGCCCTCCGCGTTCTCTGCGGTGAACCGCTCCCCGCGACATCTTCCCCTTGACAGTACCAGAACTTATGTTCTACAATGGCCCCATGATATCGGGAGTTCCGTGCACGGAACTCCCGATCAAATTCAAGAGCCGCAGCCAGCATCTACTGAGCCTCACTATTGTGGGCTAGTTTGAGCTGATTGCTGGTTACACAAAGCTCTTGGCATCCCCGGAAAATTGAATATGTGGGGTTTCGTTCGTGGGATTCGGTTTGGGGGAAATTACTCCTCAACATAGGAACGTTTTTTACCCAAGCGGTCCCCGCTGCGTTCGGCTGAAGCTGATCGCGGACTGCAAAATCCCGGCGTCCGGCGACCCCAAAATTGAATAATTCGCAAACCCCAAATCTCGGGCCGTGCTATACCCAAAAGACCAAACCCTGACTGGCAATGATGAGCCAAATGCGATAATATCATGTTGTTTTCACCTAACCGTCGTTATGGGAGCGAGACAGATGTTGAGCAAACGAGAGTTAACCAGGTACGGCAGGCAGATACTGATCCCTGAGTGGGCAAAGGCAGGGCAGCAAAAGCTGAAGAAGGCAAAGGTCGCGGTTGCCGGCGCGGGAGGCCTGGGCTCGCCTGTCCTGACCTATCTCGCTGTCGCAGGTGTGGGCAAGCTGAGGGTCATAGATGGCGATAAGGTGGAAATGGGCAACCTGAACCGTCAGATTCTGCACTGGGATAAGGACATAGGCAGAGCCAAGGTCGATTCGGCGAAAGAGAAGCTCGAATCGCTGAATCCGGATATAGAGGTAGAAGCTATACGCGAAAGAATAACTGAAGATAATGTCTTCGACCTGGTGAAGGATTACGCTATCGTTGATGCCGTCGATGACCTGCCCACAAGGTTTCTGCTGAACAGGGCAGCACTCAGAAAGAATCTTCCTTTCTTTCACGGCGCAATCTACGGCTTCGAAGGAAGAGCCACCACTATAATCCCGGGCAAGACAGCGTGCCTGAGGTGTCTATATCAAGAGGTGATGCCAGGCAAAATCCCTGTGGTCGGGGTCACTCCGGCGGTTATCGGATGCATCCAGGCTACAGAGGTGCTGAAGTATATCCTGGGCATAGGCGAGCTGCTGACAGACAGGTTCTTAATTTACGATGGGCTCAGTATGAGATTCACCGAAGTGAGATTAAAGAAAGACCCGAATTGCTGCGAGTGTAAGTAATCGGCAGACAATTCGTAGGGGCGACCCAATGGGTCGCCCCTACAAGCACCCAACAGCGCCCAGCCCAGGCTAGAAAACGATGCTGGTCCGGGTGGCTAGTCCCTGGTCCTGCTCTTTAAAAGCCCGCTCGATCTGTTCCAGGGGATACGTACAGCAAAGTATCTTTTCGAAGGGGTATTTGTTCTTGGTTCGGCTCAGGAAATCAAGGGCTTTCTTCAGAGCCTCAGCCGAGTAAAGTGTTATCCCGAAAATGCTTTTGTTGTCATTCACAAGCATGGAAGGGTCTAACTCAAAGGTCTTCAAGGGGCTGACGTTGCCCAGCTCCAGATAGCGTCCCCCCTTGCCTAACATGTCTATGCCTTCCGGGATTACCTGGGGGAAGCCCACAACCTCGACCACAACATCAGCACCCCAGCCCCCGGTAAGCTTCTTCAATTTGTCGGAGCGTTCGTACGGTTCCTTTAGCTCCCTCATATCGATTATCTCGTCGGCACCAAAGGCTTTCGCCAGCTTGAGCCGCTCCTCGATGCCGTCTATCACGATTACCTTGGCAGCGCCCATCTCTTTGGCTACTGCGGTAGCGTAGATGCCCAAACCACCTGCCCCCTGTATGGCGACGGTCTCCCCGAATTTGAGATTTATCTTCTCCAGACCGTAGATTACCTCGGAGAGAGCGCAGTTGGCAGGGGCTGCCATCTCGTCGGTCAGGTCATCAGGCACTTTAAAAACAGTCTGATTGGGCATGAGATAGTAATACTCTGCATAAGCCCCGCGGAAGTGAGGAGGTGGCTCACAGGGGTTCACCACAGTGATAGAAGCTGCAGGGCAGGCAGCGTCATCTCCTCTCAGACACGCGTGACATCGTCCGCAGGGGAGGAAATAGCGGTAGACTACCCTATCTCCAGGCGACAGCGGCTGGCCTGCTGAGTCGGTGGTTATGCCCTCTCCCAGCTTGGCTACTGCGCCCACCATCTCATGCCCCAGTATCACCGGCATGGGCTGTCCCCAACCAGCGAGGTCTACTTCCCCTCGCCATATATGGAGGTCAGACCCACAGATATCGGCTCTTCTTATTTTGACCAATATCGCGCCCGGCTCGGGTTCCGGCACGGGAAATTCTTTGATCTCCATTGGGTGACCCAACCCGTGATAGACCGCCGCCCTGCCCTTTTTAGCTTTAGCCATTCAGACCCCCTTCCTGCTCTCAAATTAATTATAATTTAAGGAAAACAGAATGACCCCGTGCGCTGATTTCTAACACGGCAAAGGGGTATTTGTCAATGGTAGAGTAAGAATGCAGTGACCGTACCAACTTGCCTCTTCATCCTTCTACAAGCTCAGGACGAACGGGCAGCAGTCAAGTACGGAGGGGAAAACAAAGGGGCTCGTCCTTCCTGCGGAAGGACGAGCCCCACTAGCATTCACGAATCCTAAGCTTACTTCAGCGAGTAGGCGCCATGCTTCTCTGCGGGGAAGTAATCGCCCGGCAGATATGTCTTGCTCTGCGCGTACTTCGTCGGGCTGTACTCCTCGAGCTTGAGTGCCTTCCTCTTGCCATCGATGTGGGCTATGGCATCTACCACAGCCTTCTTATGGTCGGGCTCGAAGTAGAAGGATGCACCCACCTTTTGCTTCCAGCCATCGGTTATTAACTTGGTGACCTCAGGGCTTCCCCCAACCGGTGAACCTACACCCATCCAGGTAGTAACACCGGAGGCTACGAAGTAGATACCGATGGATATTGCCTTCTCAGACATCCACTCCGGAGCGAACCCTGCCACAGGCAGGTCGCTGATGTCCTCGCCCAGGCCGCCTTCACAGGCAGACTGAGTTAGCACGGTCAGGATGCGGCTGTTATCCACGCAGGAGCCCATATGCAGCACCGGCGGGATACCGATGGTCTGGCAGATTTCCTTCAGCCCGGGGCCGCACTGCTCCATAACCTCAGGAGTGAGCAGGCCCGCCTTGGCGCAGGCTATGGCATTGCATCCGGTGGTGACCACCAGGATATCGTTCTTAATAAGCTCCTGGACAATGTAGAGGTGCGGGTCGTCATGAGTAACCCGGGGGTTGTTGCAGCCGACCACGCCAGCCGCGCCGCGGATGCGCCCTGCCATGATGGCGTCGTTCAGCGGGCGGAAGGACTCGCGCAGGCTGCCACCCAGCATATAGGCAATGTATTCATGAGAGAAGCCCGCCACCAGGTGGTCCTGTATGTCGGGGATATGCACCTTGCCCCTCTTGGGATAATTGTCAATGGCCATGCGAAGAATCGACTTGGCGATCTCCATAGCCTTATGCTCTTCAAACTCGATGTGGGTCGCACCCTCTATCTTAGCCTTGGGTGAGGTGGTAATTATCTTAGTATGGTAATTCTTGGCAACTTCAACCAGGCCCTGCATGATGCACTGGATATCTACGACCATGGCATCTACAGCACCGGTAAGGATTGACAACTCCTGAGCCAGGAAGTTGCCTAGCAGAGGCACACCCTGGCGCATTAATATCTCATTGGCCGTGCAGCAGATACCTGCCAGATTCACACCCTTAGCGCCTTTCGACTTGGCGTACTCAATAATCTCAGGGTCACTGGCTGCGGCCACAATCAACTCGGAGAGGGTGGGCTCGTGACCATGTATGACAACATTTACCTCGTCCTCGCGGAGCACGCCGAAGTTGGAGCCAGATGCTACCGGACCCGGAGTGCCGAAGAGTATATCGCTGATGTCGGTGCTGAGCATAGAGCCGCCCCAACCATCAGCCAGAGCAGCGCGCATGGCATGGTCCAGAATATGCTCGGCATCCTGGTCAACGCCCATATGCGTGCGGTGCAGAGTCTCCACGATTTCGCGGTCAATTCCTCGCGGTGTAATACCCAACTTGTGCCAGATGGCCTGACGCTTGGGGGGAGCCCTATGGGTATAAATCAATTCCCCTTGCTGACGACCGAACTCGGCGAGGGCTATCTTGCCCACGTCCATGGCGACATCATTTATCTCACGTCCCTGGACCGGCACACCCAGGTAACCCGCTACCCTGTACAGCTTCCTGATATCCTTTACGCAGTAATCCGGCGCCTCGCCTTCGGCAGCAGCCAACAATGTCATGGCCATACCGCGACCATGGTCGGAGTGGGCAGCCGCCCCGCCTGCGCACATTCGAGCCAAATTTCTGGCTGACACAGTTGACTTTGTAGCGCCGCAGAGGCCAACTGTCGTTTTACCTGTCAAGCGACACGGGCCCATAAAACAAATCTTGCAACAACTACCTTCGTGTCCAATGGGGCAGGGCTTAGTTTCATCAGCTCGCTTGAAAGCCGTGGACACACCTTCGGCTTCAGCTTTCTTGAGCATTTCGACTACTACAGGGTCAATACTCTTTTTGTCGGCCATCTTTACTCCTTTACCACTGAGGTAGTATTAGACTCGCAATTCACCATCTTCCATTTTATCACATGCCAGAGGGCATGTAAATCTCTTGTCCTCGTCCATATGATTAGTGACACCTGACCTCCTCTCTGTGGTTTTTGTTCCATTGTTCCAGGAATTTCAAGGGTGTCAGGTATCCCAGTGCCTGATGAGGTCTCACCGTATTATATATCCT
>Ga0315282_10018153_pt1 | contig 10090 bp, 7 predicted proteins | sample YL17G07_20_MG_FD_203693 | JGI IMG/M metagenome (GOLD analysis project Ga0315282, IMG submission 203693) | Sediment microbial communities from Yellowstone Lake, YNP, Wyoming, USA - YL17G07_20 | ecosystem: Environmental > Aquatic > Freshwater > Lake > Sediment | place: USA: Wyoming | collected... | reverse complement strand
CGTCGACTTCGACGCTTCCTCCACTTCATCCCAGGTGATATCCAGGCCCAACTCGCGCAATTTTTCGACGCGTTCCCGCGCTTCGATCTTTCGTCCTGCGGAGGCCCGCTCGCCGATTCGCCCGATGACCGGGCTCTCCCAATCGGCGAAGGGAAGAAGGAGATGGAACTCGCGGCCGTCAAAGAGCGTTGTGACCTCCATGTTGGGAACGACCTCGACCCCCGAGCCATCGGCAGCCTCCATGGCCTCCGGGTAAGCCGCGACTGTGTCGTGGTCGGCGATAGAGATGGCCACAAAACCCGTCTCCTTCGCCATCCGGACGAGCTCAGTCGGCGAAAAATCGCCGTCGCTCGAACGGTCGGAATGGATGTGGAGGTCGACGTATCCGCTCATGAGGCGATCTTATAGCTCTGCCTTGCCGGTGAGGAGTTTATAGATTTCCAGATATTTCTGGGACGTCATTTCGATGATGTCCGGAGGAAGGGCCGGCGGATCGGACTTCTTATCCCATTTCGTGCTCTCGAGGTAATCGCGGACGAACTGTTTGTCGAGGCTGGGTTGTCCCTTGCCGGGGGCGTACGTGGCCAACGGCCAGAACCGGGAGGAATCAGGGGTAAAAGCCTCGTCGACAAGGACCAGTTCGTCCTTATCCAAACCGAATTCGAATTTTGTATCGGCAATGATGATCCCTTTGGACAAAGCGTGGAGCGACGCTCTCTGATAGAGCTCGAGGCTGACTTTTTTAATTTTTTTGGCCAGGGCAGTCCCGACGATCTTCCGCATCTCCTTGAGGCTGACGTTCTCGTCGTGGCCGACATCGGCCTTTGTCGAAGGCGTGAAAATCGGCTCGTTAAGCTGGCCCGATTCCCGAAGGCCGGACGGCAGCTTGATGCCGCTCACGCGTCCTGTGGCCTTGTACTCCTTCCAACCTGAGCCCGAGAGATACCCCCGGATAACGCACTCCACGGGAACGACTTCGGTTTTTTTGACAAGCATCGTCCGCTTATCGAGCATGTCCCGGTGTGGAGCAAGGACGGGAGGGAATTTGTCGGCATCGGCCGTGATCACATGGTTGGGGCAGACGAGCGCGGTGAAGTCGAACCAGAACATTGAAAGCTGGGTGAGGACCTTGCCCTTGCCCGGGATGAGCGAGGGCAGGATGAAGTCGAACGCCGAGATCCGGTCCGTGGCGACGATGAGGAGCTTGTCGTCGATCTCATAGACGTTCCGGACCTTGCCTTTCTTGAAAAGCGTCAATTCGGGGATGACGATATCGGAATAAATTTTTTCCATATTGCACCGTTTCTTAGCCTGGGAATTTAGGACTACCGAGAATCATACAAAAATTCCCGAACGGGGTCAAACCCGCACAATCTAAAAGGCCAGGCCGATGAAGTTGTAGAGGCGCGCGGTTTTGTTCCGGTCGCGACGGAAGGAAAGAAAGCGGCCGTCACAGTGCGTGCAGATGTCGTTTTCGACGACGTTTTCGAGGCGAACGCCTTGGCCGATGAGCTGGCGGCGGTTGGCCTCGGGCAGGTCCAGCAACAATTTTCCCGGCTGGCCGTGCCCGGGGCGGAAGACATCCTCGGGAAGGCGCGCCTTTTGAAAATCCTGCCGCACATCCTCGCCGACCTCATAACACGAGGGACCGATGCACGGTCCGAAAACGGCCAGAAGGGACGCCGGCTCCGAGCCATAGCGCTCGCCGAGGCCTCGGACCGCGCCCTCGAGAATGCGCTGTCGGGTCCCGCGCCAGCCGCAGTGGACGGCGGCGACGACGCGCCTCGATTCATCGACGAGAAACACGGGCAGGCAGTCGGCGGTTTTGAGGATCAGAAAAATTCCGGGCCGGTCCGTGGCCAGAGCATCGCCCTGAAGCCGCCGCCGAGGTAAATTTTCGATGAAACGGATCGTGTTCGAATGAATTTGTTTGAGCCAGACGACCTTGAAATTTTTCCATTCCTTGTGTTTTTTAAAATCCGCGAGCGTCCAGTGGCGCGTGCCGAAGCCGTGGATGAGCCCGGGAATCCGGGACAGCCGGGGAACCGTTAAATATCGCGGATCGGCCGAGATGTTCATGCGCGCCATATATTATACCGAAGAGGATAAAATTCTAAAGATCAGGTTGTGTCACAATTCGAAAATATGAGTTTTTTTTAATTTTAGATTTCCCAAATTTAGATAAAAGTGATGGATAACCTGAATTATTCATAAATTTCGTCGTTTCCTCGAGAAAAGAATTTGCAGATGGCGCCGAATTCGGGGACATGACCCAAATTCTCCGGAATTTGGGATCGTGTCCCCCTCGTCTTGAATTCGGCGCCCGTCCGCAAATTCATGACCTGAGGATACACCGTAATTCATGAATAATTCAGATTATTAATACAAACGCAATAAATAAAGTGACAAAGTATGAGCGGCGCCTAGGCCGCCCTAAAGCCCCCGTAGCGGAGGGGGGCCCCGTCGGCTTTTCCGACGGGGGGAACCGACGGGACTGGTTCCCCGGGGCCCGGGGGCTGCGGGCGGCCTAAGCGCCGCCCGAACGGGGATGTCATTTTAATTAATGCGTTGATATTAGTTTTTAAAGGAAGATCTCGTGCCCCTTTCCCATTTTCAAATCTCGATATTGATTGCGATATGGTCTGGATGATTGAGTAAGATATGTAAGCAATTCTTTTTCCGGGGCGCCGCCCGTCGAGCAGGGGTGGCGCGGCGAAGGGGCTCCCCGCCCGCGCGTAGCGGCCTGGCCGCGAGCACGGCCGGGGAAGAGCCGCGACAGGACCCCGCCCGAAATTAGCCTGACGCCGGAAAAAGAATTGCCTACCTAAGATATTGCCCTTTATTGGAGCGGTATGTATCATAGCTTTATAAAAAGAGCGAGGAGTTCTATGAAAGCTGTAGCCTTTTGCGCGTTATTCCTTTTTCTCGTGGGCCCGGTCCATCTCTCTCCCGAGGGCCGGCCGCGGCTCCGGGAATTCGGCCTCAAAACCGGAGTGCTTGAACCTGGGCCGCTCAACGCCATCACGGACGTGGCGGGCGTCAAAGTCGGCCACCTGACTCTCATCGAAGGCAAGGATGTCCGAACGGGCGTCACGGCCGTCCTGCCTCACGACGGCAACATCTTCCAGGAAAAAGTCCCGGCCGCCGTTTACGTCGCCAACGGTTTCGGGAAGCTCATGGGCTCGACACAGGTCGAGGAACTGGGCAACCTCGAAACGCCCATCATCCTCACCAACACGCTGAGCGTACCCACGGCAGCCGATGCCGTTCTCGACTACATCCTCGGCCTCCCGGAGAACAAAGGCGTCGAATCGGTCAATCCGGTCGTCGGCGAGACGAACGACGGCTGGCTGAACGACATCCGAGGCCGGCACGTGAAAAAAGAGCACGTCCTTGAAGCCATCCGGAAGGCCAAGACGGGGCCGGTCGAAGAAGGCGCGGTCGGCGCCGGCACCGGCACGATCTGCTACAATTTCAAGGGCGGGATCGGCACGTCGTCCCGAAAGCTCGCCGCGTCGAGGGGCGGATATACCGTCGGCGCTCTTGTTCAAACGAACCACGGCGGCAACTTCCAGATCAACGGCATCCCCGTCGGACAGAAACTCAAAGAATCTTCCGGTCGGGACAACGCGAATCCCGGAATGGCTCAGGAGCCAATGACCGAAGGCTCGTGCATGGTCGTGGTGGCCACGGACGCGCCGCTCGACAGCCGCAACCTCAAGCGCCTCGCCAAGCGCGCCCTCCTCGGGATTGCCCGCACGGGCGGCTATTATTCGGGCTCGAGCGGCGATTACGCGATCGCCTTTTCCACGGCCAAAGAGGTCCGGATTCCTCATCGTCTGGCTTCGCCCACTCAAACCGTCACGCTGCTCAGGAATGATAATATGTCATCTCTTTTCCTCGCCGCGGCCGAGGCAGCCGAAGAGGCCATCCTCAATTCGCTGTTCAAAGCGCAACGGATGGAAGGGAGGGACGGACATGTCGTCGAGGCCTTGCCGCTCCACAAGATCAAGGAACTCATAAAATAATAAATAAAATAAATGAAGACACAATACCATTTCCCTATTATGACTCGCTCTCATCGCCACGCTCCCTTCGCTCCTCGCAATGACATAGAATATTAGAGAAACAGGTATTGTGTCCCCCGGATGAGGATATTATGAAAAAGACGATCGGAATCCTGGGCGGAATGGGGCCGGAAGCAACGGCCTATTTTTTCAACCTGATCATAAAGAGCACGGACGCCGCTAAAGACCAGGAGCATATCCCCATTCTGATCTGGAACAACCCTAAAATCCCGCCGCGGACAGAGGCGATCCTCTACGGCGGGCCCAGCCCGCTCCCGCTTCTCGTCGAAGGCGTGAAAATTCTGGAAAAAGGAGGCGCGGGGCTGATCGTCATGCCCTGCATCACCGCACATTATTTCGCCCGACAAATCGCTCGTCGGGCGAAAGTCCCGTTCGTCAATCTTTTGGATGAGTCCCTGCGTTATGCAAAAAAGCGGATTCCCGGCATGAAAAAAGCAGGGCTCGTCGCAAGCTCCGGAACCGTGAAATCCAGGCTCTTCCATAAAACGTTCGAGAAAAACGGAATCGAAATCATAACGCCCGAAGTGAATGAACAGCGAAAAGTCATGGATGCCATCTTCGGGAACGACGGCATCAAGGCGGGATTCACGGCGGGACGGCCGCGAACAACCGTCGTCCGCGTCGCCCGCCGGCTGATCGAGCGCGGCGCCGAAGCCGTCATCGCCGGCTGCACCGAAGTTCCGCTCGTTCTAAAAGAAAATGACATTTCCGTTCCGCTCATCGAGCCGATGAAGATCGGCGCGCTGACGTGCATCAAAAGGGCTGGATATAAGCTCGAAAAATAAGGTTCTATTCCATTTTGTGTGGGTTAAGAATTATTGGAGAAGATCCAGAAACGGCCTTGCTCCCATCCAGGTTTTTAACGCCGTTCTCTCACCGCCCTTTTCGGCAGCGAAGAACTCGCGTCCCGCCCCTTCTCTTACGGCCGTTCGCCGGGACGCTCAGACATCTTCGCTGGCCGGCTTCTTCCGCGCCGGCTTCCCTCAAGGGCGCCTCGAGAAGGCTAAACCTTCCACGGTCGCTGCGGCCGTCTCCGGACCTTCTCCCTCATTTTTAGCCACACAAAATGGAAGAAAACCAAAAATAATAATCCGCCTGCTCCTCCCTTTAGAAACAGGGGGAGAGGGGATTAAACTTGCGATAAAAATAAAAAAGCATCGTGGCTTGACTTTCGATAATCCAAGTCTTAAATTAATTTTTCCTAATATTTTCATATCAGAGAATTAAGCGCATAATATTTTTTTTCGGGGCGGCTATATGCCGGAGGAGTTATCCGTATGAACAAAGCCCTCATCAAGTCCATCGTCAGCGTCTTTGCGGCTATATCTTTATTCGCATTTTCTATTCTTCCTTCATCCGCCACGCAAGCTGAAAAAAAGGAAACCCAAAAAAGCTCAGCCCAGGAATCCAAGGAAAAAGAGCGACAGGCCGCCGAAGCCAAGCAGAAGGTCGAGATCACGGTCACGGCGCCTCGGGTGGAAATCGCGCTCAAAGCCAATCCGGCCGCGACCACGGTCATCGAGACCCAGATCCTGCAGACCATGCCCCGGACCATCGCCATCGACGAGGCCTTGAAGCTCGCCCCGGGCGTGAAGGTGGACAACCAGGCCGACGGCGAGCGCGTCCACCTCTCGATCCGCGGCCAGGGGATCCTGACCGAACGCGGCACGCGCGGCATCAAGACGCTCGTCGACGGCATTCCGCTCAACGACCCGTCGGGGTTCGTCTCCGATTTTTTCGACATCGATTGGGCGACGGTCAACCGCATCGAGATCCTGCGCGGGCCGGCCGCAGCCTTCTACGGCAGCGGCTCGTCGGGCGGCATTCTGAACATCCTGACGCGCAACGGCGGCTCCCAGCGGATCGCCGGCACGGGGTTCCTCGCGGCCGGATCCTACGGCTTTTACAAGGGACTGGCTGAGGCGGGCGGGACGGTCGGCCCGATGAACTATCGCCTGTCCGGATCGGGGCTGTCGGGCGACGGCTACCGCGACCAGACGAAGTTCTGGGCCGACAATTTCTACGGCAAGTTCCGTTTCAACGTGGCGCCCGCCGTCAAGCTGACGGCGATCCTCGGCTGGACCGATTTCTTCAACGAAAACGCCGAAGGGCTCAACCTCGACTGGTTCAGCGCCAATCCGAGCGAACTTCGCAAAAAGGCCAACCCGGACGCCTATAAGTTCAACGAGTACCAGAAGACAAGCCGGTTCACGAGCGGCGTCACGGGAACGGTCGATCTCGGCGCAAACCTTGACCTGGCCTTGACCGCCTTCTTCCGTCATACCAAGTATACCGAATCCGTCCCCTCGTCACTCATCCACCGCGGCTATGACACACCCGGCTTCTCGCTCCAGGTCAATCACCGCGCCGGCGAAGGCTGGCTCAAGAACCACTTGAGCGTCGGCGTCGATATCGGCTGGCAGACGATCGATGAGTACAAGCACCCCAACCTTGGCAACGCCGTCGAAGGGTCCGATCTGCTCTCCGACCAGACCATGTCACAGAGCGGCGCAGGCGTGTTCATCCTTGAACGCGTCGAACTCGGCCCGCAGTGGGGCGTGTCCCTGAGCTTGCGCTACGACAAGGTCACGAACAAGCTCGACGACAAGCTTAAGGCGGGCGGGATCGACTACTCCGGCGATGCCAAATTCGAGAAGGCGACGGGCCGGCTCGGCGTGACGTGGAACCCGCTGTCCGATTTCGGGCTTTACGCTAGCTGGGGCACGGGATTCCTGCCGCCGGGGACTGAAGAGCTGGTCAACAACCCGTTCGCGCTCGGCGGATACAACACGCAACTCGTACCGGCCACTTCGAATGGAGAAGAGATTGGCGCCCGCGGCTCCCTCGGGGGCTCTTTCGTTTACGACATCACCCTCTTCCATCTGGCCACGGACAACGATTTCGGCCGGTACCGGATGGGTTCGCGGCCTCTCGAGACGTTCTACGGCAACGTCGGCTCGACTACCCGTTACGGCCTGGAGACTTACCTCGCCTGGTTCCCCAGCGAGTCCCTGGCCTTGAGAGTGGCTCACACCTATTCCCACTTCAAGTACGACATCGTCCAGACGCTCGACGCGGGAGTCACCTACGACGGGACTTGGCTGCCGAACTCTCCCCAGCACCAGCTCTATCTCGACAGCGAATTCAAGATCACGCCCGAGCTGACGGCTGGCGCTGCGTTGGAATACGTGAGTTCCTGGTACATCGACTCGACGAACAGGATTTTCCCCAACGGATATGGCCGCACCGATCCTTACGCCCTCGTCCACATCCGTCTCGGCTACAAATTCAAAATCAGCGGAACGCCGTGGGAGCTCCTGCTTTCGGGCCGGAACATCCTTGGTGTCGAATACTATGGCTTTACCGAGCCCGACCCCGACGGCAATTCCTATCAGCCAGCCGCCAAGGCCGAATGGATGATCGGCCTGCGCCTCGGCCTCGGGAAAACCGATTAATTAGGAGAATGTCGTTATTTTCTCGGGCGGCGATCCACGTTTAACAGAAAAAATCGTCCGAGTGGCGATCGGGAATGGATCCTCTTTTATATTCAACTTAATGGAGAGGAGGGCAAGAGTCGAGGTCGAGCCGCATTCATACTTGCCGGGCATATGCGCGGCGTGTTTTTACGCCAAATAGTCCGAGCCCACTTGACTTAAGATCCCTGTTCGGGTATAAAGGCGATACTTCCCATACAGGAGGAGGTGAATTTCGTGGCTTTTGTTGTCATCGAAGAAGGAGAATCTATTGAGAGCGCGCTGAAAAGGTTCAAGAGAAGAGTCCAGCAAGAAGCGATCATCAAGGAAATTAAAAAGCATTCCGTCTATTTCAAGCCGGGCGAACGAAAGCGGATGAAAGAAGCCCAGGCTCGGAAGCGGATGCGGCGGCGAATGAAGAGAGAAAAAGACCTCGAATATTGATTACCCATCCTCCTGAAGAGACCCGATCGGTTAAAAAACCGTCCTGGCTGAAGGTTCCTTTTCCTTCGAAGTCCGGCTTTTTTTCCGTCTCATCGCTCCTCGAAAAGCACAACCTCCACACGATCTGCCGGAGCGCGAAATGCCCGAACATCGTCGAGTGCTGGACGGCGAAGGCGGCGACCTTCCTCATTTTGGGAAACACCTGCACCCGGGGCTGCGCCTTCTGCGCCGTGGACAAGGGGATCCCGTCCCCCCTAACGGAGGAGGAGCCGAAGGACGTCGCCGAGGCTGCGGCGACGCTCGGCCTGTCGCATGTGGTCGTCACCTCGGTGACGAGGGACGATCTTCCGGACGGCGGAGCGTCGCAATTCGTCCGGACCGTCCAGGCCATCCGGGAACGGATTCCGAACGTAACCATCGAGGTCCTGATCCCGGATTTCGGCGGGAACGATGACAGCTTAAGACAGGTGGCGCTCGCCGCTCCCGATATCCTCAACCACAACCTGGAGACAACGGAGGCCCTCTACCCCAAAATCAACAGGCCGCCGGCCCACTACCGGAGATCTCTCGGCGTCCTCCGGAAAGCCAAAGAATGGGGAATGGTCACGAAATCCGGCCTGATGATCGGGCTGGGAGAGACCGAAGAGGATCTTTTCCGGGCCTTCGCCGACCTGGGCCAGGCTGCCTGCGACCTTCTCACCATCGGTCAGTATCTCCAGCCGACGCGAGCCCATGCGCCCGTGTCCAAATATTATGCGCCGCAGGAGTTCGCAAGGCTCAAGGACATCGCCCTGGGCGTTGGTCTCTCCGAAGTCGAATCGGGGCCGCTGGTCCGCAGCTCTTTTCACGCCCACAAGCTTTATGATAATTATAAAAGGAATCGAAAAGGTGCGGCATGCGCTACTTGATCTTCACTGACATCCACGGCAACCTCGAGGCGTTTAACGCCTTATTGAAGTTCATCCAAAAAAGGAAGATCGACCATTTCGTCTGCCTGGGTGACCTGGTCGGCTACGGCGCCTCTCCCAACGATACGATCCAGAAGGTCCGCAGCCTCCGGCCCCTGTCGATTATCCGGGGCAACCACGACAAGGCCGTGAGCGGGTTCGATTCGATCGAAACGTTCAATCCCATCGCGGCCGCGGCAATCTTCTGGACCAAGAAAAAAATCCTCCGGAAGAACGCCGAATTCCTGGGCCACCTGAAAAAAGGCCCACAGATCGTCAATGACCAATTCACCATCTGTCACGGCGCGCCGTTTGACGAAGACTACTACATCTTCGGCGAGTTCGACGCGGCCGAAGCCTTTGATTACTTGAAGCTCCCCCTCTGCTTCTTCGGCCACACCCACTTTCCCTTCGTTTACACCAAGCGCGACACCACTGTGGAAGGGACGTTCCTGGAGGGGAATTCGAACGAGGTGAAGCTCGAAAAAGGCCTGACCTATCTCATCAACCCCGGCTCGGTCGGACAGCCCCGCGACCGGAACCCGCGCGCGGCGTTCGCCATCTATGACTCGGACCTCCACATCATCAAGTTCTTCCGCCTCGAATACGATATCGACGACGCGCAGGAAAAGATCCTCAAGGCCAACCTTCCCCCCGCCTTGGCCGAACGGTTGTCGTTGGGGATTTGATCCTTATCCCTTCGGGTTCGCGTAGCAATACAAACAGCCGTGGGGGCAGGATTGCTCATAGCTCCCGATGTCGACGGACACGGTGCAGCCGCATTCCGGCCTCTGGCTTTTGTCCTTGGCCGTTGGCGCGTCTTCCTCGAGCGGGTGCCGTTCCCGCAAAAACCTTCCATCAATGCACGCCGAAGCCCGGATACCGGGCACCCGGGCCAATAAATTCTGACTGCAAGAGTAAAGCCTGAGCTTGTATTTTTCGGCGATCTCGACAAGCCGTCGCCCAGCTTCGAGCTTCTCATCTTCGGGAGGATCCACATAATCAAAGCCATGCCTCCGGGCTCGGCGGAGGGCTTTTCCGTACCATTGAGTGAAGCTCGTCCGGATGTCTTCGATGCCGGCGCGCGCAGCTTTTTCGGCCACCGTCGCAAAAAACGGAAGATTGGTCTTGATCCGAG
>Ga0315282_10018152_pt1 | contig 10090 bp, 9 predicted proteins | sample YL17G07_20_MG_FD_203693 | JGI IMG/M metagenome (GOLD analysis project Ga0315282, IMG submission 203693) | Sediment microbial communities from Yellowstone Lake, YNP, Wyoming, USA - YL17G07_20 | ecosystem: Environmental > Aquatic > Freshwater > Lake > Sediment | place: USA: Wyoming | collected... | reverse complement strand
TCACCTTCTCTAATATTATAGAATCTAATGGATTTTTTATTTTGCTTAAATCTTTCCTAAATTGAGCGATTCTTATCACTCTATGAAATCTTACTACTTTTCGGAAAAAATGTGAAATTAACAAATCGTCTCACAAAACCTCCTCAAATTTCAACGAAAATGGCCAGATAGGTAAAATAATACCACCCCCACCCCTAAATTGAGCTCCCAGGGGCATAGGATTCGATTTTTTAGCAAATTTTTGGTAGGTCTACAGCCGAAAAATTGATGAATCTTTTATTAACAGATTCCCAAAAAGAAGTAGTTCAAAGAACAATACAAGAGATTAAAGAGAGTCCCGAAAGCTATAACATCGACTTCTTTTGGGAGTTAGATGCTTCTATCGGTGGCATAGGTGGCTACTGTATGCCGTTTGATCCAACACTTAATCCTTTTCCAACTGGAATTGGCAGGAGTCTCTTCCGTCCATTACAGTATGCAGCCTCTGATATAGAAATGAGAAAGGACATATACTTTCATGCAAGGCATGCAGTCCAAGACGCAGGCTTGCATTTAGAGATGGCTTCAGGATTTGTACTCTATAGGGCAGACAATAAAATTGGGAAATTTATTTTGCAATTCAAGAAGCTTACATTGGGACAATTTATTAACGAGCTTACAAAAAGAAAACTTTTACAACAACATTTAATTGAGCCCTTAAAACTTTTTGTAGAGCTGTATAACAAGTCTAAATACGTAGTCAATCAAGACGAAGAAAGAGAAAAGTTATTCTCTCCTACTGATGCTTTGATAGGTTATATCTCTGCAAGAATCCTTGGCAAGGAACTCCTCAAGCCATACTATCCTGAGATTTTAAAGAGCATCGAGGAATATCTCAACAAATTAAATGGTTTAAATTTATGAGATCTTCCTAATACTAGTGCAGATTATTGCGGAAATTGCAAAATTTTGTAACTGATATTCGCAACCGAACAAAAGTTCATATATAATATAAATATGATAGAAGAGGAAAGGGAAGAAGTGGTCAAAAACCTTAGAGTTGAAGATGTTAAGAGATGTTAAGTTCGTAAGAAGAGGAGCAAAGGCAATTCTGTAATTTAGTTCGGCGATTTAGTAAAGAATTAAAAAATTGATAAAATATATAATGATGGAAAAGATTAAAGAGTCTAAAAAATTAGACATTAATTTTAAAAAAACTTGCTCTTGTCCAGAGAGTCATATTAATTGTCTCACCGCTAAAGAGTGGATTAAGAATCAGGTTGCCGTTTGGGAACTGTACTATGAGAAAAGAGACATTAGGGATAAAGACATACACCCTGCAGTATTTCCAATTGCTTTACCTAAAAAGTGCATTGAACTTTTTACACACAAGGGAGAACTTGTTCTTGACCCATTCGTGGGTATAGGAACTACTCTTATTGCAGCAAGAGACTTAGGAAGAAATGCCGTAGGCCTTGACCTTAACGAAAAATACATTGATTTTACCAATGAAAGACTTAATCAGGCACAATTAAACTTCGGGGAGAATACAAAACAAATCGCAATTTGTGATGATGCAATAAACATTCTAAAGTATCTTGACAAAGAAACAGTTTCGTTATGCGTTACTTCACCACCTTACGCCAATATGTTAAATCATGAGAGATTAAATAAGAGCATTCGCAGTGACCTAAGACAGAATAAGCATTACAAAAAGGTTCAGCAATATTCAGACAATCCAAGGGATCTTGGGACTATGGAGATTAAAGGATACATAAATGAACTTTCTAAGATTTATAAGAAGATTTTGCCACTCTTGAAGCCTAAAGCACACTGCATTATAAATATCAATGATCTATGGGAAGACAATCATCGCTATCCTACTCATATTTATATTATAGAAGCTATGGAAAAAGTCGGATATGAACTTAGAAATATTATTGTTTGGGATAAAAGAAACTTAGTAAATAAAGTAGGTATTTTTGGTTGGCCAAGTAATTATATTACTCTCAGCACAACATTTGAGTATATACTCGATTTTTGGAGAAAACCATGATTACTTATCAAGAAATGATAGAAAAACTAAAAGCTATAAAAGAGGCTGGATATATTAAAACTCATAGAGCAGGAACTACAGGTATTGGAAAAACGCTGGAGGATCTTTTGGGAATAATTGAGAATAATTTTTCAAGTCCCAATGGGGTTAAGACAGAACTTAAATCAGCAAGAAAAAACACTTCTAGTATGCTTACGCTTTTTACAAAATCGCCCCTTCCTGAAAGAGCAAATTCTGTTTTATTGGAGAGATTTGGTTATGAATCAGGGAGAGGCAACAAAAGAAAAGAATTACATACTACAGTAAATGCTGTAGAATATAACCAATTAAAAGAAAAGCCTGGCTTTAAAGTCAACATAGATGAAGAAAGGGTAAATCTTATAACCTTAGAAAAAGAGGTTGTAGGTTATTGGGACAAAGAGACATTAAGAACCTCTTTTGAAAGAAAACTTCCAAAGATATTATACGTAAAAGCAGACTCAAGAGGAAAAAGCTGTTATGAAGAATTTTGGTTTAATGAAGCATGGTTATTAAGCGGCTTTGATTTTGACAACTTCGTTCGTCTGTTAAAAGAAAGTGTTGTTCTTGTTGATATACGAATCGGACAATATCCCAATGGCAGACCACATGATCATGGTACAGGATTTAGAGTCTTGCCCGATAAATTAGATTTATGCTTCTCTCATAGGGATAGAGTAATTTAATCAAACTTTCTTCCTAAAGCGTAATAGCGCTAAGCAGCAAGATAAAAGATCGCTTAAGGTTATTTGAGAATCTCATGCTCCCACAAAATCTCAACACTCTGCCAAGAATCGTAATGTTTAGGTGATAATAATTTCGGAGACTGTTGCAAATCAATATCAATGGAAGAAATTGATCCTTTTGATTTTAATTCTTCATAGTAGTACAGTAATGTACACAACAATCCAGCTGTGGCCATAATAGCATTTTTTAAGTTCGCGTTCCCAAAGTACTTGTCTCGTTCATGCTTAATTTTATTGTAACCATTTTTCCACCAATCAGGACTATCGGTCGGAGACCAAGTTTCCCAAGGTTTTAAAAAAACAAGTTTATATTTGGGTATTTGTATCTCATACTTAATAAATTTAGGATATTTTGAATTTACTATAGGAAAATACTGAAGAATATCTTGGGGATCTTTAGAGCTATCAATTGAGTTACACAATAATTTCATGACCGTATCGCATTCCGCTCCACTAGCTACAATGATTCTAGCAAATTCTAATGAAAACGGTTTGTAATTTCTTTCATCAAATTCGACATATCTAGTGCATTTTTCCAAGTCCTGTTCAATTGCTAAAAAATATTCCCAATGTGGTAAACTCATAAGTTCCTCCGAGAATCGCTTCTAATAAAATAATAATCGTTCATGATTTAGTATAATAAAAATTTGCAATTGTTTCAAGTGGACGTATAGGTTCCATGCATTTGATGATTCGGCCAATATTTTAGCAGAAAACCCCCAAATTTTAACATGAATTGCCTCATCAAAAAGATATTGAGACCTGTGAAGATTGTAAGGAAGTTTTAAAAGACAGTAGTGAAGGAATATGGTTCTTTGATGTATTTCGCAAAAATTTAGAAGTTACTCAAAAAAGGAAAGTAAAATATATTAGCTCATCTACAAAATTTTAGAAATCATTCAGCTCTAAATTCTTGCAAATATCCTTGTTAGTAATAAAATAAATTTAGAGCTTGGCAATAAGGAGAGAAAGTGGATTTTAATTTTAATAAAAATCTCAAAAAATTTTGGGGTAGTAACGCAAAATTTAGAGAAATCAAATTTTATGTCAATCCTACCGAGAACAACGAAATAAAGGTTATCACACAACTGGATATACTTAACAAAATTGCAAAAAACGTAAATAATGCCATAAAAAGTGAAGAGTATAGAGATCTATTCTTAACTGCAAACACTGGCTCAGGCAAATCACTTCTTTTTCAGCTTCCGGCAATTGATTTGCATGAAAATGGATTTTTAACTATTGTAATCACTCCACTCATTGCATTAATGAAAGACCAAGTTAACTCACTTAAATCTAAGGGAATTTCATTTGCAACCTACCTTAATAGCGACGATACATATCTTGAAAAAGAAACAAAAATTAACGGAATTAAAGAAGGGAAGTACTCTCTGATTTATGTTTCCCCCGAATTTCTCGTGAGATACAAAAACCTTTCAACATTATTCAATCTAAATGAAAAACACAAAATTGGACTTTATGTAATCGATGAAGCTCATTGTGTAAGCACATGGGGGAAAGGTTTCAGACCTGATTATTGGTTTATAGGCAAGAGGTTTAGCAACAACTGGAGAAAAGCAAAGTTAACGGATGCACCAATACTTGCCATTACAGCTACAGCAGTTAATGGAGGAGACTTTGATTCTGTTGGTGAAATTATTAAAGCGCTTGTTTTAAAAGCTTATACTCAAGACGAAGTAATTTTATCGTATGCTAAAAGAGATAACATTGAAATAGAACTTTCAAAACAATTGGAAGACTACTCAAAGAAAAAGAAGGAAGAAGCTTTTGTTTCGATTATAAGTGAATTAAAAAATAAATATAATAAAATACTTATTTATCATCCATATAGACGAGATTCTTGGAGAATTAAAAGAGAAATAGAGGAAAAAGGGATTGGTGTAGAAGCTTTTGTTGGTAAAATGGATAAAGAAAAAAGAGAAAAAATTCTTTACGACTTCAAGGAAGGCAATCTAAAATGTGTCGTTGCAACCAAAGCTTTTGGAATGGGCGTTGACATAAAAGACATTGATTGTGTTTGCCACTATGCAATAAATAAATCACTTACGGATTATATGCAGGAGATCGGAAGAGCTGGCAGAATGAAAGAATCAAAAGCGCATGCAATAACTTATTTTAATAAAAAGGATCCCGATTACACAAAGGAACTGAACAAACTTTCTGGAATAAATCAATGGCAAATTAAACAAATCCTAAGAAAAATACTTGAAATTTATAATAAGGACCACGGAAACAACGGCTTCAAAACAGTCATTGTGTATCCAGACTCTTTTTATGCCTTCTTGACTGAAGATGAAGAAGATGAAAGAAAAGATAAAAAAGTAGAAACCGCTCTCCTTATGATAGAAAGAGATCTTTTAAACAAAATTGGATATGATATCTTAAGTTTTGATTTACCTGATACAACAGAGGTCTTTTGCTTTGTGAATAATGAAAATATATGGAGACTTGAAAATACTGATTATTATGAAGTTTTCAAAAAATTGTCCAATTCCCCGATGAATGGAAGTATTTACGAATTAAACTTAGAAGAGTTTTGGAAAAAATTTAAAAAAGATGAAAGCTTGGGTAGATTAAAACATGATTTTTTTAGCGGAAACTTATTGGAAGGTATAAAAATAGAACCTCGAATACAGATAATTGCAAACCTAAAAGTTAAACCAAAAATAGCTAAAGATAAAATTGGAAATATTTTAGGTAACATTGGTGAAGTTTTTAGTTCTTTATCTAATCAAATTTTTACCGAAGAAATATTCATAGATAGCTTCAAGAATAAAGGCTTTGGAAAAGAATCTATCCCTGAAGCTATATTAAGCTTCTTCTCCTTCGAACAGGAAAAGGGAAATTTAAGTGCCTCGCACAAAAATGACTTCAAGTTTATAATCAAGCAACCATTTGGTAAATTCAAACTTACTCAAGGAACATACGAATTTTATATTTTTATTGAAAGCTACTTTAGCCGAATGTTTCAAAGCAGAGAAACTTACGATGAATTCTTGTCTTTAGGTGAGGCAAACAAAATTAAGATAGCTTTGGGTTTTTTAGAATTATTTGAAATCCTTTCCTTCCAAGTTAAAGGAAGTGAGAACTCAGCATTTAGTATTTTTATAAAAGATCCTCTTAAGATTTCTACATTGCTCAAAAATCAATATTTTAATAATGAAGTTCTTAAGAGTCAGTTGAAACGAGAGGAAAATGAACTTAAACTACTTCAAGCTTTTTGTAATCAATATAAAAATTCAGATCAAGCGTGGGACTTTCTGGAAAATTATTTTCTTGGGAGGTTCAGTTATTCAACTGCTGAGATTGGTTTAGCAAGTAAAGAAATTCCTGAAACTATTGAAATAAATACAAGCGACAAATCTAAATCACTTAAAATTTCATTGGGTGAGATAATTAAACATGAACAATTCGGTTTAGGAAAAGTTATTGAGATAAAGCCAGAGAAAAATAATGAGTATATTTTAACCGTTGATTTTAAAAAATATTCCAAAAGACAATTCTCTACAGAATATGTTCATTTTGTAAAAGCAACAAAAGAAGAGATAGATTTTTTTGAAAATGGACCTTATGAAGAAGAATCTGACTACAATATTAACTTATCTCACAGTAATTTTAAGTTTGAGCATATTGAAACTGATGTGAAAATTCGTCCTGGATTTATGGTCGTGATAGAAGATTCGGAAACTCATAACGAATCAACCTATTATATTGAAGGGATTGATGCTCCCTTTGAGAAGATAGATGGTAATTCAACAATTAGAGCTGATAGTCCATTAGGGAAAGCATTATTGGGTCACATGCAAGGAGACTATATTTCTTTTAAGTTGCCGAAATCAAGAGAAAAAAAGAGATATAAAATTTTGGAAGTGGCTTCACCCTAACTCCCGTGTTGCCTTACTTAATTTTCTTACTTCTTTCTAATCACTGTTTTTGGGATTCTACGAAATATTATCTGGTTGCCTTACTTAAACTTACTTAAATTATATACGAAATTATTTGTACTATCTTCAAGTACTGTTTACATATTATATAAAGGAATAAGAAGGAGGTTAAAAAATAAGGAGGTTCTGGAGTGTCAACTTGTAACCACATCTTGAAGACAGAACATTCTATTAAAAAGAAAGATAAAAAATGCCTGAATTTAATATGTTAGGTAAAACGCTACTACTTTTTGGAGTAGTGTTGATCATTTTGGGAGTTATATTTTTATTGGTGGGGAAGTTACCTTTTTCTAGCAGATTACCTGGGGATATTGTAATTCAACGAAAAAATTTTGTCTTTTACTTCCCTTTAGGCTTATCTATTTTAATAAGCATTGTTCTAACCATAATTTTTAGAATATTTAAACATTAATAGTTATGTGGCTAATAAAACCTCACCACGTGCTGCCTCATTCATACTCTAAGCGAAATATTTTTAGTTATTATTGACAAACATTTTAATTTAGCAATAATTAATATTGAGAATAGGTTTTGTAATAATTTTGGAAGTGCAACATCAATTTTATAAGGAGGTTGAAAGATGACAATATTTATCAATAAAGAAGAGAAAGCTGGGTTCTTGCCCAGAGTAAAAATATCCGTATTGCGTCTACACTGCTAAATCAGAAGCATAAACGCATTGCGGATATGAACAAGTTATACGCAATCGTGAGTAAAAGGATTAAGATAACGGAGGATATTATAAATATGAAGCATATGCACATATTAAAGGAGGTGATATAAATGCCAACAGGAAATGAGATTAATTTAGAGTTGCTAGAACTTACAGAAGAGGAAGTAGAGATAAAGAATGTCATGGTAGATCCAAATAATCCACGGTTGTTAGAAATGGGTTTTGAGGAGGTACCTGACGAAAGAATCATTGAGGATAGAGTGCAACAGGAAGCACTTACCAACATGAAAAAGGAAGGATTAAAAGACATCATTGAGAAGGTAAAAAAATTTGGATTTTTAAGTGTAGATAAGGTTGTTGTTCGGCCTCTATCTGATGGCAAATACGTTGTTGTAGAAGGAAATAGAAGGATAAGTTCATTAAAAGTATTACAAGAAGACCATTCAAGGGGACGTATTAGTCTAGATGAAAAAGTAATAAAATCTCTGATGAAATTTAAAGTTTTAGTATATCATGGAGACAATAAAAATGTTGTGTGGCTATTACAAGGAATAAGGCATATCAAAGGAATCAAAGAATGGGGACCCTTACAACAAGGGAGATATTTTTCAGATATGCAAGATCGGAGAAACCTTAGACCTACAGATTTAGCGGTGATGACAGGAATCGGAAGAACTACTGTTGCACAGCTTATTCGTTCTTATAATGCTTGGAAACAAGCAAAAAAAGACGAAGATTATGGTGACAAAATAACCACTGATCATTTTAGCCTCTTTAATGAAGCAGTATTTAAAAAACCCATATTAAAGGATTGGTTGGGGTGGGACGACACTGATAAGGAGTTTAAAAATAACGAAAATATTAAAAAATTACTTGGGTGGTATTTAGGAGAAGAAGGTATAAATAATGGTGAGCCACGATTGCCAAGGGTTAATCCAGATGTGAGGGATATACTCTCAAAATTACTCCTTGAGGAAAATAAATCAGTCTTCGAAAAATTTGAGAATTGTGATCTATCTATAGACGAAGCTAGATATAAAATGGAAGAAGCAAGATATCAAAAAGAGGCACAGGAAATTAAAATAGATATTGATTCGAAATTGAATGAATTAGATAGTATAGCATCAACTATTAATACTCTCCCAATTCCTAAAATAATTGAGAAGGAAGAGAAAATAGATATTTTCATAGAGAAGTTAGGGAATGTTGAAAATGCAGCGAAAACTCAAAAAAGTGTCATAAGTACGATGAGAACCCAGAGGAGTGATTAGAATTCAGATAAAAGAGTTTGTTACTCAGCTATTTGGAAAGCATGATACAAGAATTAATCTCTCTGAAGAGGTAGTCAAATTTCTTCAGGAAGATGGAATGTCTGATTTAGAAGCGTTAGAAAAAAGTGACGAGTTGATTAAAAGAATTAAGAGAGCTATTAATAAAAAGATTAAAGAACACAAGCATCAAGGTATAACTCCTCAATATCTATTTGACGAGTCAAATGACGATGTTTTAATTCGAACAGATCTAGTTGTTAGCATCCATGAAGAAAAGGATGTACATAGGATTCTTGAATGGAAAGACCAAATTTCAGAATTCCTAAAAACAATTAGTTGGCAAGAATTTGAAAAAATATGTGGTTTGATCCTTGAAATAAATGATATTCAGGACTGTAATGTCACAAGAGGCAGTAAAGAAGGCGGGGTTGATGTTTATGGTTGGTTGAAGTACCATAATACTAAAAGAATCTTTCATGATATTAATATCAGAGTTGTGGGTCAGGGAAAACACAGAAGTAACGGTGGCGAGGTAATTAATGCTGATATTAGTGAATTTGTCACAGATATTGATAAGTTAAGGAAAAAACAAGGTTTTTCTTTATTCGTGTTACCTGATGAATTTGTTGAGTCTCCATTTCCATTGATTCCTATCTTAATTACTAACGGATACTATCGAGGAGATACCATAAACACAGCTGCGAATTATGGAATAATAATATGGAACGGTGGGCAGATTAGCGAAGATATCGCTAGATATTTTGATTTAACAGATTTCGTTTCGAATGGAAAAATTGATAAAGGAAAATTTAGAAGTTATTTAAATATGGAATAAAAAGAGATAGTAAGGTGTGCATATGCTTGGGGCTTTTGCTCACGACTTTTCGTCGCTTCGCTCCTCGTCCTCGCTACGCTCTACCCAAATTCGCCCTATTGGGCGAACTTCAGATATGCGTCAGCCGTTATACGAAATCTCGAGAAGTGCTTTTAAAATAAAGAATTACTGCGTAAAAGGACAAGTGAATTAAAGACTGAACAACCCTCCCCCCTATTAAAGAAAATTACTATAAGCGGTATACTTTCCTTCTGCATACGGCTTGCATAATTATATTAAGATACTATGCAGGTTAAGCAGCGCAAATGGACTTTTCACAAACGATGTTCAAAGACCATTTAAGAGTGCACTGCAAACCGGCATATCAAAGATAAAACAAAGATCACTATAAAGATAAATTTACTTACAGTTATGCAGGTGTTTGGCAATGCAAACGGACTTTTCCCCTGAAACAAGTTCAGGGTTCAAAAACCGTTTAAGAAGCATTGCACACCAGCATAACTGTGATAAATGTTTTAATTAAAAGAGTAAAGTTAGTTGGTGTTAC
>Ga0315282_10018151_pt1 | contig 10090 bp, 6 predicted proteins | sample YL17G07_20_MG_FD_203693 | JGI IMG/M metagenome (GOLD analysis project Ga0315282, IMG submission 203693) | Sediment microbial communities from Yellowstone Lake, YNP, Wyoming, USA - YL17G07_20 | ecosystem: Environmental > Aquatic > Freshwater > Lake > Sediment | place: USA: Wyoming | collected... | reverse complement strand
TTATCCCAACCTTTACTTAGCCGAGATAAAAGTCGGCGGATTAAAGGAAGGAGAAGCTTTAAAGATCGTTTCTACCTTAACCTTACCAGAAAAAATCGTTCTTTCGGGGGAAGGGCAAACTTTTAATTTAGATTTGGCCAAGATCGCTACCATTGACCCTTCCTCTTCCGTTTCCTCTGCTTATGAGGTGGTGAGAACCGGAAATTTTTTCTACGATCAATATTTGCGTCTTTCCCTTCTTTTTCGAAAAAAAACTTTGGGTCTAAGATTAAATCTTGATGAAGAAAAATTAAATCAATTTATAGATATTGTTGATCAGACTGTCTCCACCCCACCTGTTTATCCTTCCCTCACCCTTTCTTCAGGAGGCGTGGTGGTGGAAAAAGGAAAACCCGGCTTGATTTTAGAAAAAAATAAATTAAGGGCGGAAATTGGAAAAACCCTCTCTTTAAGAGAAAGGCCAGAAATTTCCTTACCCTTTAGCACGCTTGACCCCTCCTTAAATGAAACTGAATCATCCTTTTTTATCTTGCGGGGAGAAAAATATTTAGACAAAGTTCTTAATTTAACTTTTGAAGATAAAACCTTCTCTTTCAAAGGTAATGATTTATTAAAGTTTCTTTCTTTTAAGAATGAATTTAAAGAAGAGGTCATCGCTCAAGAAATAGATAAAATTGCCACGAGTATCGAAAGGTCTCCCCAAGATGCTGTCTTTGTTTTTGCCGAAGGGAAAGTTCAAGAATTTGCTTCTGCCGAAGACGGGATTGAGGTAGTTAAAGATTCTTTGAAAGATAAATTCATCGGTAATTTAAGAACTTTAGAAGGCTCTTCCGAAACAACCTTTACTTTTGAAATTCCAGTGATAAAAACTCCCCCGAAGATTAAAAATGAGGAAGTCAACAATTTAGGGATTAAAGAATTGATTGGCAAAGGTTCTTCCCGTTTTGCCGGTTCCATTGCTAATAGAATTCATAATATTAAACTTGCCTCCTCTCGTTTTAAGGGAGTTTTAGTTAAACCAGGAGAAACCTTTTCTTTTAATCAAACCTTGGGCGATGTTTCGGAAGAAACCGGTTATAAACAAGCGTATGTAATTAAAGAAGGCAAAACCATCTTGGGTGACGGTGGTGGAGTCTGTCAGGTTTCTACCACTTTCTTTAGAGCGGCTTTAAACGCGGGCTTGCCTATTTTGGAAAGACAAGCTCATGCTTACCGTGTCGGTTATTATGAACAGGATTCTCCCCCCGGACTTGATGCGACGGTCTATGCTCCGAGTCCCGATCTTAAAATTAAAAACAATACGGAAAATTATATTTTAATTCAATCTGTTTTTGATCCTAAAAATCTCACGTTGGTCTTTGAGTTTTATGGCACGAGCGATGGAAGAAAAAGCACGGTTTCCAAACCAAAAATTACTGATCAGGTTGCCCCACCCGAAGATCTTTACCAGGATGATCCCACCTTACCGGTGGGAACCATCAAACAAACCGAACATAAAGCCTGGGGGGCAAAAGTCACTTTTAACTACACTGTGGAAAAGGATGGTGAGGTTATCTACAAAAAGACTTTCATCTCCAACTACAAACCCTGGCAAGCGGTTTACTTAAGAGGAACGGCAACGGTACAATAACAAAATGAAAATTTTAGGTCTGGAAACTTCTTGCGACGAAACGGCAGTGGCTGTTGTTGAAGACGGAACCAAAATCCTCTCGAGTGTGGTGGCTTCCTCATTAAAGTTACATACCGAAACTGGGGGAATAATTCCCGAAGTGGCTGCCCGCCAACAAATCAAATCCATTCTTCCTGTTTTAAAAGAAGCTTTAGAGAAAGCCAAAATTAAATCCATTGAAAATGAAATCGATGCTTTAGCAGTTACCACGGGTCCGGGTCTTATTGGTTCTCTTTTAGTGGGAGTGGAAACTGCGAGAGTCTTAAGTTATTTTTTTAAAAAACCTCTTATCCCGGTCAATCATTTAGTCGCCCACCTTTATGCTAACTGGTTGGAAAAAGAAAATTCGCCTTCTTTTCCAGCTTTAGCACTAGTTGTCTCTGGAGGCCATACGGATCTGGTTTTAATGAAAGATCATGGAAAAATTACCTGGATTGGTGGAACCCGCGATGACGCCGCGGGTGAAGCTTTTGATAAGAGCGCAAGGCTCTTGGGACTTCCCTACCCCGGAGGACCTTCTATCGCTAAAGCAGCTTTAGATTATAAGGAAAATAAAAACAATCCTCCTATTAAATTTCCTAGACCAATGATCAATGAAGACAATTTTGATTGGAGTTTTTCTGGACTTAAAACTGCGGTTTTAAGAGAAATAAATAAACTTAGTGAAAAAGAAAAAAATAATAAACAAATTATTTCTCAACTGGCTTTTGAAGTTCAGGAAGCCATTTGCGAGGTTTTAGTCGAAAAAACTTTAAGGGGAGTTAAAATCTATCAACCGAAATCTTTACTTCTAGGAGGAGGCGTTTCTGCGAACTCTCGCTTAAAGGAAAAATTTATTGAAGAAATCAAAAACCAAAAATTAAAAGTTGATTTTTATTCTCCCTCTTCCCAATTTTCTACCGACAACGCTGCCGCAATTGCTGCTTGTGCTTTTTTTAATCAAAAGAAGGTTGGTTGGCTAAAAATTGAAGCTGATCCAGGACTCACTATTTTAAGCTAACTTCTCTTTGTGTCTTATTTTAGATATAATCGAAGCTGTGGATAAACAAGTAGAAACGGGGGCTAAAATTCCTGAGCCCCCTAGAAAGACGGGGGATAAAATGCCCAAAATGACCAGAGGAGAATTTTTAAGATGGGCGGTCACTGGTGCGGGAGCAGCTTTCCTAACTGCTTGTGGTGTTAAAGTAGAAGGAACTCCAACTACACCGTTTAATCCTACGGAAACTCCAACAAGTGTTCCCAGTGAAACGTCTACCCCTACCGCTTCTGCTACGGTAACAGAAGCCAAAACCGCCACCCCAACTGAAAAACCTCTCTTCACCGAAGAAGAAGTTAAAGCAGGCAGTTCTTTTGATCTTTCCAATTGGCCAGAGAGATTCAAAAAACCCATGGAGCATCCGGAAACTGCCACCGAACAAGAGTGGCAAGACTCATTTCAATATCTCTTAGCCGTCAGGGAAAAAGATGAAATCCCCAAAACTGCAGAATATAAAGACCATATCAATACCACCCTGCAAAGTCTCTGGAACGGAGCCAAATGGATGCAGGAACACCCCGATGAAGTTAAAGAAAAACATCTCAAACTTATTATTTCCCCCGTAGAATACAGGGCAATGATTCAAGGTTCAAATAAGTCTGAAGAGGCCGATTCACTTCCTCCAAAAGATTTACAAGGTTGGAATTCCGAATATATAGGCCCAATTTTAGGGCAGAGTATTGATGCCGAAAGGCATCCTTTTGATAAGGTTTCCGGCAAACTGGCAGGATTCGGCACAATCGGGGGACAAGATGTAATTCTAATCGACATGAGGGATAAAGACGGATATCACGTTCTTTTCCCTGTAGTGGTTTACATTGGAAACGGGCCAACACTCCCTAAAGGATCAAAATGTCTGGTTGAAGATATGAACTACTCAAACAAACACAATGGAAGCCCATTATTTGTTTTACCCAAAGACGAAGAACTTAGTCCTTTGGTTGAAAACGTTACGGGAAAAGTTGTCAGTTGGGAGGATTTATGTGCGGGTCTTGGAAAGATGATTGTTCTCCAGGGTGGTGGTTACATGGGTGAACTCCAAAATAAAACCGGGGTCTCAAGCGTTTATGGTTTTTCTCCTGGCCTAAACCTGGAAATGGGCTATATAATAACAATTTCAGATGTCCAAGGTAGTTCTTCACCCTGGACGGAGAAGGGTAACCCTTCTTCCCAGACGAAAGGATAATTCGCTTTCTTCGTATATAATAGCTTAAAATAACTAAAGAAATGGTGGATAAACAAAGTTTGTCCATAAATAACCTTAATGGATAAAAATTACAATCATCTTAAAGAAAGTGAAATTTATGATTCCTGGGAAAACTCCGGCTCTTTTATTCCTAAGATTGATAAAAACAAAAAACCTTTTACCATTATTATGCCTCCCCCCAATGCTAACGGAAGTTTGCATATTGGACATGCCAGATTTGTCACCATTGAAGATGTTTTAATCCGCTATCACCGAATGAAAGGCGAACCCACCCTTTGGTTGCCTGGAGCAGACCACGCCGGAATCGAAACCCAATTTGTTTTTGAGAAAGAACTCAAAAAAGAAGGTAAAAGTAGATTTGATTTTGATCGGGAAACTTTCTATCAAATGCTTTGGAATTTTTCTACCACCAACAAAGTGAATATGGAAAACCAATTAAGGGCACTGGGCGCCTCTTGTGATTGGACTAGGAATACTTTTTCCTTAGATCCCAAGATTATTAAAATTGTCTACCAAACTTTCAAAAAGCTTTATGAAGACGGTTTAGTTTATCGGGGGGAAAGAATTGTTAATTATTGTCCCCGCTGCGGCACGGCCTACTCGCAACTAGAAGTTGATTCCGTGGAAAGAGACGACTTCCTTTATTATCTTGATTATGGAACAGTGGTAATTGCCACAACTCGACCAGAGACAATTTTCGCGGATGTGGCGGTTGCGGTTAATCCTCATGATAAACGCTTTAAAGGTTTAATTGGTAAAACTGCCACGTTACCACTGACTAAGCGCAAGCTTCCCATTATCCCTGATGAAATGGTAGATATTGAGTTTGGCACAGGAGCTTTAAAGATTACTCCCGGACACGATGCGACCGACTTTGAAATTGGCCAAAAACACGGGCTAAAAACAATTATTGTCATTGACGAAAAAGGCAGAATGATTAATACCCCGAAAAAATACTTGGGGCAAAAAGCAGAAGTGGCGAGAGAAGAAGTAGTTAAAGACTTAGAAAAAGAAGGATACTTGAAAAAAACAGAAAAACTCCATCACGTGGTGGGGGTTTGCTACAAAGATAAAGGTTTAATTGAACCCATGGTTTCCAAGCAATGGTTTATTAAAGTAGAACCTTTGGCTCGCCTTGCTTTAGAAGCAATTAAAAAAAGTAAAGTTAAATTTGCCGCCAAAAAATACGAAAAAATTGCCATTCATTGGTTAAAGAATTTGAGAGATTGGAATATTTCCCGACAAATTGTTTGGGGTATCAGAATTCCGGCTTGGCAATGTGGTGATTGTAAAGAATGGACCATCACTGAGGGGAAAGAACCAGAAAAATGTTCTAAATGCCAAGGTTCCAAATTAATTCAAGATCCGGATACTTTTGATACTTGGTTTTCTTCCGGCCAATGGCCGTTTGCTACCTTAAAAGTCAAGCAGAAAGAAGATTTCGAATGTTTCTACCCCACCAGCGTTATGGCCACAGCCTACGATATCCTCCCCTTCTGGGTGATTAGAATGATTATGCTTGGACTCTATGTCACAAAGGATGTTCCTTTTAAGGAGGTTCTTCTTCATGGTTTAGTGCGTGATCGTGAAGGACAAAAAATTTCAAAGTCTAAAGGTAATATCATCAATCCCATGGAAATGATTGAAAAATATGGAGCCGATGCAGTAAGAATGAGTCTTATTTGGGGAGCCTTAATTGAAAATGATATTTGTCTTTCGGAAGAGAATATTCGTGGTCAGAGAAATTTTGCCAACAAAATTTGGAATATTGCCAGATTTATTCTGGCTAATTCCTCAACCGACAAAAATAAGGGTAAAGTAAAAGAAAACAAAGACGATGAGTGGATTAAGGAAGAGTTAGCCAAAACTACCCAAAAAGTTACCCAAGCTTTAGAAGAATTCCGCTTAAACAAAGGGGCGGAAAAAATCTATGATTTTACTTGGCATAAATTGGCCGATCTTTATCTTGAGAAAGTTAAAGAAAGACGAGGTGAAGCTCAAGCTACCTTAGAAGAAGTTTTAGAAAAAGTGCTTAAACTTCTTCATCCCTTCATGCCTTACGTAACCGAAGCCATCTGGTCCTTAAAACACAAAGACTTGCTTATTAATGCTCCTTGGCCAAAAAATTAATTCTTCTTTAGTTTTGCTTTTATCTTAATTCCTTCTTGATTAAAAAGAACCTTTAGTTTAATAATTAAGGGTCCTCATCATGAAGAAAAAATCTGCCAAGAAAAAGAGAATAAATAAAAAAATAAGTTTAAAAAAAGAATTTTATTTTTTGTGTGCTTGCTGTGCTACCATTTTTCTTCTTTTTATTACTTCTTTCAATCTTAATCAGGTAGTCTCTCCCAAACAGGTTTTGGGTACCAAAACCCAAGTTAAAAATGAGGAGACAAAGGTTATCAATAAAGAAATTGCCAATTGGGAAAATTTCTTGAAAGAAAATCCGAGTTATTTTGAAGGTTGGGTAAAGTTAAGTGAACTTAAACTTCAAGTTGGAGATATTAACGGCGCCAAAGAAGCCTATCAAAAAGCTTTTCAAATTGACCCCAATTCCGAAGAAGTAAAAAGTCTAGAGAAAAAGTTGGGAATCTAACTTTTGTTTTGTTCTTCTGGTTTTACTTCTTGAACTGGAGTTTCTCTTCCTTCAGTGGGTGCTTCACCTTCGGTAGGTACTCCTTCAGCCGGCACTTCTCCTTCTACGACAACTCCTTCGGTTGGAGGAGGTGTAACTACTTCTTCTTTTTGAGGAGGTTCAACTTTAACTAAAATTGTTTCCAGATCAATCTTGATTTCAACTTTTTCTTTCTCATATTCAAGATCCTTAACATAAATGGCCTGATCGACTTCGGTTAAGTTGGAAACATCCACCACAAATTTCTCGGGAAGGTCAGTTGGAAGTGCTTCCACTTCAATTTCGTTAAGATAATGAACTACAGTTCCAATTCCCTGCTTTTCGGCCGGAGCTTCCCCAGTAAGTTCTACTGGAATAGGAGCTGTCACTTTTTCTTTAAGGTCAACTTGATGAAAATCAACATGAATAAACTCATCTGAAACGGGGTTTTTCTGAACATTGGAAATAAGTACTGGTCTTTCTTCAACTTTTCCTTTTTCATCAGCAATTTTAAGATTAAGTAAAGAAGTTTCTCCAGCTTCATCAAAAGCTTTCTTAAAATCATTGAGCTTAAGTTGTAAGGCCAAAGAGGTAATTTTCTTACCAAAAACATTGGCTGGGAGTATTCCTTCCAGTCTCAATTTTTTGGTTTTCCTGCCCGTTATTTTTCTAACCTGTGCGTCTAAATTAATTTTGTTCATTTTTTACCAAGAAAGTCGCGAGAAGAAATCACGCGACAATGTCGTATTATACTCGTAAAAGCCGTCTTGGGTCAAGGAATATTTGGGTGTAAGCTGTATTTTTAACTTATTGGGGATTTTTAAATTAAGAGAAATAGGATCCTCCCCCGTCCCCGGCTGCTTTCTCACATAAAGCCGGTATTCTCCCGGTAAGGAAAAGTCCACTTGACTCTCGTTTTTCCAATTTACCAAGATTTTCACTTCTTGGCTGGGGGCGATCTCAACCAAAAAGCCTATTTCTTTTCGGCCACGAATATCTTCTTCGGTAAACTTTATTTCTTCTTCGGATTGCCCGATTACCTCCTTAACTGAAATTTCAGAAGAGGTTAGAGGCAGAATCACTCTTAAATAATTTTTGTAACGACCAGCTAAACCCAAGACAGGGTTGGCACTATTTTTATAATCAATCTCAAGCCTCTTCTCAACCTTACCCAAAGCCAGTTCTGCCTTAAGGTTAAGTGACCTTTGAAGAAAGTAGTTGGCTTTATTAACTCCCAAGTTTGCCTCAACCAAACCAAAATAATCAGCCAAACAATTACCGGAACAGTTAGGTACTAAGACTCCCCCATCAAACATCAAGGTAGAAACGGCTTTCTGGGCGTCTTTATTATGGAAAGAAACCAAAAAATGTTTTTCTTCTAAGGAGGCGCCCAGAATCTTAACTAAAGCCGAAGGGTCTTTTAAACCCTTTTCTTGAACTTTATTCAAAAGTTCTCTGGAAAGCGCAGTTAGAAAACTCGCCTTTTTAGTCGAACCCGGGAAAAAGTTGGTTTGGACTTCAGCTTGGGTTTTTTCGTAAAGATTATCAGCCGTAATTATTTCATTAAAATCATTTAAAGAAATCGGTCCTAAAACTTGAAGGGCTTTTTTAACTACGTCCAAATCAATGGTGGCTACACCGGAGACACTTTTGTCAGTTTCTTTTTCCAAAAACCACTCAATTTTTTCGGCTGAGGTCGGGAAATCAGCATCCCAATTGGCATCTCTTAAAAACCAATTCGCTTCTCCTAAGTGATCTTTGATAGGAGCGGGAGGTTCTACATGGCCCTTAAGTTGCCCATCGGCAGTATAAACATCGGAAACGTCGATACCCGTGAGGCGGCCTTGATCAAAATTGATGAGAGCAAAAGAGCCGATAAATCCTCCTGTTGGCCTTAATTCCATATTGTTTTGGAAAAGAAGAAGATAAGAGGTGGGAGTGCCCTCTCCTAAAAGATCGGGGATAGTTTGAGAAAATTCTTTAGCCAAAAGGATTTTTTCTCTTAAGGAAGCTAAATTTACTTGAAAGGTTATTTTTTTAACCAGAGGGCTTAAGTAATTATCTTGTGTGGTTGCCTCCCCCAGGAAAAAACCAGATTCTTGATATAAAGCTTCTAATTCTAAGGAAATTTTGTCTGAATAATCCCCTATTTCATAAACTTCATCGCCAAAAATTTTACTGGATAATTCTTGGCTGGTCTTAAAAATAACTATCCCCCTTTCCAAAATCCCATCAGCCTTCTCCATCAATAAAGAGGTTTCGTAAAAAGGATTAAAAACCCTGCCTACCAAAGGGAGGCTTGAGGAAAAGGCAAAGAAGTTTTCAGGTAGGGTAAGGCTAAGACGAGAAAGGTGAAGGTACTTTTGGGTGTTTTCTAACTTCCCCTGATTCAGGTTCTGGTAAGCTAAGTATAAAGAGCCTCCCGAAAGTAAAAAGGAAAGAAAAGGGGAAAGAAGAAAAAGGAAGAATAAAAACAGTAAAACCACCTTCATTTTAACTTTTAATTGCGATATCTTCACTCCAAGCTTATGGGTTCTCAGTCCTAATTTCGTAACTTTCTTAAAGATGGGTTTTTCTTCTTTAGCTTCCTTTTTATTCAGCCATTGGATTGTTTCGGCAATACCTATCTCAAGCTTAGAGGGAAGGAATTTTCTTTCTTCAAGATCTTCTTCTCTTCTTCGATAATCTCTTTTCTCCGAAGAGGTGCTTTCGAAAGGTAAATATTTCTTTACCTTTAGTAAGAAATCGTTTAAAGAAATTCTTTGTCCCAAAAGAGCCACTTTTTCATTAAAGGGACCAAAAGAAAAAAGAGCTCGGGTAATCTCCCCGGCGATCTCTGAAAAGAGGATTGGATAAAGAAAAACCTCGGTAGAAGAAAAAGAAAGAGTTTTCCCCTCTATTGCCAGGCTCAAAACACGAGAGAGCAAATTGTCTTTTTCAAAATTCATGCGTGGCCCGAAGGCGTCTCCAATAAAAAGCTGGCCGAAATCTCCTCCTTTTTGTTTAAGAAACCTCTTAACCTTAAGAAATTCTTCTTCTTTCTCTTCCAAAACCGCATAAGGTAGAACAAAAAGGTTCTTGCTCTTTAATCTCCTTCCTAACTCTATTGCTTCTTCATAATCCCCCACTTTTTTATCAAGAGCCTCATCTAAGAAAAGAAAATAGTCAATTCTCCCTGTTGGAGCAGAAGTAATTTCTAAAAATCTCTGCTGACTAATATGAGAAGTTAGCTTCTGCCATTTTTCTTTTTCCTTAGAATAAATTTTTATTCTACAAAAGTTAGTCAATAATTTTTCAACCAGAGAGATTCCTAATCCATCTGGGTCACACCTTAAAAGGACGGTTGGTCTAAATTCTTCTCGGTAAGACTGATTCATCTTTCTAATCCTAAGTCAATTACCGCAGTATTTCAATTTGGGTTTAGAATTTTTTCAGAAGGTAAAATCAGGAAATTTTTGTTTTCAAGTGGAGGTATTAAAAAAAATTGTTAGAGACGTGAAATTACTTCAGGTTTTCATCAAGGGTTTGATTAACCAAAAGATCTGCCAATTTATTTTTGTGACG
>Ga0315282_10018150_pt1 | contig 10091 bp, 13 predicted proteins | sample YL17G07_20_MG_FD_203693 | JGI IMG/M metagenome (GOLD analysis project Ga0315282, IMG submission 203693) | Sediment microbial communities from Yellowstone Lake, YNP, Wyoming, USA - YL17G07_20 | ecosystem: Environmental > Aquatic > Freshwater > Lake > Sediment | place: USA: Wyoming | collected... | reverse complement strand
GAATCCGGACTACCCATATCGCCAGTTGTTCGCGGGATTGAGGAAGATCAGGTACGGGGGATTCACCCTCGCAGAGATTCCCGAAAGCGCGGAGCCGATCCGGCTGATGCGGTACTACCGGGCGCTCTGGCTGGAATTGCAGCGGGCGTAGGGCACGTCCGGCTGCCCTCGGGCTGCCCGGTTAGCCTGACAACGCTATTGACCCGCCCTCCTTCCGCGCATTTGTCTTGTCCGGCGCAATCGCCGTACATTTGGGGGGATGTGAAGAACGGAAGGGGCGGTGTGCTTGCAGACATCACCATCGGGCGATACGTCGCGCGCTCAAGCGTCGTCCACGCGCTCGACCCGCGCACTAAGACCCTCGCCGCCCTCGCAATCTCCATCAGCATGCTTCAGGGGGCGACGCTTCCGGGAACGGCTTGGCATCTCGCCCTCGCGTTCGGCTCGGTCGGACTTGCGCGGTTGCCATGGCGCTTTGTCGTGAGAAGTGCTCGTCCCTTTGCCTGGCTCGTCGGAATCGTCTTTGCGACACACCTCCTCGTGGGTGGGATCGGAGCCTGGAGGACCGGGCTTGCACTTGCCGGTCGGCTCCTGGCGATGGTGGCGGTCGCGAGCCTCCTGAGCTGGACGACGCAGCCGCTCAGCATGGTCGCCGGGCTGAGGTCGCTTGGGTCGCCGCTTGCGCGGATCGGCCTGCCGGTGGATGCCGGTGCGACGGCGGTGGGACTGGCTCTGCGTTTTGCTCCGATCGCGCTGTCCGAGGCGCAGACGATCTTGCGGGCGCAGGCGGCGCGAGGGGCGGATTTTCGGGGCATGAGGCGCAAGCTGGCGCTCGTCGTGCCGATGCTCGGAGCCCTGTTCGAGCGTGCGTTCGCCCGGGCGGAGGTGCTCGCAGAGGCGATGGAATCACGTGGCTACAGCCCGGAGGTCCGGCGCACAAACTACCGTGCGCTCGGATGGAAAACGCAGGACCTCGTCGCCGCCGTGGTAGTGCTTCTCTGGATCGCGTGCGCCATCATGGTTGACCGAGGCATATGGTGAGCGTGCGACTGCGCGTCGATCTTGAGTACGATGGCACGGACTTCGCCGGGTGGCAGGTGCAGCCCGGCTGCCGGACGGTGCAGGGCGAACTCACCGAGGCATTCCGCACCATCCTGCGCTGCCCCGTGCGGGTCGTCGGCGCGGGTCGGACTGACGCCGGGGTGCACGCACGGGGTCAGGTCGCACACCTCGACGTTCCGCCGGATGTCATGCCGAGCGGCGAGAGTGCGGCGCTCGCAAGCGAAGCGTCCGACAGTCGGGACACCGGACGGATACTTCGCTTCGTGCAGGATGGTAAGGGTAAGGCACTTCTCATTGCGTATCTGAACCGTCTGAGGACGGGTGTGAATGCCCTGACCGGACCAGACATAGCGGTCAAGGACGTGACGGTGGCCGACGAGGGGTTCCATGCGCGCTTCTCCGCGCGCGCCCGGACGTACTGCTACCGGGTCGCCCTGAGACCGGTGGCGTTGAATCGGAAGATGGTCTGGATGATCCGCGGGGAGCTTGATCGGCCACTCATGGAACAGGCGCTTCCCCATCTCGTCGGTCGGTACCCGGCGACGAGTTGGTGTGCAACCCACGGCTCGAACCGGGATGCTGTCGTGGAGGTGCGCAGCGCGCACCTTCTCGACGAGAGCGACGGCGTACTCGCGTTTGAGATCACCGCGGACCGATTCGTGACCCACATGGTCCGCACGATGGTCGGCACGCTCGTCGAAGTCGGTTGCGGGAAGCGTTCGCCGGAGGGCATTCGGCAGCTCATTGAGGCGCGGGATCGGCGTCTGGCGGGTCCGACGGCTCCCGCGTGTGGCCTTTGTCTTGAACACGTGGACTACTGAACATGCAACCTCCGTACGACCAGCGGGAAGAGAGGGTGGAGCCTTCGCGGCGCGGGAGATTCTGGATCGGCCTTCTGCTCGGCGTCGCGATCGGGATGACGAGCCTGCTCATCGCGCACCGAGTGAGCAGCAGAACGGCCACCATGCGATCCACCGTCGGCGAAGCGCCGCCGCCGTTCCGCTACGTCGCAGCGGAACCGGATACGGGCGGCAGCGACATCGATGCGTCTCGGCGGAACTCCATCGTCCGGGCGGTGGACCGGGTGGCACCGGCGGTCGTGACGATCAGCGTGACGCAGTTGCGCCGCGAGCGCGTCGTGCCGCCGTTCTATGATGACCCGATGTGGCGGTACTTCTTCCCGGACCTCGGTCGCGAACTCATCCGAAAGGTCGAGTCCATGGGGAGCGGTTTCGTCGTCTCACCCGAGGGACTCATCCTCACGAACGAACACGTGATCCGGGGCGCCAGCGAGATCGTGGTGAACCTTTCCGACGGACGCTCCTTCCCCGGGCGGATCGTTGGCGAACCGGACGTGCAGGCCGATGTGGCCCTCGTGAAGATCGATGGCGGCAACCTGCCTGTCGCGCCGCTCGGGCGAAGCGACGATCTCATGATCGGCGAGTGGGCAATCGCCATCGGCAATCCGTTCGGGTTCCTCATCCGGGACGCGCACCCGACGGTGACTGTCGGGGTCATCAGCGCGCTCAATCGTGACTTCAATCCATCCTCCGCCGATGGACGGGTCTATCGCGACATGATCCAGACCGACGCCTCGATCAACCCCGGCAACAGCGGCGGGCCGCTCCTTAACAGCATGGGATACGTCATCGGCATCAACACGTTCATCTTCACCCAAGGCGGCGGTTCGGAGGGGATCGGCTTTGCCATTCCCATCCGGCGAGCGCGTCAGGCGATGGAAGACATCTTGCGTTTCGGCGGAGTTCGGCACAACTTCTGGACAGGCATTTACGCGCAAGACCTCAACCGTTGGATTGCGGAAAGCCTTGGCTTGTCCTCGGATCGTGGGGCGATCATTACCCGCGTCGAGCCGGACAGCCCCGGTGCAAAGGCGGGTCTGCGGCGCGGCGACGTGATCCTCGCGGTGAACGGCAAGCCCATCTCCGGCTACCGCGATCTACACGAGCAGTTCGTCGGCTCCGTCGTCGGGCAGGAGGTGCAACTCTCGATCGTCCGCGAAGGCAAGGAGATGACCGTCGCCATAACCCTGGAAGAGGAACCGCCGAGCAGCAGGAGGAGTCGTGGCTAGAGATGGGCTACCCTTTGTGGTCGGTGGCATCGGCGTTGGCCTGGCGTTCATCGCGCTCTGGCTCGTCTTTCGGTGGGAACCGTGGCGGGTGCTCGGCGTGGTGAGCGTCATCTTCGGGCTGTTCTGCGCGTTCTTCTTCCGCGACCCGGATCGGGTGGCTCCGGCGGAACCGGGGGCCGTCGTCTCACCGGCGGACGGAAAAGTCGTCGAGATTGCGAGGGAGAACGACAGGTACGTCGGACCGGACGCGCAACGGGTGAGCGTATTCCTTTCCATCTTCGACGTGCACGTCAACCGAGTTCCCATCTCCGGTCGAGTTGCGGGCGTCGAGTACCGTCGCGGGAAGTATCTCGTGGCTTTCGCCGGGAAGGCATCGGCTGGCAACGAACAGACTCACGTCGGCATCGAAACCGAGCGCGGGATCGTGGCGTTCAAGCAGATCGCCGGGTTCATCGCCCGACGGATCGTCTGCACCCTCAGCCCGAACGACAGCGTTCAGGTCGGGCAGAGGTGCGGCCTGATCCGCTTCGGCAGTCGGGTTGACATCATCATGCCACCTGAGGCAAGAGTGCGCGTCGCTCGCGGGCAACGGGTCGTCGGCGGCCAGAGCATCATAGGGGTGCTTCCATGAATCTGGTGAGACAATCGCTGCCGAGCCTGTTTACGCTCGGAAGCCTGTTCTGCGGGCTGCTTTCAGTGGTGCACACCCTGGACGGCAGCGAAGAAGGATTGATCACCGCCGCCTGGCTCATCATCGCCGCCGCCATCTTCGACGCGCTTGATGGGAAGGTCTCGCGTATCTTCAACACCCAGAGCCGATTCGGGGTCGAGCTCGATTCGATTGTGGATGTCTGCTCGTTCGGGTTCGCACCGGCGGTGCTGTGCTACCAGTTTACCGTCTCCCACCTGTCCGGTTGGCAGTCCATGGCGTTTCCGGTGTCGTTCATCTTCCTCGCCTGCGGTGCGCTCAGGCTTGCGCGGTTCAACGTGCAACTGAAGGGATTCGACAAGAACTCGTACCGGGGGCTGCCAATCCCGACGGCGGCGGGCACGGTCGCCGCATTCATCGTGTTCATGAAGAGCGACATCATGGCGGACGTCTCGGTGGAGTGGGTCTTGCCGGTCCTGGTCCTTCTCGTGGCGAGCCTCATGGTGAGCACGACGAAGTACGACACGCTGCCCCGTCTGGCGTGGGGTACGACGCCGAACCGGGTGAAACTCGTCATCCTCCTCGTCTGGCTCGTCTTCGTGGCGTTCTACCCAGCGGAAGCGTTCTTCCCGCTCGGTGCGCTGTACATCACGTTCGGACTCCTTCGCGCCGGGGTGCGATTGCTGCAAGGGCAGCGGCGCGTCGCCCTGGAGGAATCGACCGCGGCGGAGTCAACTGACCGCCGGAGAGTGTAGGCTCATGCCGCGAGAGCACAGCGCAGGCGTCCTGGCGCTCACCCTCATCGTAGGCGTTCTGGCCGCAACCGTGCTGAGCGTGCTCCTCAGGCAGTTCATCGCACCGTCCAGCGTCGTCAACCAGGTGCTCCTGAAGGGGTTCACCTACGAGGTCGGGCCGTTCCTGCTCAGCCTCGTCATCGCCACGTTCAGCTTCGGGTTCACCATCGACATCAATCTCCTGACGATACTCGGACTGCTCGCGGCCTATTACTACTGGAAGTACCGCACCTGACTCAGAAGGGTGACGCATCATGGTCGGCACGTGGGAATGGGTGCTCATCATCCTTGTCATAGTCCTCCTGTTCGGCGCAAAGAGGATACCGGAAATCGCCAAAGGGCTTGGGCAGGGCATACGCGCCTTCAAGAAGGAGCTCCACGGCGATTCCGATACCGCCAAGCAGGAGAACTCAGGCAAGCAGGACACCTCATCGACGAAACGCGATGACGCAGGACCCGCGGCGCTCTGAGCCGACCTCGTCTGCTCGTGGTAGGTGCTCGCCTCCGAGGAAGCACCGCCGTCGAGGTGCGCGGGCGTCGCCCGATTCCGCTTCTGTTCCGCTCTGACGTCCAGCATCCCGGCGCCTCGATGTGGTGCGCCGGACGCTGAGGGGCAAGCCATCGTGGACCCGCGCTCGCTCACCGCACTGGAACTCGTCGAATCCCTCCGCGCCGGTTCCATCCGCGCTGTCGATGCCCTCAACGCCGTGATGTCCGCTGTCAGGGAAAGAGATGGCGATATTCACGCGTTCCTCACCGTCATGGAGAAGGAGGCCCGGGAAAAGGCCGAGGAGGTGGACCGGCGCGTCAAAGCAGGCGAACCGGTCGGTGCGCTTGCCGGTGTTCCGGTCGCGGTCAAAGACAACATGTGCCTGAAGGGCGGCAGGACGACGTGCGCCTCGCGCATCCTCGAACCGTTCATCGCGCCGTACGACGCGACCGTGGTCGCGAAGCTCAAGGAGGCGGATGCCGTCATCGTCGGCAAGACGAACCTCGACGAGTTCGCCATGGGGTCTTCGACGGAGAACTCCGCGTTCGGAGTGACGCGGAACCCGCACGACCTCGAACGCGTCCCGGGCGGATCGAGCGGCGGTTCGGCGGCGGCAGTCGCTTGCGGGATGTGCGTGGTCGCGCTAGGCTCGGATACTGGCGGCTCGATCCGGCAACCGGCGAGCTTCTGCGGCATCGTCGGGATGAAGCCGACCTACAGCCGTGTCTCACGGTACGGACTCGTGGCGTTCGCCTCGTCGCTCGACCAGATCGGACCGATGGCGCGCACGGTGCGCGACGCGGCGCTCCTCTTGGGCGTGATCTCCGGACACGACACAAACGACTCGACGAGCGCGCCGGAGCCTGTGCCGGACTACCTCGAAGGTCTGGAGGAAGGGCCGAACGGGTTGAAGCTCGGCGTGCCGAAGGAGTACTTCGGCGAAGGCCTCAACCCGACGATCAGGGACGGGATTCAGGCCGTCGTCCGGAGGCTCGAACGCGAAGGGGCGGAGATCGTCGATATCTCGCTTCCCCACACGGAGTATGCCATCGGGGCCTACTACCTCATCGCCACGTCTGAGGCATCGGCGAACCTTGCGCGGTACGACGGCGTCAAGTACGGCTGTCGGGCGCGCGGGCCGAACGACCTTGTCGACATGTACCGGAAGACCCGCTCGGAAGGCTTCGGCGCTGAGGTGAAGCGGCGCATTCTCCTCGGCACGTACGCCCTGAGTTCCGGCTACTATGACCAGTTCTACCTCAAGGCGCAGAAGGTCCGCACGCTCATCGCCGAGGACTTCAGGAAGGCGTTCGAGGAAGTACATGCCATCATCACGCCGACGACGCCGGGAACGGCATTCAAACTGGGAGAGAAGACGACCGACCCGCTCCAGATGTACCTTGAGGATGTGTACACGGTGAGCTGCAACCTCGCCGGTATTCCCGGCATCTCCGTCCCGGTGGGGAAGGATGAGAAGGGGCTTCCCTTCGGGCTTCAGATTCTGGGGCCGCCCTTCGCCGAACAGACAGTGCTCCGGGTGGCGCGGGCGGTGGAAGTGGTGCGAACATCATAGCGGCGTATGCCCATTCTTCGTCTCCACGGAATGACAGGTTCTTCTCGCGTATATTTGTTGCGAAAGGCGATTCGTGAGGACAATTGTGCCAAGACGGTGAGTGTTGGCGTACGAGGGTTTACGTTTTGGCGTCGAGATGATCACCGGGTTGGACTTGAGAGGTCTCTGTGCATGTCTGATACGCTTCTTAGTTAGGAATTGTGCATATCGGGCGGTAGGGGCGAGGCATGCCTCGCCCCTACAACATATTGTGTCATCACGTCTTGTAGGGGCGAATGGCCATCCGCCCCTACGGTCGGATATGACGCAACTCGTTTCTGGAATCCGCATGATACTATATCGACCCGGCGACCGATGAGCCGCATATCCACAGTCACGATGTGGACGAGACGACCATCATGAGACAGAGCAGGTTTCCCCCCGGTTGGGATGAGGAGCGCGTGCGGCGCGTGCTTGAGCACTATGAGACGCAGAGCGAAGACGAGGCAGTTGCCGAGGACGAGGGGACGTGGGAGGATGCGGGTCAGACAATCATGGAGATTCCTCGCGAGTTAGTGCCGTTGGTCCGCCAGCTCATTGCGAAGCATCAAGAAACATAGTTTGATACGCTTTCATCGAAAACACTGTGGGAGACGGGAAGCCCTCTCGTCCTGCCAGTGCTTGCCCGACAGGACTGTCGGGCTTCCGATTATGTGATCTCACTGACCAGAAAGCGTATCAGACACAACGGGAATCGGGGACATGCCGTCGCCCCGCATCGTCATCGGTCTTGAGAGTCACGTCCAGCTTTCGACGAAGACGAAAATCTTCTGCGGCTGCCCGAACGGGTTCGGCGGGGGCTGAAGTTGGCCGCTCTGCGGCCGTGCGAAGACACTGGCCCTTACGCCCCTGACACGCCTCACTGCGTTCCTTCCGTCCGGAGGGATGAATGAAGTTCAGTGAGCTTGTCCGGCTTCTTGAGAAGAATGGGTTCAGGATCGTCAAAGAGAAGGGGGTCGATCCGGTACTATGGGAAGCCAGGCTGGCCACGGCTGATTCGGGTGAACTTCCACGGCCCGCAGGAAGTGCCATGGGAAACGTGTCACAGTATTCTCAAGGCGGCAGGCTTGGAGTAGCCTACGGGAGGTGACCACATGATCGAGCTGCCGTACTCCTTGGTAATCGAGGCGACGGACGAACCTGACTACTTCGGGTTCTACTCACCCGATCTGGAAGGTTTCACTGGCATCGGGCACTCCATTGAGGACTGCTTGTACAAGGCCAAGTGGGGGATGAGGGAGCACGTCGCAGTGCTTCGGGAACAGGGGCTCCCTGTCGCGAAGACCAATGCTAATCCGACGATCACCATCCAGAATGCCAGACAAGAGGCTGTGGCCTGATTCCGCGCCGCATGGAACGGCCGCTTCCTCCAACCGGGACCGCGCTCATGCCCACACCCCGCATCGTCATCGGTCTTGAGATCCACGCCCAGCTTGCGACGAAGACGAAAATCTTCTGCGCGTGCCCAAACGAGTTCGGCGGCGAGCCGAACGCCCACTGCTGCCCGGTGTGCCTCGGCATGCCGGGAGTGCTGCCGGTGTTCAACGAAGAAGTGCTTCGGTTCGCAACGCGGCTTGCGCTCGCCCTCGGCGCACGGGTGAGTGACCGGTGCGCCTTCGCCCGGAAGAACTACTTCTACCCCGACCTCCCGAAAGGTTACCAGATTTCTCAATTCCACCACTGCCTCGCCTACGGCGGCGGGCTGGACATCGAGCTGAACGGCACAGGTTCGGGCAAAGCCCGAACTAAGCGCATCGGCCTCGACCGCATTCAGGTGGAGGAAGACGCGGGTAAGTCGCTCCACAGCGAGGACTCCCACATGGAAGACACGCTCGTGGACATGAACCGATGCGGCACGCCGCTTCTCGAGATCATCAGCCTACCGAAGCCGGGCGAGCCGAACACGGTGAACGACCCGTCCCTCTACCTCAACTCGCCGGACGAGGCCATCGCCTACTGGGTGAAGCTCCGCCAGATCGCACGCTACCTCGGTATCTCCGAGTGCAACATGGAAGAGGGGAACATGCGGTGCGATGCGAACGTCTCCATCTGGGACGAGGAGCGGAACACGTTCGGCACGAAGACGGAGATCAAGAACCTGAACTCGTTCCGCTTCGCACACCGGGCGCTCACGCAGGAGGTGGTGCGCCATCTAGAGATTCTCGCTGAGGGCCGGAAGGTGCTTCAGGAGACGATGCTCTACGATCCGGCGACGGACACGGTCGCGCCGATGCGGTCGAAGGAGGAAGCGCACGACTATCGCTACTTCCCGGAGCCGGACCTTGTGCCGATCGTGATCAGTCCGGAGCTCCTCGCGGAGGTGGCGGCGGAAATCCCGGAATTGCCGGACCTCCGACGGGAACGATTCGTCGCGGAATACGGTTTACCCGACGACACGGCGGAGCTGCTCACCGGTGAGCGACCGCTTGCCGACTACTACGAGAACGTCGTGAGAGCGGGCGCGAACGTGAGGACCGCCGCCAACTGGGTGACCGGCGAGGTCCTACGAGAGATCAACGCGCGGAAGATCGGGATCAAGGAGTTCACCGTCCCGCCGGAGCATGTCGCCGCCCTCATCGCGCTCGTCGACGAAGGCACGATCTCGAACACCATCGCCAAGGAAGTATTCGTCGAGATGGCCCAGACGAAGAAGTCGCCGCACGAGATCGTGAAGGAGCGCGGTCTAGAGCAGATCTCCGACGCGGACGCGCTCTCGAAGAGCATCGCCGACGTACTGGAGGGACTGCCGAAGGAAGTCGAGCGTTACAGGTCCGGGGAGACGAAGCTACTCGGCTTCTTCGTCGGACGGGTGATGCGGGCGACGAAGGGGAAGGCCAACCCGCAGGTCGTCAACGAGATTCTCAGGGACCTCCTCCGATGAACCGCATTCGATACGTCTGCGTGGCAACACTCCTCTGCCTGGGGACGGCCCTGTTCTGGCCCGGCCGTGCCCACGCGTTCGGATCGGGCGACGACCGGGGGGCGGCGGGTTTTAGGGGACTTCTCCTATCTCCGGGTGCCCGCGTCGCGGCGCTCGGCGGTGCGGTCGTGGCGCTTCCGGGAAACGCCACGTCCATCACCGCGAATCCGGCGAGCCTGGCGACCATTGGTTCGAAGGGCGTCAGCCTCTCGGCGACGAACTACGTCCTCGACATCCTTCCCGTCGGAGGTACGGTCGTCTATCCGACCGAGTGGGGGGTGTGGTCCCTGGCAGTGAACAACATCTCGTACGGGGACTTTCAACGCGTGGACCAGTTCGCAGGCGCGGAGGGAACGTTCAGCGCGGGCGACATCGTCTTCCACCTCGGATGGTCCCGCCGCTTCGGCCACGGGGTCTCGTTTGGCGTCTCAGCCGGGTGGGTCCGGTCGAGCATCGCAGAGTACTCGGCAAGCGC
>Ga0315282_10018149_pt1 | contig 10091 bp, 8 predicted proteins | sample YL17G07_20_MG_FD_203693 | JGI IMG/M metagenome (GOLD analysis project Ga0315282, IMG submission 203693) | Sediment microbial communities from Yellowstone Lake, YNP, Wyoming, USA - YL17G07_20 | ecosystem: Environmental > Aquatic > Freshwater > Lake > Sediment | place: USA: Wyoming | collected... | reverse complement strand
CTGCGCGGCGCCGGTCACCGTCAGCCGCGAGAACCTGGCGAAGGCGTCCGGCCGCATCCGCGGCGTCGTCGTCAACTCCGGCAACGCCAACGCCTGCACGGGCAAACAGGGCATGGCCGATGCGCGGGCGATGGCCGCCGTGGCCGCCGCCGCCCTTTTCTGCCCCGCCAGGCAATTCCTCGTGGCCTCGACGGGCGTCATCGGGCGGCTGATGCCGATGGACAAGGTCCGCGCGGGCATCACGCAGTGCTGCGCGGCCCTCGCCTCCGGCCCCGCCGCCGACAGCGCGTTCGCCCGCGCCATCATGACCACCGACACGCGGCCGAAGCAGGCCGGCGTGCGCGTCCGGATCGCCGGACGCACCGTCACCGTCGCGGGCTCGACGAAGGGCGTCGGCATGATCGCCCCGAACATGGCCACGACGCTCGGGTTCCTGACGACCGATGCCGCCGTCGCCCCGGCCGTGCTCGCGAAGATGCTCCGCACTGCCGCCGACGCCACGTACAACTGCCTGACCGTTGACGGGCACACATCGACCAACGATACGCTTATCATCATGGCGAGCGGCCTGGCGATGGCAAGCCCCGGCCGCATTGCCAAGCCGGTCGCCGAGAAGTCGGCCGACGGCCGGCGCCTGGCCGGCGCCATCATGGCCGTCTGCGACAGCCTCGCCCGCCAGATCGCGGCCGATGCCGAGGGCGGCACGAAGGTCATCGAGGTCCTCGTCACGGGCGCGAAGTCCGACGCCGAGGCCCGCGCCGCCGCCGGCGCGATCGCCAACTCGCCGCTCGTCAAGACCGCCTTCTTCGGGCAAGACCCGAACTGGGGCCGGATCGTCTCCGCCGCAGGGTACGCCGGCATATCGAGCGGCCCGGAGACCATGCGTCTCGCGCTGGGCGGCCTGAAGATTTTCGACAAGGGCCGCCCCGTTGCGGCCGACGAGGGCCGCCTCACGGCCATCATGAAGGCCCACGACATCGCGGTCCACCTGGACCTCGGCGCGGGGCGCGGCCGGGCGCGGTACCTGACGTGCGATTTCAGTTACGACTACGTCAAGATCAACGCCGAGTACACAACATAGCCACGAGGAAAAGGGGGCTGCACCCGTTTCCGGCTGTTTGGAAACGGGGGCTGTCCCCTTTTCCGGCATGGCAAAGGGGACAGTCCCCTTTTCGCAAAAGCGCGAAAAGGGTACAGCCCCCTTTGCCGCGGCTCGAAAGACGGCGCAACCATGGCCCACGTTTTCCGCGCGCGCTGGCTCATCCCGGCCGAGGGGCCGATCCTCGAAGATGCCGCACTGGTCGCCGAGGGCGGGCGCATCGTCCGCATCGGCCCGTGGGCAAGCCTCAAGGCCCACGTCGGCGCGGGCGACACGGTCGAGCACTTTCCCGACGCCGCCCTCCTGCCCGGCCTGGTCAACGCCCACACGCACCTGTCGCTTTCGGACATGCGCGGCAAGTTCCGGCCGACGAAGAATTTTGCCGCTTGGATTGCGAAGTTGGCGGCGCGGCGGCAATTGCGGACGCAAGCCTCCATGCGCCGCACCGTCGAAGCCGGCGCCCGCGAATGCCGCGAGGCCGGCACCGTCGCCGGCGCCGACCTTACGCTCGACACGCCGCTCGACGATCACCTGGGCCGCGACGCCGCGCGATGGGTCGTCTTCAGCGAAGTCCTGCGGTTCGGCGACAGCGGCCGCGAGCGGCTCCGCCAGGCCATCGCCGAGGCCGAGGCCCTCGGCCGCGCGGGCCTCATTCGCCCCGGCCTCTCCCCTCACGCACCGTACACCCTGAGCGCGGACCTCTTCGTGGAAGTGCGCCGTGCGGCAGACGCGCGGGGCTGGCCCGTCTCCACGCACCTTCACGAGACGCAGGATGAGATTGCTTTCGTCGAGCGGGGAGAAGGATCGCTTCATTCGTGGCTGAGCCTCCTCCAGTTCCTGCCGCGCGACTGGCGACCGGCCGGCGTGCGGCCGATCCGCATGCTGGCCGACGCGGGGTTCTTCTCCGGCCCGGTGCTCGTCGGCCACGCCAATTACCTGACGGACGACGAGATCGCGATCCTGGCGGCCAGCGGCTCCAGCGTCGCTTTCTGCCCGCGGAGCCACGCGTTTTTCAAGCACGCGGACCATCCCTGGCGGCGGCTGCTGGCGGCGGGCGTCAACGTCTGCCTTGGGACCGACAGTTTGGCCTCCTGCCCGAGCCTCTCGGTGCTGGACGAAGCGAAGTTCCTCTTCGCCCAGGGCGGCGCCGACCCGCAACTGCTCCTGGCGATGGCCACGCGCCGCGGCGCCCGCGCGCTCGGGCTGGAAGACGTGACGGGCGACCTTCGCGAGGGCCTCGCCGCAGAGTTCTGCATCGCTGAGCCGGCGGCCGGTACAAACGAGCCCCTGGCGGCCATCCTGGCAGGCGAGTCCGGCCCGGTGCGGCTGGTAGTCCCTCACAATTGAATCTGCGGGTGCCACGGCTGCGCCTTGTGCAGCCGTGGTCGTGGGCAGGCAAGCACGGCTGCAAACTGCGCAGCCGTGGCACCCGCGTAATCAAGAGTGACGGACGGCTGGTCCGGGCGTAGGCCGCGGCGCCGGAATTTCGTATATAGCGTCAGTGCGGGGGCGGCACGGCCACGCTGTTGCGTGGTACGTGTTTAGCGTGGCCCCAGCCGGGTGCCACGGGTTGCTTGTCAACCCGTGTTGCCCGAAATGACGCACGGCTTGACAAGCAAGCCGTGGCACCCGGCATCGGGGCTCTGATGCCACGCTAAACGCGTACGTTGCGTGGCCGTGTTCCCCGAGCGGACGCATGCACGGCCACGCAACAGCGTGGCCGTGCCACCCGGCGAGGGGGGCACACCTCCCGCGGCGCGGGAATTTCACCCTCTTTTTGCTGGCGGAACGGACATTAGAAGTTACCTTATCCTCGGGGGCGTGTTAAACTTCTTGTCCTCCGTTTTCCAGCACGTGAGATGGGCTAACCATGCTCCGAACAGGACTCATAGCGGCCCTCAGTATCGCCGCGGCACTGACCGCCGGCTGCGCGAAATTCTACACCGACCAGGCCGACAAAGAGGTCTACGGGATCGTCTCCGCGAAGAACCAGAAAGAGTTCGCACGGGCGCCGGCCTTCTCGATCCAGCCCACCCCCAACCTCGAAGAGTTCCTGAAGTCCCGCGAAGGAACGGGCGCCCCCGAGGCCAAGCCGCCGGCGGCGGTGCAGCCGTACGAGAAGCCGCCCCCCGCCGAGGGGCCGCCCGTGGCCCAACCGCTCTTGCCCGGCCAGGCCGTGCCCGAGCCGCAGGTCAACCTTCCGCCGGCGCTGCCGGAGCCTTCGCCGAAGGCCATCCGCCTGACCGTGGCCGACGCCCTGCGGGCCGCCGTGCGCACCAGCCGCGACTACCAGACGCAGAAGGAAACCGTCTACCTGACGGCCCTGACGCTGACGTTCCAGCGGTACCTCTTCGATCCGCACCCGTCGTGGACCGGCAACACCACGTACATCAACGACGACCTCGGCCGGACGGACCTGCGGCGCAGCCGCTCGTGGGACCTGGGGTCCGACGTCGGCGTCTCACAAACGCTGGCCGACGGTATGGTCATCACGGGCGCGCTGGGCCTGTCGGCCCTGAAGTTCCTGAACAAGGAACTCGGCGACACGGTCGACTCGACGCTGAACGTGACGGTCAACCAGCCGCTCTGGCGGGGGGCCGGCCGCGCGGTCGTCCAGGAAAACATGATCCAGGCCGAGCGCAACGCCCTGTACGCCGTGCGGACGTTCGCGCGGTACGAGCAGACGTTCGCGGTCAGCGTTGCCTCGGAGTACCTGCGCGTCCTCCAGACCCGCGACACGGCCATCAACGAGTGGGAGAACTACCGCAGCCTCGTCCTGAACCGCGAGCGGGCCGAGTGGCTCGCCAAGGCCGAGCGGCTGCCGGAGTTCCAGGTGGACCAGGCCCGCACGGACGAACTGCGGGCCTACAACCGCTGGATCGTCGCACGCGAAGCGTATGCCAACGCGCTCGACGCCTTCAAGATCACGTTGGGCATCCCGGTGACTGCGGAAATCGTCCTGGACTCCAAGGAACTCGAGCGGTTGGCCGAAGGGGGCCTTCAGCACCCCGAGGTGAAACTCGAAGATGCCACCAAGGAGGCCCTGTCCACGCGGTTTGACCTCAAGAACGTCCGCGACGGCGTGGATGACGCCGACCGCAAGATCATGGTCGCCGAGAACGGCCTCGCGGGCGACGTGGACCTCGTGGCCAGCATCGGCTACCAGTCCCAGCCGGGGCCGCCGCAGTCGGCCCAGTTGCGGTTCAACCGGGGCAACTACTCCGTGGGCCTCGCCATCAGCATGCCAGTCGACCGCCTCCAACAGCGGAACGCCCTGCGAACGACGCAGATCTCCCGCCAGGCGGCAGGCCGGAACCTCGACGAGACGCAGGACGACGTCATTCTCCAGGTGCGGCGGGCGATGCGGCAACTGGACCAGGCCCGCGAAAGTTACGAGACGCAGAAACTCAGCGTTGCGCTGGCCGAACGCCGGGTCGAAAGCACACAATTGCTGCTCCAAGCCGGCCGGGCTACACAGCGCGACGTGCTCGATTCGCAACAGGCCCTGGTCGAGGCCCGCAACGCCCTGACCAGCGCCTTGGTCAACCACAGTATTGCCGTACTGCAATTCCAGCGCGACGTGGGGACGCTGGTCGTTGATGAAGAGGGTCAAATTAATGGCTGGGTCCTTACCCATAGCAAGCCCTAGTCCGGTCGCGGCGAAGAAGACGCGGCCGATGTTCCGGCGGCTGGTGTTCAGCGTCGGGGCGGGCGCCGTCCTTGCCCTGGTCGCGGGCGTGGGCCTCTGGCGGATGATGGCCGATTCGTCGCCGGCGCCCGCCGCCGCGGGCGAGATCGCGCGCGCCATCCGCGACCGCCTCGTCGTCACCATCACCGAGAACGGCGAGATCGACGCCAAGCGCTCGACCAACGTGGCGTGCCAGGTGGAAAGCCAGAGCAGCACCATCGTCTGGGTCATCGAAGAAGGCACCCACGTCAAGCAGGGCGACAAACTCATCGAGTTGGATTCGGCCGACCTCCAGGAACGCCTCCGCACGCAGGACATGGTCTATAAGACCGCCAAGGCCGCCTTCGAGAAGGCCGACAAGGCGTACCTGATCACGCAGAGCCAGCGGGAGAGCCTCGTCTCGGCGGCGGCGCTGCTGGTCAAGTTCGGCCTGATGGATTTCCAGAAGTACCTGGGCACCGAACTGTCCGACAAGGTGGTCAAGCAGGAAGGCAAGACGGACTTCACGGCGCTCGTCAAGGACCCCGCCATCGGCGGCGCCGCCCTCCAGCAAAAGCGCAAACTCGGGAGCGACATCAGCCTGGCCGACGAGGAACTCTCGCGCGCCGCCAACAAGGTCGAGTGGACCCGGACCCTGAAGGAGAAAGGCTACGTCACCGGCAGCGAACTCCAGGCCGACGAACTGGCCTGGAAACGCAACCAGGTCCTCCTGGAGGAGGCCAAGACGGCCCTGGACCTGTTCCTGGGCTACGAGTTCCCGAAGGCCGCCGAGAAGGCCTACACCGACTGGCTCGAGGCCAAGCGCGAATACGACCGCGTCGACGCCCGCACCTCCAGCGAACTGGCGAGCGCCGGCGCCACCCGCGACAACAGCAAGGAAGCCCTCGCCCTGGAAGAGACGCGCCTCCAGAAACTCCAGGACCAGTTGGCCAAGTGCACCATCACCGCCCCGCAGCCGGGCATGGTGGTGTACGACACGAGCGGCGGGCGCTATGACCGGGTCGTCGTCATCGAGCCGGGCGCCACCGTCCGCCACCAGCAAAACCTCATCAAGTTGCCCGATATGTCGGAGATGCTCGTCAAGGTCAAACTCCACGAATCGGTCGTCAAGCAGGCCGTCGACGAGGCCCCCGCCTACATCACCATCGACGCCCTCCCGAAGGACCGCCTGACCGGCAAGGTCACCAAGATCGCCGTCATGCCCGACCGCAGCCAGTGGTGGCTGAATCCGGGCCTGAAGACCTACCTCACGGAGATCACGCTCGACCGGACGCCCGAGGGCCTCAAGCCCGGCATGAGCGCCCAGGTGGAAATCCTCGTCAACACGCGTACTGACGTCCTCCAGGTGCCCGTGTCGGCGGTGTTCGTGGACCAGGGGTGCCAGGTGCTGTATGTGAAGACGCCCGGCGGCGTCGAGACCCGCCGCGTGGAGGTGGGCCTCTCGAACGACCGCATGGTCGAGATCACCAAGGGCCTGACGGAAGGCGAAGAGGTCTATCTCTTCAAACCCCCGGGCGCCGAAGAACTGAAGGTCACGGAAGAGGAAAAGAAGGCCCTCCAGGAAGCCGACTGGAAGAAAGCGGCCGAGAACGCCGCACGCATTAGACCGACCGCCGTGGAACCCCCCGACGGGCCGCCCGAAAACGGTAAAGGCCGGTCCGGAGGCAAAGGCGGCAAGTCCGAAGGCGGCGACCGCCCCCCCCGCTCGCCCAGGGCCGAGGCGCCTGTGGCCGCCCCTGGCGCGCCTGCCGCAGCGGCCGCCCCGGGCGCGCCCCCCGCCGCTGTGGCCGCCCCTGCTGCGGCCGCTGCCGCTGTGGCCGCTGCCGCTGTGGCCGCTCCTGCTGCAGCCCCTGCCGCTACCGCCGAGCGAGGCAAGAGAACATGAGCCTCGCCCAACTCATCAACCTTCGGAAAGTGTACCAGATGGCGGCGGGCGTCGAGGTCACCGCCCTGCGCGACGTCAGCCTCACCGTCGAGGAAGGCCAGTACATGGCCATCATGGGCCCTTCGGGCTCGGGCAAGAGCACCCTGTTGAACCTCCTGGGGTGCCTGGACCGGCCGTCGAGCGGCCACTACATCCTGGGCGGCGAAGACGTCTCGGCCCTGTCGGACTCGGAACTCAGCGCGGTGCGCGGCCGCCGGATCGGCTTCGTCTTCCAATCGTTCAACCTGATTCCGCAACTGACCGCCCTCGACAACATCGAGGTGCCGCTCTTTTACCAGCAGGTCCCGCGGCGCGAGCGCCGCCGGCGGAGCGCGGAACTGGCCGAGCGGGTCGGCCTCGGCAGCCGTGCGCGCCATAAGCCCATGGAACTCTCGGGCGGCGAACAGCAGCGAGTCGCCATCGCGCGGGCCCTGGCCAACGACCCCCTGATCATCCTCGCCGACGAGCCCACCGGCAACCTCGACTCGCGGACCGGCCAGGAAATCCTCGCCATCTTCGACGACCTCTCGTCACGCGGACGTACGCTGATTATCGTGACGCACGACGAATCCGTCGGCCGCCGGACGCACGGCATCGTCCGCGTCGCCGACGGCCTGGTCGTCAGCCACGACAAGAACTGAAATGGCGCGCCTCTGATGCTTTCAATGAAGACAACCGAAACGCTTCGCCTGGGCGTCGAGAGCATCATGCTCCACCCCGCGCGGAGCGTCCTGACCATGCTGGGGATCCTCTTCGGCGTCTGCGCCGTCATCGCGACGCTGGCGGTCGTTGAAGGCATCAGCCACAAGATGCAGGAAGAGGTCCTCAAGATGGGGGCCACCAACATCATCATCCAGGCCGTCCGGCCCCCCGAGAGCCAGTCGACCACCAGTTCCTCCAGCGGCAACGCCCTCGCGTACGGCCTGACGTACGAGGATGCCGAACGCATCCAGTCGAGCGTTCAGGGGGCCGACGTCATCGTCCCGACCCGCAAGATCCCCACCATGGCCCGCTACCTTACGCGGCGCACCCGCGTGGAGGTCCTCGGCACCGTTCCGTGGTACAGTACCACGTACGGCATCCAGATGGCCGGCGGGCGGTGGCTCACAGCCATGGACCTCCGCAAGACCGACAACGTGTGCGTCCTGGGCGCCTCGGCCGCCGAGACCTTGCTGCCGCGCGACGAGCCCGTCGGCAAGTCTATCTGGCTCGGCGAGTACGCCTACCGCATCGTGGGCGTGCTGAAGCCGCGCGGCATGAGCGGCTCGGGCAAGGGCGGCAAGACGGAGGACTACGACCAGGCGGTCTACATTCCGCTGACCGCCGCCAGCCGACGCTGGGGGCAGGTCCTGTCGGACCTCAGCGCCGGCGGCCGCAGCCTCGAAATCTGCGAACTGCACGAGATCACCGTCAAACTGGCGACGGCCGACCAGGTGCACTCCGCGGAGCGCATCATCACGCACCTCCTGGAGAAGTTCCACACAACGAGCGGCAAAGACTGGGACGTCCTCGTGCCGCTGGAGCGCCTGGAGGCGCTGGAGCGCACCAAGTGGCTCTTCGTGGTCCTGGGGGCGTCGATTGCGGCGATCAGCCTGCTGGTGGGCGGCATCGGCATCATGAACATCATGCTCGCGAGCGTCACGGAGCGGACGCGCGAGATCGGCATCCGCCGCGCCATGGGCGCCAAGCAACGCGACATCGTCCAGCAGTTCCTCGTGGAGACGGTGGTGCTGTCGTCGCTGGGCGGGGCCATCGGCGTGCCCGTCGGGGCGACCCTGGCCACAATCATTCCGTGGGGCCTGACGAAAGCGGCCACGAGCCTCGGCGTGGGCGGCGAGGCGGCCCTTTCGAGCCTCTCGCAGACCATCATCACGCCCGGCGCGGTGATTCTGGCGCTGGGAACGAGCGTTCTGGTGGGCGTGGCCAGCGGCGTGTATCCGGCCTACCGCGCGTCGCAGATGGACCCGATCCGGGCACTAAGGCACGAATAGCACACCTCCTGGACACGTAGGCCGGGGCAACGCCCCGGCATCAAATCGGCGGGCGGACAGGCCGGGCTTGACTACTTTGCTGCTGCCCGTGTGGAAACAAGTCCTACGTCAACTTCGCGCGGAGAGTCGTTCTCAACCAAGACTTCCTTGGGTTCGTATCCGTCGGAACTTACCCTGATCTTCACCGGCCGGATCATCATAAAGACCGCCCGTACAGAGGCTGCCCCCTCAACGCCGCTGCCGCCATGGAATCTGACTTCACGAAAAGGCAGAGCGCTCACTGTGTATCCCAAGCCGACATTGTTCAGTGGTTGGCCGGTCCATTCGTCATGGGCCCTGATCGTCACCTCCGCCACCCGAAGCCGGTCAACGAGGCTGCCATAGTGGTAAGCCGCGACACTGGCGTACACGAGTGGCAACACAAGAAACGCGAAAATCATGCACTTGCGTCTTACGGGCCATTCGTGGGCCCGCTTGCGCCAGACGAACACGTACGCGAAACCGATGACTCCGGAGGGCACAATGACGGCAATACCCTCCGTCAGGTCGCGCGCGGATTCAAGCGGTTGGCCAAACTGCAACACCCCGCCCGTACCTGCAAAGTACGAGAGGAGCCACGCCATCACCATAAGAGGGGCAAGCAGTGCGCTGCCCCATAGCGCCAGCACGCTCAGCACCCAGGGAAAGTGCCACCAAGGGTAAACGGCTCGTGTGGGTTCGCCTTCAGAGGACATGAAAGCCTCCTCTTAGAAACTGATCACCTGACCCATTTCTGGAGTCTCTTCCTGGCGGTTTTGTGGGGAATGCCGCGGCCGGCGCGAATCTCGCGTTCTCCTCGCTCGCATTTCGCCTTGATGTAGAGGGCGTATTCATGCGACCGGTTCATAGACCCGCCCCTCTTTGAGCGCCCGGTAGAAAATGGTGTTAGGAGTGTCGCGCCAGTAGGCAAACCTCTCTTCGCTGACCACGAGCACGTCCACCGGCGCCTTCAGGGGCCGCAGCACCTCCCCCAACCGCACCATCTCTTCGTAGGCGTTCTCGACATGCGGCTCAACCACCAGGAGGTCAAGGTCGCTGCCCGAGTCGGCCTGGCCGCGCGCCATGGAACCGAAAACAATCACCTTCGCGCCAGGCGCAGCACGCATGATCCGCTCGACCGCTTCACGAACAGTGTCTTCGCCAAGCAAGGCCACGACCTCCGACAAGTGCGCCTATCAGTCTACATTCCGCTGCATCCCCAGTCAAAGGGTAGCAGAGCAGGTGCGTAATGGGTCAGTTACGTGCGCCTGCGGTGGGTGGCTTGCCGCGGCGAGTGCCGCGAATGGCGCCTGGCCCGTCATTGCAACATGGTCACGCAACGGCGCGTGACCATGCCACCCGGCGTAGAAA
>Ga0315282_10018148_pt1 | contig 10091 bp, 8 predicted proteins | sample YL17G07_20_MG_FD_203693 | JGI IMG/M metagenome (GOLD analysis project Ga0315282, IMG submission 203693) | Sediment microbial communities from Yellowstone Lake, YNP, Wyoming, USA - YL17G07_20 | ecosystem: Environmental > Aquatic > Freshwater > Lake > Sediment | place: USA: Wyoming | collected... | reverse complement strand
AGCCCTTGAGTATCCCTGAGATTGCGAAGCATCTCAACCTGACAACAGATGACAGAATAGAGAAGCTGACGCGCTTCCTCAGCAAGGCTGCACAGGAGGGAAAGTACTTTCAAGAATCCAACGGAAAGTACTCCTTGCTCCCTCGTCTCTCCGGGTCATGGTCCCGGATCCGGAAACTGGTGGGATTCTTCGGAGATCGCTTCTTTGCCAGCATTGGTGGAAACCCACTGCAGGTCGATTATGGGTCGCAGCTAAGATGGGTAACCACGCTTGACCTAGCTTTTCTCTCTCTATTTTCCCTGAATCTACTAATTGAAACGTGTCGACAGAACAACATCCTTCTAATCGGTATAACGAAGGATACAACTGCTAGGGACTTCATCACGCATCTCATACCTGTGTGCGTCGAACAGAGCATTTGGACCCCTCAGGTAGAGCACGTTTCGACCACAGATCGCATGCTGCTTCAAGCCATAAGCATGTTCCATCATGATCAGGTGCAAGTGCCTTGGACTACGATTGAATATGACACCGCCTTCCAAACGGTTCTGCTGGATTTCGATCATAGGCATGGATTTGTTTCCGGCGCAATCAAGAACCGCATCATCCTTGAGCAACTGTTCGTTAAGTCGTACATACAGTTGGACAAGGCGAAATCCGACGACAAATTCAGGAGCAATGTTCTCTTTATCGATCGGCTCTATCATCCATCGGAAAAGGCACCAACACTGAAATTGAAACACGAATACGGCGGAGCAGTCGAGGAGGTCGAACCAATTCTCTGGCAGACAAATACCCCAGGAAATCACGTTCAAGAACTTGTAATGGTCACGCTGAAAGCTATGACTCACCAAAGCCTCCCAGAGGTATTCGGACATAATGAACCGCTATACATAGCCGACAATGTTGCAAAGGCACAGCGAAAACAAGCATCACAAATGGTTAAGGCCATGGGCCATTGGCTTGTTACTCATCCAGCGCTAAGAAAATACTCGTTCTACATGAACACATTCAGGGCCCGGAGGAGCGAGGTTGAAATTGCTAGAAGCAGAGCTTAATCGACATTTCACCGACCTCGACGGGCGCTTCGACGGAAGACTCGCCGCGGTTCACGGGGTCAGGCGAAGCGACATCTCCGCAGAGACAACCGGGTTCTCGTCAAAATATGAGTGTCGCGTGAAGGCACAATATCAGAAGGACCTGATGGGTCTACTCGAAGAAGGAATGCTCCTTGCCGTCCGCAACTTCAAAGCAAAGAAGCACGCTGGTAAGAGATTTACATTGCTTGAGGTCTCAAGGATCGGTCCTGAGCATTTCGGACTGAGAGGCTTATCAGACCAAAGCTACTATCCATACCAGTTCGAGATAATCGAGCAAAGTGTCGCAGACTGGGACACCGACGACAAAGCGACAATGATGATTCAACTCAGCGCGATCCCTCTGAATTACGATTTGGTTCTCGAAGGCAACGCCCAACATTACCTAAAAGGGTTTACTTATCCGGTGGTCGGCGAGAGAGTCTTCATCCTAAACAGGGCCACCATTCACAGAATGTATAATCGTAGACTTCTCGAAGAATTGGGCCTACCGTGGGAAGATGAAAGAATACTCACAAGTTCTGAGGCAAGGAAGGATCCGCGGATTGGCACGATCAAGATGTTCGAGGAAGAGGGAGGTCCTGTGCCAATCTACGTCAGCTTTGAGCGACTTGCGCGTTACCACTTCGGAATATTTTCCTTCACTGGAGGCGGGAAGAGCAATCTGCTTTCGAACATCTTGAGAAGGATCCTCTACCATTCAAAGAGCACTAAGATAGTAATCTTCGATATCTCGATGGAATATCCATTTCTCCTCCAAGACGTCTTCTTGGACAAAACAATCAGCAGCAAGATCCTAACCGAGGTGCCCGTCGCTAGCGCCCAGCGTCTCCGGAGAATTATCGTCACCCCGAGAGGCTTCGAGAAGTCCGAAATCACACCCAACCTCGAGAAGATCATTGCGCAAGGAAAGGTAGGACATTACGAAGAAGCCGCGAAGCCACCGCCCACGTACGAGGATATTCTAGGCCAAATCAACATGCTGGAGAAAGGAGAAGGGGACAAGGCCGTAAACCTTGACGCCATTCGTGAAATCGAAACAGAAGTTCTGGACTGGATAAGGAAGAATAAGCTTGAGCGCTCCAACGTTGTATCAAGCGAGTTCCTAGACTACCTGCAAGCATCCGCCACTGAAGCTATTGAGAAGTTCAAAGTCTGGAAAAGTGGGTCCCTGGCTGCATGGGCGTCAACACGCAGTGAACTCAAAGGCAGACTGAGCCAACAACAAGAGCCATCTGAGAAGAACTCCTACACAACCAAGATGCTACTTGACCTTCTCAATGGTGAAACTAGACTTCTGTGCATCTCTATGGCTGAACCGAGCATGGTCAAAGGTTTGGCCATTGCCTTGACCTCAGAAATGCTTCGGCAGCGAAAACGGGAATTCCAGGTTGAGCCGCAAATTCTCTTTGTCTTCGACGAGGCGCAAGAATTCATACCCGCATACGAGAAAGCTCGAGGAATCGACTTGACCTGCACGCATCGCATTGAGACCCTACTCAGACAGGGAAGGAAATATGGATTGGGCGGTTGTGTTGCGACGCAGAGAATTGCTTACCTGAACACGAACGCCCTGCAGCAATTGCACACGTATTTTGTTGGACCGTTGCCCAGACCATACGATAGGAGCCTGGTGAGTAGTACTTTCACTATTGACCAAGGAATCCTTGAAAAGACGCTGGAATTTGCGCCGGGTCAGTGGCTTTTGTCAAGCTACATCGCCACAGGAATGGAAAACGTGCCCATCTTCATAACCGCAGACAACGCCGAGGAAGAGCTTCGAAAAGTAGCCACCTCGACGTGACGCACTGTTAGGCCTCTTAGGCACCTTTCCCACAAAATCCTCCGTCTTCCACTAGAAACGGTTGCTCAATCGACTGTTTAATACGGCAAGGCGCGCTGGTCAGTATGAAGGCGGTACTATTGTCCCTCCCAGACCAGCAGTTGACGAAGAGGCTCGCCGAAATGAAATCCTTCTTGGAACGGCGTATCAAGCAGCAGGAAGAGGAAGTCAACTCATTGCGGTCCTTTCTAGAAGTCGTCGATTCCCTTCTTGCTGAGAGGAGTTTCAGGCAGGTCGAGATCACTCCCGCAATCCAGCCCCCAATCCGACCAAGAACGCCTCCAAGCACTCCTTCAGACAAGATTCCAATCATGACAACCAACGGCGTCCCGATCGCGTCAATTCTCATCGACCAAGATGGCATGCATGTTATTCCTGAAACGAATGTGAAACTCGATTCAAACTCCCCGCCCCTGCGTGCATTCCTGCTGGGAAAGGTTCTCGACCCAATGCAGACCAAAGACAGGGAAGCGGCTTCCTCAGGTGCAATTCCGCCCGAGAATATTCTGTCCTATGATCTTGAGCAGGAGGATGGGTACTTGAAAGCGATCCACATAAGGAACCACGGCGACGATCGTCGTGTCCTTGAACTGAAGAATGCCATCAGATGGACGCTGCGAAGGATGTACGAGAAGACTTCTCTCAAGAAAGAGTCTTAGCGCTCCATCATCTGTTATCGCTTCATTCTCGATGCTACTGCCTCAATTGCCAAATTCTTGTCCTGTTCCATCTGTTTCCGAATCAGCTCAACCCTAGATCTGATTGTCTTCTGGTATTCCCCCCCTTTTACTTCGACCAGGTTTATTGTGACATTAGAAAGTGCTCCCATAACGCTGGCATGAGCCAAGAATATCGCCGTCTGGAGGTCCGAAAGTGCATTCTCGTTCGCACATTCCGAGAGAGCTTTCGCAAGCGATAGTACTTGCGCTGCATTCTCAGCAGTTGTGAGGGGTACCTCGGTTGCTCCTTTAAGCCTGCTCTGAACCTCCGTGTTTCTCACACGTTTCTCTTGTTCACTTGATTTTGGAAGACGATAGGCCTGCATTAGGTTCGCGAAACTTCGTGAGTCTTCATCCACCAACCCGAGAAGGCGCTTCTGCAGGGTCTCGCTTTCGGCGAGTATTCCTTCGACTTTCGGCCAGAACTGTCGGTACTCCGGCCTCTTGAGAGTGAGACGTGAGACCATGCTAATGAGGCTCGCGGCCAACGAACCCGCATACGCAGAAACGCTTCCTCCTCCCGGAACTGGCTTTTCTGAGGCCAACTCCGATCCGAAGGTGGCGAGATCCAATGCGACCAAACGGTCAGTTTGGGTCTCGAACAGCTTCGTCTCAAGAATCTGATTCTTGCTGAATCCTTGAAGTTGAAGATAGAACTCCACCGTGTCAGTCAGCGCCTCCAGAGGGACTAGTCCAACGATCTCGCTTCCGAGAATCTGAACGCCATGATGTTGAGCAAGCGACCTGACAAGCTCGAAGGCCTTGAAAAGTTGACTGGCCTTGTAGTCGACCATGTTCATTGAGACTTGGACTATTCCTCGGTCCTTCAGTTCGAAACCAAGAGCCTTGACAGCAGAGAGACCGCCATCCTTTCCTCTCACTTGCTTAGCTATCTTCTTGGCCACATCCAAGTCGTTCGTCGCCAAGTTGATGTTGTATGCTATCAGGATCTGTCTGGCTCCGACGGCCGTGGCACCTGCTGTGGGATGAATGGCGTTGGGCCCAAAATCAGGTATCTTATCCGGGTCTTTTCCAAGTTGATCTCTCAGTCCTTCGAACTCGCCCTTTCTCACGTCCGCTAGGTTCTTTCTGTCGGGTCGAGTTGCAGCTTCCTCGTAGAGGAATACAGGGACCTTGAATCTGGACGCATACTCGGCAGCGAAGTCTTTTGCCAGTTGCACACATTCTTCCATCGTAACGTCCGATATTGGAACGAACGGAACGACGTCCACCGCGCCCATGCGAGGATGTTGTCCCCGATGCTTATTCAGATCGATCAGTTCAATCGCCTTGGCGCTCACGGCCAGCGCAGCTTCAACCACAGCGTCAGGCGACCCGACGAACGTCAGGACAGAACGATTGTGATCTACATCTGACTCAACGTCAAGCACCTTAACGTTTCTTGATCTGGCCTCACCTACGATAGTATCAATCGCATCCTTTCGTCTCCCTTCACTAAAGTTTGGAACGCACTCAACGAGCTTCAAAATCTACCGCGCTCGTTGATGATCTGCCAAAGCTAATTTCGTTTCGGTCAAGTCTCAGCCTGCGCCGAATGTTGCCGCGATGTACTGCTCTTAAGAATGAATGAACAGCTAGTCTAGAGAGAGCCAAGGTGAACAGGCTGTGCCTGGGAAGATTATGGACGGCCGGATTATAGCCCAGAAGATCAGGTCAAAGATCAAAGAACGAGTAGGAACCTTGTCTCGTTCGCAAGTTGAGCCGAATCTCGTAACAATACTGGTGGGAGACAATCCCGCATCACAGACGTACCTGAAGAACAAACACGCTGCGTGCATGGATGTCGGGATGAAATCTCGCAATATTGAACTGCCCGCAGACATCGATCAACAGGAATTGCAACGTACAATACGACAACTGAACGAAGACAAGGCGGTCACAGGTATTCTGCTTCAGCTGCCCTTGCCGAAAGGCTTGGATGATGTTTCTGCAGTTTCCACTATTGCCCCTGAGAAAGATGTCGACGGACTGCATCCGTACAATCTTGGTCTTCTGGTGCAGAAGAGTGCAGACTTAGTTCCATGCACCCCGAAGGGTGTGCTTGCCATGCTCAGGTATTACGGCGTGAAGATTGCGGGTAGCTATGCTGTGGTGATAAATCGGAGCAAACTCGTCGGAAGACCACTCTCTCAACTGCTGCTGAATGAAGACGCGACGGTTACCGTTTGCCATTCGAAGACTGAAGGTCTGCAGGGGATTTGCGGTCAGGCTGATATTCTGATCACCGGGATAGGGCGTCGTTCGGAATTCACTGTGGGAGGTGATATGGTGAAACGCGAGGCAACAGTGGTCGATGTGGGGACAAGCACCGTCGGCGGCAAGCTGATGGGTGATGTTGATTTTGATGCTGTAATCAAGGTAGCTAAGTACGTCAGTCCTGTTCCCGGGGGAGTCGGTCCCATGACGATCGCGATGCTTCTTTACAATACGTTGCTTGCGGCTTGCTTGCAGAATGATGTGGACTTGGGATTCGACCTTGACGAGTTGAAAAGCAACTGAGCGTTCGTGAGAAAAAGCGAGCATTACGCCGGAGAATGCTTGCTCTACGGGACGATATGCCTACCGCACAACTTGACTACCTCAGTTCTAAGATCTCACATAGGCTATTCGAGCTCAGGGAACTCGCAGAGGCCAGAACGGTATCGATGTATCTGCATATCGGAAGTGAAGTGAGAACAAGCGCGATCCTGAACTGGTGTCTTGCCCGCGGAAAGAGAGTCATCGTGCCAATCACGGACAAAGCGAATCGAAGACTTGTTTTTTCCGAACTTGCCGATCCAGAAAAGGAACTTGAATTTGGCACTTTTGGGATTCCGGAACCAAAACCTGAGTTTCTGCGACCCGTGCGATTAGAAGAGGCACAGGTCGTTCTGGTTCCTGGTGTCGCATGGGACCTTCAGGGATACAGAATAGGCTATGGTGGGGGCTATTACGACAGAAGTATCAATTCCCTGCGCAGCCACTTGTTGACCATTGGATTGGCGTACGAGTTTCAGATCGTCAGAGAGATTCCGACATCCCGATATGATAGGCCTACGCACAAGATGGTCACGGAGCGCAGAACAATCACGACTCGAATTGCCGCTCCGGCTGTTTGGCCGAGAAGGTTGTCTCAATGATAGCGAGTAGAGATGGACAGTGGAATTGATCATAGCAAGCTTGAGTATGTCTAAGCAATGAACGATTCAGCGGCCTAGGTGACAGTCAGCGTTACCGTGGCGACCAAGTTCCTTGGAGAGTAAGTGTACACATAGAACGTTGGATGATACGTGCCAGGTGGAGTGACACCACCATGGTTCACGTAAAGGAAGATTGTTATGGTGCATGTGCCTGACCACCAGAAAGTGTTGTAGTTTGCCAGCGAGCAGCCTCTCGTGGTCACGAAACTGTCCATGAAAGTCGCTAAACCAGTTACCCCAAACCATGTCGCCTCGCAAATTCCCCAGCATCCTGAATAGGTCGCGGACACCGCAAAACCGATAGTCTGCATGTCACTGCCGCTTTGAGCTGTCACGTTGTCTGGTGTCACAGTGAGGCCGCTAACGTACGCCGAGGCAGGCGGCACGGCCGAAGATGCGGGGACAGCTATCGACAAGACAATCGCCATGAGGATAAGTGCTCGCGATGTTGAAGGCCCTCGGAATATTCCCATCATCACCCTCTCATTGACTTCTCCGTGTCTACCTGGCTCTTAAACTCTAAGGCCTTATTGACACAAGAATGCAAAACGGACTCACTGACTGGGCAGAACGCCAGCAAGAGTTTGCAGTGAGCTATCGGCCGGGTTGCAGCAATAACGGCATTGGAGGCTGTCGGCTCAGTTACCCCAGGTTCAGGTCATCTGAGCATCATCTTTGTGACTGTCTTCATTGCCGACAGGAGAACTGAACGAAGATAGAGGAATGCAATGAATGTTGCGGGCGGCTAAAGGGCAGCAGGCTACTTCTTGGCTTTTGACACGGCATATTCCGCGATCTTTTGAGCAGCGTTGATTCCAGTGGCATTCAGTAGTCCCTTGAAGCCCGGTGAGGCGTTCACTTCAATCACGTATGGCTCATTCTCAACAGCAATGAGATCAACCCCGGCGATCTCAACACCAACGGCCTGAGATGCCTTAAGGTAACTCGATCTGAGATCTAGCGCTCACATCTGAGATTTGAGTGAAGTGTTTTTGAGTATCCGGTCTTAGCCCGGATCTGGCGAAGATTTCGTTGTTCGCAGGAAGAGACTTTCTTTCGATGGGGGATCTCAATCGTGCCGAAATCCAAGAGTTGCTGGAACTCGGAGTGAAGTTGAAGGCCGAGGCAAGGGATGGTACCATAAAGCGGGCTCTGACAGGCAAGGTAGTCGGATTACTGTTCGAGAAGCCCTCTACTAGGACGAGGGCGAGTTTTGAAACCGCCGTGTACCAGTTGGGTGGGCAGGCCATGTATCTGCGGGCAGATGAACTTCAACTCGCTCGAGGAGAGCCTTTGAAGGACACTGCACGAATTCTCGGAGCTTACCTCAACGGAATCGTGATACGCACCCGCGGTCACCAAACGTTGATAGAATTCGCCGAATATGCTCCCGTACCCATCATCAACGCCTTGAGCGACCTAGAGCATCCGACTCAGATTGTGGCGGACATGCTGACAATTCAGGAGGTCAAAGGAACACTCTCAAATCTCCGATTCGTTTGGGTCGGCGATGGGAATAACGTCTGCAACTCGTGGTTGTTGGGCGGAGCAACCGTGGGAATGAACTTGATTGTTTCATGCCCCAAAGGGTTCGACCCGGACAAATCTGTCATCGCTAAGGCGCATAAGCTGGCAGAGGAATCGGGTGGAGCAATCGATTTTGTTCGCGATCCGAAGAAAGCAGTCGAAGATGCCGATGTAGTCTACACGGATGTCTGGGTCAGTATGGGACAAGAGAAAGGCTCGAAAACCAAGGAGCAGAAATTCAAGGCATACCAGATAAATTCAAAGCTCCTCTCAAGAGCCGGTTCAAAGGTTTCGGTAATGCACTGTCTCCCTGCTCACAGAGGACTGGAAATCACAGATGACGTGCTTGAAGGTCCCAGCAGCATCGTTTGGAAGCAGGCAGAGAACAAGCTGCACGGTGCTCGAGCGGTCTTAGCTGCTTTCCTTAGCGTTTCCTAGGACTTGCTCCGTCCGCAACTTGTCTAGAAACTCGTGGGCTTTCCGGAGCGTTTCTTTCGCGTTCTTGTATGTCAATCTGTAATACGCCTTGTCATAGGGCAACCAATCGTATCCTACATGTTCTCTAGAAAGCCGAACGGCATCCGTCCGAGCCTCAACTAGATAGAATATTACTTCCTTGTAGACGGTTTTCCCAGCTCGCTTGTAGTAGTAACTGATCGGCTGGCGATAACCTTCGATAAAGCTAAGGTCCATTATGCCCACCTCTTCCTCAGTTTCACGGCAGACAGTGTCCGACTCGGACTCGTTCTTCTCAACATGCCCCTTTACGAAGTCCCAGTGTCCTCCCTCGTAGTGAAGCAAGAGGTATTTCCTGTTTCCATCACGCTTGAAAATGACGGCCCCACATGACTTCTCCGATGGCATTCTTATGCACTCAGATGATCCCTCAGGATTGTTTGGCAGAGAAGCGTTCCGTCTTAATTTCTTTGCCTACACATCCTACAGGATGGCATTAACTACTAATGCGAACCCTGCGCCAAGAAGAGGGGCGACCGTCCAGCCGAGCGCTATCTCCCTAGTGAGGCGGTCATTTCGAACAACGAACTTTCGCGGAATGGCTGCTCCGAAAATGCCCCCCACAACTGCTTGAGACACCGAAACAGGAATTCCGAACTGGGTGAATGCATGAACGGTAGCAGCGCCACCCATCTGCGAGGCGAAGGACGCTGAAGGGTTCAAGCCAACGATGTCTTCAGCCACGCTCAGGGTCGTTCCTCTGCTGAACAGCAGCATGCCAAGTACTGTTGCCAGTCCAAGAATGATGGACACGAGCAGGTGCTGAGAAGCGGGGGTATCAACCATTCCAATTATCAGGCCGACAGTGTTTGCTCCGAGAGCATAGGAAGCGTAGACTCCGCTCAGTATCGCCAAGTACGAATACATGATGTTCTGGGTGAATACTCCTCTCACCCTTTTCCCGAGTCTCAAAGTCAACACAGAAAGTGCATCTGCAACTATGAATCCTGCAACGGGTGTCAAAAGCCAGGACAGCGCGATCAACAAAGTGAATACCCAATTTACTTGAATCCCAGTGACCGTCGCGGCGCCTACGGCAGCCCCAACTGCCACCTGTGAAAGGCTTATCGGCAGTTTCCGGTACGTGAGGAGCACCATCACTACGAAACTAGACAATGCCACGACGATTGTGAATCTAGGATCGCTGGAGAGGACGATTCCGAACGTGATCGCCCGAGACAGCTTGCTT
>Ga0315282_10018146_pt1 | contig 10092 bp, 4 predicted proteins | sample YL17G07_20_MG_FD_203693 | JGI IMG/M metagenome (GOLD analysis project Ga0315282, IMG submission 203693) | Sediment microbial communities from Yellowstone Lake, YNP, Wyoming, USA - YL17G07_20 | ecosystem: Environmental > Aquatic > Freshwater > Lake > Sediment | place: USA: Wyoming | collected... | reverse complement strand
CATCCCGTGGAAACTGACCTTCGAAGCCGTGCGGGACGCGCTACTCTATCTCAACGGCAAATTCATCGGCCGCTACGTAACGGCCGGCCCGCAGAAGGATTTCTACCTGCCGGATCCCTACTTCGCCGCCAGCCGGGAGAAAAACGTCCTGACCATCGTCCTGGCCTATGCCGACCGGCCCGGTTATATCCGCACGCTGCGTATCGCGCCGTATGAGGAATTCGCCGCGCGCCGCACGCGCGTCGAATTCGAGTGGTGACCGGGAAGCGGGCGGCGAAACTCTCGCCTCATCAAGACCGTCCGCACTGTTTGCTCACCTTGAAGATTCCAACTGGGTGAGAGGAACCGACGGCGCACAGACTGGCAATCCTTGGAGATTTGTGGTTTACTAGTCGCCGACGGAGTCACGATTCCAGACATTTCGTTCAAGTGGAGAGCACTCAGTACCGCTCTTCTCCCGGAGGTGGGAATATGTCTAAAGCACGACAAGCCCTTTTTATTTCAGTGCTGGGTGTGCTGGTCCTGCTTGCCGGCGTCCTGCCGATGGCGGCTCAGGAAGGCAAGCTGAAAGTGCGGGCGAATCCGCGCGAGGCATACCTTTTTGTGGACGGCCAAGCCATGCGCGACGCGCGGGGCGCCGTTCGCCTGAGCTCCGGCCAGCACAAGGTCATGCTCTACAACTACGGCTACAAGCCGGCGGAGCGCGAAGTCTCCATCACCGCCGGAAAAACCACAACCATCGACGTCACGCTCGATCCCATCCCGGGGACGGTGAACGGTCCTTGGGGTGCCGTCACCATCGAAGGAGTCAGCCGCAACGCTGTCCTCCTGAATGGCAAGACGCCGGAATACTTCGTCGGACACGGCGACGAGTTCAATCACGAGTGGGGGTGGAAGCAGGAGTTGATCGTTCCGGCGGGAACCCACCAGATCACGGTGCGGAGCGGGGATAAGGAAGTCTGGTCCGGTTCCGTGAACGTTCCGGCCAACCAGCGCGTGGTCATTGACGCGCACAAAAGCGGCGTGCGGAAGACCGTCCCCTGGCCACGGGGCGAACAGCTGAAATCGCTCCCTCATTTCAAGGCCGGTGAAGCCAGCGCTACCGTGGCCGTGATGCCCGTAAGCGCACAATTTTCCGCCGGCCCGGGGCAGATTAACTGCGGCGAATCGGCCAAGCTGAGCTGGTCATCTACGGGCGCCGTCGAGAACGAAATCAGCGATGTGGGCAAGGTGGCAGCCTCCGGAGAGCAGACCGTTCAGCCGAAGCAAACCACAACCTATACCCTCACGGCGTCGGGCCCGGGCGGCAAGGCGACGCCCAGCGCCACCGTCAACGTCAATTCTGGCATGCAAGCATCGGTCAGCGTTTCTCCTGCTGAAATCCGTTACCGTCGCAAGGGCGACAAGGTGCTCGAGCAGGGGAGCGCGACGGTAAGCTGGTCTGCCTCGGGTGCCGATGCGGCATCGGTGGACCCCTTCGGTTCGGTCCCTGCCAGCGGCACACGCACCGTTCAGGCCTCGCCTCGTAAAACCGACCAAGGGCCCGTGGACGAGACGCTCACGTACACGCTTCGCGCCTCAAACGCCTGCGGCGGCTCGGAAACGCGCACGGCCTCGCTGCATATCACTGGCGTGATTGAGCCGGCCATTTCTATAGAGGAGACGACTCTCCTCGAGTCCCGGCTGGCGATGAACAGCGTCTACTTCCCCACAGCGTTGCCAAGCAAGCCCGATCCGAGCGGCGGGCTGGTCATGAGCCAGCAGCGCTCGCTCACCGAACTGGCCACCGGTTTCAAGCGGTACCTGGAGGCCCGGCCGGAGGCCCACCTGATTATCCAGGCACACGCGGACCAGCGCGGGACCAAGGAATACAACCAGGCGCTCTCGGAGCGACGCTCGGAGCGCGTGAAGCAGTTCCTCGTCGACCAGGGAGTCTCCGCCGGCGCCCTGGAGACCGTGGCCTATGGCAAAGAGCAGAATCTGAACGAAGCGGAAGTCAAGCAACTCGTGGAACAGAATCCCAACCTTTCCGATGACGACCGCAAGAAGCTCATGAAGACCTGGCGTGCCATTGTACTTGCCAACAACCGGCGTGTGGACGTTATGCTGAGCACGACCAAGCAGCAGTCCACCCGCTACTTCCCGTTCAACGCGGAGGATTTCAAGGAACTCATGCGCGAACACGCCGCGGCGGCTAAGAAGAAGTAGAACCCGTACGCGGTCGGTCCTTGGTGGCCCTCTGTCCGTCCGACGAGCCTTCTGGCGGCGGGCAGAGGGCCGCATCTTCCTTGGGGTCAGCGTGTGGGTCCAATCAGTTCAGGCTTGCCACGCGACTCCTTTCGATGCTAATTAAGTGATTTCTGTCCTCTTATTTCCTGGCCACAGGATAGTGATGAGCGGCAAGCGCCCAAGGCAAGTCGTCGCCAATCGAATCAAACTCGCTGCTCCTGAAGCGCGCGTGATCCGCCTGGCCATCATCGGCTTCGGGACGGTGGGGAGCGGTACCGCGAAGGTTCTGGCCGAGCATCAGCACGAAATCCAGCGGCGGCTGGGCTGCCGGATCGAGCTCAAGACCGTCTGCGATGTCCTGAAGAAAGACCTGTCGTGGCTGCCCCGCTCCGTGGAAGTGATCTCCGACTGGAAGCGGGTGACCGCCGACCCGGAAATCGACATCGTGGTGGAACTAATTGGCGGCGTGACCCACGCGCGCGAAGTGGCGCTGGCGGCGCTCGATGCTCGCAAGCACCTGGTGACCGCCAACAAGAATCTGGTGGCGGAGTACGGCGTCCAGCTCACCGAGCGGGCCCGCGCCGCAGGAGCGCATCTGGGCATTGAAGCCTGCGTGATGGGCGGCACGCCGCTGCTCCACGCCGTCCGCGAGGGCCTCGCGGGCGAGCACTTCACGGCGGTTTACGGCATCCTGAACGGCACCACCAACTACATTCTCACCGAGATGGAACGTCGCGGCCGCACCTTCCGCGAGGCGCTCGCCGAAGCGCAAGAGAAGGGCTACGCCGAGCGCGATCCCACCTTCGACGTGGAGGGCTACGACGCGCGCTACAAGATCACCATCCTGGCCATGATGTGCTTCGGCCAGGACGTGCGCGTCGCGACCATTCCCGTCGAGGGCATTACGCGCATCGATCAGGTGGATTTCGCTTACGCGCACCGCCTGAATCACACCATTCGACTGATCGCCGGTGCGCGGCGCAGGAAGAATGGCCGGCTCGAAATCTTTGTGCGCCCGATGATGATCCCGCAGTCGTCGTCGCTCGCCAACGTTCTGGGCTCGATCAATGGCGTGCTGCTGATCGGCAGCAAGGGCGGGAACACGACCATGACGGGCCGCGGCGCAGGCGGCGAGCCGACGGGCGTGGCGGTTCTCTCCGATGTTGTGGAGATTGCCCGCTCCATCCTTGCCGGTGGCGCCACGACCACACCGCTGGGATACACGCACTGGCATGAGGCGCGAACCGCGCCGCAGGGAGAGAACGTTTTGAGCGCGTACCTGCGCCTGGTAGTGCGCGACCGGCCCGGCATCCTGTCGCGCGTCTGCGCGATTCTCGCCCGGCACCGGATCAACATCGATTCGGTGCTCCAGGAACCCGCCCTGCCGAAGCAGCATCTTCCTTTCGTCATGACCCTCGAGCCCACCCAGGAAAAGCACGTGGCGCGCGCGGTGAAGGAGATCGCGCGCCTGCCGTTTCTCGCCGAACCTCCCTTGATGATGCCCTTCGCGGACCTGCCGTGAACTGGGCCGGCGAACCTACCCATCTCCCCCACCAGAGCGGCCGCCTTTTTGTAAAGTGGACTTTTACGCCCACCCCTGGCAACCCCTTGAGCTGACCCTGCATCTCACTCAAAGGAAAAGGTTTAGGGCGGCTAAGCGACTGCGCTTTGCCGCCTTTTTTGACCTTTAGGAGTGCCAAAGGAGGCTTATGCGTCTATCTAGTTGCTTCTCTTACGTTTTGGCGGCGGTATTGGTTGTGCCGGCCGGGCTGATGGCTTCTCAGCAACCCTGCCAGACTTCCGCACCGACCGCGCTGTCGAAAACGTGGAACTTCCCTAAGGAAGCCACCGAGCTTCTGAAGGACGTTCGCGCCAAGGCCTATGCGGTCGGGTCGGATGCTGAGGGGCTGGCCAGCCTCAGCCGATTCGATGACGTCAGTTGGGAACGCAACTCTAGCCATATCGAGCGTATCCGCGACGAAGTCAATGCGATGGGCAAAGACCTCTGCCGCCTGCAGGAAATCCGTCCGGTGGCACTGCCCTGGCAGCAACGGGAGATTGACCGAATTACGCCCAAGCTGCAAGACATGGCCACGCAGACCCAAAACTCGATCAAACTGCTCAATGCCAACGAACACACCTTCTGGGCGACCAACTTCCCGAACGACATGGCGGCTATCCGCACGGATGCCACGCAGATCTACCGCTCCGTCGTTCACGAAATCCAGTACGCGAAACTCCAACACGAACTCGGTCTCACTTCTCGATCTTGAGGCTTATCCCGAGCAGAGGGGCTCCCCACCGCAGGCGGGGTTCCCCCCTCCTGCCTGGGGAAGCTTTGGGTTCTATCGGTAGTTGCGAAATACTGTGACGTACCTCGGCGTTAGGGCATGAGTTTAGTCATGCGGCCACACGGCTGACCTTCTCCTTCCCCTTTGGATTCCTACCACGGGCTTACCTGCAGAGCCGGAACTGCATGCTATGAGTGCATACACTCGCGTCCACTTCGCCCCAGACATTATGCCCGTGGCAAGAAGAAGGCGGCCAATCCGTCCCTGGGTTCTTCGCTGGCAATTGAATTGCTCAACAGGCCGGGTGGAGTCCAGGTCCTAGTGTGACACTCTGTCGTTGTGAGGGCACCTTTTGCACTGGAGGTCGCTGGGTGCAGCACTGGTCGTGGCCACCGGGCTCGGCGCGGGCTTGCTCGCGGCGAGTCTGGACGCTCAGCAAACCGCCAAGCTCCCTGGTTCTGACGATTGCCTCATGTGCCACGAGGCCGGGCGTGGCGCCCGAAAGCGCGAGCCGGGCGTGCCTCCCCCCTTCGACGCGGTGGGGTTGCGCGCCTCGCCCCATGCCAGCCTCGAGTGCGTTAGCTGCCACGACGATTTGGCGAAAAAGGAGTTCCCGCATCCCGAAAAGCTGCAGCGCGCCAACTGCGGCAACTGCCATTCGACCGAGCAAGAGCAACACTCCGCCAGTCTCCACGGCCAGGCGGCCAAGCGGGGCGACCGGCTCGCTCCCAAGTGCACGGATTGCCACGGGACGCACAATGTCCTTCCGCCCTCTGATCCCCGCTCGCCGACGACTGTGACCGAGATCCCGCGCTTGTGCGGGCGCTGCCACCACGAAGGCTCGCCTGTCCAACTGACGCACCGCATCCCGCAGGACAAGATTCTCGAGAATTACACGGAGAGTATCCACGGTGAGGGCTTGTTCCGTCGCGGTTTGGTAGTCACCGCGGTTTGCACGAGTTGCCACACCGCGCACTTCGTCCTGCCGCACACCGACCCGCGGTCGTCGATCTCCAAACGGAACATCGCGAAGACCTGCGAGAAGTGTCACGCGCAGATCGAATTGGTTCACCGCAAGGTGATCCGCGGCGAACTGTGGGAAAAGCAGCCGCACATGGTGCCCGCCTGTATCGACTGCCACGAGCCGCACAAGATCCGCCGGGTTTTCTACTCGCAAGGCATGGCGGACCGCGATTGCCTGCGCTGTCACGGGCGTCAGGATATCCAACCCGCGGCAGCGGGCCGGAAGCTCTCTTTATTTGTGAAGGAGACGGAGCTGGCGCAATCTCGCCATGCGCGCGTTGCCTGCGTCCAGTGTCACACGGGCGGCACGCCATCGCACGAGCGGCCGTGCGTAACCATGACGTCGAAAGTGGACTGCTCGATCTGCCATGCCAATCAAGTCGAGCAATTCAATGACAGCGTGCACGGGAAGCTTGTAGCCCAGGGCAGCCCCGATGCCCCCACCTGTCTGGAATGCCACAGCGCGCACGGGACGCTGGGGCGGACCGATCCGCGCTCGCCCACCTTCTCGCGCAACGTGCCGGCGCTTTGCGCGAAGTGCCACCGCACCGGGCAGAAGGCGGCTCTCCGCTATACCGGCGCGCAGACCCAAATCGTGGAGCATTACACCGAAAGCATCCACGGCAAGGGCCTGCTGCAGAGCGGTCTCACGGTGACGGCGAACTGCGCCGACTGCCACACACCGCACCACGAGCTTCCCAGTAAGGATCCCCGCTCGAGTGTGAATCCCAAGAACATCGCGGCGACTTGTGGGCGCTGCCATCAGGGGATTTTTGAATTGTTCGAGGCGAGCATCCACGCGCCGCAGGTTGCGAAGACCGGCAAGCCTCTTCCGGTGTGCAGCAGTTGTCATTCGGCGCATAGCATTGGCCGCGTGGACGTAACCGATTTCCGGCTGCACATCATGGACCAATGCGGCAACTGTCACCAGGCCATCGCCGCCAGCTACTTTGACACCTATCACGGCAAGGTCTCCAAGCTCGGCTACGTGAAGACAGCGAAATGCTACGACTGCCACGGCGCGCACGACATTCTTCCAGTGTCGAATCCTGCCTCACACCTCAGCCGGGAGAATGTCGTGAAAACCTGCGCGCAGTGCCATCCTGGTTCGCATCGCCGATTCGCCGGCTATTTGACCCACGCCACGCACCACGATCCCGAGAAGTACCCGTTCCTCTTCATTGCATTTTGGGGAATGACCTCGCTGCTGATGGGCACGCTGTGTGTCGCCGGGCTCCACACCGTCGCCTGGCTGCCGCGCTCGCTCCAGTACCGCAGAGAGTTGAAAGCCATCGGCGCCGACCACGGCGGAGTCTACGTCCGCCGCTTCCGGAAGTTCGACCGCAACCTGCACCTGATGGTGATCACCAGCTTCATCGGCCTGGCGCTGACCGGCATGACGCTGAAGTTTTCCTACACGACCTGGGCGCAAGTGCTCTCACGCCTGCTGGGCGGGTTCGAGGCGGCGGGGCTGATCCATCGCGTCTGCGCGCTGCTGACCTTTACCTACTTCGGAATGCACCTCTGGGATTTGTTCCGCAAGAAACGCGCGAGCGGGAAGTCGTGGCGAAAGTACATCTTCAATCAGGAGAGCATGGTCTTCAGCCGCCACGACTGGCGCGAATTCATCGCTTCGCTCAAGTGGTTCTTCGGCAAGGGCCCGCGACCCGCTTACGGCCGCTGGACATACTGGGAGAAGTTCGATTACTTTGCGGTGTTCTGGGGCGTGGCGGTGATCGGCTCAACCGGCCTGCTATTGTGGTTCCCGGAATTCTTCACCCACATCTTCCCGGGCTCGATGATCAACGTCGCCACCATCATCCACAGCGACGAAGCCCTGCTCGCCGTCGGCTTCATCTTCACCGTGCACTTCTTTAATACGCATTTCCGTCCCGAGAAATTCCCCATCGATACGGTCGTCTTCACCGGCGGCGTGCCGCTCGAGGAATTCAAGCGCGACCGTCCCCGCGAGTATCAGCAGATGGTCGAGAGCGGCCAACTGGAACAGAACCTGATGCCCGCCCCGCCCGCGCTCGCCGTGCGGCTCTGGCGGCGCTTCGGCTTCACCGCCCTCGCCCTCGGCCTCGGCCTCATCGCCCTCATCCTCTACGCGGCGCTGTTTGTGTACCGGTAGCGGCGATTTCACATCGCCACGAAGGTTGGCTGTCATTCTGAGTCCGTCGGCTGACGGACGAAGAATCCCTGCATTTAAGCAATGAAATGCCGAGACCCTTCGTTGCACTCAGGGTGACACCATCGAGCCGCGAGCCACAATTCCTTCCCGCTCGTCTCCCCGTAGAGACGGCCCGGCGGGCCGTCTGAGACGTTCTACCGGAACGTCTCTACGTCGGGTGTCCGTCGGCTGGCGGACAGGTGATGGGGTGGGGGCGCATCGCGATGCGCCCTGTGGGGCGATTCACGAATCGCACCTACCATCGCGCGATTTGTAGGGGCGCCGCCCGTCCTAGTCGCGATCCAGCGGGCAGTTACAGTCGAAGCCAGCTATCGCGGAATTCGCGCGGCACCATCTGCCCGAAGGCGAGTTGCGCTATGCCTCTTCGTGTTGGGCGGGCGGTTTGCTTGGCGGCTTGGGATCGGGCGCAGGCTCAGGGACCGCCAGGCTGTCTCCCTGACGGATTTCGTGTTCAGGGGCGCGGCCCGTGAAGAACGTCCACTTCAGCGGGTAGACATCGGGATCAAAGATCACAGCATAGAAGTGCCAGATGGCGATGGCAAAGGTGGCCAGGATGGCCTCGTAGAAGTGAATCGCGGTGGTGACGTCCAGCACGGACAGCGGGTAAGGCAGGTGGGCCAGAATCCAGTCGTGCGACCAGAGCAAAACGCCGGTGACGGCCATCACCGCCGTGCCCCACACCAGCGCCCAGTATTCGGCCTTTTCGACGTAATTGAACCGGGCGTATTCCGGCAGCTTCGACCGATACCCGAGGTTGTAGCCAACCGTCGCGACGGCCTCGTGAACGTCCCGAACTCTCGGGAGGATGTCCTTGAGCCAGCGGCGGCCGTTCCGGCTCTTGATGAGGTAAACGAGATGATACACGGAAGCCCCGATCAGGATCACTCCCGCGATACGGTGCAGGATGCCGCGCAGGGGGAAGCTGCCCTCCCAGCCTACGATCGGTTCGGCCCAGAACGCGTGCGGGTACTTGAGCGCGAAACCGGTCACGACCAGAACCAGGAAACTGCCCAGGAGCAGATAGTGTTGGGCGCGTTCGTTCAGGCTCATGCGGAGCTGGCCGTGCCCCGCGCGGTATTGAGCCAGGGTGCGCTTGGCCTTTCGCCACCAGTCGAGCAGATTGTGGAAGATCATGAAGCCCAGGATGACGGGAATGGCAATCAGGTAGAAGGCCTTCACAAAACCCAGGACCCGTGCGCCCGCCGTAGCGGGTGGAAGCGTGTGCACCAACCCGATCGCGAATCGCTGTCCGGCATCGGGATGGCACTTCCCGCAGGTCTTGCTCAGATTGGCCTTGTTGACGGTCGATCGCGGATCGCTCGAGGGAAAGATGTTATGCACGCCGTGACAACTGGCGCAGTTGGCGACGGTCTGCTGGCCGGCACGTGAGGCCAGGCCGTGGTAGCTGTCCTCGTAGGTCGGAACCCGTGCCGCCGGAACGTTGAAGCGCGACATCAGTTGCGTGTCGCCGTGACAGCGAGAGCAGGCAGCCTGGGAAACATTGGCCAGATAAACCGGCGATTGCGGATTGCCCGGCGCCAGGATTCTGTGCTCCCCGTGGCAGTCCGTGCAGGTGGCAGAGGCGAGAACGCCCGCGGCCACTGCTTGCCCGTGAATGCTTTCCCGGTATGCGTCGTAAACACTGGTGTGACACTTGCCGCACGTCGAGGCCACGTTCTGCTTCCAGATCTTCGATTGCGGATCACGGGCGGGAAGAATGTCGTGCACGCCATGGCAATTGTTGCAGGAGGCAGCGTTCATCTTTCCCTGAAGGATGGCGCGACCGTGCACGCTCTGCTCGTACGCTTCCACGGGATGAGCCACCGCGAAGAAGTACTTTGCCGCGAGCTTGGGATTTGAGTGGCAATGCCCGCAGGTACTCGGAAGGTTCACCTTGTTCACGGGCGATTGGGCATCGCTGGCCACGAGAAGCTGGTGGGCGGCGCCGTGGCAGCTCTGACAAGTGGGAGCATCGCCGTTCATTGTGGCGCGGGCGCGACCGTGGATGCTCTTGCTGTATTGGCTCAACTCCGTAGAATGGCAAGCGGCGCAGAGCTGCGCGCCAAGCTGGGAGGGCTTCATGACATCATGAGCGCCATGGCAGGCGATGCAGGTCTGAGGGTCGTCCGGCTCGCCCAACATGGCGTGTGCGCCGGACTTTAATACGTCCGGAACGCCACTGTGGCAGGTTGCGCACGAAGCAGCAGCCGTCTTTGCCGTATGACCGGGCTTCGCCGCTCCGGCGTGGCAGTCTATGCACGGAAGATCTCTGTGAACGCTTTTCTTCAGGACGTCCGCATGAACGGTGATGTCTTTTCTCTTGGAGTTGGTCAGGGCGCCGCCGGGTATGTGGCA
>Ga0315282_10018145_pt1 | contig 10092 bp, 8 predicted proteins | sample YL17G07_20_MG_FD_203693 | JGI IMG/M metagenome (GOLD analysis project Ga0315282, IMG submission 203693) | Sediment microbial communities from Yellowstone Lake, YNP, Wyoming, USA - YL17G07_20 | ecosystem: Environmental > Aquatic > Freshwater > Lake > Sediment | place: USA: Wyoming | collected... | reverse complement strand
TGGCTCAGACCTAACCCCCTAGCCCCCTTCCTCACGGGAGAAGGGGGGACCTGCCGGCCATCTCCCCCTTTCCTACCGCGCGCCGCGCAGCGTCCGCTCCTTCCAGCAAGCTTACTGTACTACTCTCGCGCCCTTCTTGACCACATACCGGTCGATTTGGGAGAGGATATCGTCTGGTCTAGCGTCGGAGGGCTTCGCCGGCTCGGCGGCCGGGTCATTGACACGCCAGCCCCCGCCCGCTATGATGGACGCGAGGTAGGCAGACTGCTTCGAGGTGGGTCGTGACAGAGCCAAGCCGGGTCGAGCCCGAGTTCGCCCGCGTCCCCGCGGTCCGGCTTCTCCGGCGCCGATTCTTGGCTGGCCTCGGCCTCGCCGGCGCCCTGGCCGGCGCGCCGCTGGCCGCCGGCTGCGGGCAGCCGCCTGTCCTGACTCCTCGGCCCGAGCCCAGACAGCCGGCGACCGCCGGCCCGCCGCCGGCGAGGCCCACCCCGACTATCACCCCGCGGCCGACCACGCCCACCCCGGCGCCGACCACGGCGCCCGCGCCGACTCGGCCGACCGCGATGGCGCCGGCGGCTCCCACCCCGACCATCGGTGCGAAGCCCACGTTAGGGCCCGCACAGGTGAGCGGCGAGGTGCCGCCGCTGGCCAGGATCGCCCAGGGCGTCCGCTACGGGTCCGTCCCGGATCTGAAGTACAGGGGCGACGTCACCTTCTGGGCGCAGGCATACACCCCGCTGAACGCGACCCCGGCGCGGCCCCGGCCTCCCCGCTACCTCAACCGCCTGATCGCCGAGTACCGCCAGCTCCACCCGGGCATCGAGATCAGGCTCGTCCCGCCCGCCGAGGCGACGGCCTCCCCCGGCTGGCTGAACGGCCAGGTGGCCGCCAAGACCGCGCCCGACATCTTCTGGGGCCACCACAGCGTGCTCAACCTCGACCTCCCCCGGGGCGCCGCGGTCGACCTGCGGCCCTGGCTCGACAAGCCCAACCCCTACGTCACGGCCGGCCAGACCGGCAGCCAGCGCTGGCGCGACCTCTTCCTGCCCTGGGTCCTCGAGACCATCGCCGCGCCGGGCGGCGCGATCTACGAGGTCAACGCCGACGCGGTCGCCACCGCCCTCTTCTACAACAAGGAAGCGTTCGCCAGGGTCGGGCGGCGTGAGGCCCCGGCCACCTTCCGGGAGTTCCTGGAGCTCCTCTCGGCGCTGAAGACCGCCGGCTACCGGCCGGCCCTGCTCGGCGTCGGGTCCGCCGACTACCGGTGGTCGTGGTGGGCGCGAGAGGCGGCGACGGTGCTGTTCGGCCGGCGGTTCGACGAGCTGAGGGTCGAGGGGCCCCGCTACAGCCTGAGCGTCCTCTCGCAGCTCGTCGGCTACCGCAGGGGCATCCTTCACCCCCGCGAGCCTGCCTACGCCGAGATCTGGCGCATCTATCAGGACTGGTCGCGGTTCTGGGGCGACGACGTCGCGGCCAACGTCGACTTCTACCGGGAGTTCGCGCAGGGCAAGGCCGCGATCATGTGGAATGGCACCTGGGTGGTGCCTCAACTCCTCGGGGACCCCGCGGTCAGGTTTGAGTGGGGCAGCTTCGCCATCCCCGTCATCACGCGGGAGACCAGCCCGCTCTCCCCGGAGCTGAAGGGCCCGCCGCTCGGCGCGGCCGGTGGGCCGGCCGCCGGTTTCCAGTACTGGGTCAGCTCCGACAAGGCCAACCGGACGATGACGTCCGAGAAGCTCGAAGCCTGCGTCGACTGGCTTCGGTTCCTGACCCTCCCCTGGTGCGTCGAGCCGCTGTGTAACGACCTGGGCTTCTTCGTCCCGACCATTCGGGGCACCCGGCCGCTGACGGAGCTGGTCGACGCCGTCGCCGGCCTCGAGCGGCAGGTGCCCGTCATCTCCCCGTTCCACGAGCCCGATCCGGAAGCCTCTGCCGGGTACCAGCGGCTGGTCCAGGGCTACGTCGCCGGGCAGGCATCCCTCGACGAGTTCCGGCAGCAGTTGACCCAGCACCTCGACGCCACCGCCGACCGCCTGGTCAGAGCCAACGGCTGGGACCTGAGCCGGTACGGCGTGAAGTAGGCGAGCGCCGCAACGTTCTTTGCGTGAGACTCGACCCCGGTCAGTCCAGGTAGGCCCGGAGCTTCTTGCTTCGGCTCGGGTGCCGGAGCTTCCGGAGCGCCTTCGCCTCGATCTGCCGGATGCGCTCGCGGGTGACGCCGAACTCGCGGCCAACCTCCTCGAGCGTCCGGCTCTGGCCGTCGGCCAGCCCGAAGCGCAGGCGGAGCACCTTCTGCTCCCGGTTGGTCAGTGTGTCCAGGACGCCATCGACCTGCTCGCGCAGGAGCTGGTAGGTTGCCACCTCCAGGGGGGCCGGCGAGGTCCGGTCCTCGATCAGGTCGCCGAGGTGATTGTCCTGCTCCTCCCCGATGGGCGCCTCGAGCGAGACCGGCCGACGGGCCACCCTGACGGCCTCGCGCACCCGGGTGGCGGCCTGCTCGACCTCGCTCCGGAGAGGCTGCGGAAGCTCGAGCGGCGCGGCCAGCAGCCCCGAGCCCAGGATCAGGTCGCGCCTGAGCTCCGGGTTGACCTGCCGGCGCAGTTCTCCCTCGGAGATGGCCTGGTTGGCCATCTCCAGCAGCAGTCGGTCCTCCAGCCCGGCGTCGAAGAGGCCCATCATCAGGGCGATCTCCTCGCAGCTCGGCTCGCGCCCGAGGCCCTGGACGAGCTCGCGAGAGACCCGGCCGAGCCGGTTGATGACCTCGACCATGTGGACGGGCACCCGGATGGTTCGGGACTGATCGGCGATGGCGCGGCTGACGGCCTGCCGGATCCACCAGGTGGCGTAGGTGCTGAACTTGAAGCCGCGGCGGTGGTCGAACTTGCCGACGGCGCGCATCAGCCCGATGTTGCCTTCCTGGATCAGATCGAGGAAGGCCATTCCCCGGCCGAGGTACTTCTTGGCGACGCTCACGACCAGGCGGAGGTTGGCCTCGGTCAGCCGGCGCTCGGCCTGGGTGGCGCGGTCGTGGACGGCCCCGAGGTGCGCCTCCAGGCGCCGCCTCATCGGGCGCAGCGCCGCAAGCAGCGTGGCCGGCGTCAGGCCGTCGTCAAGCTGGTCCAGGTAGCAGTAGGCCTCCGGGGGCAGCAGCCGGCTGTCGACGGAGAGGTTGACCAGGCGGCGATACGCCTGTTCGGGCGAGAGGTCGAAGGTCTGGCCGACGGCCCTGACCAGGTCGGGGTTGAGGTAGCAATCGATGGCTTCGCGAGTTCGCTCGTGGTAAAGCTTGCGGCTGAGGGGAAGACTCTCGGGGATGCCACTGGTGGAGACGACGATCGGGAGGAGGTTCAGGTTCGTACAGACCCGTTGGAAGAGCGTGGCCACGACTTCGGCGCCACTGGGGGGTCGCCGCAGCTCGTCCTGGAGCCGCTCGGTCAGCGTCCGGAGCGCCGTGGCCTCCTCCAGTCGACAGGCCAGGTGGCGCTCGTCCGCCGCCGTCAGCAACTGCCCCCGGCCGATCTCCCGGAGGTACATCTTGACCGGATCCTCGATGGAGGCGAAGTCGTCGTCCGCCGGGGGCTCGTCGTCCACCTCGCCGAGAGGATCGTCGGGTTCCGCAAGGTCTGCATCAAGACGGGTATCTTCGCTCGGGGAAGACGGGTGCCGGTCGCTGGTGTCGATCAAGGTCCTCTCCGTTTCTCGCCCTCTCTCTAGCTCTCTTGAGCGAGCACTCGAGCGGCGCCGGGTCGGCGCGGATCGATTCGGACATCCCCAGCAGTGCCGAGGCGCTGGGATAGGACAGGCTGGTCAGCAGGCACTACCAGAGACAGAAGTATAACACCAGAATGGCAGCCTGTCAAGGCACTATCAGGCGACCTGTCGGGCGTTGCCCTCGCCGTTCCGGCGTGCTATAATCAGCTTCGAGCCCTCACTAGTCAGCCGCCAGGGATGAAGCCGGGGGGGCGAGCAAGGGGTCGGCGCGGGGGATGGGCTATCGTCCGACTCTGGCTGACGGCTGACTGCCGATGGCTGATGGCTTGTGTCGGAGGTAACCGCCGTGTACCCGCCGGACCTGAAGTACACCAAGGAGCACGAGTGGGCCCGCATCGTCGGGGATCGGGCCGTCGTCGGCATCACCCAGTTCGCCGCCGACCAACTGGGCGACGTCGTCTACGTCGAGTTCGCCAAGAAGGTTGGGGAGCAGGTGCGGCAGTACGAGGTGTTCGGCACCATCGAGTCCGTGAAGGCCGCCTCGGACCTGTTTTCGCCTCTCGGCGGCACCATCGTCAGGACGGACGACCGCCTGGCCGAGCACCCGGAGCTGGTCAACCAGCAGCCCTACGAGGCCGGCTGGATGATCGAGCTGACCATCGCCGACCCGGCCGAGCTGGCCAAGCTGCTCTCGGCGGAGGAGTACGAGGCTTCCCTTCCCAAAGACTGAGCCCCGGAGGCTGATCGCCAGAGCACGGTCGCAACTCTTCGGCAGTCGCCTCTCGGTCGTCGCAGGGGCCATCCTCGTCTGTGGCTCCAGTGGGAAGGGCTGGACTGGAGCGACGCTTTGCTCTTCTTGCATGCCTTCGGCGAGGGCTCCGCTCGCGCCGGGCAGCCAGCCCCAGGTTCGCCGGTCACCGGGATCGTGCTCGCCGGAGGCAGGAGCGCCCGGCTCGGCCAGGACAAGGCTCTCCTCCGGCTCGACGGCGGCTTGACGCTCGTCGCGACGACGGTGGAGCGCCTGCGACCGCTGGTGGACGAGGTCCTCGTCGTCACCGGCGACGGTGCGCGTCTGGGCCGGCTCTCGGCCCGGGTCGTGCCGGACGTCTACCCCGACGCCGGCGCGCTGGGGGGCATCTACTCGGGTCTCGTGGCCGCCCGGCACGAGCACGCGCTAATCGTCGCCTGCGACATGCCCTTCCTGAGCCAGGACCTGCTGCGCCACATGCTCGCGCTGCCGCGGGACTACGACGTCCTGCTGCCCCGCCTGGCCGACGGCCTGCTCGAGCCCCTCCACGCCGTCTACTCCCGGGCGTGCCGCGAGCCCATCCGCGAGCGGCTGGCGGCCGGCCGCTACCGGGTCGTCGGTTTCCACGACCTCGTCCGGGTCCGCCACGTGGAGGAGCCGGAGCTCAGGCGCTTCGACCCCGAGCTCCGGTCGTTCTTCAACGTGAACACCCCCGAGGAGCTGCGCCGGGCGCTGGAGATGCTTGGGGAGTGACCCTCACCCCCGTTGCACGGCCTCGAAGAGTGCCCGGTAGTAGCGCATCAGCCTCTCCGGCTCCGGGCTGGCCGGTATCTCGGCGCAGCAGAAGCCGGCGTAGCCGATGCCCTTGAGCAGCGCGAATAGCTCCCGGTAGGGGTACTCCTGGTTCCACAGCTCGGTGATGTGGACGAGCCGGATCCACTGCTTCACCAGGTCGAAGTCCGCCCGGACCGAGCCGTCCTTCACGTCGACCCGGTTGGAGTTCCAGCAGACGCCGACGTTCGCGTGGTCGGCGACTAGCAGGATCTGTCGGATGTCCCGGGCCTCGGCGACGGCGCCGTGCATCTCCAGGCGGACCTCCACGCCGTAGTCCGCGGCGAACTGCCCGCACTCCCGGAGCGCGCGCCCGATCTGCTCGAGCGTCTGGGCCCGGGGGATGCCGGCCGCCTCCTGGTGGCCGTTGGGCCGGACCTTGACCCCGCCAGCGCCGACGTCGTGCGCCAGCCTGACGTACGCCTTGGTCCCCTCGACGTTCCGCCGGACCTCTGCCGGATCGACGGAGTGGAACTCGAAGGTCGTGCCCAGCCCGACCACGACCACCGGCGAGTCGGCGAACACCTCGCGGACCCGTCGCCGCCCGTCCGCGTCCAGACTCTCCTCGACGCCGTGGCTGTGCGTGGTGCGCAGCTCTACTCCCTGGAACCCGGTGGCGGTGCAGCGCTGGACGATGGTCGCCAGGTCCCAGTCCTTCGCCAGGTTGTAGGTGACCAGCCCGAGCTTCATCCAGATCCTCCCTGGGACGCCTCAGACTACCTGGGGCGAGTCGACGTGGGTCGGCACGCCCTCCTTGGCGAAGACCCGGTCGACCTCGGCCCGGTCCTCGGCCGTCAGCTTCCACGCTCCTCCCTATGATGACGTTCGGGTGCTGTTTGGTCCGATGGGGCCGAAACCTCAGCCTGACGCGAGATCGACGGGGTCGCCGGCCCCTATCCTAGCGCGGCCTTCCGCCGCCGTCAACCTCGCGAGCCGGCCCCGGCCCCGGCCGCGCCGCCAGCGGTGCTCGGGACTCGGCCGCTGGGCTACCGAGCGGCCCTGGGGAGCGAGGGCGCTGGGCAGGGGTTGACCGGGAGCGGCCGTGTTAGTATAATCCAGCCACGTCGGGGGGGCGCGTGGGACCTCGATCCCTCCGGCGAGCTGGAGTAGGCTGAAAGGAGCCAGGCATGTCAGTACCTCTTCGGGCCAAGACCCTGAACCGGCGGACCTTCCTGAGCATCGGGCTGGCGAGCGCCGGTCTCGCCGCGCTGCCGCTGCTGCAGGCGTGCGGCCCCGCTGCCGCGCCCACGCCAACTCCCCAGCCGGCCAAGCCGGCGGAGGCCCCGAAGCCAACGACGGCCCCGGCCGCCGCGGCGACCGCGACGCCGGCCGCCAAGCCAACCGAGGCTGTGGCCAAGCCAACTGAGGCCGCCGCGGCCAAGCCAGCCGCGCCGACGCCCGGGGCCAAGCCGGCGGCGGTGAAGCCGGGCACCAAGATCGTGGTCACCACCCGAATTGGCAGCGACGCCGAGATAATGGTCAAGAGCGTCGCCGACTTCACGAAGGAGACCGGTATCCCGGCTGAGAGCGTCGTCTACGGGCCGGAGGCGGAGTACTGGCCCAAAGTGCAGACGATGCACGCGACCAAGCAGGTAGCGGACGTCATCTGGGCGAGCGTCGGCAACTTCCACAACTTCGCCAACCGCGGCATCCTGGCCGAGCTCGAGCCTCTCATCAAGGCCGACAACTACGACCTCAGCGACTACCTCCCCAACGGTCTCAAGACCATGTCCTGGAAAGGGAAGCTCTACGGCATGCCCTGGGGCGGCCACCCGGGCAACGGTGGGCTCCTCTACAACGTCGACCTGCTGAACAAGGCCGGGGTCAGCGTCACCGAGGACCCCGAGAGCCTGGACAGTTGGACCTACGACACGCTGAAGGACGCCGCGGTCAGGGCGACGGTCCAGAGCGGCGGCAAGACGACTCAGTTCGGTTACATGCCCGGCACCGACTACCTGAGCCTCAACAACGTCGTCGGCGCCCACGGTGGCGAGTTGTACTCGGCCGACGGCACGAAGCTGACCATGGACACCGACGCGGTCAAGAAGGGCCTGGGTTGGGTCCGCGACATCTTCGTCACGCTCAAGGCTGCGCCGACTCCCGGCCCCGACGTCAATTCCTCCGAGTTGTTCGCCACTGGGAGGCTGGCGATGGTGCTCACGGGCTACTGGGGCCAGTTCGACCCGGGCGAGAAGTCCATCGCGGGCAAGTTCAAGTGGAACGTCGCCCTCCAGCCCAAGGGACCCGCCGGCAAGCGCGGCACCCAGCTCACCATCAACGGCCAGACCATCTCCAGCATCTCCGAGAACAAGGAAGCGGCCTGGCAATTTGTTAAATGGCTGATGGACCCGAAGAACCACATCCCCATCGTGCTGGCGGGCGGCAGCCGCCCGGCGCTGCGCAAGTCGGTGCTGGAGAACCCGGAGCTGATGACGAAGATGAAGGCCCACAAGGTCTTCGCCAAGGGCCTGATGGAGGCCGAGCCCTGGCGGATGCCGGCCAACCTGCGCTGGCCCGAGTTCAACACGACGCTCACCCAGGTCTTCGCCGGCGTCTGGACGGGCAACCAGACCCTCGAGCAGGCCTACCCCGAGGCGATCAAGAAGCTCCAGGACATCATGGATAAGCCGATGATCTAGGGCCAGAGCGAGGGGCGACCCGGTCCCTGACTCGGAATGGAGCCGAGAACCGACCTCACCCCCCGGCCCCCTCTCCGCTTGCGGAGAGGGGGAGCCTTTAGCCGCGGCCATTCTCATCACCGAAGGTGGCTGCTGGCCGCTAGGACGGCTGATGCGGAAGCGGGTGCAGCTCCGCTCGACGGCCGCGAACAGCCCCGCCCGTTTCCATCAGCCGGTGGTGCCCCACAAGGGGCAGGGGACACTGGCAATCGGGGGCTTCAGCCCAGGCCCCTACTCCTGGCTCTCGAGCCAGAGACCGCGTGCTTGAACCGTGGAGACCGTAGTGGAGGTGCCTCGTGGCAGGTGTAGGCGCGGCGGCGGCGGAGCACCGCAAGTCGGGGATGAGCCTCCGCGGCCGGGAGGAGCTGCAGGGCTGGCTCTACGTGCTGCCGTGGCTCCTGGGCTTCCTCATTTTCACCTTCGGGCCGATGCTCGCCTCGTTCTACCTCAGCTTCAACAAGTACACCGTCGGCGGGACGCCCGAGTGGCTTGCCGTCTCGAACTACGCCCGGGCCATCTCGGGCAAGGACGACCTCTTCTGGCCGTCGATGGGGCGGACCGTCCGGTACGCCTTCGTGATGGTGCCCATTGGCATCAGCCTCTCCCTGCTGGCTGCGCTGCTCCTCAACCAGCAGCTCAAGCTCACCGTCCTCTTCCGGACTCTCTTCTTCCTGCCCTCGCTGACGCCGGTGGTGGCCTCGGCGATTATCTGGCTCTGGCTCTACCAGCCCGAGTTCGGCGCCATCAACTGGCTGCTCTCCGAGATCGGCATCGAGGGGCCGAAGTGGCTGGGCTCGCCCGACCTGGCGATGCCCTCGTTGATGATCATCGGGCTATGGAGCAGCATCGGCGGCGGGACGATGATCATCTTCCTGGCCGGGCTCCAGGGCGTACCCCAGGAGTTGCAGGAGGCGGCGGCCATCGACGGCGCGAACACCTTCCAGCGCTTCTGGAACATCACGGTGCCGATGATCACGCCGACCATCTTCTTCAACCTGGTCATCGGCGTCATCGGCGCGCTCAAGGTGTTCGCCGTGTCGATGGTGGCGACCGGCGGCGGCCCCAACTACGCCACCTGGTTCTTCAACCTGCACCTGTACTACAATGCCTTTCAGTACTTCGACATGGGCTACGCCTCGGCCCTCGCCTGGGTCTTCTTCGTCCTGGTGGTTACGCTGACCTACCTCAACGTCCGGATGTCCAACCGCTGGGTCTACTACGAGGGGGAGGTGAAGCGATGAGCGTCCAGGGCACGACAGCCACCCGGACCGGCAGCGTCGCCAAGCTGCGAACCCGCGAGCGCCATGGCAAGTACGCCGCGCGGGCGCTCCTCTACCTCATCGCCATCGCCGCCTCGGCGGTCTTCATGGGGCCGTTCCTGTTCACGGTCTCCAGCTCGCTGAAGCAGCCCAGCGAGCTCCACGTCTTCCCGCCCCTCCTCTGGCCGGCTCAGCCTCAGCCGGGCAACTACGTCACGGTGTTCCAGAACCCCGCCATCCCCTATGGCACGTGGTATCTCAACACCATCCTCATCACGGTCAGCGCAACCCTCGGCGGGGTGGTCTCGGCCTGCTCGGCGGGGTACGCCTTCTCGCGCTTCCGCTGGCGCGGCCGCGACTTGCTGTTCATGGTGCTCTTGAGCACGCTGGTGCTGCCCGAAGAGGTGGTGATCATCCCCAAGTTCCTGATGTTCCACCTGGTGCCGATGGCGCTTGTCGGGCAGACGTTGATTGATACCTGGGTCCCGCTGATCCTGCCCTCGTACTTTGGGGGTGGCGCGTTCGCCGTGTTCCTCCTCCGCCAGTTCTTCCTGGGGATACCCCGGGACCTGGACGAGGCGGCGCTCATGGACGGTGCGAATAGCTGGCAGATCCTCTCCCGCGTCCTGCTGCCCCTGGCGAAGCCGGCCCTGGCGACGGTCGCCATCTTCGCCTTCCTCGGGCACTGGAACGACTTCATGCACCCGCTCATCTACCTGAACACGCCGGCGAAGTTCCCATTGTCGGTGGGCCTGCGCTGGTTCCAGCAGCAGCCGACCGACCCCACCGAGCCACGAGAGCACCTGATGATGGCCGCCGCGCTGATGATGGTGCTCCCCTGCGTGCTGATCTTCTTCTCGATGCA
>Ga0315282_10018144_pt1 | contig 10093 bp, 10 predicted proteins | sample YL17G07_20_MG_FD_203693 | JGI IMG/M metagenome (GOLD analysis project Ga0315282, IMG submission 203693) | Sediment microbial communities from Yellowstone Lake, YNP, Wyoming, USA - YL17G07_20 | ecosystem: Environmental > Aquatic > Freshwater > Lake > Sediment | place: USA: Wyoming | collected... | reverse complement strand
AGGATACTATGCAAACACTCGTGGGGTCGATGGGATCTGTTCCCCCGTTATGGTGGGGAGATTCACTCGTTTCGTAGCATCATCTTGAAAAGATCCACACCAAGTGGGGCCGAAGGGACTCACTGCGTATACGTGGTGGGTCTTCACTAAATTCAGATTAGGTGAAGACAAGGTTCCTCTGAACTTCACTTTTCTGTAATGAGGCTCCGTTTCTCTTTAGCCTTGCCCCCGCGTTGAGGTAAGAAACATTGACCGTTTCGGATGATTGACCGGATTAGGTCGTAAGGTCATCACATCGCCATTGAAATCGCTCAGAACTTAAAGGAATCATCATTTTTTGTGCGATGAGTCCACTTATTCCGCTCCGCCTTTTCGGAGCGGCTCATCGAGGCCTAACCAATAATATCTTCGTGAATCGATTTAAGGATTCGTTGGAGCTTGAAGGCTCAGATATGCCAATATCAGAAATTTGGATTATCCAAGATTTAGATACGTCGGATACGTGGATTTGCAACGTCGAGAACGGACAATCAACCAAACGGCGGCAGACAGGGCGGACAGTCGACCGGCGGATAGTGTGTCCGTTTCAGCCGCAAGATGCAGGAATTTGTCAACCTGAACAATTGTCCGATTGTCCGGTATTGTCCGAAACGGACGATCCTTTAGAGGCGGACAATCGCTGCGATTGCAGCCTCTCTTTGTCGAGTGGATGATGGGTTTCTCGCCAGGCTACACCCGGCTCACCGAAGGCACCGCCTCCAAGCTTAGGGGAACGCGGCCGTCCCGGCATGCGCAGCCTATGTCGGCCAACTGATCTGGGAAGCAATTGAGTGAGAGTTAGTATTTGCCGAATGTTCCTGAGCTGTTTGAATGGCATTGTCTGGTTGTCTGGTATTGTCCCAAATGGATGTTGTCTCTTAGATGATGAATTGAATTGTACAAACTCCCCTGTAGACCTCGTTGAATGACGCTGAGAGTACGGCTTTGATTTTCTGGACTGTCTCGTTTGTCAATCTGGAGGATCCGAATGAAATTGAAGGTGTTTGCTGAAGTGCCGCTACTACGCTTTTGTATACGGCTTTGAGTTCGTCGATGGTGCCTGCAATCGTTTTCTCTGCCTCGTCGGTGAGGGTGTTTGTCCACTGTTGTGAAATGACGGTGCACATCGCCGCTGAAATTGCTAGTTTTCCGGCGCCGGGCTGAGGTACGTGGAGTCCTCGGATTGGAATTGGCAGCAGTGCGTGGTCAAGGCGCTGTCTCAGCTCTTTCTCTCTCTCGGACTGTGTGCTGTAGCGTCGTTCAAGTTCCAGCTTTGTTGCGAGGTACTCGGCAACGAAGTCTACGGGGTGTCCGAGCAGGTAGGATTTTCCTTTTTCTTGAAATTGGCACGGAGGGTATCCGAGATGGAAGAGGTAGACGTGAGCGCCTTCATGCCACAAAATTATCTGCTCCATCGCAGGGTTGCATTTGACCTCGACATGCAGGCATCCCTCCTCTAGTCTTGGGATTGTGCCGCAGACCTTGGTGCTGGGAACAAAGGTGATGCTTGACAGTTCGGTGTGCTCCATTTTCCAGATGGATTTGATTTCTGTGGGGAAGTCTCGCATACCAAAAACAATCCGTCAGTCAGGCGAGGGGGTTCTGGGAATTGAGCTATTTGAATGGCATTGTCCGGTTGTTCGGTTTGGGCAGTTGCAGACGCGGCTGATCTGGACGCCTTCAGGCTCTGACTGGGATTTTTCGTAGTTCTGCAAATGTTCAAGCGTTTAGGCGATGTCGTAGGAATCTTCGCTTGATGATTCTGCTCTTCGGTGTTTTGCCGTGCGACAGTATCATCGGGGTATCGCACTTAGGGCACTCAAATTGCGCATGACACTCAGGACACCTGTACTCTGCTCCATCTCTGAGCTTCAAGTCGAGGGGAGCACTACAGTTGACACAACTTTCGCCTGACCTTATTCCAAGTAAGAAACCACATTTCGGACATTGAAGGGATGCCATTCTACCAACACCTTCAAGGCTGTCTGTCTAAGTCGTAGTCTCGGAGTGCTTTGTTGACGTCTTCTATTATTTGCTCTGTCTTCTTTCTGAGGATTGCTAAGGGACTTGCCTTGTTGTTTAGCAGTTCGGTGATGGTTTCTGTGACGTATCCTTGGAAGTCGTTTTGGCGGATGCAGCGGACTATGGAGGAGGACGAGGAATCTGCCTGTACGTTCGGGAATGTGGTGCCAGTCAGTTCTCCGACGATTCGCAGGAATAGGTTTAGGAAGAAATTGGTCTGAGATAATCCTTCCTCAGCTTGCCTCCGTAGCGATTCGAGTTGTTGTTCTTCAATCGCTTGAGCGTCTTGGGGTAGGTATCTGGCTGCGAGCTGTTGAGCTACATGTTCCCTGAAAGGGTCAGCATTCGTGTTATTCCCGAAGGGGTTCCAGCCAGTCTGCAACAGGTTTTCGTTTTCGGCTCGCCGGATTTCACAATGGTAGGAAGTGGCTTCGAGCAATTCCCAGATCGTCGGGTAATCCTTCCTTGCATGCCCAAATTCATGTAAGAGCACTGCTTTCGGGAAGCGCAGACTAGTTGGAGTCTCGAAAACTACTACAAGCGGATATTGCTCGTTGACTTCATTGGGGGCTCCTCTGCATTGCTTCAGTTTCCGGGGCGGGACGGTGATCGCCTCGGTAGAGCCTTCGGTCCTGTTCACGGAATCAAGAAGAACGGCAAAATCGCCCGTGGAGTTGCCGAAACCCAGCGGAATTGTCAGAACCCGTGTCACAATTGTCTCCTTGCTGAGAATGTCGCGAAGTTCATCCAGCGCCCCGTTGACTGCTTTTCTGAACTCGAGGAAGTGATTCTGGATAGGCATCAGTCCGACCTGTAGGTGCAATTCAGATCACGGGTGGTCTCCTTGGACTTGAGTCGACAAACACTGGACTGTCGTGAACGACCCCTAATCCCTTGTGGTCCCGCAGAGAATTCTTGGCGGGCCCGGTGGGACGCGAATCTGGTGGGTTCCTCAAACTTCGCCGGCCATCGCGCTTGGATTCGATACTATTCCCTATTTCTGCTTTGACCGATTCCTGTTGCGCCGTAAACGAGAATCGCCAAGCCATAGGCCGCCATGGTAAGCATACCGATCGATATTGCTATCCAGACGTATGGGAATGCTTGCTGAGGACTGACCTCAGCCATTGCTCTCAACGAGATAAGGATCTGTGCTAACACCAACAGAAATACGCTAACGCCTAACAGTCCCAAGGGCTTGAGCTCCTTCTCCAAGTCAGCGATTTCTGCATTGTACTGCTCTATCAAAGGACTGAAAGCAAGGTCGGCTCTTTCCGAGATTTCAGAGTTGTTCTCGACCGCTGCCGTAAGGTGGGCTTCTTGCTGTGCTATCCATACTGCAAGTTTGTCTTTACGTATCGATTCGATGTGACTCTGTGCTGAACCGAGAGAGAAGGTAATCACAACTCCAGCCAGGGGAAGAAAGACCGTGCCTGAGGAGCTTGCGAAGCCATCTCTTGTCGCCTTCCCTTCGTGCAATTGCAACGTCTCTACGCCAAGCTCTGTGTAGTTCCCGGAGTCGTGTCGCGCGTTCGTATTGACTGGTTCCTGTGACGTGAGTCTACCGGACAGTGCATCAGATAGCCGAGAGATTCGGTGATTCTATTGGAGCACGAAACACGTTCGCAGTGCCATAGATACCAGCCATCGAGAAAAGGAGTTTCTGAAGAAGTCGTCTGAAGCGGAGCATTCTTCTCACAAGCGCGTTGACTGGATCCTCCAATGGTCTGCCATGGACGATATCGTTTCTAAGGTCATAGAATGACTCAACTTCGCTCGCGTATTGACGAAAGTCATGCGCTGCAAGCAAGTCTCGCGCTGAGTGGAGGATTGCTGGTCGCGACAGCGTCTTGAGATGTCCGTAGACCTGACCTCTTACAGGCCCAGGGAGCCCCATTTGAACCAGGATTGGGCGTATACGATTCTTGAGCACTGCAATCTGCTCGTCCGAGAGCAGACTGTCTTTCCCCGACATAGTCGCGGCGCTGCTCGCCATGATCTCGAATGCAGTTCAGAGCGAGGGGACCTCTATCTGAAGCACATGGGATGGACTCAGTGCCGTCACTTCGTTGTACCAATACAGAGCCGAGCGAAAGCCTGCTACCGTGTCTAACCGAGGAAGGGCTGCCGCCAAGAACTGGGGAATGAATTCGGCCCACAGTAGGCAACCGCTCCCTGCCTTCCCTGCTCTGCCCCCGAGTCCCCTTGCTGCTATCATCTGGTTCGAATCCTGCTCGAAACAGGATAGCTCGGTGAAGAAGACGTGATGATAGTGTGCTAAAATGAGGAGACACTCGTAATCAAACAGAAGCTTTTGGGCAGAATCGAGCGCTTCTTGGGCGCCCGCCGCCTCGACGTACAGTTGGACATTTCCAGTTACTATATGGGATCCTCGAAACGTCACGTCAAAGTGAATTCGCCTCCACAAGTCGTAGTAGTTGGCAATAGGCGAAAACTCCACGACCCTCCCTCTATGGGTTGACTGAAACGCATTCAGACGGAAGAAGTCCATGTTGACAACTTGCGTCTCGATTCTGAAGTGTGCCAAGACGCTTGTCCCCTCGGGTGCACATTCCCAGGCTTGACGAGAACCTCAGTGGCCTCATCTAAGAAGCTCTTCGCTTTCTCAGGAGAATCGATGCAAGAATAATCCTCGAGAAGAGGAGGAGGCTGGGAGGCCAAAGAGGCATCGCTCAATCGCTGGGGCTGCTCGGCTCACTTTCAGATGAGGCCGGCCGACCCAAACAGGCGGAATCCCTGGTGTCAGAGGCTCAAGAGATCTTCACCAGAATTGGAGACAAATCCGGCCAGGAGGAGGCCTTGCACCACCTGAATAGAATTCGTGAGAAGCTGGAGGCCGAGAAGAGCAGTGGAGGACCCAAGGGTTGTCAGAGATCATAACCATCGTGCGTATTGCCAGAATCTCCTAACCAATGTCAGAGGCCTTTAGGCCCCGCTGGAGGATTCTATAGGAGAAGTTGCTCGGGATCTCTTGGTGATAGCGATATTGTGCATCAGACTTGCTTGAGCTCAAGCGCTTGCAGGCCTGATGCTCGATTAGACAGACTCGGACGAAAAGAAACACGACGTGATCCGAAAGAAAGTGAACCTTGCACCGTCGGAGGATTCCGTCTGAAACGAGCTGACTACCCTACGTGCAACTGAGAGAAAGAGGGTTGCTAGGGTATCAGGGAGCAGTTTGCCGCATATTTTCAGGAGACTCGTTTCCGCTGATGTCGCTTACCGAACGGGTCTAGGTGTGACGGCTTGGCAAATTTCGCACTGTCCCTCTAGGACATTGGCTCGCAATGCGTCAACATGTTTGCGGATCTCCGTTAATACTGCCTGAGCCTTCTCATCAGATCGTTCAGCGTATCTAGCGCTGTCAGACACGCGCTGACGCCATGCTTCGTGGTTGATGAGCTGATTGAGCTGACCGGCCATTTTCTCGAGAGTTGCAAGCCTTTCCGGAGGTGCCGACGCCAGAATTCTTTCACTCATATTATCTGGATGATGATAAACGATTGCGGGCTTATCCTCGTTCTTCACATGAAGCTCGCCAGTTGCTGTGCCTTTGGCTTTAAGATATAGGAGATGGTATGTCAGGTACACTATCTCAGTGGACATTTGCACTTCGCTCATTTCTTCTGGAGATATGTCTTGGGCTATTGTCACGATGGCTCTCCACACGTCAACGGTGATACGCAAGGCGTTCCGACAGTGTTCTGCTCCCTCATCTAGCATCTGCTCGATCGCATCCCTGAGACCGAATTGCATGTGTTCCAGTGCAGGCAGGCGGAGTATCTTTCTCAATTTGTCGTCTTCGAGGCTCACGCGATAATCCGGGTAAGACACGAAACCGAGACGACATCCAAAGACAAGTTTTCTTCCTTTCTCGTGGAAGGACAATAGGTCCGCTTCCTGTGGCAGTCTGGGCGACAATCGTATGACTTCGAGGCCCTCCTCAACGCTCTTGGCAAGCTCGCTGGCGTGATTCTCCCACCAACGCTTGCTGCCTATGGTGGGGGTTGCCTCATCCAGTCCCTCACGGACCTCCAACCCTTTGTTTTTCGCAAGGGTTAGAAAGTAGTCGCGTCTTCTCGTGCAAAGCTCACTTTGACCTGAAAGGCTAAGCCCCAACTCACGTTCGGCGTTGCCCAGCCACACGTAACTCTCATTCGCATGCGAATCAATGTAGGAAGCGATCGCTTTTTCCTCGGCTTCGCTTAATCCCGTGCGTGAAAGGTAGATTCTGATGTCATGCCTCATATTCAGCTGGTCTGGGTGAAGGTAGTACACCGTGACGAATTGCTTCCCGTCATGGGTGGATGCATCGCCTAAAACCTCGCCCGATTCCCGGGCGGCGTGCACGGCCTCCTTGCTAAGGCCCAATGCACGAAGCTCTGCTGAGGTCTTAGGGCCATCCTTGAGCGCTTCTATGACCTTGGCAATTCTTGACACAGCGTTTCAATTGTCGAAGAGCTAGTTGCCGTCGGATAAATCATACGTGCCTGAGCCTCCAAGGGCGTAGTAACTGAGTACGGGAAACACGCTACACTCGGTTGCAGGCCGCACACCAACCGGCTATACTACAGGCTGTGCGCACCCTAACCTGGCTCATGTCCCAGCGAAACAGCGGAGGCCCGACGGCAAGAAGACGGCGCGAGCTGCGATGCTCTGTGCCACGAGAGAAGTGGGCACTGATCGACGATCTTCTTCGCAGGGGCTATGCGGATACGACGACTAGCGTAATCTTGCTTGCTTTGGACGCGTTGTACGACAAGATCATCGAGCGTGACCTGCAGCAGGCGCGCATCAGGAAGCTCACCGCGGTTCGAGAGGACGGGATGCAATGATGCAAAGGGAGTTCTCGATGCGCTTGAGTGCGTTTCGAAACTGGCTTAAAGGGTGGATGATTTCGCCACTCATGATGCACTCGCACTTAAAGCCAAAACTGCGCGATCGCCGGCTAGGTCAGAGAAGACTTCGGCAAATCGTTCCCTCGGAGGCCACAGACTAGTGAGTGAAACGCGTTGAAACACGTGAGGTAACTATCGCCAGTATGGGAGCATGAAAATGAGCTTCTCGATCTTGTTGCTCAGTCCTCTTGCTATCGTCAACATCCCTCTATTGGCCATGATACTCAAGGCACTAAGGTCAGGTGATCGCGAGTCGTTCTACGAGCATTTGGAATACGCAACTGCACTGAACTTGATTTGGGTACCTTTCGGCCTTATTGTCTACTCGTTATACCCCTCGATTGCCTGGTCGGGCGCATTGGGCAGCTTCCTCGTATCCCTCGCAACCTACCTTCTCACGTTGTCCTTTGCAGTTTCAGTGGCAAAATTGGTGGAATGTTTCTACCTTCTACGCGAAAAGATACTGGAAATTAGAGACCGAGACCCTCGACGGGTCCGATCGAGGCTTCTCAAGATGCACAGAGATGTTGCAGACATTGCGTATCGCATACGAGAGCTAGAACACGCGGTCAAGGACGTGGGGCGAGCTTCTCAGAGCCATTCTGACGCTCTCAATAAGCTTAGCTCGGGATTTGATAACTTGCATGCTCGCGCTCGCATGCTTGAGGATCGCGTTCAAGGATTAAGCGAGAACCAAGACAAACAGGAAGCGCTTCTCGAGTCGCTCACGGCAAGAACACAATCGATGATAGACCCAACCCAATTAGATCGGAGGGTGCAGGCTTTGGAAAAGGTCTGCACGGAAGTGGTCTCCTTGCTTGAGCAGCCACCAACCAGACTTCTTTCAAGAGGGTTCAGGAAGGCGGCGCGAAGATGAAGCCCCATTTCGTAAAGGTCAGGAAAGTGGCAAGATGTACTGTGCTGACCATACCAGCCGCGATAGTGCGAAAGCTAGGTTTGAACCCTGGCGCGATCGCCGTCGTCCATCTGGAAGGGGAGGGGATGGTGACGGTGACGTTCTACAAGCAAGGTGCCCATCGTCTGGTTGAGGTAAGAGCACTGGCAAGGTTCGGGGAGATGCTCACTGACAATCATAAGAGTGAGAAGGAGATCTAGATTCTATCTTTACCTTCGCCACTGGGACCCAAAGAAGCGTTCCAAGCGACTAGTCTACATAGGCCCTGACATTCAATTTCACAACCGAGCCGCAGCGATGATAGCGGATCAGTACTATCGGAGCGACGGACCGAACCTGAGCACTTTCGTAAATGTTCCGACACGGAAGATGGGCGTTCGTCTTCGGAACGGTCTGCTCGTCTACGTTGACATTCTACTGATTAACGAGCGAAACAATCGCGTTCAAAAAGCCGCGGAAGTAGAGACCGTTATCGACGACGAATGCGTGCGACGATTGATCGCTGCGTCAACGATTGCTTCCTCACTCGAAATCTACGTCCTTGATGGTCAAGGGGAAAAGATAAGAAAGATTCTCGAGGATCAACACATATCCCATGCAAACATCTATGAATACTACATTAGCCCGTTGGGTAACCTGATCGCCAAACCGGTAAGCCAAGCAGCAAGCTCGGAGCAGGTCCGCTAATGGAGAGGCATGATTGATATGACCCACCTTATATCCGACAGGCGTTCTACTCGTTAGGTGTAGAGGATCGATCAGCGGCTTCCAAAGGCCAAATGACGAATCCGAAACGGTTGCATGCTCAGGCGTGACGGGGTGCAACGAGGCGGGTCACGCACCAACTTTGGTTCTGTAAACCCTGAAGATTGTCGGGGTACAACGCCGTCTGACATGGGGTGCAACGTCTTCACAGGGAAAAACAGCGGGGGTACAATGTTGTACGTGGAAGCGAAGAGCACGTGAGGAGACAGAGACTTGGTGCACGTTGGCAGATGTCCTAGGTGCGGGGCACCCGGCTACATGACCAAGGATTACCGAAAGATTCGAGGGCATCTCTACGGCCCCTACACCGTAGTTCAGCACTACGCATCGAAGTCGCCGACCGGCAGCACGCGGGTAAGACGTTGCTACATCAGCTTCGCGAAGCTCGCAAAGGCTGGAAGAACCAGGCAGATCCGGGCACTAGCACAACACTCCCTGCCTTCGCCGTACGATCAAAGGACTCGACAAGCTTCAGATTGATTCACAGGCGCGAGCGCGCACCCATGGGGGACAGCATTTGAGTGTGCTTGTTTTGTGTACACCCTCTTCCCGCTATGCTCTCTTCACTCACTCTCTTCTCTCTAGTACGCTCTCTAGCTTTTCGTCCCTCTATTCCAGTTATGCCCCTCTTACTCTGTCCCATGCTCGCTAACGTGCTCTCTGGCTTTTTGTCGCTCTGACTCGATTTCTCCTCGCTCCTCTCTTCACTACGCGCTTACCCTTTTTGTCCCCACCCCGCTATGCCCTCTATTCGAGTTATACCGTTCTCGCTCTGTCCTCTCTAGCATGCTCTCTAGTTTTTCTCCCTCTAACTCGATATCTCGTTGCTCCTCTCTGTCAATCGCTCACTCTTGAGTTGACCTGCGTCACGCTATTGGGCAAAGCATGGCGTGGTGGCAGTGTGAAATGCACACATCTCACGACGTGCTTACCGGGCATCTCATGCGTGCGAAGCCAGACACTGTAGAGCGTATGCGGCTCTACCTTGTTATCTCATGAAGAGCTTCTTTCACCCCCTGTGGATCATCCCATGATGAAGAAGGAAGACAGAAGTGACATTGCTTGCTCCCTCACGTTTTCGTAGGTTCATTCTTGCCAAAGCATGAGCCAATAGGCTTCGGTTCAGCCCTTCAGCCTTTCTTGACGACGAGCTTTCCTCCTTCTTCAATGAACAGTATTCTATCACCTGCTCTCAGTTTGAACTTCTCTCGAACGTCTCTGGGTATGGTTACCTGAAACTTCGACGAGAGTCGTGACATGCCTAGAATCGAATCATTCAAGGATGGTCGGCCGGAGTAAAGAATGTAAAGGAAGCTTTATATCCTTTGCTAGCGTAAAGAAAGTCAAGGAAGTAAAACGATTGATCGTCGAGTATGTAGCCACGCGCCATGGAGGCGACCGCCTCTTAGGGATGCCGGAGTTCAGCCAGCTG
>Ga0315282_10018143_pt1 | contig 10093 bp, 9 predicted proteins | sample YL17G07_20_MG_FD_203693 | JGI IMG/M metagenome (GOLD analysis project Ga0315282, IMG submission 203693) | Sediment microbial communities from Yellowstone Lake, YNP, Wyoming, USA - YL17G07_20 | ecosystem: Environmental > Aquatic > Freshwater > Lake > Sediment | place: USA: Wyoming | collected... | reverse complement strand
GAATTACGCCTGCAAAGGAGTTGTAAAGGCCAAGACTTATGATCACAAAGACAAACGGAATGACCAAGATTGTTGATGGAATCACATAGGCCACAAGTATGGTTCTCGACAACAGGTTTCTTCCCTTGAATCTGAATCTCGCAAGGCCATATGCCCCGAGTATTGTTACAAGAAGGTTCAAGATTGTCGTTCCCCCGGAAACGATCAAACTGTTTGATAGTTGCCTCAGAAATCCCCAACTCAACGCGAAGTCATAATTCGTAAAAGTAAATCGAACAGGGATCAGACTTGGCTTAAGCGTGTACACGTCCTCATCCGGCTTGATTGAAGTGGCAAACATCCAATACGTTGAAAATACTGCGAAAATCGATGCGATCAGGAGGATGCCGTAGATCACCGCGCTATTTACGAGGCGTCTCATTTTGCGGTGGGCCATCGTCCTCAGCTCTCCTTTACGAGAAATTGTGTTGTTAGAATTGTCAGACCGACTGTGACTGGTAGCACAATCACGAACATCGCGGCTGCTAGACCAATATTGTAGTTGAGGAAGGCCTGCTCAAAGCCCAATGTTGCGAAAGTGTGCGTGGCAAACGAGGGACCACCTCTGGTTAGCAACCATACCGACACAAATTCCCCCATCGTCCAAACGGCCGATAGCGCGCAGAGGACCGCAAACAGATTTCGCATGAAGGGCATCGTAATGTGGCGAAGCTTCAGCCAACTGCTGGCCCCGTCAATTTCTGCAGCCTCATAAATATCAACAGGGATTGCTTGAAGTCCAGCGAGAAATACCACTGTGTAGAATGGAAAAAACTTCCAGACATTGAACGCGATGACAGTGACCTTAGCCAAAATAGGATCTCCTAGAAAGCTAATGGGAGAACTCAACAAGTTGAAGTCCATGAGCAAATGGTTCAGGATTCCGTAATCTCGGCTCAGGATCCATCGCCAAGTAAGGACAGCTGGGACCATCGGAGTCAACCATGGCAAGAGCATTAATCCTCTGAAGAGAGACCTGCCCTTGATCTTTTGATTCAGAATGAGCGCTAACCCAAATGCGAACAGAAGCCTGATGCTTACGGCTCCCGCAACGTAGATGGCTGTGTTTGATATCGCTTGCATGAAACCTGTGTCCTGCAAGAGGGCTTGAAAGTTCTTCAGACCGATGAAAACGCCAGCCGTTCCTGCATATCTCTGGTAGAAACTCAGGTTGATCAGAACACCAAGCGGATAAACGATAAAGATCGCAAAAAAGAGGAGGGTGGGTGTTAGGAGTAGGTAGGGCAGGTAATTTGTTCTAGTCTTTAGAGACAAATTCGTGCCTTACCATTTCACTAGAATGCTCCATACCATCTCATGTAGATGTCTTGGATTGCAAGCACGCCTTCCTTGAGGGCCCTCGGCGGAGCCCAACCCCAGACAGAGACCCTTTCGATCATGCGCGCGAATACTTCAGCACTATAGACTTCAGCCACGGCACCTGTCGGCCCAGAACCGAATCCCCAAGGACGCTTCTCAACCTTCGAATCGGTTAGCTGAGAGAACATCTCCCACATTGGAGGATCCTTGAACATCGGATCGTCCAACATGCTCTTGTACATGGGGAAGTTGTACGGCACTGTAGCCTTGATCAATGCACTGTACCTATTCTTTTCGCTGAAGAATTTCAAGAAAGCTTTCGCAAGATCGGGATTCTTTGTATTCTTGAATATGCTGAATCCCATCGCGCATAATAGCAGGTAGTGTTTGCCATCGGGACCTGACGGCCAGGGCGCCGTTCCAACATTAGGATATAGCTTGGGATTGCTGTCTCTTACCCAAGAGACTATTGTTCCGCCAGGATTCCCAGTGAACACTATGTTCTCAAGCTGCTGGAATGCAGCGTTATTATCGTAGGCACCCCAAGTCAAAGCGGCCGGCGTCTGAGTCTTATCCACATTTATGATCTGATTGTAGAATTCCAGAGTCTTCATTGCTGCAGTGGAGTTTATCATGACCTTCTTTCCATTTTCCGCTACTAGTTGACCACCGTAATCCCACAGTATTTGCTCAAAGGTCATTGGAGCGTCGTTTATTGTAGTTGAGCCAAGTGGAAAGCCCAATGCATAGACGCCCGCAGAGGGGTTGTTCACCTTTCTAGCCATTTCCAGTAGCTGATCCAAAGTATCAGGTGGCGCCGAGTATCCTGCTTTTGCAAGTATATCTTTTCGATAATGGAACCAGTTGGCCTGCGGATAATAGGGTAGGAAGTACTCAACCCCATCGCTGCTTTTGGATAAGCCAGCAAGGAACGGGAACATGTCGTTCTTATCAATCGAATTGAAAACGTCGGTCAACGGCAGTAATTTGCCTTTCTCGTAAAGTATCGAAGCCACATGTTGGTGAGCCTGGAACATTATGTCAGGGTTAGTGCCAGCTTCAATCGCCGTCATTATTTTTTGGTCTAACTCAACGTGTGGAAATGCGACATATTCCACTTCCGCACCATTTGCGGCTTTGAACTCATTAATGTACTTCGGTATGATCTCCTTCTCTTGCGCAAAGACGGGGGTTGACCACCAAACCGTTAGTTTCTTCGGTGGAGCCGCCGTAGTCGCTGTAGTCGGCGTAGTCGGTTTGGTTGGTGTAGGTGGAGTTGGAGTCATATAGAATGCTGCCCCAGCAAGCGCAGCAACAACCACAAGGACGACCAATAGCGATGCTTGCATGCGAGTTATTGCACGTTTAGAATTTTTCACGGGCATACACACCCGTGCGCACATGTGCTTTCCGTGCGATTATAAGCAGATGGATTAGAGTCTGCATACCACTATATACCGCAGGGCACTCTCCGCTCTGAAGAACAACACAATACAACCCCATCCAGCCACTCACAGGTGGATCAGCGGTTAGAGCAGATTGGAAGACAAAAGAAGAAATCCTAAGGAAAAACAGAATTAACAGCGTATGGTAACTGCCGACGCACGACGACGATCCAAAGCTCGCATCTCAGTGACCTTCACGATTAGCGTCTCAAGCATTCCTAGTCTATCTGCGGTTTTGGCTCGTTTCCTCAGGTATGGGTAATCGAGCTTTTCCTTCTGTAATTTGAGCACAGACACAACGTCTTGCTCATCTTGAGCTCCTCTGTCCTTTCGAGCGAGTTTGTTAACAATGAAGTCCACAGGACCTATCACAAATACTTCGAAGTCATCATCGAATGGTCGAACTTTGACTCGCCTACGCAATAGTTCCTTATCGAATACGACTCCGTCGGGTTTTGTCCAGAGTTTTATCTCCATCATGTTGTCAAGGTCGGTTACAAGAAAGACGGGGGCTTTTTCGTCAGGTTGCGATGGAACCTGATAGCCAAGTTGCCTGAGGCGTCTCTGAAGCTTCACGCAATTAGAATAGTCTGCAGCGATAGCCAAATCCAAGTCTTGAGTCGCGCGGATTTGACCGTATGCGGGAAGGGCGTGTCCCCCGATCAGCATGTGAGGGATACGCATCTCATCAAGGAGTTTACTTAGATTTCGCAGTCCTCGCGACATTCCGGGCAAGTTCGTTTATCTCTCGGAACCGAGCGTACGGGGAAATTCCTCGCTCTCTGAGTTTCTGCGCAAGGTCGGCTTGGTGAAGAGCTTTCTTGATGTCAGATTCTCTGCTCCGCAAACGTAAGCTCAGCAAGCGTTGGTACTGTTCAGCAAACTGTCGACCAAGGGGAGTTGTTCTCACCAACTGCTTAGGTCTCCCTCTGCCCTGCCCTTTCTCAATTCGTAGTTCCACTAAACTTCGCCAGTACAATTCCTTCAACGTCGCTAGCGTTCTCCCATGGTTTCCGCCTACCTTGCTTGCAATTTCAGATACAGAGCGTGGGGTGCCGTCACAAAGCGAGAGTATCTTTACTGAACGTTCCTCAATCGGCACCATTTCTAGTCGGCATTTAATTCCCATTATGGGAATTAATTAACTTTCTTCTGGCCGAAATGAGCGCCAAGCTCCAGTGAATGAGACATTGGAACAGATGAGACTCCTACATCACTTTTCCATTACAGTATCGTTGCGCGGTTGCGGCGTAGATTCTTGCAGCGGTTAGAACGTCAGCGATTTTGATGTTCTCATTCTTGCCGTGGGCGAACTTTATGTCGCCCGGACCAAAGAGGCAGCTTGGGATCTTAGCCTGGACCATGATCGCTGCATCCGTCCAATAGGGGACACCAATGACTCGGCTCTTCCCGGTAAGGCTTCGCGCCTCTTCCAAAAGTAACCGTACGTGCGCCTGTTTTGCACTAACGTCCATGGAGTCGGCGTAGTGAACTAGGCGAACTTGGGCTTTCAGGTCTCTGTCGCTTTTTGATGCTTCTCGAATGAGTTGACGCAACTCCTTGAGTGCGTCTTCGGGTCCTTCGCCTGGAATTAGCCTTCTCTCTATCCGTAGTACGCATTTTCCTGGAACTGTGGCCCAGTCCGTGCCACCGGAAATGGTTGAGGTGTGTATCTTCGCGGTTCCAACGAGCGGGTGCTTCCTGCGTCCATGTTGTCTGCGTAGAGCTTCAAGCCTGCTTACTAGCTTGGACATTTTCTCTATTGCGTCGATTCCTCGTTCTGGGACGGAGCCGTGTGCCTCTTTTCCGAGGGTTTCAATTTCCAGCCAGGCGTAGCCCTTGTGCGCTATCGCGACATCCAAATCTGTTGGTTCGCCGACGATGGCGGCGTCAGGCTTGAAGCGTTCAACGAGCTTCGAGGTGCCCTTGCTCGCATGTTCCTCGTCAACGACGCCGGTGAAGATCACATCGCCCGCTAATGGTTCGGGGAGATTTGCTAGGGCTAGGGTTGCAGACATCATTGCGGCTAGCGATCCCTTCATGTCGCAAGAGCCACGGCCGTAAAGTCGGCCGTGCTTGATTGTTGGGTGGAATGGGTTGACGGTCATGTAGGACGTGCCGACCGTGTCCATGTGCCCGTTAAGCATCAGACTCCTTCCATCGCCCTTTCCGTCTAGGATGGCGATCACGTTGAACCTGTTCTTGGCGACGGTCTGCTCGATGACGCGGAAACGCTTGGTTCTCCTGAACCAACGTGCGATGTAATCTGCGATAACCACCTCGTCGTATCCTTCCTCAATCGATGGGTTGATGCTGGGGATTTTGACCAGATCCTTCAGCAATTTGATGATTGATCCGGGATTCAGCTTGAATTGCGAATGAGTGGTTGTCACGACGGATAACACTCAAGGTTAGCTTGAACCAGCTTCTGACTAAAGAAACATTTCCGTAGCCTCGATCTATGCCACTTCTTCCCTTCGCCATAGTAGGCAATTAGTCCCAAGAATTCTCACGATGCGTCCCAACTGACGGAGGGAGATTTGATATATTCACATTCGCCATTCGATGGTCCGAGAAGTGGAACAGATGCCTTACTGCCCGAAGTGCGGAAAGGAAGTGCCAGCTGACGCGAAATTCTGCGCGAGCTGTGGCGCTGAGTTGGAAGGAACTCCGGTTGCTGCCACGCCGTCGCCGGGATACGTTCCACCCAGTCCCTTAGGGGATCTTGGATCTCGCATAGTGGCCGGGATAATTGACTACGTCATAATCGCCATCATCGCAGGCGTGTTAGCCATTCTACTATTCGTACCCGTGATGATGACGGGACCATTCATGATGGGAGGATTCCGGTCAGGGGCGGGGTGGTTCAGCGGAATGTTCGGGATCGTGGTAATCATGTGGCTTCTCTGGCTGGTCTACTTCACATACTTCGAAGGAACATCGGGTCAGACGATCGGGAAAAAGGTAAGCAAGATTAAGGTGGTCAAAGAGGACGGCTCTCGATGCGACCTGGGCTCGGCGTTGATCAGAAACATACTTAGAATCATTGATCATCTGCCCTTCCTATACCTACTCGGAATCGTCCTAATCGCCGCCACCGAGAAGAAGCAGCGTCTAGGCGACATGCTCGCAAAGACCATAGTCGTCAAAGCCTGACCGAGAACTGACGCGCACTGACTTCAGGTTATTTCATATCCTGATTGAAGAAACATTACACCTAATCTTGATTCTTGATCAAGTCTTCGGCGTAGATTTGGACAGTTTGTCTAGGATGGGGCAGCTGACGTAGAGATCACAGTAAGGACAGAGCGTTGGGTTCGGCCCGCGCCCTTCCACTTGCTGATTCAGCGGCCACGGGACGACGCCGGAACATTCGCCCGTCTCCTGAATCTTCCGCAAGGCTTGCGAGCGTCGCTGCAACCTAACGAGAAATCGTTCTTCATGAGATACTTGGGTTACGCTGAAATTGGACTGCATAGTGAGCCGGGAGGCGGACCTCAGGCTTAAGAGTCATCGTCAAACGCAACGGTCAGATTGCATCGCTCACAGGCCATATTTGGACAGGAAATTGTGTTCTTTCACTGCCGCTTCGTGTGGAGCTTGCATGATGAACGGTGGGTCTTAGAAATGGAGGTCGATGAGATTCCGCCTTACTCTTTCGTGAGTTCTAAGGTTGTCTCACGTGTCCCTCTTGAAGCATGAATCAAGTTCTGCGAGAGTCATTATTCCTAAACGAATCTCTTGCGGCTACTTGAGCCCGATCTTCTTCACGTATTTGGCGATGAAGAAAATCACAATGGTTACGATCGTGAAATCCACGAGAACACTCACGAAGTCTCCAATAGCGAAGTTCATGCCATTTCCTATTGGTAGTTGTAGTGTAGCTTTCCTCCAATCTCCGCTGCCCACGAAGGCTCCGGGGATGGGCATGATGATGTCGCTTACAAGCGCTGAGACCACCTTCCCGATGTAGGAGCCCATTATGAACCCGACCGCTAGACCAAGCACGCCAGCCTTTCCAATGAAATCCAGGAACTCTGCCCAAACACCTTTACGGGGAATTTCGGGTGGGGCAGGTTTCGGTGAGACCGCCTCACGGATCTTCCTTAACTCTTCCAAAATCTCTTGTTCAAACGCCATAGCAATCACGCTAACTGCTGGTCGGTTTGCATATGTGGATTCCTATACGATCAAATCTGCTGCGTTTCATAATCTCTCGCCATTTCTTAACACATTTGTAACGTTGGATCGCGTCATATGTTGGCTCCTTGACGGGTACTCAGTCTTGATCTCAGAACTTTTTTATTGTCAATTAGCTAACCCACGGGCTCCCTTAGTGAATCGGATTGAGACTTGTGCGGACTGCCGTGGCAGCGTCACTGGTGATTGCACTAATGCTCATCGGGATTAGCTTGGTTGTCGCTCAGTCGCCGCAGGAGTACTATGGCGGACCGGGAGGAGAGATCACGGGGATTGTGCTTGGGGTTGACAGGATCCCAGTCGACTGGGCTCTCATATATGCCAAGAGTAGCCAGAGTACCTTCCAAACATTTTCCGGCATGAGCGGAGTTTACCAAATGCGTGTCCCAGTCGGGATCTATAATGTTACGGTTAATGTTCCCGGTTTCAGAGCTAATAGCGCAAGCGTAAATGTCACGTTAAATTCATCGACCACGGCAAACTTCTACTTGGAGCGATCCGATGTTCCCGTCCCGGAATTCCAGCCAGACATGGCACTGATAGTGATGGCGCTCACGTTTGCTGTGGCACTCATCCTTCGAAGATGCTCTTCGAAACGCTCGTTGTCTAGCGCATCGCTCTCGTAGGTCAACAGAAGGAATTCCCTTCGGTGAAGCGTTTGGGTTCTGAAGAACGCGGCGTTTGTAAGTATTCTATGCAGATCACTATACCTTCTCTCAATCAGAGAATGGGCACTAGGACATCGGGCGCAAAGCGCGACTGATCGTTCCGCTCGTTGGCTTGCTCGTCATAGAACCTGTTTTATCTGCATGAAGCATCAATTCTCGACTTGATCTAATTATGGGGGATGAATGATCAATGGCTAAGAAGAGACTGCCCGTTCCAGAGGATCTAAAACAATTCAAATTCGTTTCCGACCCGCAGGTCTCTCCTGACGGAAAGAGCACACTCTTTGTTGTGACGCAGGCTATTGATGAGGGAGATAATGGGGATTACTCGAGTAACATCTGGAGGTTCTCTAGGAAAAGGATTAGGCAATTGACGTTCAGAGAGGGAAGAAACACAAATCCTCGCTGGTCTCCCGACGGAAAAATGATTCTGTTCGTATCATCAAGGAAGACTAAGGAGAAAAGTTACACTCGTCTCATGACGATCCCCTCGGACGGAGGAGAAGCCAAGACCATTCTGGAGCTTGAGAAGGGAAAGCTTGAGGGAGGGATCACGGATCCCAGATGGACTGCGGATGGTAAGAGAATTCTCTTCCTATCGGATATGAAGAAGACGGAGAAGGATGAGAGCGACGTCAAGGTCATCAAGAGAATCGTGTACAGACTGAACGCGGAAGGATACTTCCACGACCGAAGAACCCACCTCTACTCGATTAAGCGAAATGGCGGTAAACCCGCTCAGTTGATGTCGGGGGAATTCGATGTTGAAGGCTACTCGATCTCCGCGGATGGGAGCAAGGTGGCTTTCATAGCGAACACGACTGACGAAGCTGACTATTCACTTATTCGAGATATCCACGTGATGCCGTCAACCGGCGGCAAGCCAGTGAAGAAAACGGAGAGTAAGGGGCCGATCAATGCGGTGAGCTGGTCCCATGACGGCAAGAAACTGGCGTATCTGGGACATAACCTGCGGAGAAGGTTGGCGACTAATCAGGGAATCTGGGTCTTGTCCTCTGATGGAGGAGCAGCAGTTGAGCTGACGAGGAAGTTTGATAGAGGTACCGGGAACCATCTGGGCTCGGATTCTCGTGTAGCTTCTCCCGACCCGGGCCCCGTGTGGAGTCCAGATGATCGATCGTTGAGCTTCCTAGCCACAGACGGCGGCTCCTGTCACGTATACAGTGTGGGCCTAGAGGAGAAGGTTGTGAAGGCGCTCACGGATGGTAAGAGGAGCGTGGAGGGATTCAGCTACTCCAAGGACGGAACCGTACTAGCCTATACCTCCATGGATCCACTCACCCTAGCTGAACTCTACGTACGAGACCAGAAGGGAGAGAGCAAGGTCACTAGCTTCAACGATGACACCCTAGCGAAACTTGAGCTGAGTGCTCCTGAGAATTTCACGTTCAAAGCCAGCGATGGCGTGGATGTGGAAGGTTGGTTGATGAAGCCTCATGGCTATCGAACGGGACGGGTTCCTGCGGTTATTGAGATACATGGCGGACCGAGGACGGCGTACGGTTACTGTTTCGTGCATGAATTTCAGTTGCTGACAGCCAACGGGTTCGCTGTGATCTTCACGAACCCCAGAGGAAGCGCGGCTTACGGTGAGGAGTTCGCCGCCACTATACCAACGAATTATGGTGACCGGGATTACAAGGACATCATGGAGGCTATGGATTACCTGATCAAGACTGGTGTGGCTGACGAGACCCGACTAGGGGTGACCGGGGGCTCGTACGGAGGATACATGACGAATTGGATCGTTGGGCATACGGACCGGTTCAAGGCGGCTGTGACGCAACGGTCGATAAGCAACTGGCAGAGCTTCTTCGGAAGCAGCGACATAGGCTACTACTTCGCGGAAGACGAGGTGGGAGGCGTACCCTGGGAGAATTTCCAGCACTACGTCGAGAACTCCCCCATAACCTACGTCAAGAACGTGAAGACTCCTCTACTGATAATCCACTCTGAGGAGGACTACCGCTGCCCAATCGAGCAGGGAGAACAACTCTTCGTAGCCCTGAAGAAGCTTAAGAAAGAGACGATGATGGTCCGATTCCCAGGAGAGAACCACGAACTCTCACGAAGCGGCAAACCCAAACACAGGATAGAAAGACTAAACCACATAACCGGCTGGTTCAAAAAACACCTCTAACCAAACCAATCACACAACCCAATAATCGATAGTTCAAATTACGACACTCGCACCGGCTATACCCGCCGCCCTAATGAACTTGACCGTACGACCTTATGTACGTTAATACAAATACGAACAACATGACCGATAATACGATGTGAACTACGATATGATGAATTATAGGAATTCTACAACACGAAGACTACGCTACGGTGGCCGAAGCGGTATCGCAAGCGTAACTGCACCAAGGATCAACGCACGAGATAGATCGAACCTGC
>Ga0315282_10018142_pt1 | contig 10094 bp, 7 predicted proteins | sample YL17G07_20_MG_FD_203693 | JGI IMG/M metagenome (GOLD analysis project Ga0315282, IMG submission 203693) | Sediment microbial communities from Yellowstone Lake, YNP, Wyoming, USA - YL17G07_20 | ecosystem: Environmental > Aquatic > Freshwater > Lake > Sediment | place: USA: Wyoming | collected... | reverse complement strand
CAGTGACAAGACCGGAGTGATCGAGTTTGCCAAGGGGGTGGCGGCGCTCGGGGTGGAAATCCTCTCGACGGGGGGTACCGCGAAGCTGCTCCGCCAGGAAGGATTGAAAGTCCGGGATGTCTCCGAGCTGACCGGTTTCCCGGAGATGCTCGACGGGCGAGTCAAGACGCTCCATCCCAAGGTGCATGGCGGGCTGCTGGCGATTCGTTCCAACCCCGAACATCAGAAGCAAGTGGCCGAACAGGGTATCGAGTATATAGACCTGGTGGCGGTGAATCTGTACCCCTTTGAAAAGACCGCCGCCAAACCCGGCGTAAGCTTCGAGGAGTTGATCGAGAACATCGACATTGGCGGCCCCTCCATGATTCGCTCGGCGGCCAAGAACTTCGAGGATGTGACCGTGGTAGTTGACCCCGCCGACTATGCCGGGGTTCTGGAGGAAGCGCAGCAACACGGCGGCAGCGTCTCCCGCGAGACCCGCGCGCGCCTGTCGCGGAAAGCTTTTGCGACGACCGCGGCTTACGACGGGGCCATCTCCACGACTTTGCAGAAGCTGGCGGACGGGGGATTGCCGGCGAACCTGCACTTGAACTATCGCAAGGTGATGGACCTCCGCTACGGCGAGAACCCGCATCAGCAGGCGGCCCTCTATCGGGATCCTACCGCGCAGGGGCGAGGTTTGGCCTCCGCCCGCCAGCTCCAGGGCAAGGAACTTTCGTTCAATAACTTGCTTGATATGGAAGCCGCCTGGGGACTGGTTCAGGAATTCACCGAACCTACGACCGTAATTATCAAGCACACCAATCCCTGCGGCGTGGCTACCGGGCAGACGCTGGCGGAGAGTTACGCGCGCGCCCTGGCGGTTGACCCCGTCTCCGCTTTCGGTTCCGTGATTGCTTTCAACCGGCCGCTGGACGGCGCCACGGCAGAGGCGCTCTCCAAATTGTTCGTGGAACTGATAGTCGCGCCGAGTTACGCTCCGGAGGCGCTGGAGCAACTGGCCAGCAAGAAAAACCTCCGTCTGATGGACATGTCCGTTGCGGCGGGAGAAGCGCCGCGTCTGCAATTCAAGAACATCAGCGGCGGGCTGCTGGTTCAAACCCCGGACACGCTTGGCGCGGTTTCCAGTGGCTGGCGCTGCGTAACGGCTCGCCAACCGAGCGAGGCGGAAAGGCGAGGGCTCGAATTTGGCTGGCGGGTGGTCAAGCACGTGAAGTCCAACGCCATCGTCTTTGCGCAGGAGGGGCTGCTGGTCGGGGTGGGCGCCGGGCAGATGAGCCGGGTGGACTCGGTCAAGCTGGCCATCACCAAGGCGCGCGAGTTGAACCACTCCCTGGCGGGGACCGTGGTGGCCTCCGACGCGTTCTTCCCGTTTCCGGATGGCGTCGAGGAGGCAGCCAAGGCCGGGGCGGTTGCTGTCGTTCAGCCAGGTGGCTCTGTCCGCGATGCCGAGGTGATCGCTGCGGCAGACCGTTTAGGATTGGCTATGCTCTTCACCGGCGAGAGACATTTCCGCCACTAAGCGGGCCGGGTCTGGGGGGGCTGGTCCACCAGGGAACTTGCGGAGGGAGCGGTGCGGGAGTCCCGCTCCCGCACCCGGGTTTTCAGGACTTGGGCGCGTAATAGCCGTCGCGGGCGACGACGCGGTACTTCACTTCCTTCCCCTTCTGGTCCACGATCCGCAAGGGGGTTCCTTGCGCGTCGACCAGTTCCACCTTCAGCTTGTGATACTTGCCATCCCGCGTGGTGTTGGTGGGGACGAACCCCAGGCTGTAGTGCGAGCGAAGCTGGGCGGAAATCTGTTCGTAAATGGCATTGAGTTCTGTCTCGAAGCGAGGGAAATAAGCCCGGCCCCCGGAATACTCGGCGATGGTCGTCAGCGCATTCTTGGCCTGAGCGGTCTCAATGTTGTCGAAGTACCCATAACGAACAGACATGAATTCCAGGATGCTGATGGGGTAAATGATAACATCCGAAGTCTTGGCGATCTTCAGCGCCTTGTCGTAAGTAAGCTTGCTGAAGGTGTCGAGGCCGGTGCAAATCATCAGCAGCGACTTTCGCCCCTGGATGTCCTTCATCCGGTCAAGGATGAAAGCCATGGCGTCCCATAGGTTAGCCTCGCTGAAACCGGGAATGCGCAAGCGATCCAAGGCGGCGATTACTTGGGAGCGGTCCTGTGTGAAGTCTGTCAGGATTTCGGGCTTCATATCAAAGGCCACGACGGCCACCCAGTCTTTGGGGTGAATGAAGTCCACGAAACTGTAAGCATGCTGGAGGCCAAGGTAAAGGAAGTCCCAGTAGTTATTGCGAAACTCAATGAGCAGGCAAACGGTCATGGGAGCTTCTGCTACCCCGAAGTTGCTGATGGTTTGCGGCACACCGTCGTCGGAAACGCGAAAGTTCTTCTTGCCCAGGTTAGAAATGGGATTGCCGCCGCGATCCACTACGATCGTTTCCACATTGACCAGGCTGGTCGCCGTCGAGATGGTGTAGATCTCGTTGGGGTTCAATCTCTCGGGCTTCGCTGAGGGTGTCGGCGCGGGCGCGGGCTGCGTCTTCTTGGGAACGAGGACGGTTTCTCCGGTGGCGGGCTGGGGGCCGGTCGAAGGTGGGGGTTCGTTCTGGGCTTTGATGGACGCGCTGATTGCCCACAAGAAAACAAGCAGCGTCATCGCCAGTGTTGCTTTCTTCATCGTGGTTCCCATGGAATCACCCCCGCCTTGGACTCCGCTAGTCAGCTATGATGCCACTCCCCCGCCACGGGGTCAACTCGCGGCCGGGAAAAGTTGTGTTTTAAGTCGCCAGATCCTCAAAACTGGGGGTAGCGATCGCGCTGGCGGCAGGCCTGACCTCCCGGTGATTGACCCCGCCGCCACCTCCCCGCCATGGGCAGGTAACTCTAACTACACGAAAGTACTAGTACTTTTGAGGCCAGGGGCAAAATGTACCCGCGGATTATTAGCTGAGATTTCCCTTGACACCTCATTTGCTTTTGGCAAAACTGTATTTGTCGGGAGTATAAAAAAGGGTATTGACTTCCCGGCCATAGTTCGGTAGGTTTTCCTGACGGTATCCCAATCTGAATTGGACTCTTACCGAAGGAGAACCTCGATGAAGAACTATGCGGTAACTTTCTTGCTGGCACTCGCAGTGGTGCTGGCTGCTTTCACTGTTCGACGGAGTGTGATGGGAATTACCGGGCCGGGATTTCCATCTGGCCCGGTGGTAGCGATCGGTGGTTCGCCGGTTCCGATTCCGCCGCCACCGATGAGCATTGGCGGTTCGCCGGTTCCGATTCCGCCGCCACCGGTGAGCATTGGCGGTTCGCCGGTTCCGATTCCGCCACCACCGGCAAGGATTGGCGGTTCGCCGGTTCCGATTCCGCCACCACCGGCACACTGAGTGGTCTGAACCCGACGGGTACCTCGGTTTCGCCCCAGCGATCCGAAGGCAGCGCGGGCGCAGGCTGCTTTCGGGTCGCTCATGGGCAGTTGGGTGACAAACTACGGTCTGTGCTACCTTGACTACTTCCTCGAGGGCAGCTTGTTCTTGTTTATGCTCTGTCGGGGACGGTGGAAGAGAGTCAGGGGTGTCTCTATCTACTTGGCCGCGCTGCTGGCAGGGGATGGAGTGGTGCGCCCCTACATCCTGTACCGCTACGGCATCGAATCGCGCGAGTATGCCTGCGTCTTTTATTCGACCGATTTCTTCCTGGCGCTGGTCGCCTTCATGCTCGTGTGCTCCTTCTTCCGGCGCGCCTGCCTCCACGAAGCGAAACTGTGGATCCACCTGCGTTTGTTGCTGGTGGCTGTCTTTGTGCTGGTGGCGGGCATCACGGCCATTTCCCTTTCCCGCCATTATGGCCTCCTCTCCACCTGGTTTGTCGTCGAGTTTGAGCAGAACCTTTACTTCACGTGCCTGGTTCTGAACACGCTTCTTTATCTTCTCATGCAGCAGATCGGCAACCCCGACGAGGAGCTGGAATTGCTGGTCTGTGGCATGGGCATCCAGTTCGCCGCGCCGGCCGCGGGGTGGGCGCTGTTGTACCTTACCCCCGGGACCGCCTATGCTCCCGCCCTGCAGAAGTTCATCATGCCGGCGTGTACGGCGGGAATGTTGCTGACCTGGTTTTACGCGATGGCCCGTCTGCCCAAGACGGCGGAGGAGCTGGCAAAGAAAGGCAGGCTTTCGTTACGGGCGCAGACTGCCACCCCGAAGCTTTAAGGAAGGTATCGCATGTTCGTTGCTTCCCTGATCCTGATCATCTCCACGGCGCTGTTCTTCTTCTATTTTCTGGCGACTTGCCAGAAGATTTTGCGCCGGCAGTTTGACGCGGAGTATTTCCAGGTGATCGTGAAAGCCAATCGCCTGGAATTCCCGTCGGTGCAGAAGGCGCTCGATGAATCCGAGGGGCTGCTCGACTATCAGCGGCTGCGCACGATGCTCGAGTGTGATTTTCTGGCACTGGTCTACCTGCTGAAGAATGCCGCCAATGTTCACCAGCGCTATACTTACGAAGAGCGGTTGCTGATGATTTACTTCCGCGTGGTCTTTTTCTTTTTAACCCTTCGCCACTTGTTGAAGCTGCGAGAAAACGCCGTGGTTCTGCGGCTGACGGCGGTCCTCCAGTACTTTGCCAACGTAGTGGGCCAGCGGGTCAATATGGTGCGGTTCGGCAACCTGTCGGCGGCAGACTATCTGATGAACCTCTAATCGGGCAGGCGCGCGGTGCTCGGCGGAGCGTAGAACTATCCGCGTGTCTCCTCCCCAAAAACGCTGGACTATTCTTGCTGACGGCGGAAAACTCCCCGCTTGTTGCTTCGCCCCCTCCACGCTGCACCAGGATTGTCCACGTGTCCGAAACCTTGGGGCTACCAGACCGTTGACTTCCAGGGATGCTGTGGTGTATTTAAGGGCGGGGGCCAGCCTGGCTTCCCAAGGATATGCTTTCCATTCAGGAGGAGCTGATGACTTTCCTCCGGATTACCGCCCTCATTGTGAGCGCCCTGATGGGAGGCTGGGTGCTGGCCCACGGCATCGCCACGGTCGCGGCGTTGCACGGCCGGCCCGGGGATCCCGAGGACTTCCGGCGCCTGCTCATCGAAGCCGCGGTCTTTATCGCCGGCGGCGTCTGCATCCTCTCCGTCGCCGCCCAACAACTCTACTGCTGGCTCACCCACCGCAAAGACGGGGGCTTGATGTCGTGACCGTTAAGGAGTGCGGGAGCTTGCTCCCGCCTTGGCGTACGGAAGCTTGCTTCCGCACCAACGCGGAGTCCCGGCAGGAGCAAGCTCGGGCTCGGCGAAAGCGGCGGCAAGGAGTCTGTCGGAGATAAATTTCGCGGCACTTAGAATCAACAATTTAGCGACTTGCTTAGGTCTGTAAGTTGTTGATTATTCGTTGAGAAAACCTTATGTCCGACAGACTCCAAGCCGCCGCACTCCAAAGTCTGTGCACATTCCGAAGAGACCGCGAGAGGCAGCGGGGTAGCGGCTTTTCTTATGGGGAGAGCCGCGCACCCCGTGCGCCGGGTGGCGGAGCCACCATAGCCTTCGCGCGCGACCCGTGGGTTTGGTGAATAGACCAGGCTCTGTCGTGCCGGAAAATTGGAACTCTGGCGAATTCCACGGCGGCTTCAGCCGTTAACCCTGTGAATGCTCATCCTGCATCGGCTGCGCATTCCCGGATCAGGTCGATAAGGCGCGCTAGGTCTTGCTCCGTTGCGCAGGCATTCATGAGGGTGCAACGCAAGTACAGGGCTTCGCCGATGCGGGTCTGCACCAAGAAGAACTTGCCCGAACCGAGGACCCGCTTGCGGACCTTCGCCTGATGAGCGTTGAGCTGCTTAACACTCAGCGATTTCGCCGCTGCCCCGCCGGGAAGATGGCGGAAGCAGAGGATATTGCAGGCCGGTTCGATGAGCAGCTCGAAGTCGGGCTGCGATTTAAGCTCGGCCGCGAAGGCGCGGGCGACGTCGAGCTTTTGCGTGACCAATGCACCAAGTCCGCGCGCTCCGTAAAGTTGAAAGCTGAGCCACAGTTTCCAGGCGATCATCGGTCGCGTGCACTCGACCGTACGCAGGCCCAGATCGTATTCCGGGTACTGATGCCGGCCAAACAGGTAGCTGGCTTCCTGACTGAAGGCCTCATATCCGTGCGATCCTTGTCGAAACAGCAGCGCCGTGGCCAGCCCCGGCACAAAGAGCATCTTGTGCGCGTCCCAGATCACGGAGTCCGCCAGCTCGAGGCCGTCCGCTAGCGCCCGGTATTTCGGGCTGAGCAGCACCGAAGCGCCGTGGGCCCCGTCCACATGGAACCACACCCCCTGGGCCCGGCAGAATTCGCCGATTTTCCCTAGCGGATCAAAACTCCCCGTCGCGGTGGTTCCGGCGCTCGCCACTACGGCCACAACCTTTTTCCCCTGCGCAACGGCCACGTGGTAGCACGCGCCGAGCGCCGCCACATCCATGCGGAACTGCCGGTCGACAGGCACGCAAATGATGCCATCCTGCCCCAGGCCCAGGACGCCCGCCGCCCGCGCCACCGAGTAATGGGCATGCTCGGACACCAGCATGGCCAGCGGTGGTCCGGAGCGCACTCCCTGCTGCCAAGCAGTACCGCCGGTGGCATGATTCCGGGCCACGAGCAGCGCGGTGAGGTTGCCCAAGGATCCACCCGAGGTGAAGACCCCGTCGGCTTCCTTGTCCCAACCAATCAGGCCGCACAGCCAGCGCACGGTCTCGCGCTCGATGTGCGTGGCCGACGGGCTCATCTCGTACACGGCCATGCTTTGATTGAGCACGCCGGTCACGAGTTCGGCCAGGCTGGCCGCCGGCACCGGCGCGCCGATCTGATGGCCGATGTAGCCGGGATGCTGCAAATGAATCCCCTCGGCGATGAGTTCTTGCAGCCGTTGCAACAGGCCCTGTGCGGCGTCTGGCACTGGCTCGGCAGGCATCGGGTGCTGGTAACGGTCGGCCAGCGCAGGCGGCGCGGGGTACGGCAGGACGGGCATCTTCCCTTGCCGGGCCGCGCGGAGATAATCCGCCAACTGGTCCACCAGACGGTGACCCGCTTGGCGAAACACTTCCGGGTCGTAGATGGAGTCAATCATACTCATCATGGTAACCCAAATTGAGCATTTGCGGTGTTTCGGGAAACAACGTGCGGGACTCGCTATTCAACGGTGACCGACTTGGCCAGATTGCGCGGCTGATCCACGTCGCAGCCGCGCAGCACGCCGATGTGATAAGCGAGCAACTGGAGCGGGACCGCCTCCAGAATCGTGGAAAGCATGCCGGTGGTGTGGGGCAGAACGATCAAATGGTCCGCCGTGGCCCGCACCTCGCGGTCGCCCTCGGTGATCAGCGCGATGATGGTGGCGGCGCGCGCCTTGGCTTCCTTGATGTTGGAGATGGTGCGCTCATAGCGCTGCCGCGAATAAGCGGATTGCCAGTTGCAGGTAGCGATGACCACCACCGGCAGTCCATCTGCGATGAGGGCGTTGGGGCCGTGCTTCATTTCTCCGGCGGGATAGGCCGCGGCATTGATGTAGGAAACCTTCTTCATCTTCAGCGCGCCTTCGAGGGCCACGGGGAAGTGAACGCCGCGGCCGAGGAAGAGGAAGTCGGTCGAGCGATAGAAGCGCCGCGCCAGGTCTTCAATCTCGTCGTCCTTTTGCAACACCGTCTCCAGGTTCTTGGGCAGGGCCACCAGCGGGGCCAGCAGCGCTTTGGCCTCCTCGGCGGGCAGCACGCCGCGCGTGCGGCCCAGATAAACAGCAAATAGATAGAGCGCGGTCATCTGGGCGGTAAAGGTCTTGGTGGAGGCCACGCCGATTTCCGGGCCGGCGTGTGTGTAAATCGTGCCGTCCGCCTCGCGGGGCACCATGCTGCCCAGCACGTTGCAGATGGCCAGGGTCTTGGAGCCCTTGGCATGCGCCTCCCGCTGTGCGGCGACGGTGTCCGCCGTCTCGCCTGATTGCGTAATCAGAACCGTCAAGGTCTGGGGGGTTACCAGCGGGTCGCGATGGCGGAATTCGGAGGCGTAGTCAACCTCGACCGGCACGCGCGCCAGACGTTCAATCATGATCTTGCCCGCCAGTCCGGCATGGCGTGAGGTCCCGGCCGCCACAATCTTGATGTCGCGGAACGAACGGAAATCCTCCTCGCTGATGTCCATTTCATCCAGGAAGACATCGCCGGTTTCGGGCGATACTCTTCCCAGCATCGTATCGCGCACCGCGCGCGGCTGTTCGTAAATCTCCTTCAGCGTGAAATGCCGGAAGCCACCCTTCTCGGCCAGGATAGGGTCCCAGGTGATGTGCTGCACGCGGCGCGCGACCGGGCGGCCCTCAAAGTCGGTCAATTTCACGCCATTGGGAGTGAGCACCGCGAGATCGCCGTCAGCCAGGAAGAGCAAGTCGCGCGTGTGATAGAGAATCGCGGGAACATCGCTCGCCACGAAATACTCGTCCTTGCCCAAACCGATGACGGCGGGTGGCCCTTGCCGCACCGCCACGACCTTGTTCAAATCCGCGGTGGAGACGATCGCCAGGGCGAAGACACCGGTCAGTTGGCGGACGGCCGCGCGCACGGCCGCCTCCAGATCGAGCTGCGGTTTCCCTTCGGCCGCTTCCGCTCCCAGATACTTTTCGATGAGGTGGGCGATGACTTCAGTGTCGGTCTCGGTGACGAACTTGTGCCCTTCGGTCTCGAGCTGGGCTTTCAACTCCAGGTAATTTTCGATGATGCCGTTGTGCACGACCGCCACCGCGCGGCGGCAGTCGCAGTGCGGGTGCGCGTTCTCCTCGGTGGGGGCGCCATGCGTGGCCCAGCGGGTGTGGCCGATGCCATAGGTTCCGTCCGTCGGGTTCAGGCGGATCACTTCCTCGAGGCTGCGGAGTTTCCCCACGGCCCGGCGAATCTCGAGGGCGCCGTCGCGGATCACCGCCAGGCCCGCCGAATCGTAGCCGCGGTATTGCAGCCGCTGCAAGCCTTCCAGCAGCAGAGGCACGACGCGCTTATTGCCGATGTAACCAATTATTCCTGACATCTCAAGACCATTCCGTTAGAATATTTTGGTGCAGCGCACCCCTCCAGCCAGGGAACGGCGCCTGCCAAAGCCGGGGCGATTTGTCATTATAGCAGACCGGCGCGCGTCGTGGGCGCGACTTCAAGCCTCGGTGGGCCTGGGGACTTGCCCGCCAAGTGCGACCGGGCGTGCTTTCAAAGAGGAGCACCTGAGCATTTCTGCGAACGAGGAGCGCCAAAGTGAGCGATCTTGGCAAGAGAATCAGACTGCGTCGAATCCTGAAGAACGAGCAGCATAAAGCGCTGATCGTCGCCTTTGACCACGCCCAGTATGTGGGCCCGATTCCCGGTACGGAGGACCCCGCCGCGCAGGTCCGGCGTTTTGCCGAGGCGCAGGTTGATGGCATCCTGATGACCATTGGCGGCTTGAAGCACTGCACGGAGTCCTTCTACTCGGAGAACGCGCCCTCGCTGATTCTGCGCCTGGACTGGACTCCAATTTGGCGCGTGGGTCCCGAGCGGCCGGAGACTTGCATGGTGGCGAGCGTGGAGAATGCCCTGGCGCTCGGCGCTGACGCGGTGATGACGTATATGTTCATGGGTACGGGAGACCCGGACTTCGAAGCGGGAGAAATCGCCCGGAACGCCAAAATTGCCCGTGAGTGCGAGTCCCTGGGGATGCCACACATCATCGAACCCCTGGCCCGCGGCAAAGAGGTGAAGGACCCGAACGATCCCCAGTGGGTGCGCCTGCACACGCGCATTGCCAGTGAGTTGGGCGCCGACCTGATCAAGACGGACTACACGGGTGACCCGGTCACCATGCGCTCGGTGATCGAGGTTTGCCCCACGCCGATCCTGGCGCTGGGCGGCGCCAAGACTGGCTCCGATGAGGCGACGCTCGAAGTCATCCGCGGAATTGCCCAGTCGGGCGCCCAAGGGCTCGTCTTCGGCCGCAACGTCTTTCAAGCGGAAAACGTGGTCGCGTTTATCCGCCGGGTTCAAGCAGTGCTGGCGGAGGCTTGAGGCGAGACAAGATCAGTGTAGCGGAACGCCGTCCCTG
>Ga0315282_10018141_pt1 | contig 10094 bp, 13 predicted proteins | sample YL17G07_20_MG_FD_203693 | JGI IMG/M metagenome (GOLD analysis project Ga0315282, IMG submission 203693) | Sediment microbial communities from Yellowstone Lake, YNP, Wyoming, USA - YL17G07_20 | ecosystem: Environmental > Aquatic > Freshwater > Lake > Sediment | place: USA: Wyoming | collected... | reverse complement strand
ATGTGAAGGGCAGCCTGGACGCAATATGGGCGGAAGTACGAGCAAAGGAAAAGGAATTACTTCACGCTGCCTTTGCCGGTGAGCCTGTGACGGAGCGGGAAGTCAAGGAAGTGATTGAGGTTGCCACGAAGATGCCAGAGAAGGTTGTGAACACGCTTTACGACGATCTATGGAAGAAGGTCATGGAAGCAAAGGGGAAGAGGACGGCGAGAGAGAAGAAGGTCGATGAGAGACAGTTGTTTCTTTTTCAATAAGTTTGCCAATTGCATTGATATTGAAAGTGCACCTGGCAAAGTTTTTGCAGGCTTTAGGGATTGAGTCTAATGGAAAAACTATAAGTATAATTAAGTCAATACCTTATGTGGCAGGGGCCGACGTGAGATGACGGGAATTGTTTCTCGTCTACAATTTTGTCGTCTGCGAAATCGCTTTGCATTAAGCGGTCGAGGCGGTGGGGGGAGAACGGGTACCTCGATGGGGGAGGTTATCGAGGAGGCAATAACAAAGTATTTGAAGATCATCGAAAAGCAGAAGAAGCCTAAAAAGGTAAAAAATAAGAAAGAAATCCCTTGCGATGAGAAGCGTAGGAAGAACGGGGGCAAAGGTACCCAGGCTAAGGCAGATCGATGAAAAAAGCTATTCCTTTTTCAATAGAAATTTGGTATAGGTAAACAAGTTAAAGCCTAACGAGGTCATAGAGATGACCCAAAATATTCTCTACTATGGAGACAATTTGGATGTCCTTCGACGACACGTAAAGGACGAGTCGATTGATTTAGTTTATCTTGATCCGCCGTTTAAGAGCAATCAGGATTACAATGTCCTCTTTGCCGAACAGAACGGCTCAAAGTCTAAGGCTCAAATTAAAGCATTTGAGGATACTTGGCGATGGGATCAAGAAGCTGCTGAAACTTACGAGGAAATCGTGGAAGCCGGGGGTAGGGTATCACAGGTTATGCAGGCGTTCGAAAAGTTTTTGGGGCAAAGCGACATGCTGGCCTATCTATCTATGATGGCTCCACGTCTCATTGAGCTTCAACGGGTATTGAAATCAACAGGCTCGATTTATTTACATTGTGACCCTACAGCAAGTCATTATTTGAAGATGTTGATGGATGCCATTTTCGGTAAACAAGTGTTTCAAAACGAAATAGTATGGTGCTATAAAACGGGGGGTGCCACTAAGCGTAGATTCGCACGCAAGCATGATATACTTCTGTTCTACACTAAATCTGAAACAGATTATCTATTTAATCCACAAAAAGAGAAGTCTTATATGATGCATACTTATGGCTTCAAGAAAAGTGATTTTCAAACGGACGAATCAGGACAATATGCCTGGGTTATTGCGAAGGACTGGTGGGAGATTCCCAGCGTAGGGTCTGCTGACAAACAGAGACTTGGGTATCCGACTCAGAAACCTGAGAAACTGCTGGAAAAAATCATTATGGCAAGTTCTAATGAAGGGGATATTGTTTTAGACCCCTTTTGTGGCTGCGGAACCACCATTGCTGTCGCTCAACGATTAAATCGTCACTGGATTGGGATCGATATCACGCACCTCGCGATAACCTTGATCAAGCATCGATTGCATGATGCTTTCGGAGCAACAATTTCATACCAGGTTATCGGTGAGCCTGTATCTCTTCCTGATGCCAAAACCTTAGCCAAAGAAGATCCGTACCAATTCCAATGGTGGGCCTTGGGTTTAGTGGGTGCGCGCCCCGTGGAGCAGAAGAAAGGAAGCGATAAAGGTATCGATGGCCGACTGTATTTTCATGATGACCCCGTGAGTGGAAAGACGAAGCAGATCATTATTTCGGTTAAAGCTGGGCACACAGGTTCTCCACATATTAGAGACCTTCGGGGAGTAATCGAAAGGGAAAAGGCCGAAATCGGGGTTTTGATTTCCATGGAGGAGCCAACGAAGCACATGCGAACCGAGGCAGCGGGTGCAGGTTTTTATGATTCACCGTGGGGCAAGCGGTTCCCACACCTACAAATACTAACGGTGGGCGAACTCCTGGAGGGTAAAGGAATCGAATATCCCCCACCCAGCCAGGTCAATGTGACATTTAAAAAAGCCCCGAAAACCCGTGAAGACGAAGACAAAGGACAAGGGAACCTGCCACTAAAAAAGAAGCAAGGATAGAACCCAAGCCTTTACATTTCTTGTTTGTTGAGGTATAAAAAATGACTCAGGTAGAAATTTGAGATGGATTCGTGGTATAGTGAGAATAAGTGATCTGGAACTTTTTGCCCCAAATCGGCAAAAAGTACCATAAATGTCTAAAGATATTTTAACATAAGTATCAGATATCGTATGATTTTTAATAACTTACAAGACTGTGAATTATGGTATAAAAAATGCAGAAAAATAGGACAGTAAAATGTCACGAGAGAACAGAAAAAAAATAATTCAAGAGATTGAGAAAAAGCGTGGTTCAAAGGTCATTGCCTATGTGACCAGTGATAGATCTGGTCTCGGTGTTCAAATCATGGGGGACGTGGTTTCGTTAATCCATGAGCACGTGCTGCGGTTCAAAGAAGAAGAACCAGCGAAACTGGATTTTTTTATGTATAGCCGTGGCGGTCAAAGCGACGTGCCTTGGACAATTGTTTCAATGTTTAGAGAATATTCTCAGAAAGGTTCGTTTAGTGTTTTAATTCCTTATAGAGCACATAGTGCTGCAACAGTAATCGCCCTTGGAGCCGACGAAATTGTAATGGCAAGAAAAGCAGAATTGGGGCCGATAGACATAACGATGGAGAGGGGACCCTATAATCCAGTTGGGAAAGAACCGCATGATATAAAACCTGTCTCTGTGGAAGACGTTACAGGTTATTTTTCTTTGCTGGGTAAAGTGGGATGCGAAAGACCCGACGAGAAAATGAAAGGATTTGAGTTACTTACGGCTCATGTACATCCGTTAGCATTAGGAACGGTCAGTAGACTTTTAGAACAGACTAAGCTCGTTGGGCTTAGACTGTTAGGAACAAGAGGTAATCCTTTCAGCGATGAAGAGAATAATGAAATTATTAAAAGACTTTCTTCAGAATCATTTTCCCATACCCATACGATTAGCAGAAGCGAAGCTTTGAAATATATCGGTCTCAAACAAGTGAAGTATGCAGAAGAGGTTGGTATTGCCGATGAGTTGTGGGAGCTTTATAAAGAATATAGACAGCTATTTAGTCTCGAAGATCCTTTCAGGCCCGAAGAATATCTTATATCGAGTGACCTGGAAGAACATAATTGGCCAGATTTGAATCTCGCATGTATCGAGAGTTCTGAGGGGGTCGATATTTGCAGACAGAGTATTCGTGTAAGGAGACTAAGGCAAATGCCGCCACAGATAAATTTGAATCTTACAAATATTGGTTTGCCCCCTATTAATATTCCAACCCTGCAGCCAGGTATTGACCCGAATGCACTCAATTCGTTGGTCCAACAAATAGTAGGTTCTGTGGTGCAGCAGTCTTTAAACAATGCCGTTCAAATAGCTGTCCAGCAATTAGTAAGATCTTTACCCCAGGCTGGCTTTGAGCGATTGGGGTATGATTCTGGATGGAGAAAGGAAGGGGCATGAATATGAAAATAGAGAAAACATGGTATGCGAGTTCTATATTTGAGGAGTTTGGGAGAAGTGAAGAATTAATTAACATGGCCGGGCAATGGAACGCTCGTATCCAGGTAGACATCACAAAGCCATATACCTATTCAAAAGGACCCGTAGAAACCAAAACTATTGAGGAAAAGAGCACTTATATTGATTGAATCGTAGATCATTTTCCCACTGGAAATCAATCGACAGTGAAAGGACTTGGGAATCCGATTTGCCATGACTCAATCTCCATTGTCTGAAAAGCTTTCTAACATTGTTGAAGCCGATGAAACTTATGTCGGTGGAAAGGCGAAAGGGAAAAGAGGACGCGGAGCCGAAAAGAAAACCAAGGTGTTTTCTTTGATTCAAAGAGATGGGGATGCGAGATCCTTTACCGTTGAAAATGTAAAAGGAAAAACTCTAAAAAGGCTAATCAAGGATAATGTTGTTGATACTGCCCATGTTATGACCGATGAATTCAAGTCTTACAATGGGCTTGAAAAACAGATAGCCAAACACTCTAAAGTTGATCATGGCAAAAAGGAATATGTGCGGGGTATCGTTCATACCAATTTTGCAGAATCCTATTTCTCTTTGCTAAAGAGAGGGATTCTTGGAACATTTCACCATGTAAGCGAAGAGCATATGCCACGCTATCTAAATGAATTCGATTATCGATAGAGCCGAAGAGAAAAGGACGATGGAGAAAGAACTATAGAAGCCATTTGGAATACCAAGGGGAAGAGGCTTTTATATCGTGATTCATAAAGCTGTGCTAGAGTAAAATAAAGAGGTCTACGCAGATGAACAAGCCAAAAAAATACAGAATGGTTACTCTTAATATTAAGGGAGATAGAATAACCGCTGAAAAACTGAGAAACAGCATAGGGGCTTTTTACGGTTTTATCGACGAAATTGCTTCTGAAGTTTCGGGACAAAGGAGACCGATTAGGTGGATCGTTAGGGTAAGAAAAGGAAGTATTGTTCTTATAAATGAACCGGAAATCATCAGAGAATTAAGTCCAAATGTAACAGAGACGATATTTGAATCTATTAAACGAGGAGTCGATTCTTTAGGGAAAGAAGCAGTGCGTCCAGCTTATTTCTCTGATCGTGCTTTGGAGTTCCTACAAAATTTAGCATCTATCCCTAAGGAAAGAAGCAATGGACTGGAGGCAATTAGCATTACTGTTGAAACAAAATCCTATAAATTGACTCCTCATGTAATTGCGAATGTCGATTCTATCCTTGGTGTTTACTCTAAGGCTTTGGGGTCTGTTGAAGGTAGATTGTCTACATTATCGGAGAGGGGGGGTCTTAAAATTATCGTTTATGATTCTTTATCTGATAAGCCTGTTCGTTGTGATATAACCGAAGAATTGCTCTCTGAGGCAACAAAGGCATTTGGAAACCGTGTATATGTTTATGGATTGATAAGCTATGATAAGAACGGTATTGCTAAAAGTATAAGAGTGCAAGAACTTAAAACGTTTCGGGAAAGAGAGAAATTGCCTTCTGCTTTTGAAATATGTGGAATTTTGGAGGCATAGTATCTTGGAATATCGATACTGGGATTCCAACTGTTTTTTGTGTTGGCTTAAAAAAGAACCAGGATATGAAAAATGTAAGGGTGTCATACAAAAATCCGAACAAGGAGAAATCCAAATAATAACTTCTGCCCTTACTATCGCTGAAGTTATCTATCTAAAGCCAAATGATAAAATAGATAGAAAAAAATCAGATGAAATTTATAGATTCTTTGAAAACGAATACATCATTCCAATAAGTGTTGATCGATTCATAGCAGAAATGGCAAGAGAGTTATTATGGGATTATCAGGCATTGAAACCTAAAGATGCTATTCATGTTGCCTCAGCAATTAGAACAAAAACTATTATCTTCGATACTTTCGATGGTGATTTGATCGACCTAAGTGGAACTATAGGAAATCCACCTTTGATAATTGGTGAACCTAATATTCCTTATCAGGAGGAAATGTTTGAAGAAAAAATTGAAGAACAAAAAAGCGAAAAGCCAACAGAATCATCGGAAGAGAGTTGATAAGAAGTTATCGCTTTATCCACTGAAATTTGATGAAGCTTTCCAAGCGATATTATCAGTCCAGCCCGAAAAAAAATGACACAATTATCCTTGCTCTCTAAACCGAGTATCAAAGAAAATTACGATCCACAAGCCAATATAGTGCTTCATTGTGGGGATTCTTATGAATTTTTTAAGGATTTACCCTCGAATTTGGCTACACTAATAATTACATCTCCGCCTTACAATATTGGGAAAATCTATGAAACCCGCAAAAGTATTGAGGAATACCTAAAAGAGCAAGAAACCGTAATCAACGAGCTTGTAAGAATTTTGGCTGATGATGGTAGTATCTGTTGGGAAGTTGGAAACCACGTGGATGCTGGGGAAATTTACCCTTTAGACATTTATTTTTATAAAATTTTTAAGGATAAAGGGCTTCATTTAAGAAATAGGATAATCTGGCACTTTGGGCATGGCCTGCACGCCTCTAAGCGATTCTCTGGCCGTTATGAGACTATTCTATGGTTCACTAAAGAAAACAAATATAAATTCAACCTTGATCAGGTCCGGGTGCCTGGAAAATACCCCGGCAAAAGGCATTATAAAGGTCCGAATGTTGGAAAGCCATCAGGTAATCCTCTTGGCAAAAATCCCTCGGATATTTGGGAGATCATTGAAGTGGATTGGGAAAATGAATTTTGGAATATTCCGAATGTAAAATCAAATCACCCTGAAAAAACCATCCATCCCTGCCAATTCCCGATAGAACTTGTAGAGCGCTGCGTATTAGCTTTGACAAACAAAAACGATTATATAATTGATCCTTATTGCGGTGTGGGTTCCGCGCTAATCGCCGGATTGAAACACGACCGCAAAGTTATCGGGTGCGATAAGGAAAGAGAATATATCAGCTTAGCTAAGCAAAGGATTACTGATTTTTATCAAGGTAGGCTCAGAATTAGGCCGTTAGGTAAAGAAATATTTGTTCCCACTGGCAGGGAAAAGGTTTCCCAAATACCTGAAGAATGGAAAGTCAAGGATGATAGATGATAATCGCTGGTAGATTTTCATTTAACAATGGATCCGAAGTTGTTAATGAAAAGTACCCTCATCTTTTAAGAGAAGTAGAAGAAATAATCAGCCAAGTACATGCCGAAAACTGTAAGACGAAAGAAAGTGAAGAAAAGACTATGCCGGGGAGAATGTTATTTAGCCCAAAAGCCTTAAATAAAGAGTTTAAAAAGTTGTTTTATGCGCATAGATGGATAAATAAAAAAGTGAGTTGCAATTACCCAACTCAATATTATTCGGAAGATTATAAGCCTAAGAATTTAAACAAAGGTGCATTTAGGGAAATGGATTTTGTTAAGGAAAAGTTAGGCATTGAAGTACAGTTCGGAAAATATGCTTTCATGGTTTATAATGTCTGCGCTAAAATGACTATCTTTAATAATATGGGGTTCATAGATACCGGCATTGAAATAGTTCCGATAAAACAATTCGCCGATGAGATGTCAACTGGAGTATCTTATTTTGAGCAGTTTGTATGGGATTTAGAAAAGAGAGGGGTATCTGATATTGATATTCCAGTACTGATTCTTGGGGTAGACGGATAACCAAATTTAGTAGGTGCGATAAGTATGCAAACGCGTCTTAAGTTGGGTTTGTCAAAGATATAACCCTTTTTAAGACCAGCATTTATTACGAAGCATATTTAACTTATAAAAGTGAAGTTATCAGTCAGCAGTAATCCTCACAATGTCTCTCAAACCGAGCTTAAATTTTTATCATCAAGTGAAACTGGTTACACTTTTGGCTACACCGATAACGGATATATTTGGATTTGCTTAATTATGTTCGGCCTCTCAGGTACGAACCGAGGCGGCAGGTGCAGGGTTTTATGATTCGCCGTGGGACAAGCGATTTCCACGACTCCAGATTCTAACTGTTAGTGAACTCTTGGATGCCAAAAGTATTGAATATCCGCCGCCAAGCCAGGTCAATGTAACATATAGGTTCTTAAAGGATTCCTGTGGGTGGTGAAAACTTCTTCCTGTAATTCACAATTGACAGGCTTCATCAAAGGGTGTAAATTTCCTTCCATAATCCTCAAAAAATTCGGATGAATCTTTGGGTGAGGAGATCCAATTGCAGGAAGCACAGAGGTTTCTCAGATACGTTGTGCCAGGACTGATTTTTTTCATTGAGATTCTTATCTACCTACTTCTTTCGGGGGATATCTGCTTTAGCCAGTTAATAGAACAGGTGAACCCGATAGGAATTGCTATTTCAGGCTTTTTAGCTTCAGGCGGTTTGGGGTTTTTATTGGGGGTTATCTACTATACAGTAGTTTGGCAAGAAGAGGAGCCAAGATGGATAATAACTTGGCCACGGAGTAGAATACGTAAAATACCTATACCTTGGCTATGGAAAAAAGCAGCTCGGTTGGGTAAAAAACTGGGAGTAAAGTTAGGGGCGGATCTTCGCCCTGTACTGCAAGAAGCCAAGGGGTGGCTGAATTTGAGTTGCTGCAACAACGGAGTGGAAACAACTGACCTTAGCAAAAGAGGTGCATGGCGGGTAGTTATCTCATATTTGAATATGAGGATGAAAACTTCAAAGCGAATCGAAGGAGCTATCCGAAGAATAGATGGATTGTCCAATTTAATGAACGGATTGGGAACAACATTCCTTGCATCTTTTGCGGCACTGGTCCTTTTCGTGATTTACCATTTGATTCGGTGTATTCCATTGGACCGCTATGACATTGTATCTGTGGTGGTTGGTTTAATCATTTTATTGATTCATTATTGGAACTACAAAGGTGTAATCCGAGATTATGAGAGCGTTTGTGCTTCGGTACTTAAAAATGAATTTGAGTGTGAATTTTATAATAAAAGTATTCTGGGTTCGCCCATAAAACTCTATGTGTTTCAAAATGATTTAAAGAAGGATGTTTGAAGGCTAAAGACAAATGAATGAATCATCTGTTACAGTTTTCGAGGATATGAGCGGGTGATCGGTCACCAGAAGACGGCAAAAAGCAAAGTGGGAGCCAGCATAAATGGAAAAGAATGTCAGTGCTGTAAAGAATCCCCTGAAAGGAGCGAGAAAATGAAGGTGATTCGGGTATTTTTGTTGTTAGTTGTGTTTGCGGTGGCTCTTCCTGGATGTGCGACTTATCGTTGGCGGATTGATCCTCCTCCTGGCGGTTCTCAAGCAGATTATCAAAGGGATATGGCATATTGCAACGATTATGCGAGAACGTGGTGTGCCACGTATGGAACAGTGGTTGTTTCTGGAAGCAGACAGGATTCTCAGTGGGGTCAGCGTGATGTGAGGGTTTCTGGAAACAGAAAGTGTTCCGACCAGCAGTTCGACAATGTCCGCATGGACTGCATGAGGATGAAAGGCTATACCTGTACGCTTGAAAGGGTAGGAAAGCAGGAAAGCGTTCAACCTATTCGGGAAGAGAAGATAAGAAGCGGGTCAACAGATACAAGGTCGAGAGAAGCCAAGTCTTACTTTGACCAGGGGCGTGCATATGCCGAGTCAGGGCAACATGACCTGGCAATCTCATATTTCAGTAAGGCTATTGAGATAAATCCAATGAGTGCTGCGACTTATGGAAATCGGGGGTTAGTTTATGAAAAGACGGGACAATATGGCTTGGCAATTTTGGATTTAAGTAAGGCTATTGAGATAAACCCTACGGATATTGCATCTTATGGGAATAGGGGTATTGCCTATGCCAAGACGGGACAATATAGCTTGGCAATTTCGGATTTCAGTAAAGTTATTGAGATTGACCCAACGAATGCCAAAGCCTACTTTAACAGAGGGATTTCTTATTTCCATAAAAGAGAATACGAAAAATCGTGGGGGGATATTAAAAAGGCACAAGCTTTGGGCTACACAATTCCTCCTAAATTTCTTGAAGATCTTCAAAAAGCTTCGGGCAGACAAAATTGAGGAGGTAGACAAACGCTTTCTCCTAACCCCATTCCTATCTTCGAAGCATAAGCACTTTCAACTCGTAATCTTTGAGTCTTGAATATGCTTCCCGGTATTGATAAGTAGGTGAAAGTGCGTTTTCTGCTTATACTCACAGAATTCCCCGGTGAACCAACATATAAAAAGGCCCCGAAGGTCCGTGAAGAGGAAAATGAAGAACAGGGAAAGTTAGCGTTAAAAGGTAAAACAGTGGTTAATGAAGGATAATGGATTCTTTAGGTATCGCCAAAGTATCGCCTTTCCATTCAAACAGAAATGAAGGTTGGATGGTGGAACTGGCTACACTTTTGGCTACACTGATAATGCATCTATTTGAATTTGCTTAAATATTTTCGGCCTCTCACGTCGGTAACACGGGTTCGACTCCCGTTGGGACCATTAATAATTCTGAATAGTTACAGAAGCGGAAAATCCCAAGATTAATTGTCGGTG
>Ga0315282_10018140_pt1 | contig 10095 bp, 3 predicted proteins | sample YL17G07_20_MG_FD_203693 | JGI IMG/M metagenome (GOLD analysis project Ga0315282, IMG submission 203693) | Sediment microbial communities from Yellowstone Lake, YNP, Wyoming, USA - YL17G07_20 | ecosystem: Environmental > Aquatic > Freshwater > Lake > Sediment | place: USA: Wyoming | collected... | reverse complement strand
AGGGGTTAGTGGAGAGGTTATCTTAAAGTTTTGGGTTTTACCTGATGGATTAGTCAACAGAGTAGAGGTAACCCAGACTACGGGGTATCCGGACCTGGACCAGATTGCCAGCCAGGCGATGAAGAAATGGCTCTTTGAGCCCCTCTCTCCCCAGGAGAAGCAGATAGTTCAGTGGGGAACAATCACCCTTAAATTCAAGCTGGAATAATTGCACTTATGTTTGCACAGATTGAATCTGTGCCTACAACGATTTTGTACAACATTTGTAGGCACGGTTTCAACCGTGCAGAAATGTGGTGGGCGTTCCGGAAGGACCTATCTTATGATTGAGGAAAGAATCTTATTATTTGGTGATGACACCAAGACCTCTCGGGGATTAAAGAAGACCCTGGAGAAGGAAGCTTTTACATTTTCCCGGGTGAGGGAAAAAGTTGATATAAGAAAAAGAATTTTAGAGTTCGAGCCAGAACTGATTATTCTAAATTTTATCTCTTTGTCTGAAGATAGTTTTAAAATATGCGAGGAAATTAAACAGGATAGAAATTTCAGGCATATTCCTGTGATTATCATCGCGAATATTTCCAGAAAGAGGGAGCTAATTAAAACCCTGGAGATGGGCGCCGACGAATGTATGGGAGTACCCCTCGATTTCGATATTTTCTTAGCCAGATTGAAGGCAATTTTACGGCGAATAAGTTATAGGGAAGAACCTGAGGAAATCTTGAGGTGTAACGATATTATAATCAATTTAACTACCAGGACTCTTTTGGTAAAGGAGAAATTAGTTAAATTAACTCCAAAAGAGTTTGCCCTTCTTTACACTTTGATGAAAAAGAGAGGAAAGGCTTTGGAGAGAAGATATTTGATGAAGAGTGTCTGGGACGAGAAGTACCTTGGAGACCCGCGCACAATAAACAAGCATATCGAAACCCTCCGTAAGAAATTAGGCCCTGAAGTGAGCCCACACATTCAGACAGTAGAGAAAATAGGCTATAAGTTCAGGGCTTAAATTTCTAATCTTGCCCACCGATGAATTGTAGGGGCTCAATTTATTGAGCCCGTTCTCACCTGCACGGTTGAAACCGTGCCTACAAAACCCTACACAATAAAAATGACTCTGACCCCTTTTGCCTGCTTTTGCCCTAAAATTTCGCCGGAATTTCGCTTTAATTTCTGAGTATATAGGGTAATCTTATATTGGGACTTATGGTTGCAAAAGACCCATAGATTTCTGGGACCTTAGGGTAGGAAAAAACAGAGGCAAATAAAAAGGGAGCTGTATAATATTGAATTCTCTCATAATGACAGTATATAGTAGTGTGTGGCTTCAGTTGAAGTTTCCAGTGGAAGCCCGGGCAGTTCAGGAGCTAAAGTTTCTCAATGCCCGGGCTTTTCTTTTAAAAAACTATAATTAAGTTGGTATTTTTGGCCGAGTCTTGTGACCCGGCTTTTTTTTGTGAAAAAGTGGGAAGTGACACTGCTCACTTTTCAAAACGCATAAATCCTCTCCCCTGCGGGGGAGAGGGAGGGGTGAGGGGGAGTAGCGGAGCGTAGCTCCGCGTGCGAGTCGGTGAGCAGGTGGTCACCGACTGAAGCTAAACGGAAGGAGGTGAGAAAGAATGTGCAAGCGAGAAAGAATAAAGAATGGTCTGCTCAAGATTGGAGAAGTGGCAAGGGAAGCAGGGGTGCTTCGTTCCACTATTCGTTATTATACAGACATAGGACTCCTGGCGGTAGCAGAAAAGTTGTCACCAGGAGGTTATCGCCTCTATGGCCGGGAAGAGACCCTAGCCAGAATTCAGCAGATTAGAGCTATTGCTGAGAAAAACCGCACTCTGGAAGACATCAAAAAAGAATTGGAAACTGCTATAGCTGGAGGAAGTAACGGTTCGCTCTATCAAACCCCTGTTGAAAAGCGGGTTCAATAAAAGGATTCAAGACCATACTTGAGGGAACAAATGGCCAACCATTCGTACAAAAATATCATATTATCCCTGTTTGGGCTACTAAGTTTGATTTGCTTTTCAGAAGGAGTCCAAAAGTTGGAGGCTTCCCAACCTTCCATTTCTATTGTGGGCTACGCTTCTAACCCTTTATACGATATGGAAAATGGGGCAACAGGCAAAGTCGGTCCCACACTGGCGGTTACTCCCCCAAGCGGTATGGAATCGGGAGATGTGGCTTTGATTATTGCTCACTACCGAGGGAGCGTTACGCTGTCTATTTCAGAAACTGGTGGACAGACCTGGACTGCTCTTTCCCAGGTTACACAGGGGACGACCAATACCTCCCGTATCTTCTACACTGTGTTTAATGGGACCTGGACAGCCAACCCCAGTGTTACTGTAGGTAGTGGCACTGCGACATTAACAGTAAGAATGTTTGTTTTCCGCGGAGTAGACCCTGACAATGTGCTTGATGTTTCGCAGAGTGCCAGCGGATATGCAGCCCCTGCGAGTCCATATGATGTGACCATATCCGGCATTACCACCAACACCGATGGGGCAATGGTGCTGGCTTTCTGGACTTCACAGGATGACAACTCCTGGGCTTTACAGACAGACGGCTCGGACGGATGGATGCATCTTGCTGATAGCCATTTGAGAAACCAGGGAGGGACTGACAACTCCATCTCTTGTGCGTTCAAGATTACTCTAACTGCGGGAAATTCTGGAAATATCACCAACCGTCAGGTTCTTAATGGCGGAGACGCAGGAACAACACATATCTTGGCTTTGAAGCCGGCTACGCCATCAACCAGTTCTTATCCTGTTTCCATTACCGGTTATGCTTCCAACCCTTTATACGATATGGAAAATGGGGCAACAGGCAAAGTTGGTCCCACACTGGCGGTTACTCCCCCAAGCGGTATGGAATCGGGAGATGTGGCTTTGATTATTGCTCACTACCGAGGAAGCGTTACGCTGTCTATTTCAGAAACTGGTGGACAGACCTGGACTGGTCTTTCCCAGATTACACAAGGGACCACCAATACCTCGGGTATATTCTATACTGTATTTAATGGGACCTGGACAGCCAACCCCAGTGTTACTGTAGGTAGCGGAACAGAAGCATTGACGGTTAGGATGTTTGTTTTCCGCGGGGTAGACCCTGACAATGTGCTTGATGTTTCGCAAAGCGGGAGCGGGTATGCAGCTCCAGCAACCCCATTTGATGTTACCATATCCGGCATTACCACCAACACTGATGGGGCAATGGTCCTGGCTTTCTGGACTTCCCAGGATGACAACTCCTGGGCCTTACAGACAGACGGCTCGGACGGATGGATGAATCTTGCCGGTAGCAATGTGAGAAACCAGGGAGGGACGGACAACTCCATCTCTGTGGCATTCAAGATTGTGCCAACTGCCGGAGCTTCCGGGGATGTCACCAACCGACAGATACTGAATGGTGGTGACGCCGGAACTACACATATTCTTGCCTTAAAGCCTATACCTCCTCCAACGACTACTCTCGGTGATGGAGAAGATCCCTCAAATTCTACTGTTGCTCCAGGTAGTACCAATAATTATCTTGACCAGTTTACTTTTGTGACTAACAAGGGAACAGATTCGGTTACTGGCTTGACTGTAACTACTTCCAATACTGGTGCAATCGCCAGTATGGAGATCTGGAATGAGGCTATGACTAGCCAGTATTTTGGCACGGTTTATTCCCCTCTGGGAGACGACTGGAACTTTAGTGGTGGGATGCCAATTCCTGTAAGCACAACTACTGCCTCTTTCCGGGTTATATTCACTGCCAAAGACCATTCTTCTCTGGCAGAGGGAGTCTATCCAGTTACAGGGACGGTTACTGGATTTACCTGTACTAACTCTAAACTCGGCACTGACAACGATAGTGTAACTATTACAGTGGATAACTCTCCTCCAGAAAATGCCACCTGGGGAACCATTATTCCTGGCGATGCTCAGATTGAACTCAACTGGACAAATCCGGAGACAGATTTCTATAAAGTATTAATTTTAAGAAAGACTGGTTCAGAAGTAGCAGATACTCCCACAGAGGGAACAGAATATAATGTCAATGACACCATTGGAGAAAGCACAGTTAGATATGTAGGTAATGGCACAAACTTTACTGATACTGGACTTACCAATGGGACAAGTTACTATTACAAGATATTTGCTTACGATTCTTATATAAACTATGCAGTTGGAGTTAGCACTGGACCCCATATCCCACCAATATTAACAGTTCTCGGTGACGGGACTGACCCGGAAGATTCTACAGTTGCTCCTGGCACTACCAACCTCTATCTTGACCAGTTTACTTTTCACACAAGCGATAGCACTGATACTGTTACTGCTCTTACTGTAACGACCAGTAGTACCACGGCCATTGCCAGTATGCAGATTTGGAATGGAGCTATGACTACCCAGTATTTTGGCACGGTTTCTACTCCTGTGGGAGACAATTGGAACTTTAGCGGTGGCACGCCAATTCCTGTAAGCACAACTACTGCCTCTTTCCGGGTTATATTCACTGCCAAAGACCATTCTTCTCTGGCAGAGGGAGTTTATGCAGTTACAGGGACTGTTACTTCTTATACCTGCAGCAATTCTAAATCCGGGACTGATACTGATAGTGCAACTATTACAGTGGATAACTCTCCTCCAGATAATGCCACCTGGGGAACGATTATTCCTGGCGATACTCAGATTGAACTCAACTGGACCAACCCTGGGACAGATTTCTATAAAGTATTAATTTTAAGAAAGGTTAGTTCAGCAGTAGCAGATACTCCCACAGAGGGAACAGAATATAATGTCAATGATACTATTGGAGAAAGCACAGTTAGATATGTAGGTAATGGCACAAACTTTACCGATACTGGACTTACCAATGGGACAAGCTACTATTACAAGATATTCGCCTACGATGCCTATATAAACTATGCCTCAGGAGTTAGCACTGGACCACACATTCCGACTATAGAAACAACTACAGTTCTTGATGATGGGACTGACCCAGAAGATTCCACGGTTGCTCCTGGCACCACCAACCTTTATCTTGACCAGTTTACTTTTCACACAAGTGATAGCAATGATACTGTTACTGCTCTTACTGTAACCAGTGGTAATACTGGTGCCATTGCCAGTATGGAAATCTGGAATGAGACTATGACTACCCAGTATTTTGGCACGGTTTCTACTCCTGAAGGAAACGACTGGAACTTTAGTAGTGGCACGCCAATTCCTGTAAGCACAACTACAGCCTCTTTCAGGGTTATATTCACTGCCAAAGACCATTCTTCTTTGGCAGAGGGAGTTTATGCAGTTACAGGGACTGTTACTGGTTTTACCTGTACTAACTCTAAACTGGGCACCGACACCGATAGCGCCATTATCACGGTGGATAACTCTCCTCCAGACAATGCCACCTGGGGAACGATTATTCCCGGTAATAGTCAGATTGAACTCAACTGGGCAAATCCCGGGACAGATTTCTATAAAGTATTAATTTTAAGAAAGGTTAGTTCAGCAGTAACCGATACTCCCGCAGAGGGAACAGAATATAATGTCAATGATACCATTGGAGAAAGCACAGTTAGATATGTAGGTAATGGCACAAACTTTACTGACACTGGACTTACCAATGGCACAAGTTATTACTACAAGATATTTGCTTACGATTCTTATATAAACTATGCGGTTGGAGTTAGCACTGGACCCCATATCCCCACCATATTAACAATTCTTGAAGATGGAACTGACCCGGAAGATTCTACAGTTGCTCCTGGCACCACCAACCTTTATCTTGACCAGTTTATTTTTCACACAAGTGATAGCAATGATACTGTTACTGCTCTTACTGTAACGACCAGTAGTACCACGGCCATTGCCAGTATGCAGATTTGGAATGGAGCTATGACTACCCAGTATTTTGGCACGGTTTCTGCTCCTGTGGGAGATAACTGGAACTTTAGCGGTGGGATGCCAATTCCTGTAAGCACAACTACTGCCTCTTTCCGGGTTATATTCACTGCTAAAGACCATTCTTCCCTATCAGAGGGAGTCTATGCAGTTACAGGGACTGTTACTTCTTATACTTGCACCAATTCTAAATCTGGGACTGATACTGATAGTGCAACTATTACAGTGGATAACTCTCCTCCAGATAATGCCACCTGGGAAACGATTGTTCCTGGTAACAGTCAAATTGAACTCAACTGGACAAATCCCGGGACAGATTTCTATAAAGTATTAATTTTAAGAAAGGTTAGTTCAGCAGTAACCGATACTCCCACAGAGGGAACAGAATATAATGTCAATGATACCATTGGAGAAAGCACAGTTAGATATGTAGGTAATGGCACAAACTTTACCGACACTGGACTTACCAATGGCACAAGTTATTATTACAAGATATTTGCTTACGATTCTTATATAAACTATGCGGTTGGAGTTAGCACTGGTCCCTACACCCCACTTCCAGGAAATGAAGTCACTATCTGGGGCAGCCTTTTTGATGCTACTGATGAATATAGTCCTTCACCTAATGTTGTATTTATTTCTGACCAGGTCGGCTATGCCTTTTTTGTTGATACTTATTTAGATAATGTGGCCTATAGTAAAACAACTAACGGAGGAGCAACCTGGGGGAGTCCAGTTCCTCTTAGTGGAGTGATGGGAACAGATAAAAACTGGGCTAATGTTGCAGTCTGGTATGACCAATGGACACCAGGTGGGACAGGGACCAAGATTCATATTGTTGCCGCTGAGGCATCAACAGGTGATATCTGGTATAACTGGTTAGACACTACTGACGATACTATGCGCTATGCTGCTGTTTCAGTTATCCTGGGTGCTACCTATACTCCTGCAACCAGCGGTGGACCATCTATTACCAAATCTACTGATGGTAATCTTTTTATTTTAGGATTCACGGATGATTTTGGTAAGGTATACAAATCAACTGATGGGGGAGATAACTGGACAGATACAGCAATAACAACAGGTGAAATTGACGATGCTGACGAGGGGCAACTTTTACCCCTTTCTGGTGGAGATATACTTTTGATTTTGCAGGACCTGAGCGCTGATACTGTCCAATCTAAGGTTTATGATGAAGGAACTGATAGCTGGGATGCAAGTTGGACTTCTATTGATACCTGGGTGGAAAACGCAACATATGACTGCACCTGGGGAGCCTCTCTTTATAAAGCGACTGGCGATATCTATCTGGCAGGAAATACACTACCCGACGGTGGAGTAAATTATCCTCTCAAAGCCTACAAGTTTACTGACTCCACGAGAACCTGGTCAACCCTTACCAATATTGCTGCCGTAGCTGAAGCTCTTCAGGCGACAATAGCAGTTGATGAAAACAACGGAGATTTATATGCAGTTTATATTCGGGGAGGCACTGCTGGTGCCACTACCGATGTCTATTATAAAAAATCAACTGATGGTGGAAGTAATTGGGGAGAGGAGATAAAAATTAGCACTACCCAAGATAACTTGAAATATGTCCGCACGAATCTTACATCTAACGAAAGAATTTATGCTGTTTGGTATAACGATGATTTAAATGATATTTTGGGAAATACAGTAGCCGACCTTATACCTGCAACCATCATTCTTGGCGACGGAATAGACCCTTCAAATTCCACAGTTGCTCCGGGTGGCACCAATAATTACCTTGACCAATTTACTTTTGCTACAGACTATGGAACAGGTTTCGTTACTGCCCTTACTGTAACAACCAGTAGTACGACTGCCATTACCAGTATGCAAATCTGGAATGGAGCTATGACTACCCAGTATTTTGGCACGGTTTCTACTCCTGAGGGAGATAACTGGAACTTTAGCGGTGGCACGCTAATTCCTGTAAGCACAACTACTGCCTCTTTCAGGGTTATATTCACTGCCAAAGACCATTCTTCTCTATCAGAAGGAGTTTATGCTGTTACGGGCATGGTTACTTCTTATACTTGTACCAATCCTAAATCCGGGACCGATACTGATAGTGCAACTATTACAGTGGATAACTCTCCTCCAGAAAATGCCACCTGGGGAACCATTGTTTCTGGTAATACTCAAATTGAACTCAACTGGACAAATCCCGGGACAGATTTTTATAAAGAGTTGATTCTAAGAAAGGCTGGTTCAGCAGTAACCGAAGCTCCTACAGAGGGAACAGAATACGATGCAGGCAATTCTATTGGCGTTAGCACAGTCTGTTATGTAGGCAGTGGCACAAATTTTACCGATACCGGACTTACCAATGGCACCAGTTATTACTACAAGATATTCGCCTACGATGCTTATATAAACTATGCTTCTGGAGTTAGCACTGGACCCCACATCCCTGAAGATACAACTCCGCCAGCGGCAATAACCAATTTAACCGGGTTATGCGACAGCGATACTGGCGAGGTAACCCTCTACTGGAGTACCCCAGGCGATGATGGCTGGAATAATACCCTTCCTGAAGGAAGCAAATATATAATTGACTATTCAAGTTATTCCGTCCAGTGGAGCACAACTAACTACAAAGTAGAAATTTCCACCTCTGGCGTAGCTCCCCACACCCAGGTTTCCTATACAATTACCGGTCTTACAGGCGACACAACCTGGTATTTCCAAATCTGGACTCGAGACGAAGTCCCCACCAACTGGTCAGGCCTCTCCAACGGCGCCACCATCTGGGTCAATTCCGTTCTGGGCGTTTCCATCTCTACGGACACTATCAATCTGGGAGTGGTTGAGCCTGGCTCCTACGCTTTAACGGTAAGTTCCGTTGTTATAACCAATAATGGAAACATAAAACAGAAGTTTAAGCTTAAGATTGTATCCGAACCGAATGCCAGCTGGACATCAGTTACGGCAGATCCTCCGGGTGCTGAGCAATACCGTTATTCAGGGATATTCCGCTCCACTCAACCTGCTACTTCGGATTTCTTACCTGAAGACTCATTCTCGGTTTCTACAGAAAGGACATCTTCCTCAGCAGACTTAGCTCGTGATGCTGACCCTGATGAACAAAAAGGATTCAATGTATCTCCTGATAATACAAGAAATCTCTGGTTTAAATTTGAAGCGCCAACATCTACAGATATAACTACTACGCAAGCAATTCCATTGAGGATTATTGCTTTACCCGATGATTAAGGAGGAATGAAAAAATGAAGAGATTAGCTTTTTTGAATGAAGAGAAAGTCATTACAGCAGGGTTGATGGTTTTATTTTTCTTATTACCGGTAGTATTTCAACCTTTTCTCAGTGACCCTTTTGCACTGCCTAAGGTGACAGTTCTAAGGATTATGACTTTGCTTCTTTTTGCTATATGGCTGATAAAAGTATTGAGAGAAGGGAAAATTAGCTGGCAAAAAACGCCACTAAATTTATCAATATCTGTCTTCCTTTTGCTCTGTGGACTGTCAACTCTATTTTCTGTTTCTCCTCGCTTGAGTTTCTGGGGAATGCAAGGCTTCTATTTTGAGGGATTCTTAAGTTTTCTCTGTTACGGGGCAATTTACTTCGTCACTGCCAATTTCATGACGGAAGAAAGAAAAATATTAAGAGCTATTCTCGTTACTACCATTGTTGTTTCTTTATATGCCCTTGTGCAGGCTATGGGGATTACTTTCTTTGTCTGGCGGGGCACTCAGCCGTATCCTCGTGTCTGGTCCACATTTGGTAACCCGAATTTTCTCGCTCCATATTTGATTATGGTTATCCCCATCTATTTGGTCTTCTTAATCAAAGCAGAAACAATGAAGAAGAAATGGCTCTATTCTCTGGTTACAATATTAGCCGCGCTTGCGCTTATCTTTACCTACTCACGAGCGGGCTGGCTGGGTATGTTAGCTGGGCTTACGGTTTTTGTCTTGCTGATAAATAAAAAGGCACTCAAAACAAATTCATTCTTCCTCATCGGAGTTGTAGTTTGCACTATTATCTTAGCTTGTATTTATCCCAGACTACATGTAAGGCCCAAAGAGAGAACCACCACAATGAAACCAATTGTGGAGCGAGCAGTTTCAACTGTAGATTTCAAGGAGCCAGGCATCACTGCGCGATTTTCTGCCTGGGAGACGACAATAAAGATGGCGTTGAAGCGTCCATT
>Ga0315282_10018139_pt1 | contig 10095 bp, 11 predicted proteins | sample YL17G07_20_MG_FD_203693 | JGI IMG/M metagenome (GOLD analysis project Ga0315282, IMG submission 203693) | Sediment microbial communities from Yellowstone Lake, YNP, Wyoming, USA - YL17G07_20 | ecosystem: Environmental > Aquatic > Freshwater > Lake > Sediment | place: USA: Wyoming | collected... | reverse complement strand
GCCCCCGAATAATCACGGTGTTTTTCTAACCCGGCATAGCCATGTAGGGGTAATTCATGAATTGCCCTACGACCAGGACCGAAATAGAATTTTGTTGCCATCTTGCGCACAACTTCATTTGTAAGGGACTAAACATCCTTCCCAGATTACTTCACTTCCATTGGATTCATTCCTTAGGTATACCCCGCTAACTATTTTCCATCCGGAAAACCCCTCTCCCCTTGATTTCTCTCCTTTCCATCGCCCATATTTCCTCACGATATTGGGATTTCTAGTGATTATTAGTAATGTTTTTAGAAAATAAGTCATTTTTTTCTTGACAATTCAGGTTCCCCTGAATTATCATTCCCCTGATTTTCAATTCCATTAGGGGTAGATTATGAAAAAAATGAGGCACAAGATCAACTTCCTGGCTTCCTCCCTTACTCATGAATGACAGGTGAGAAGATCTTTGCGCCCTGATCCCGCCCTCCATTCCCCTCTCCCGTGGCGAGGAGGGGGGAATGGGGACGGGTTTTCAAATTCCCCGTCCCGTTGATAGATAACCCCAGTTTCCCCTTCCCCAGTAAAGGAGCTTAAACGTGGAACGGTTCAAAAGAAAAATTCTTTTCGTTTCTTTCTGCCGGATAATTCCTGTCTTTTTTCCGCACATGGCACTGGGGTCCCAATACCAGCAAATCGTCACCATCCGCTTCCGGTCTAAACAATTTGGTGAGACCATATGTTACCCGCAAAAGAAGAAATAAGGGGGGCAGTCAATGGTTGGTGTTTCTAAGGAGCATCTCAACTTGTCCGGTAGCTCATATATTTTAAACCTGACTCTACCCCGATACGTGCCGCTCGTCGTAAAGGAGACGTTACTGGCTGTATGGTATGATAGCCAGGAGGATCAATACCTTGTCCTGTGCCCCGCATGCCATGAACTGATCACCTGCGACACGCTCGGCATCGTCTACCATGAGATGGTGTGGAGTAAGCGCAAGTGCTGTCAGGGGTGTCGGGCCAAGATCACATTTCAGCAGGACCCCGGCCTGATCGGGTTATTCCTGGATTATTGGTACAGGACGGGCAATTTCCCGGAGAGCGCTAGCTGGCTCGAGGCTGTCCCCCCGGAACAGTTCAACCTTTGGGCAAAGGAGATCCGGGCCGCCCTGGAGGCCGACCGGGAGAAAAAGGAAAGATTTCTGGCGACGGGGAAAAAGGGCAGGCAAAAAACATTCCCTCCCCTTTTTCCGTAAAAGGGCGATCCGAAGGACAGAAAAAGCAACATTCAGGGAATGATTACAGTCAATCTGTGGCAATCATCACATTCGAGGCCTTGATGACTGCATAGACATTTTTCCCCTTTTTAAGACCCAGAGTTTTTGCAGAACTTTTTGTAATGATGGATACGACCTCAATTCCTCCGGGTAATTCGACCGTGACTTCCGAATTCACCGCCCCCTGAACCAGGCGAATGACTTTCCCTTTCAAGACATTCCGCGCGCTGATTTTCATTGGCGATTCCTCCCCTATATGAATTTAGCTGCATCCTCTAAAAAATTATAAGATATTTCTGGGGAATCGGGCAATAACAATGTTATTATTAGGACATAATGGTTGGAAAAAGGAAGTTTCGGTAATTGAATTCCTTGACTTTTTGTTTTGACCGCCATAGAATAACTTTTTCAAAAGGGGGGGCTTATGTCTGAAGAAATCATGAACACCAAAGAGGTCGCCCAGTATCTGGGCATCCACGAGAAACAGGTCTACGCCCTGATCAAGTCCAAACGGATTCCTTCCACCCGGGTGACCGGAAAGTGGATCTTCCCGAAACAATTAATCGATGAATGGATCGACACGAATGCGAGGTCGGGAATGGCGGAGGCCCGGCACAAGGGGAAGAAGATCGAGGGGGCGCTCTTGGCGGCCGGCAGCAATGATCCGATTCTGGATTTTCTCCAGACCGACCTGCGGAAAAGTTACCCCGATCTCTTCCTCTTTTCCACCAACATCGGCAGCGTGGAAGGCCTGAAGGCCCTCCATTCGGGGTACACGGATATCGCCTGGTCCCACCTTTTCGACCCCCAAACCGGCGAATATAACATACCCTATATCCCCACCTACCTTCCCGGCGATAAGATTGTACTCATCAACGTTTTCTACCGCGATCTCGGACTGATCGTCTCTACGGGAAATCCACTGAAGGTGAGAAGTTTTCAGGATTTGAGCAAGCGGGGAATCCGCTTTATCAACCGGCAGAAAGGTTCTGGAACGCGCCTCCTGATCGACCAGAAGCTGAAAGATGTGGGCATCTCATCGCAAAAGATTGCGGGCTATGACACCGAGGTGAATACCCATTTTGAAGTAGGCCTGTCAATCTTAAGCGGCACGGCCAACGCGGGAATCGCCACCGTGGCGGTCGCCAAGTTCCTCGGTCTCGATTTCATTCCCCTCACCCGGGAAAGATTCGACATGATCCTAAGCCAATCCACTTTCTTCGGGAAGGCCGCCCAAGCCTTCATTGATCTGCTCCATTCCCGGGATTTTCGGGAGAAAGTGCAAAGAATCGGCGGCTACGACCCGAAAGAGTCCGGCCGCGTGCTCTATTCGGTAAATTAATATTAAGGGAGGTGCAACATGAGAATGCGAGGTTTCATCCTATGGGTTTGTCTGGTTCTTCTATTCCCGGGTATTAGCGGCGCCCAGAGCAGCGGGTTTATCCTTTTGTCCAGCACCATCGGGCCGATTGACTCCGGGATTGTAGGGCTTCTGGAGAATGAGTTTGAAAAGGAGACCGTCATCCGGGTCCGCCACGTGGGCGCGGGTACGGGAGCGGCCCTGAACATCGCCCGAAAAGGGAATGTGGACCTGGTCATGGCCCATGCCAAGTCCCTGGAAGAGAAATTCGTCCAGGAGGGCTTTGGGACCGAGCGGATCGCCCTGATGTACAACGATTTTGTCATCATGGGCCCGGCGAAGGATCCCGCTCAAATAAAAGGAATGAAGAGCGCCAAGGAAGCCTTGAAGAGGATCGCGGAAAAAGGAACCCCCTTCATCACTCGGGGGGATAAATCGGGTACCCACGTGGCCGAGATGGAACTGTGGCAGAAAGCGGGGATCAAACCCCAGGGGTCCTGGTACATAACGTATGAAAGAGGAACCGAAGGCAACGCCCCCACTTTGAAATACACGGATGAGAAGCAGGCCTACACCTTCATGGATCGAGCCACTTATCTGTCCCTAAAGAGTCAGATCAAACTGGCGGTCCTGGTGGAAAAAGATGACGTTCTTTTGAATTTTATCTCCCTCATCCCGGTCAATCCCCAAAAATTTCCCAAGGTGAACTATGCCGATACCATGAAATTCGTCCATTGGCTAACCTCCCCGGAAAAGGGGCAGAAGATCATCGCCGACTTCGGGAAGGATAAATACGGAGCCCCCCTCTTCTTCGCCAACTCCAAGGAGTGGCAGGAGAAACAGGGATCGAAGAAGTAAAAAATCTTTTAAGGAGGAAATGATGAAAAAAAGTAAGACGATCCATGCAATTTTAGCCGTTCTGGCTGTCATTCTCGCCCTGACGGCCTGGAGCCCGGTCCAAGCCCAGCAGAAAAATATCATTCTATCGACCACCACGAGCACCCAGGACTCCGGACTGCTGGACGTGCTGATTCCCATCTTTGAGAAAAAGACCGGATACTTCGTGAAGACCATCGCGGTGGGTTCCGGCCAGGCCATGGCCATGGGGCAGAAGGGGGAGGCGGACGTGCTCCTGGTCCATTCCCCGGCGGCGGAGAAGAAGTTCGTGGCCGAAGGGTACGGGGTCAACCGAAGAATCATCATGCACAACGATTTCATCGTGGTGGGTCCGGGAGAAGACCCCGCCAAGATCAAAGGGATCAAGGGGACCACCAACGTATTTAAGAAGATCGCCTCGGCGGGGACTCTCTTTCTTTCCCGGAGTGATAAATCCGGAACCCATTCCAAGGAACTGGCTATCTGGAAAGCTGCGGGAATCAACCCGGAAGGGCAGAAATGGTACCAGCAGACCGGACTGGGAATGGGGCAGACTCTCAATGTAGCCTCGGAAAAAAAGGGATATACCCTCGCCGACCGGGGAACTTATTTGGCCCTCAAGAAAAATTTGAGCCTGGATATTTTGGCCGAGGGCGATGCCATCCTCCTCAATGTCTACCACGTGATCGAGGTGAACCCGGCCAAATGGCCCAAGGTCAACGCCGCCGGGGGCAAGGCTTTTGCCGATTTCATGGTATCCCAAGAAGTCCAGGATATCGTTAAGACCTTCGGGGTGGAAAAATTCGGATCTCCCCTGTTCTTCCCCGATGCCGGAAAGAAGGAAGAGGACCTGGGAAAGTAAATGGACCTTATTCTAGAAGGAATTAAGAAGGCCTTCCTTCTCCTGATCACTCTCGACCCTGAGGTGATGGGGATCACCCTCCTTTCCCTCCAGATTTCAGGCACAGCCACGCTCATGAGCTTATTCATCGGCATTTCCGCCGGCACCCTTGTTGCCCTATCCCAATTTCCGGGGCGGAGGGTCGTGGTGAGTCTGATCAATACAGGTATGGGCCTTCCCCCGGTGGTAGTCGGCCTTTTCGTCACCATCTTCCTTTGGCGGAATGGACCACTGGGCTTCCTGGAAATTCTCTATACGCCGACGGCTATGATCGTCGCTCAGGCAATCATCGCTTCGCCGATCGTGATGGGCATCTCCCTGGCAGCCATTCAAGCCCTTCCGAAAAACCTCCGGCTGCAAATTCTGGCCCTCGGTGCCACCCGCCTCCAGATGGTCTGGATCTTGATTAAAGAGGCCAAACTTCCTCTTTTGGCCGGAGTGATGGCGGGGTTCGGCGGCGTGATTTCGGAAGTGGGTGCCTCCATCATGGTAGGCGGCAACATCAAGGGCTATTCCCGGGTGCTCACCACGGCCACCGTAATGGAAACGAGCCGGGGAAATTTCGATATCGCCATCGCCCTGGGAATCATTCTCCTGCTTCTGGCCTATTTCATCAACCTGGTCCTGACTCACATCCAGCAGCGGGAGAGACCCAGGTGAACGGTTCCCCGTCGATCTTGGAAGTAAAGGACCTCCAGGTTACGAAGGCAGGAACCCTGGTGCTGGACATCCCGGCTTTGATGATCGAAGAAGGGGAGATTCTCTCACTCATCGGGCCGAACGGGGCGGGGAAAACGACCCTTCTGCAAACACTCGCCCGCCTGATCAAGCCTTCCGCGGGAGAGATCTTCTTTAAAGGTAAACAGGCCTCGCCCAATAATTCTGATTTGGAGTACCGCAGGCGGGTGGCCATGGTCTTTCAAGAGCCCCTGCTTTTCGACACAACGGTCTTTGAAAATGTTGCCTCGGGCCTGAAAATCCGTGGGATGCAGAGGCCGGAGATCCGTAAAATTGTCGCCGAAAACCTGGAACAATTTGGAATCTCCCACCTGCTCCACCGTTCGGCCCGAAAAATTTCCGGCGGAGAGGCGCAGAGAGTCGCTCTGGCCCGGGCCTTTGCCACCCACCCCGAGATTCTTTTACTTGATGAACCCTTCTCCTCCCTCGACCCTCCCACCCGGGAATCCCTGCTGGCTGACCTGGAATCAATCCTCAGGCAGACAAAGACCACAACCCTCATGGCCACCCACGACCGGATGGAAGCCTTAAGGCTTTCCGACCGGGTCGCCGTGATGAATCAGGGCAGGATCCTCCAGGTGGGCCCTCCCGCAGAGGTCATGAACCAGCCGCTCGACGAGTTTGTCGCCTCCTTTGTGGGGGTGGAGACGATCCTTCCCGGCCGGGTGATCAGGAAAAACGGCGGCAGCTTCGTAGCCTCTATTATGGGCCATGAAGTTGAGGCCGTGGGCGAGGTGGAATTGGGGGAGTCCGTCGTCTTCTGCATCCGCCCGGAAAATGTGACCCTGGCCGTGCATCCTTCGAAAGAATCTTCGAGTGCCAGGAATGTCTTTCCAGGGAAAATCGTAAAAATCATCCCCCTGGGGCTTTATCATAAAGTTCAGCTCCACTGCGGATTCCCCCTGGTTGCCTATGTGACGGGTCACTCCCTGGAGAATTTAGCCCTGGCGGAGGGGAAAGAAGTGGTCGCTTACTTTAAGGCAACCTCCATTCATGTAGTCAAGAAAAAGGGGGGGCGGGTTTAATCCTATGACTTGGCGAGTGCTTTTTTGATTCGTTCCGGAGTCATGGGAAGCTCAAATAACCTGACACCGGTGGCGTCGAATACGGCATTGGCGATCACAGCGCCCATGCAGGTGATAGGCGGTTCTCCCCCGCCCTGAGGGAGGATTTCGGGGTTCTCCACCAGTACGGCTTCCATTTCGGGCAGCCCGGAGAAACGCGGAATTTCGTAGGTGTCAAAGTTCAGGGAGCGGATGGCCCCTCCCTGAAAGCGAATCTCTTCGGTCAAAGCATAACCCAGGCCCATCATCATGGACCCTTCCATCTGCATCCGGGCCCCTTCCGGGTTGATGATCTGGCCCATATCCTGAGCACAGACAAGCCGCTTTACTTGAACCTTTCCACTGATCCGATCGACAGCAACTTCGGCCATGGCCGCCACATAAGTTCCAAGATAAATCCCGCAGGCCAGGCCGTGGCCCCTGCCCCTGGGGAATTTTGCGGGTGACCAGCCGAATGCAGCGGCCGCCGCTTCCAGAACCTTGCGCATCCGCACATCTTTCAGGTGGTTCAGCCGGAACGCCAAGGGGTCCACACCCGCCCGAAAGGCCATCCCGTCTAGGAAATTTGGTTCTGCGGGTTGGCCGGATCGAAGACGACACCCTCTTTAACCCTCAGTTGGTTCGTAGGGAGTTGCAGCTGTCCGGCAGCCAGTTCTATCAACACCGCCCGGGCCTGTGCGGCGGCTTCCCGTAGAGGGGGCCCAAAATATTTAGTGGACCGGGAGCCGAACGTTCCCATATCCCATGGACAAAGGTCCGTGTCCCCCATAACCATTTCGACCGAACGCAGGGGCACGCCGAGTTCTTCCGCCAGCATCTGGGCGAGAGAAGTGATGATCCCCTGTCCCATCTCAATCTTGCCGGTAAAACAGGTCACCCGGCCGTCCCCCCCAATCCTGAGAAAAACGTTGAAATCGACCGCTGACTCTGGACGGCTCCCCGGGGATCTTCTTCTCTCCTGCGATTCGGCCGGACCTCCCACCGAAAAAAAGATGATGATTCCGCCGCCCAGGACCTTAAGAAATTCACGCCGGTCAATCGACGACCGAGGGGGAACCTCCGGATCACAGAAATCCTGGACGTTATCTTCATTCATTATTGCCCCCCCTCGACTTTCCGCTGGTATTGTCAAAATATAACCACAGAGGACACAGAGAAGATATTAATATTCTAAGTACCTGCTTGGACTTCATCCTGGGCATTTCGTTACGGCTTTCCGTTCAATAATAACTTCGATTTCGACCGCCTCGTCTGTCCACAGGCACCGCTGTCTTTCGCTTATCTCTTTTAAAAAACTCTTTTTGAGGACACAGAGTTTTTCTCTGCGACCTCTGTGGTTCCATTTTAGCGGGCAAGGCCGCGACCGGAGACTATTTGAAAAGATCTCATCTTTCCGCCTATTTTGCAAGGGCGAGCAAGAGATAAAATAAGGACCGCCATTTTTTAATCTCGCTCTCCCGTGATCATTTCCCGGTCAGAATAAAGACGAGCTGCTGCTGCATTTTGTCACCTTTCGCAATATTCTTAATATTCTTAAAGAAGCGCTCCGGCTTGACTCGAACTGAAATCAGAAATTAAAAGAACCTTAGCGTCCTTTGCGCCTTAGCGTGAGATTGGTCCCTGACGACTTGCGACTTACGGGTTTAGCAAATTTTCCTTGACTTTTCATTGCTTTCAGAATATTCAAAGGACAAAAAGGTAATCGAATTCCCTACCGTTCTTGATTAACCCTTAACCTTCTGGAGTATATTATGAGGAAAACTTTCCGGAAGGTCTTAATACGAAGCCTCCAGGGGAAACTTTTTTCTCCCCTGGGGGCTTTCTGATTTTTGCAACTCGTCCCCTTGCGCCTCGGGGGAGTTGAACACTGAAGAAAACCGGATCGTAGCCAAGGTGGACGAACTGATGGTACTGTGCGATGAGTTGGAAACCCGGCAAGAATCGACGGCGTCTATTCGCCTCCAACTCCTCGAAGCCACCCTTAGTGAGGCCATAGCACGATGATTAGCTGAAAGAGGTGGGTAGGGGTCTCCCGTCCGACCTTGTCGGGCGAAGAAAGTTCCCAAATTGGGAATTTTTTTATTGACATTATATTTGGGAACTGATATAAAAGAATGAGAGTGATCGCCAAGAAAACCCTGCGCGAGTTTTGGGATAGATTTCCCGATGCCGAGGATGCTCTGAAAACCTGGTTCGCCGAGGCGGAGAGAGCCACCTGGTCGAATCCTGGGGAAATCAAGGCCCAGTACCGTAGCGCCAGTATCCTCAAAGACAGCCGGGTTGTCTTTAACATCTGCGGCAACAAGTATCGCCTGGTGGCGAAAATCAGCTACAAGAACGGCATTGTACTGATCCGGTTCGTTGGAACACACAGAGAATATGACGCGATCAATGCTGAGGAAGTTTAATGGTCCCTAAGGTTATTAAAACGGAAAAAGAATACGAAAGTGCGCTGGCCCGGATTAACGATCTGATGGATGCCGATCCGGGCACGCCTGAGGGAGACGAGCTGGAGCTGCTGGTCACTCTGGTCGAGCTGTACGAGAAGGCGAAGCACCCGATCGACCTGCCCGACCCGGTGGAAGCCATCAAGTTCCGGATGGAGCAGCTTGGGCTGAAACAGAAGGACTTGATCCCCCTTATCGGCAGCCGGAGCAAAGTTTCCGAGGTGCTCTCCCGTCAGAGGCCGCTGAGCATCGCCATGATCCGCAGGCTCAATGCCGGGTTGGGCATTCCGGCTGAGATACTTCTGCGGGAGCCCGGAGCCAAGCTTGCGCAGCCAATGGAAGGCGTAGACTGGGAACGCTTTCCATTGAAGGAAATGCTCAAGAGGAACTGGCTGAATTTCAAGGGGACCCTTTCGGAAGCAAGGATGCAGGCTGCTACCCTGATCGGCGCATGGGCTGCGCGGCTTGGAGGCGATGCTTTGCAGCCCGCTCTTTTACGTCAGCATGTACGCGCGGGCAGTGAGGCGGACAGCTATGCCTTGGCGGCATGGAGGATTCGGGTTTCTTTGTTGGCCCTGGAGCAGAAGGTGCCAAAGTATCAAAATGGCACCGTGACCCACAGCTTTGTCCGTGATTTGGTCCGACTGAGCTACTTGGACAATGGTCCCCTTTTGGCCCGGGAATATCTCCTCAAGAGCGGCATCCACTTCGTTGTGGAAGCCCATCTCCCTCATACCCATTTGGACGGAGCGGCCATTAAATTATCGGATGGCCCTCCGCTCATTGCCATGACGCTGCGTCACGATCGTTTGGACAACTTCTGGTTTACCCTTTGCCATGAACTAGCGCATGTAGCACTTCACTTTGAAGGTGAAGAATCAAAGGCGTTTCTCGACGACTTAGACCAGGCTGAGGTCGATACGAATGAAAAGGATGCCGACAGTTGGGCGACGCAAGGAATGATCCCTCGCGATCTTTGGCTGGCAGGGAAAATGGAAGGGACTCCAACTGCCCGCAAAGTGCTCGCTTTCGCGGCGAATATGCGGATCGACCCTGCAATTCCTGCCGGTCGTATCAGGAAAGAAAAGGGGGATTACAAGGTCTTCAGCGGCCTGATCGGTAATAAAAAAGTACGCAGATTGTTTTTCTAACAATGCCCGGTGTACCGGGGCGGACCAAGCAAACGGCTTTCCGGAATGATTGTCAAGATAAAGATTTGACCCCTTTTTCTATGTAGTCAAATATAGGATCGCCAATGAATCGCATCAAAGCCAACCGGAAGCGCAAGAGACTCTCTGTAGAGGCTCGACTCGGGCAACGAGGTATTAATCTAATTGAGGACATAGTGCTTGAGATGGGTTCCAGACGGATTCCTGGCGGCCCACTTGAAATTGGAATCGATGGATATATAGAGCTTTTCGACCCTGGTAAAGGTGAATCACTCGGTAGA
>Ga0315282_10018138_pt1 | contig 10096 bp, 13 predicted proteins | sample YL17G07_20_MG_FD_203693 | JGI IMG/M metagenome (GOLD analysis project Ga0315282, IMG submission 203693) | Sediment microbial communities from Yellowstone Lake, YNP, Wyoming, USA - YL17G07_20 | ecosystem: Environmental > Aquatic > Freshwater > Lake > Sediment | place: USA: Wyoming | collected... | reverse complement strand
GAACACACCGACCGGGTATTGGAAATGGTGGACCGGCGTCGCCAGGGCGATTGGATCTCGCATAAGGAGTGAACCATGAAAGTTGTCTTCTGTTGGAGCGGCATGTCGGGGTACATGGCGGCATGCTGGCGGGCCTTGGCCCGTGTCCAGGAAGTGGATACGTCGCTTTTTGTGCTTTGGTGGAGCATGCCTTGGGCCAAGAGCGTTACAGACGGGCTGCCGGACTTTCACCGGATTAACCAAAAGGAATCCATGGATGGTGCTTTCATTGAGGATTCCGTGGCACAGCTCAAGCCGGATGTGGTGGTGCTCTGCGGGTGGTCCGCCCCTGCGTTTTCCCGGCTTCCGTTCTGCGAGCGACTCCGAGATGTGAAGTTCGTCATGGGGATGGATACCCCTTGGCGGGGAGGATGGCGACAGAAGCTGGCCCGCCTAAGGATCGGGCGCCTGGTGGATCGCATGGATGCGGTGTTTGTGGCCAGTGAACGCGCCTGGCAGTACGCGCGGCATCTGGGTGTTCCTGAAGCAAAGATTCATCGTGGGGTTTACGGCGTTGACTGTCTCACGTTCAGGCCAGTGTATGACCAGCGCCTAGCATTGGAGGGGGGGTGGCCGCGGCGTTTTCTATTCGTGGGGCGGTATGACGATGAAAAAGGAATTGATGTCTTGTTGGAATCCTACAAACGATATTGCTCGATGGTAAGCGACCCCTGGCCGCTAGCTTGTTGTGGGAGCGGGCCCTGGGCGGAGAGGATAGCCCAGGCGGAGGGCGTGCGGGATCTCGGTTTTGTCCAACCAGGAGATCTGGGGGCTGTGTTTGCCAAGCATGGCGTGTTTGTTCTAGCCAGCCGTTATGAGCCATGGGGGGTGGTGATCGCCGAGGCGACCGCCGCCGGCTTGCCAGTCATCTGTACCGAGAGTTGTGGGGCGAGCATTGACTTGGTGCGTTCTCTCTACAATGGAATGACGGTTGCGACGGGCGACGCCCATGGATTGGCTCGGGCCATGCTGTGGATGCACGAGAATCATGCTCGCCTTCCGGAAATGGGCCTGCGGAGCCAGCAGCGTGCAAGCGCTTACTCGGCAGAGGCCTGGGCAGAGCGCTGGGCGTATGTGTTTCATGAGTTGTGTCCATAGAATGCTTGTTCGCAGGTGCCCCGGCGGAAAATGGACGCCGTGGGTTTCCAACCTGTTTTTTCGGTTCGCACAAAGGTGACCCCCATGCTCCCACTTGCATCCGCCCTCCGCTATTTCCACAAGCGTGCCGCGCTTCTGCTGGCCGTGCGGAAGGCGTCCGTCTACAGCGGGTTCCAGACTCGGGCCGAAATCGAGGCATACCAGTTGGAGCGATTCAACGAAGTGTGGGCGGACGCAATAACAAATGTACCCTACTATGCCCGGATCCGCAGCGAACATCACCTGCCGGGGCGGTTCGGATCCCTTGCCGAACTGGAGGCCATACCCTACCTGACCCGGGAGATTCTGCAATCGCAGCCGGAAGAGTTCCGGCGCTCCCATCCCCCGGATTCGACATCAAGAACGGGTGGAACAACGGGTGTTCCCCTGACATTTGGAACCATGCGGGGGGAATCCCTTCAGGGGGCAGCGAATGTGTTGGTCGGGCGGTTTCGGTTTGGCGTGGATTTCGGGGCGAGGACCTACCTGATCTGGGGGCATTCGCACCTCTTTGGCGAGTTCCCCTGGCGCTGGATTCGAATGGGTAAGAGAATGATAGGCGATGCGGTGATGAATTACCGCAGGAAGAGCGCCTACTTCCTTACCCCGGACAAACTGCACGAAGTGTTCAATGACATGCTCCGCTGGAAGCCCTCCTGCGTGATCGGATATTCCAGCGCGTTGGTCGCGTTCGCCTCGGCGAACTGGGACCGGCGCGCCGCCATGAAAGGGTGCCCGCTCCGGGCCGTCATCTATACCGCGGAGTTCGCATCACCTCAAGCACGGCAGATGCTTGCCGGATTTTTTCAAGTACCGATTGTCGGTGAGTACGGTTGCCTTGAGTGCGGAGTGATGGCCTATTCCACGCCCGCCGGCGGATACCGCGTCTTCTGGGACTCCGTTCTCCTGTCGTTGGACGCCCCGGAGGGAAACACAGGCACCGCCATCGTCACCAGCCTCACCCCCAAATACACACCCATGATTCGCTATAACAATGACGATCTCTTGATTGTCCCCGAAGAGGAGTTGCATCAATCTTCACTACTCGCCCTATCGGATGTGATTGGCCGAGGACATGATGTGCTGAAGTTCGAGGACGGAACCTGCATTCACGGCCAAGCGCTCGACGCTTGTTTTACCTTAGAGATTGACTGGGTGATGCAGGCGCAGGTGGTTCAGCGGGGGACACGGTCCTTGACCATTCGAATCGTTGCGTCCCGGGAGATCGGTCAGGCGGAACGGGAGATGATCCGGGGGAAGATCACGCGCCTGCATCCGGAATTTGGCAAAGCGGAAATCGAACAGGTACAGAAGATCGATTCCACCGTGGCAGGGAAGCGCAAGTGGATCATCCGCCTCCCCGAGGCGCCGTGAACCCTTTTTTGCCTGCGGAGCACCCGATTTGAAGATACTACACCTCACTTCCTCCTCCCCCGCAATGATTCCGCACTCCATCGACGGCTTTCATCAAATTAGGCCCCCGGGGAGATTGAAGCCGGGATTTGCACGGCCAAGTCGGAGATCGAATGCATTCTGCAGAGGGAAGTGGACTCGTTTTGCTGGGTCGGCGGCGAGGAACGCTCCTATTCTGCGGCAGCCGCCCGCTTGATCCGCAAATGCGGATATCGCTATGCCTTTATGACAAATAGCTCTCTTGTGCGTCCCGGTACAAGTCCGCTCCAGATCCAACGCACCAACATCGAGGCGTCCTGGCCTCTCGAGATAGTTGAATTCCAGCTTTCCGGCATTGTCGATTTGCTCTACCACCGCAGGAAACTGCGTGTGAACCGCATGATCGGACGGGCCTTTCGGTAGGCCCACATCGGTACAGGGACCCCTTCCCATGCCCAATGTTCTTTCGGTAATTGCTGGTCTTCAGAGGAATGCGGGGCCCTCACATACGGTTAAGGCCCTGTGCGAGCACCTGTCGCCTCTGGTCGGCGAGAATGTGCTGGCCTTCTCCCAAGGGGACGGCGCGCAGGGCGATACGCTGGCCGTGGATCCCCGTTGGGTGCATCTCCACCCCGTTCCTTCACGTGCATTCTCCGCACTTCGGCTTTCCTTTTCATTCGGGTTCTCCGCCGCTCTCCGTGCCCTCTGCCGCGAGCACCGGATCCAGATTCTCCACAACCACGGGTTGTGGCTGCCGTGCAACCATGCGGCCGCAGCGGTTGCCGCCTCTCTCAAGATTCCCCTCATCACCACCCCCCGGGGCATGCTGGCCCCCTGGGCAGTGGCCCACAAGAGTTGGAAGAAGCGGCTGGCCTGGGGCCTGTATCAGAAGCGGGACATCCTCGGCGCCGCGTGCCTGCACGCCACCGCCGAACACGAGTACCGGCACCTGCGCGCCCTGGGTCTGCGCCAGCCCGTCGCCGTCATCCCCAACGGGATCGAGGCGCCCGATGCGGTGACCCAAAAACGCACGGACGAGCCCCGGACTATCCTCTTCGTCGGGCGGATCTACCCGGTGAAGGGTCTGCTGAACCTCGTCGCGGCATGGGGGAAGGTCCGCGCAAGCGGGTGGAGGATCGTGATCGCCGGTCCCGACGAGGCCGGGCACCAGGCCGAGGTACGGCGGGCCATTGCCGATGCGGGCCTGGAGGGCTGTTTCGAGTTCCCGGGCCCCGTGCATGACGAGGCCAAGTGGGACCTCTACCGCGCTGCGGACCTCTTCGTCCTGCCCTCCTTCACGGAAAACTTTGGATTGGTAGTTGCCGAGGCCCTGGCCTGCGGCGTGCCTGTCATCACCACACGGGGCGCCCCGTGGGCGGAGCTGGGGGAACGCGGGTGCGGGTGGTGGGTGGAGATCGGCGCGGAGCCGCTGGCGGCGGCGCTGCGCGAGGCGATGTCCCTCAGCGACGCGGAGCGGCGTGAGATGGGCGCGCGCGGACGCCTCCTCGTCGAGGAGAAGTACGCCTGGCCGGAAATCGCGAAGCAGATGGTTTCGGTTTACGAATGGGTGCTGGGCGGCGGGCCGCCGCCGGAATGCGTGAGGATGGACTGATGCCCGAACCGGCGGTGGATTTGTCCTACACCCCCAGCCCGCATAGCGTCTGGAACCGGGCGCTGCGGCTCGCGTGGGGGGGCTTCTGGCTGCTGATTTTCCGCCCCAGTTCGCCGCCGCTCTTCGCCTTCCGCCGGCTCTGCCTGCGCCTGTTCGGCGCGCGGATAGGAAAGGGCGCTCTTGTTTATCCGTCTTGCTGGGCCACATTGCCACGGAAATTGGAAATGAGGAGACATTGTTGCTTGGGCGATTCCGTCATCTGCTGTAAATCGTTGAGATAAGTGCTTGTGTTCAGCTCCGATTTGGAGATATTATGAGCTTAATTGTCCAAATTTGTCCGTGCTATGTTGACCTTGCCAAAGAAACTGGAGGCGTAGCCAATATAGTGAGGACGATTTGTCTGATTGCATCCGAAAGGAAAATAAGGGTATTGTTGTTATGCGGCAATAGAGAAATGGGACGGCGCATCGCTGATCCTGGATGTAATAAGATTAGTGATTTTCTTGAAGTAGAGGTATTTGACCAGCGGAAGCATCCATCTCTTGGCCCTTTTTCAGGCCTTAAGAAGCGAATTCAAGGTCTCCCCCGTGATGCTGTGGCCCATGTTCACACGTGTTTCTCATCTTTTTCTGATATGTCTATGAAGTGGCTAAATAATCGAGGAATTCCCTTCGTGTTCACCCCTCACGGGAAACTTAGTGAAGGCATGATGAAAAGTAATGCAATTGCAAAGAAGATTTGGTGGAACTCATTTACGAAATATCAGGTAAACAAATCATCTGCCATAGGCCTCTCCTCAGAATATGAAGTCGGTAATATCTTATCTCTTGGACTCCAACTTCCACGTTGTCTTACTGTACCTAATGGATTCACTCGCCCTGATCAACGAGATTGTCCGCCCCCAATAGCGATTTATGGGCAATACATACTATACCTAGGGTATATTGATCCTAGAAAGCAACCAGAGTTTCTTGTTAAGGCTTTCGCTGTGTCTGAGGCAAGAGAATCTCATCATCTTGTGTTTGTTGGTCCTGATACTTATGGTTTTCAATCATGTGTTCAATCTGCGGTAATAGAGTTGGGGCTGCAAAAGCAAGTGTTCTTTCATGGGCCTGCGTATGGAAACGAGAAATGGTCTTTGCTGGATAATGCCGCTTGCCTCTGTTTGCCGTCAATTGCTGAGGGATTGCCGTTGGTTTTATGCGAAGCTTTGGGGGCGGGAATCCCATCAATCTACTCATTTGGCTGCAATTTCCCTGAGATCGAAAAATCGGGGGCCGGAATATGCATTTATGGATTTGATGTTAATGAATGGGCCAATACAATAGATTCAGTTTGCTTAGATAGCCAGGTAAGCACTTCAATGAGGATGAAATCACGCCGTCTGAGCGAGAAGTATAGAGCGGAAAATGTTGTTGATCAATGGTGTGAAGTTTACGAAAGGATTCGAAAGTGATGATGGCGACGCAAATGTGGACTAAAGCGGAGTGTCCTTACACCTTGGGAATGATTTGTTACCCCCCCCGAAGGGGGGAGCATTTTAGGAATCTGAATGTTTCCAGTTGGCATCGGGAGTAGAGATTTTATGACTGGTAGCCCCGCGATTCATGTGTTTTCGAGAGGAAGGAAGTGGTACTCGACGTCTGAATATATCTCGCGATTTCTGTGGTATATGGCATGGTGCTCCATATGGCAATTGTCATGGACGAAGATATGCTGTTTGCGCCCTCTGCTATTAAGGATTTTTGGGGCAAAAGTAGCGTTGCGCTCACAGTTCTTTCGATCATCTAAGATTACTTTACCAAAACTTCTAACCGTTGGAGAGGACGCCTCAATAGGCCCTTCGGTGGTGATATACAATCTCGGTAGAGTTTCTATTGGTGAGAGAACAGTCATCTCCCAGGATGCCTACTTATGTGCAGGGACACATGACTTTACGGATCCTCGATTGCCCTTAATTCGATCAACGATTTCGATAGGTAATGATGTTTGGATATGTGCAGGTGCATTCATATGTCCCGGAGTATCTATAGGTGATGGGGCTGTTGTCGGGGCACGGGCTGTGGTCACGCGCGATGTCGAGCCGTGGACCGTGGTCGTGGGCAACCCGGCGAGATTCATCAAGAAGCGGGTGCTGAGGGAAAAGGCGTAGGGAATGAGACTGGGGATTGGGGATTCGGGGGGACGGAAGTGGGATTCGGGATTCGGGATTCGGAAGGCGGGAGGGAAGCGGGATTCGGGATTCGGGAGGGAAGCGGGATTCGGGATTGGGGGCTTGGAAATGCAGAGTTTTCGAGAGTTGGAGTGCTGGAAGGCAGCGAGAGAAGTTCACCGGTTCGTTGTATCCGAAATGCTGCCGAGACTCCCCAAAGACGAACGGTACCGTCTGGGAGACCAGATGCTGCGGTCGGCGAGATCCGTGACGGCCAACATCGCCGAAGGGTACGGACGCTACCATTATCTCGACAACGCAAAGTTCTGCCGGAATGCCCGCGGCTCGCTCTACGAGACGCTGGACCATGTCATCACCGCGCAGCTCGAAGGAATGGTGGATGAAGCAGTCCTAAGGAGCGCAAACGAGTGGGTTGACCGAGCCGGCGAATTGTTGAACGCCTGGTACCTGACGGGCCGCGCGCGTGAAGCGTGAACTCCCACACCCCGCCTTCTCCCAGTCCCAAATCCCGAATCCCCAGTCCCCAATCCCCAATCCCAAATCCCGAATACCCAAATCCCGAATCCCAAGTCCCATGATCAGCATCCTCATACTAACCCTGAACGAGGAGGCGAACCTGCCGGGCTGCCTGGAGTCGGTGGCGTGGTCGGACGATGTGGTGGTGTTCGACTCGTTCAGCACGGATCGGACGGTAGAGATCGCCCGGGCGGCGGGTGCGTGGGTAGTGCAGCGGCAGTTCGACAACTGGTCGGCTCATCAGAGCTGGGCAGTCGAAACATTGCGTTCAAGAATCGCTGGGTCTATTACACCGATGCGGATGAGCGGATTCCCCTTCGCCTGGCAAGGAAGTCCTTGTAGTTACTCGAAAACCGGATCGCCCTGAAGTAGCTTATCGTCTCCGGTTCAAGAACCTGTTTTTTTGGCAAATGGGTGCGCCATTCCTGCCTCTATCCGACCTGGGTTTTTCGACTATTTCAGCCGACCAGAGTTCGTTGGGAACGTCTGGTGAAGTCGGTTCCTGTCGTACGTGGTTCTGTGGGTCAACTTCAAAGCCATTTCGAACATCGCAGTGTCAAACTGCCCAGCTTGTTATGCAGCTCGATTAGGAGGATTCCCTTGAAGAAATCTGTCCCTGTGTCTGTGTTAGTGCCTGTAAAGAACGAATTGAGGAATATTGCCTGCTGTCTAGAGCATCTACAATGGGCAGACGAGGTTTTTGTCGTTGATAGCCACAGTACAGATGGAACAGATGAAATAGCGAAGCGATTCGGGGCCCGCGTTGTTCAGTTCGATTTCAATGGCAGTTATCCAAAGAAGAAGAACTGGGCTTTGGTGAACTTGCCCTTCCGCAATCCATGGGTACTGATTGTCGACGCCGATGAGGTCATTCCAGCCGCTCTACAAGAGGAGATTAGCCTCACGCTTAAAGCGCCTGATGCGGATGGTTACTACCTTCACTTTCGATACATGTTCCTCGGCAGAGAAATAAGGCATTGCGGCTACGCCTCTCTTCGAGTGATTCGACTGTTTCGCCACCATCTTGGCAGGTATGAAAAGATGCCTGTGACTCCCGGCAGCAAAACAGGAGACAACGAGGCCCACGAACATGTGATATTGAATGGCGTGGCTAAGAATCTCCGGAACAGTGTATTGCACTACCCGTATCCTACAATTGATGCCTGGGTTGAGAAGCATAACAGGTATTCGAATTGGGAAGCGGAGCTCTATGACGATTTCATCACGGGCCGGTTCCGGGAAGCAGAGAAACGATTGCCCCTTTCGAAGCGCCTCAAACGAAGAGCAAAATCTCTCTACCTTCGGTTACCATTTCGATATCTCGCGAGGTTCGTGTACGCTTACTTCATTCGGCTGGGATTCTTAGATGGGAAGCCTGGCTTCATCCTGTGTACCTTGCTTTCTTTCTACGATTTTCTTGCCTATTCCAAGGTATACGAGCGGAAGATTGGCCGTGAAGCAGTGCGTTAGGATGTCGTGAACAATATGTACAATTTGCCAGACTGGATTGGAGGAGAGTATGAAAGTCTTAGTTACCGGCGGTGCGGGATTCATTGGATCCCATCTTTGCGATCTTCTTCACGATCGCGGTTACTTCGTTTGCGTCCTGGATGACCTGTCAACTGGGTCTTACTCAAATATTGCCCAGCTGGAAGGCAAGGACAGGTTTGAAATCGTCATCGACAGCGTGCTTAATCGTTCTCTTATGGAAACACTTGTGAAGGGATGTGATCAGGTTTTTCATTTGGCATCTGCCGTCGGTGTGCAACTGATCATCAAAGAGCCAGTGAAGACGATTGAGACTATCGTGGAAGGCACATCCATCGTGCTCAGCCATGCACGGCGATATCGGAAGAAGGTCCTCATCACGTCCACATCAGAAGTGTACGGGAAAGGTAGTAAGGTCCCGTTCTCAGAGAGCGACGATACAGTCCAAGGCGCGACTACAACACGGCGATGGGCATACGCAGCTGCGAAGGCGATGGACGAGTTCCTGGCTCTTGCGCATTGGTATGAAACAAGGCTATCTGTAGTGTGCATCCGGCTGTTCAACACTGTCGGCCCCAGACAGAGCGGCCAATATGGAATGGTTGTCCCAAGATTTGTTGAGCAAGCACTTCGGGGAGATCCCATCATTGTGTTTGGCGACGGCGAGCAATCACGCTGTTTTGCCCATGTGAAGGATGTGGTAGAAGCCTTGGCAAACATTATGAGTTGCCCCGAGGCATGCGGCAAGGTTATAAATATAGGAAACCCAGAGGAGATAACGATTAACCAGCTTGCAGAGCGAGTCAATGAATTGTGCGGGTCGGACTCCGAGATCAAGCATATTCCATACGAGGAAGCTTACGTTGAGGGATTTGAAGATATGGCCCGCCGGGTTCCGGATATATCTTTGGCAAAGCGACTTATCGGCTTTGAGCCCAGACTTCGTCTTGACGACATTCTCCTTTCTATCATTGAATATTTCGGTAAAGAGAAAGGCCTTCCGCTGCGGAAAAGAGATAAGCGTTAGACGGCTTGATAGTTGGTAACCGTCCGGTAAACCCATCTTGAAATCTCCACCTCCCGCATGCGATGAAATCCTCTGCAGGATTCTGCGCGCGAAGGAGGATGCCCAATGGAGGATAGTCAAGAGCACAAGCAGCGGGAAAAACCGTCACGCCGCGATCTGCAAAAGGAACGTCTCTGGCGCCGGCGTCTAGAGGAGCAGAGAGGAAGCGGCCTGAGCGTCCGCGCATATTGCCAGCGGGGAGGGTTTGGCGAGGCGCTCTTCTACTGGTGGCGGCGGGAGATCGCTAAGCGCGCTGGAGGCCGATGCGGCTGGGATGGTCTCGCTCTACCACTTCCGCCGGAAGGATCTGTTCCTGGGGCGCTGGTGGAGGAGGTGCGGGGGCGCGCGGGGCTGTTCTCGCGCGACCCGGTGACGCGGCGCAAGGCGCAGAAGCAGCTGGCCTATCGCCTGCCGGGCCGTCCGCTGCTGATGTTCCTGGGGCTGTATGTCGTGCGCCTGGGTTTCCTGGATGGCCGCCCGGGATTGATCTACTGCACATTGCGCATGATCTACGAGTACATGATCGACCTGAAGGTAAAAGAACTGCGGCGGAGGGAAGCGGGGTTGCCGATTTGAAGAAGGCACCGCCAATGAAGAATTCAGAGGGGACATGATTTACAGGATGCACAGGATTAGAAACAATTCATGCAAATCCTGTAGATTCTCCCTGCCT
>Ga0315282_10018137_pt1 | contig 10096 bp, 6 predicted proteins | sample YL17G07_20_MG_FD_203693 | JGI IMG/M metagenome (GOLD analysis project Ga0315282, IMG submission 203693) | Sediment microbial communities from Yellowstone Lake, YNP, Wyoming, USA - YL17G07_20 | ecosystem: Environmental > Aquatic > Freshwater > Lake > Sediment | place: USA: Wyoming | collected... | reverse complement strand
GACAGCTTTCGCCTCACACATGCATCTGACGCACGTTCCGGCTCCCGGAGAAGATTATTTCCTATTCGGTCAAAACGAGGTTGTCGCGCCCCTTCTGGGAGCATTTCGATATACGTCCGTTATGCTCCTCCTCATCGCCCTTGTTGTGGCATTCTGCGCGGTGCTGGGGGGCATCGTCGGAGAGAACCTGGCAAGATTACCGTCGCTTAGCGGTTACAGCATCAATCTTGCCGGAAGCCTGGCAGGCATTGCGGTATTTACACTGCTTTCCTATTGGGGTACGCCGCCGGCCATTTGGGTCCTTCTCGGGTTTCTGGTGGGACTCCCCTTTGTTTACCACGAGGTTCGGGCTGTTCTGGCCTTTGCCTTTGTGATTATGGCCATTGCGGCCACGCAGGGAGGCACACGGTGGTCGCCCTACTACCGAATTACACTGGAATCGCTTCCTCCCCCTGCTGGTTGGCCACCTCACCCGTCGGTATACCTCCTGACTGTCAACCACGATGCTCACCAATTGTTCCTGGACCTTTCCCCCGATTTCGTCAGGCGGCACCCTGCAGCGGAACCCTATCGATCTGCACTGGCCACTTATGATCTGCCTTACCGCCTGATCGCGACGCCCGAGGAAGTGCTCGTCGTGGGCGCAGGGACCGGCAACGACGTCGCCTCAGCCCTCCGACACGGAGCCGCACATGTCGACGCGGTGGAGATCGATCCTGTTATTCTCGATCTCGGTCGACAGCTTCACCCCGAGAGACCCTACGACTCCCCACGCGTGTCGTTGTATGTAGATGACGCGCGGGCCTTTTTTCACAAGACGAAGAAGAAGTACGACCTAATCGTCTTCGGCTTCCTCGATTCCCTCACATTGCTTAGCAGTTATTCGTCGGTCCGGCTGGACAATTATGTTTACACCCTGGAGAGTTTCCGCGAAGCCAAGGGCCTCTTGCGAGAAGGCGGCACACTGGCTTTGTCATTCGCCACGTTCCGGCCCTTCCTAACAGAACGGCTGTTCGCCACCCTCACCCAAGCCTTTGGTGGCATCTCGCCGAGGTGTTACCGTCTGAATTCGGTTTGCAGGATCTTCATTGAGGGGGCGGGACGTAATGCTATTTCCCTGCCAGAGTTTAAGGAGATCAGTCCAGAACTTCGCCTCAAGGCAGACAATGTAAGCATTGCCACTGACCACTGGCCTTTCTTGTATCTGGTCCGTCCGGCCATTCCAAAGGCGATGCTCTGGGTACTTTTTCCTTTCTTGCTAGGCACAGGAATCCTCCTACAAAAAACAATTGGTCTGCCGAGTCTCGCCAGTCGGGAAGCCGCGCACTTCTTTCTCCTCGGGGCAGGGTTCCTGTTGCTCGAAAGCAAGGGCGTGACGGAACTCTCGCTGCTCTTCGGTTCCACGTGGATCGTAAATGCCGTCGTCATCGGGGCATTTCTGGTCATGGCGCTGTTGGCCAACACGTATGTCATGTTCCGATCGGCCTCCCGGAAGCTTGCCTATGCCATGCTTTTTGTTCTGCTGTTCTTAGGGATGATGTTTCCTTACGCCCGACTGGATGCTTTCCCTTCCGCTGGAAGAGTACTTGGGGCGGCCTTGCTGGTTGGGCTTCCGATATTCTTCACAGGCCTGATCTTCTCGCGTAGTTTCCGTGACGTGCGCAAACCGGCCCAGGCTCTCGGAGTAAACCTTTTGGGCGCAGTCATTGGGGGGACACTGGAGAACGCTGTGATGTTGGCCGGCACATCTGTCCTGGGGGTTTTGGCTATTCTCCTCTATGGCCTTTCAGCCCTCTGCCTCAAGGGGCAAACATTCGAATAACAGCCGGGGCTTGGGCTCGAGGATTTGAGCTTGGGAGGCGTTATGGAGAATCTGGTCAGCGGACAAAGGGGCGGGTGGCGAGAATCTTCCCGCCTTCCTCAATGGTGTAGGTGGCGTTGGCTTTGAGGTTGCGGAGGGTATCGTGCTGGTCGCACGGCCAGGTGATCTCCACGCTGTCGGCCTGCGAGGCTTTCCCTAAACCAAGGGTGAGAATCAGTTCGCTCTGCGAGCAGTAGCTCGAGCCGGAGCGGACCATCTGCCAGCGCGAGCCGTTGGCGGCCTGAACCTTCACCATCGCGCCGATGCCGTCGCGGTTCTCTATCCGCTCTTCGACACGCTGAAAACGTGGTCCTTCGGCAAGCGATTCGTCTGGATCGGGAGTGTGTACCTCGTGTTCAGCTTCTGGTCTGCGGCGGGCGCCGCGCCGGGCACCATCGAGGGCATGGTCTACATGCGCCCGCCCTTCACCGGCCTCGTCCACCTCAAGGTACAGCCAGAGCTTATCGCTCAGGGTCTGGCTCTGGCGTTTTTCATCTCAGGCGCGATGATGGAGCCGCCTCGCAAAGTCGAGGGATGACCTTGCCGAACGAGGTCGCGCGGCAATAGACACCACTTTCAGGTGCGGCGCGATATGGTCTAGGATTGGCGTCCGCATCGGGTCTGGGTGGGTAGAGCGATGACCGAAGTTTTCGAACGTCTGAGAGAATTCGTCGAGGTACACTGGGGCGGGGCCTGAAATCGTCGCGCCAGAGGAAACAACCGTGCAGCTGGTTGCCACTGTTCATCGCCGAAGAGCGGCATTGTTGCTGGCGATATTGATAGTCCTGGTCGGGAGCGTTTGGGACATCCGCGCAGCCTTCCCGCTTGCGTCGGTGATTGCGGCCGGGGGATTGATCTGGCCCCCTCGCAAGTGGTGGCGATGGCCGATGGCGGCCAGCGTGGTCGCGGGCGGGTTGCTCTGGGCAAGCCTCGATCAATCGGGCTGTTCGGTGTGGCTCAGGTCTCGCATCGCCGCACAGAAACTGTTGGGGAATCTCCCCTACGTCGGATGGTCCGATATTGCCAGAAACGTTCTGAAGCCCTGCGCCACCTGGGAGAAGCCGGATCCCCGTACCGCTGAAAGGGTGCTTCGGCTCGACCAAAAGACCGTGGGAGGCCGCGAACTTGAGCTGTATCAGACCGACCTTGGAAGATTCTGGATTCCTGCCCCCGGCCGGCATCTGCTCACCTTCTTGCTTTGGGAGCTGACAGTCCAGCACGATTACGAAAGCGGAGAAATTGTAATCCGTCCCGGCGACACCGTCATTGACTGCGGGGCTCACGTGGGAACGTTCAGTCGCTTTGCCTTGCAGCGCGGAGCCAAACGGGTTGTCGCCATCGAGCCCGATCCGGACAATCTCACCTGCCTGGAAGCCAACTTCGCCCGCGAGATCGCAAATGAAACTCTCGTCCTCGTCAAAGCGGGCGTGTGGGACACTCAGACGCACCTCAAACTCTGGGAACGCCGCGACGGGAACTCGGGCGGAAACAGCTTGGTCGTGCCTTTAGGAAAGGGAGTGGCGATCGAGAATGTGCCGCTGTTGCCTCTCGACGATATCGTGACACAGCTACGGCTGGAGCGAGTGGATTTCGTTAAGATGGATATCGAGGGAGCAGAGCGGCATGCCCTGTGGGGCGCTCAGCAGACGCTCAAACGCTTCCGACCCCGAATGGCGATTAGTGCTTACCATTTGGCGGACGATGGCAGGGTAATTCCTCTTCTTGTAAAGAAACTGCAGCCCGCGTACCAGATCACAGCGAAGGACATCGACCCCTTCAGGGAGGATGTTAGGGCAAAAGTCCTTTTCTTTTATTAAGGGCCATCCCCAACGTTCTTGGGGTCTACGGTTTTGCCGATTCCCCCCGAGCCGCGTTTGCCTTAGTGGACAAGGAGGTGGGTCGCCGCTAACTTCCCGCCTTCCTCGATGGTGTAGGTGGCGTTGGCTTTGAGGTTGCGGAGGGTATCACGCTGGCCGCACGGCCAGGTGATCTCCACGCTGTCGGCCTGGGCGGCCTTCCCTAGACCAAAGGTGAGAATCAGTTCGCTCTGCGAGCAGTAGCTCGAGCCGGAGCGGACCATCTGCCAGTTCGAGCCGTTGACCTTGACGACCGCGCCGATGCCGTCGCGGTTCTCTATCCACTCTTCGACACCCTGAAAACGTGGTCCTTCGGCAAGCGATTCGTCTGGATCGGGAGTGTGTACCTCGTGTTCGCCTTCTGGTCTGCGGCGGGCGCCGCGCACCATCGAGGGCATGGTCTACATGCGCCCGCCTTTCACCGGCCTCGTCCACCTCAAGGTGCAGCCCGAGATCATCACGCAGGGTCTGGCTCTGGCGTTTTTGGTCGCTGGAGCAATGATGGAGAGACCGGGCCTATAGGCAGGGGGAATCACGGGACCAGAAAGGCCCCATCCGCGAGAAAGGGATTCCGCCGCGTCAGCAGGCGAGGTCGCTGCGGGTAAGGTTGAGATGGTCCTGGGGGCCGAGGATGGTGAGGGCGATGCGCTCGGTCGAGAAAAGTTCGCGCGCCACGGCCTGCACCTGCTCGACGGTGACGGCATCGACGTCCGAGGCAATCTCGTCGAGTGAGATGTAGCGGCCGAAATACATCTCCTGCCGCGCCAGGCTCGACATGCGGTTCATCGTGGATTCCAGGCTCAACAGCAGGCTGCCCTTCAGGTAATCTTTGGCGTGCTGGAGCTCCTCGGCGGTGAGCGGCGTTTCCTTCATGCGGCGGAGTTCTGCAATGATCAGCTCCACCACCTGCCGCGCATTCTCCTTGGAGGTGCCCGCGTAAACGCTCAGGCAGCCGGCGTCGCGGAAGGCGCTGAGGTTGGAGAAGACGGAATAGGCGAGTCCCCGCTTCTCGCGGATGTTCTGGAATAGCCGCGAACTCATCCCGCCACCGAGCACGCTGTTGAGGATATAGCCCGGAAAGCGCCGCTCGTGTGTCTGAGGAAAGCCCGGCGCGCCGATACAGATCTGGACCTGCTCGAGTTCCTTCTTCCTGCGGTGCTGGATGTGGGGATTAGCAACTGGTGGGGGACTTTTCTTGACCTGCTTCCCGGCGGGAAGACCGCCGAATTCCTGGGTGGTCAGCTCCATCACGCGCGCGTGCTCGACGTGTCCCGCCGTGGCAACGAGCAGGTTGCAGGGTGCATAGTGGCGATGAAAATAGCGCGACAGTTGCTGGCGGTCGAACCGGCCCACGGTCTGGCGCGTGCCCAGGATCGGTCGGCCGAGCGCGTGCCCGCGCCAATAGGTTGCGGTGAAGATCTCGTGCACTAGGTCGTCCGGCGTATCTTCGACCATCTTGATCTCTTCCTGGATGACCTGCCGCTCCTTCGAAATGTGCTCGGAGCGGAAGAGCGGATTCTTGAGAAGGTCGCCGAGGATGTCGAAGGCGCGCGGCAGGTGCTCGTCGAGGACCTTGATGGAGAAGCTCGTGCACTCCTTGGCGGTGAAGGCGTCGAGGTGGCCGCCGATCGCGTCGGCGGCGCGGGCGATCTCCTCCGCCGTGCGGTGGCGCGTGCCCTTGAACAGCATGTGCTCGATGAAGTGCGTCACGCCATTCTCCGCTTCGCGTTCCTCGCGCGAGCCGGTGCGCAGCCAGATGCCGATGGAGACCGAACGCACGGCGGGCATCGGCTCGGTGATGACCGTGAGGCCGTTCGAGAGGACGTCTTTGTGCACCTTCTGCATCGTTGTGCGGTCGAGAATTCAGGAACGGACCCGGCGCGGGAGCCTGCGGGCGGCCAGGGGATCAATTGCCCTGAATCTCTTTTGTATCACAAGCCTCCGCGAAAGGCCATCCGCGCCGGAACCCCGCTGGCCGTGCGGGCGGGGGCGGATGCTCCTCGCCTCGGCGCGCATCGGGCTGGGCGCAGGAAGAGGGCTTCGGGAATAGAGGGGGAGGGGGCTTGCAGGATTCGGCTCGGGCACCTATACTGAGTCACTGCGGCCGGGCCGAATTTGCGGACCGGGCTTGGCCGTCCCGTCACCATCGGCGGGCCTGTAGCTCAGGTGGCTAGAGCGCACCCCTGATAAGGGTGAGGTCGGTAGTTCAACTCTACCCAGGCCCACCACGTTTCTGGACGCCGCACAGTCAAGTCTCTTCCACGCAGCAGAATACCCTGTGGGAAAGGCCTCCGAGTGGACAAGCCCTGCGTCCATCCGGGGACGCACTGCGCGGGACGTCGGACGTCGAAGGGGACAACAACCTCACGCGCGGGCCGGAGGGTATCTTCGTGTGGGCGTCCGATCGGCCGGGCTTCGGGTGGGAACTAACCGTGAATTGAAAACCTCGGCACGGAGCGTGGTGCACAGTCGCATTGTCTCGCAACTTCTCGTAACCTCACGAAGCTCCGGCTCGGGGCTCTGAACAAAATCGGCGGAGAGGGTAGAATTTTCCCCCGCTCAGAAACCATCGCTCAACCTTCCACACAAAACAAAGGGCTTGCCCGCTGAGCCACTCGGGGAAACGGAAGTGCAAGATCAGGGGCGAGGGGCTCTCGCTTTGGCGACCCCCAGAAGGAGGATGCCATGACGAAGCGAACGGGAATCTTGTTCGGCTATGTCTTATTTCCCGCAGTGCTGGCCGCGCTTTCCTGCGCCTCTCTTTTCGCAGGAAGGAATGAAATCCTGGGTGAAATTCAGTTTTACGGTTCGACGAAAGTAGAAAAAACTTCCGGGGTGTGGATCGACGGCCAGTACGTCGGCTATCTCAAAGAGCTGAAGGGCTCGAGGACAATTCTGCTCATGCCGGGCGAGCACGAGATTTCTGTTCGCCAGGCCGGCTACAAGGATTTCGCAACGCGCGTGGTTGTCAATCCTGGGCAGAAGATCGGCGTCGCCGTCAGGATGGAGAAAGATTTTCAGGCGAGGTATCCGACCGAGACCGCCTTGGTCAAGATCTCCGTCCGGCCCCGCCGTGCGGCTGTGTTTGTGGACGGGCTTTACGCGGGGCACGTGGATGAGTTCAATGGCCTCGGTCAGGGACTCCTGTTGAGCCCCGGCAAACACCGCGTCCAAATCACTCTGCCGGGATACCAGGACTTCGAGACGGAAGTCAGCCTGCTCGCCAATCAGAAGTTCGAGCTGAAGACAGACCTGTCAGCGGGAAACATCCTGCAAGCCGGCCCGCCTATTCGAGAGCCCTGACGGATCTCATGGATTCCGAGCTTGCAGCTTTTTCGCCGGCGGCTGACGGCGGGGCCCTGCCTCGCTTGGCCGGCGAAGCGCGATTTCGACGCTTCCCGCTTGGCAGAGCGTGACAGGTTCGATGCGTCCAGGTCGAGCCCGCCCGGGAATCGCTGCGTGGAACGAAATCGTACGCCCTCTTGACGACCGGCGATTTCAATTCCACTATGGACGAAGTGGCCGTGGGCCTGTAGCTCAGCTGGGAGAGCACCTGGTTTGCAACCAGGGGGTCGGGAGTTCGAGCCTCCCCAGGTCCACCAACTCTTGCGCGGGCTACAACCAGACCATTTCTGCTCCGCGCCGTTGCATTCTGGGAAAGCAGCCCGAATCGGCCTCCAGAGCGTCCAAACTTGGACGCGCCCGTGCGCGTCCAGAGGACCCTACCGGGCCGTGGAACCGCATTTTCAGGGGGTGTCTTTGGGTCGACGGCGTTTGGGAGGCGACACGAAGCAATTCGTCGCGGGGCGCCAACTCATTTTTCTTCGTCGAGGACGCAGCGGACTTTGTCTGCCAACGTTTGGGGTGAGAAAGGCTTCTGGAGAAAGGCGACGTCGGCGTCCAGCACTCCGTGGTGAACGACGGCGTTGTCGGTGTAGCCTGACATGTAGAGGACCTTCATCTCGCGATGAAAGGGCATCAGGCGCTCCGCGAGTTCCCGTCCGCTGATCCCGGGCATCACCACATCGGTGAGCAGGAGATGGATGGGACCCTGGTGCTGTTTGCAGAGTTCGAACGCTTCCTCGCCGTTATGCGCCACGAGGAGCCTGTAGCCACGCGACTCCAGGACCGAGCGTACCAGTGACCGGACAGAACTGTCGTCCTCGACCAGCAGAATTGCCTCCGAGCCGCCCGCGAGAGCACTTTCAGCCGGAACCGTTTCCGTGGCATCCACGGGCTCGTGGATCCTGGGCAAATAGATCTTGAACGTCGTCCCTCGTCCGACTTCGCTGTAGGCCCAGATGTAGCCGCCGCTCTGCTTGACGATTCCATAGACGGTAGCTAGGCCGAGGCCCGTCCCTTTTCCTTTCTCCTTGGTGGTGAAGAAGGGTTCGAAGATGTGGGCCTGTGTTTCCGCGTCCATGCCGCAGCCGGTATCGCTGACCGCAACCATCACGTAAGGACCCGGCTGAACGGGGGCGTGCGTGTTGGCGTAATGCTCGTCCAGGCGGGCGTTGCAAGTCTCGATGGTCAGCTTTCCACCTTCGGGCATGGCGTCGCGGGCGTTGACGGCGAGATTGAGGATCACCTGCTCGATTTGTCCCGGGTCGGCCTTCACATGCCCCAATTTCCGTCCTGGGATTATGGTCAATTCGATGTCTTCGCCGATCAACCTGCGCAACATCTTGTCCGTGTTCGCCACCACGCTATTCAGATCAAGGACTCGAGGCGCGAGCACCTGCCGTCGGCCGAAAGCAAGCAGTTGGCGCGTGAGCCCGGTGGCGCGCTCGGCCGCTTTCAGCGTCTCCACAATATGCTGACGCATCGGGTCTCTCTCGGGCAGGTTCTCGAGCATCAACTGCCCGTAGCCGGTAATGATGGTCAGGAGGTTGTTGAAATCGTGGGCGATTCCGCCCGCGAGCCGCCCCACAGCTTCCATCTTCTGCGCCTGGCGGAACTGCTCCTCAAGCTGCTTTCGTGCCGTGACGTCACGCTGGATGGCCAGAAATCCGGTGATGTTCCCGTGCTCGTCCAAAATTGGATTGGCCGAGCTTTCGACGGTGACGAGGCGCCCATCCTTCGTCCCATTGATGATTTCCCCCTTGGCGACCCGCTTTTCGAGAATCGTGCGCCAGAAATCCGCGTGCTCCTCCGGCCTCATATTGCCGCTCTTCAGGACGCGTGGCGTCACTTTACCGACGACCTCTGCCTCCGTGTAGCCATAGAGTCGCGTGAATTCGGGATTGATGAAGGTGATGATGCCGTCTCGGTCCGTCATGAAAACGACTTCACCGGAGGCATCGACGGCCTGTCGCAGCTTGATCACGGCCTCTTCTGCCCGCTTGCGCTCGGTGATGTCATGCAGAGTCACAAAGACCCGATAGGGGGTCGCCTCCCCGGGACGGAACTGTGGAATGGCATTGATCTCCATCCACACGTAGCCTTTCACTTGCGGATTGAATACCCCTGCGACCACATCTCTTACCGGCTTCCCGGTCTTCAGTGCCATCATTGAGGGGTGCTCTACACCGGGGAAAGGAGAACCATCTTCCTGCATGACATCCCAGGATCCGTCAACCGAGGTTCTCCCCAAGAGTTCCTCCCGAGTCAACCCGAACATCCTCAGAGCGGCAGGATTCGCATCAACAATCGTTCCATCAGCTTGTTGATAAAAGGCTCCCTGCCTCATGCTCTCGAAAAGCGTCCGGTACTTCTCCTCGCTCTCCCACAGCGCCTCCTGCGCGCGTGCGTGCTCGTCGCGAGTACGCAACGCTTGAATACCGTAGGAGACGTCGGTGGCCAATTCGCCTAGCAACTTCAGTTCCTCGTCGTCGAAGGCATCTGGCTCCGGGGCGTAGATGGTCAGAGCACCAAGGGACTGGTCCTGAATGATCAACGGAAGCCCAATCGCCGAGGCATATCCCCGCTTGGTTGCTTCCGCTCGCCAAGGGGCGAAAGCGGGGTCAGCGGCGATATTTCTGGCTACGCAGGGTTGGGCGGTGCGAATTGCCGTGCCCGTCGGGCCCCGGCCCCGCTCGCTGTGAGCCCAAGTGATGCTCGTTCTGGCGACGTACCCTTCGTCGTAGCCCGCCTGAGCCACTGGGCGTACACTTTTCGCCTCGTCCTGCTCCGCGTAGCCCACCCAGGCCATGCGATACCCACCAACGCGGACGAGTATTTCGCAGACCTCCCGGAGGGAAGCCGATTCTTCTGTAGCACGAATCAGGACCTGGTTGCACGCGCTGACGGTCTTGAAAGCCCGGTTGAGTCTCCTTAATTCGTTTTCCGCCCGCTTGCGCTCGGTGATGTCGCGGATGGCGCTGATGAGGAAGATTCCCTCGGGGCTCTCCAGAGGGGTCATGAGAACCTCGATGGGGAA
>Ga0315282_10018136_pt1 | contig 10096 bp, 10 predicted proteins | sample YL17G07_20_MG_FD_203693 | JGI IMG/M metagenome (GOLD analysis project Ga0315282, IMG submission 203693) | Sediment microbial communities from Yellowstone Lake, YNP, Wyoming, USA - YL17G07_20 | ecosystem: Environmental > Aquatic > Freshwater > Lake > Sediment | place: USA: Wyoming | collected... | reverse complement strand
TACAGCGATAAAGTGATGGACCATTTCCAGAATCCACGCAACGTCGGGGTCATCAAGGATGCCGACGGAGTGGGAGAAGTTGGAAACCCTGTCTGCGGCGACATGATGGCCTTTTACATCAAAGTCAAGGAGAACCGTCTGGCGGATATCAAGTTCCAGACTTTCGGCTGCGGCGCGGCGATCGCCGTCTCCAGCATGGTCAGCGAAATGGCCATGGGGAAGACGCTGCAGGAGGCCAAGCAGATCACCAACGAGACTGTCGCCGAAGAGTTGGGTGGACTCCCCAAAAACAAGCTCCACTGCTCCAATCTGGGGGCGGACGCTCTGCACAAAGCGATTGAGGATTTTGAGAACAAACAGAAGGGAAAAGAAGCCAAGACCGCTCCTCAGACCGCGCCCGCTCAGGAGGAAGAAGGCTGCTGCTGTCCTTACTGCGACGGCGCTCTCGAGGGCCTCGAAGACTATTGTACAAAGTGTCAGGTTGAACTGGAAGATTGCCCCGAGTGCGGAAAGCTGACCAACAAAGCGGATAAGAAATGCAGCCACTGCGGGGCGAACCTCGCCACCGTCTGAGGACGATGAAGGCCGACGCTAAACTGGATTGTTTCGGGCTGCTCTGTCCGATGCCCATCATCCAGACGGCTCAGAAGATGAAAGACATGAGGGTCGGCGAGGTGCTCGAGGTCATCTCGACGGACCAGGGCATAAAATCGGATATGCCCGCCTGGTGCCGGACCACGGGTCAGGAATATCTCGGCATGGTGGAGGACGGGGAGCTCATCAAAGTCTATATCAAGAAGTTTAAAGAATAAGAGGTCGAGTCCGAGGATGGATCATCAAGTTATCGGCGAGCGCATACTCCGGCTCAAGAGAGAAAAGGGAGCCATCATCCTGGCGCACAATTATCAGCCGGGCGAGGTCCAGGACGTGGCCGACTACATCGGTGACTCTCTGGAATTAAGCCAAAAAGCCGCCGAGGTCCAGGAGAGGCTGATCGTTTTTTGCGGGGTCCATTTCATGGCAGAGACTGCGTCCATCCTGGCGCCTGAAAAAACCGTCCTGCTCCCCGAGCTCAGGGCGGGCTGCCCGATGGCCGACATGATCACGGCGGAAGAACTCAAAGAATGGAAGAAGCGCTACCCGGGGCGGAAAGTCGTAGCCTACGTTAACACCAGCGCCGAGGTCAAAGCGGAAAGCGATGTCTGTTGCACGTCTTCGAACGCCGTTCGAGTGGTCAACTCGCTCCCTGACCCGGAGATTCTCTTTGTCCCCGACAAGAACCTGGCCGCCTATGTGGCCCGTGAGACGAATAAGAAAATCATCGCCTGGGATGGCTACTGCAACGTCCATCACAAGATCCTCGCTCGGGACATTCTGGAAAAGAGAAAACTCCATCCCGAGGCCGAAGTCTGGGCCCATCCTGAATGCCGGCCCGAAGTTATCGACCTGGCAGACAAGGTCTTCTCGACGGGCAAAATGGTCACAGAGGCAAGGGTGACGCCGAAGCAAGAGATCATCCTGGCCACGGAAATAGGCATCATCTACCGGCTGAAAAAAGAAAATCCGGATAAGGATTTCTACCCCGCCAAAGATTCCGCCCTCTGCCCGAACATGAAAAAGATTGATCTCCCCAAGGTCCTGGCTTCGCTGGAGAAGATGGTCTACGAAGTCCGCGTCGCTCCCGACATAAGCCAAAGGGCCAGGGGAGCGATAGAACGCATGGTTAAACTCTAAACTCAGGAGGAACTCGTGAGAAGGATGACAGAGCAGAACGTCAAGGACGCGTTAGCTGGAGAAAGCCAGGCCCACGTCAAGTATTCGGCATTCTCGGGGCAGGCAGCCCGGGAGAATTTGCCGAACGTGGCCAGAGCCTTTAAGGCCAGTTCTTTGTCCGAACAGATCCACGCCACGAACCATCTCCGGGCTCTGGGCGGGATCGGAAAAACGGTTGAAAATCTGGCGGCAGCGATCGCCGGCGAGATGTTTGAAATCGAGGAGATGTATCCTGCTTATATCAATGTTGCTCAGGCTCACAAGGAGAAGCCCGCGGAGACAGTCCTCAATTACGCCCTGGCTGCGGAAAAAGTCCATGCCGGGATCTATGAGCAGGCAAAGGCAGCCGTCAGCCGGGGGAAGGATATTGATTATCAGCCGATCCATGTCTGCCCGGTCTGCGGCTTTACCATGGAAGGCGAAGCTCCCGAAAAGTGTCCGGTCTGCGGCACTCTAAAAGCAAAATTCGTAACGTTTTGACGTAAAGGCAGGTCAACATGGCATTCGATCCAAAACTCAAACCGTTTGAGGTCCTGGCCGTGGCCATCCGCTCCGAGATTGACGCCGCGGCTTTCTATGCCGGGGTTCAAGGAAAAATCAAGAATGTAATCCTGCTCCAGAAACTAAAGTTCCTGGCGTTTGAAGAACAGCAGCATCGGAAAATCTTGGAGCGGCTCTTCGCCCAGAAGTTTGCCGGCCAGCCGCTCGAGGTTCCCGATCAATCCCTCCTTCCTCCTATAGCCGCGTCCTTCGATGAGAAATCGTCGGTTCTGGATCTCTTCAAGGCGGCCCTCGGCGCCGAGGTGGTCTCCGAGGATTTCTACCGGGAAGCAGGGAAGTCGGCCGAGGACCCCGCCAGCCGGAAGATCCTGTCCTATCTCAGCCGGGTCGAGAGAAGCCACCGGTTCATGATCAGGTCCGAGATCGACCTGCTCAGCAAATTTCCCGACTATTATGATGTCGAAGATTTTCATATCGGCCACGAGCTCGTCCACGTAGGACCATAAGAATAGAGTGAGCCGTGAGCAGAACGCAGTGAAACTTAATACCCCTCACTCCTGACCGTTCTAAACGGAGGGTTAAATGAAAAACGCCTGGAAGATCGGCCGGATTTTCGGCATCGACATCAACATTGACTCGAGCTGGTTCATCATTTTCATTCTCTTTACCTGGGTGCTCGCGGGCAACTATTTTCCTCATGCATTTCCTCACTGGTCTCGCGCCCTCTATTGGGGGATCGGGTTCCTGACCAGCCTTCTCCTTTTTGTTTCTGTCCTGATCCATGAACTGGCGCACTCCGTGGTCGCCACCCGCCAGGGTGAGAAGGTGAGCAGCATAACGCTGTTTATCTTGGGCGGGGTATCCCAGATCACGGAAGAACCAAAAGAGCCGGTCAAGGAATTCACAATGGCCTTTGTCGGGCCGTTCTCAAGCCTCGTGATCGCCTCATTTTTTTTCCTCCTTTCCAACTTCCTTAGGGGAGTGAGCACGCCTCTCCAGGCATCAGCGTCCTATCTGGCCGTCATCAATGTGGGGTTGGCTGTTTTCAACTTGATCCCGGGGTTTCCCATGGATGGAGGGCGCATCCTGAGATCCATAATCTGGAAGATCACGGGCGACCTGAAAAAGGCGACCAGGATAGCCTCGCTGGCCGGCCAGGGATTTGCGTTTTTGCTCATCTTTCTTGGCCTGCTCCAGTTTCTGAGAGGGATTTTTTCCGGGCTCTGGCTGGTCTTGGTTGGCTGGTTCCTCCACAGTGCGGCCACCCGGGGCTATGACCAGGTCAGGATCAAGGCCACCCTGCAGGGGATGAAGGCACGGGACTTGATGAACAGAGAATTCGAGACGGTCCCCAGCAGCCTCCCGGTTCAGGCCCTGGTCGATGATTACATTCTGAAGAAAAAGGAAAGGGTTTTTCTGGTCACGGATGGCGGAGGCCTCCAGGGGATTGTCTGCCTGGAGGATGTCAAAGAGATGCCCCGCGAGAGATGGGGCACGGCCCGAGTGGGGGAGATCATGACCCCTAGGGAAAAACTCGAGGCCGTCGGCCCGGATGCGGACGGAAACCAGATCCTGGCCAGTCTGACCAGCCGGGATGTGCACCAGGTGCCGGTCATGGAAGGGGATAAGGTCACCGGGGTCATCTGCCGGACCGACATTCTCCGCGTGCTCCAACTGCGCTCCGAGCTCGGCGTCTAGGAGGTCCGGATGCAAGATCTGCCAAAAAAAATCCTGAAACGGGATGGCTCGGAAGTCGCCTTCGACCAGAGCAAGATCTGGCGGGCTATTTTCCGGGCGTCGCTGGACGTGCTCAGGGATGAGAACAGGGCCGCGGAAATCGCCAATGCCACGCTTCCCAAAGCCCTGGAGAAGATTTCCGCCCTCTCCGAGGATAAAACCAGCTCTGTCGAGACGATCCAGGATCTGGTGGAACAGTGCTTGATGGAATCGGGTCAGGCCGCCATCGCCAGGAGCTATATCCTTTACCGCGAGGAGCACAAAGAGCTTCGTCAGGTCAAGGTCATCTACGGCGTCAAGGACGACCTTAAGCTTCCTCTTAATACCGTGCTTGTACTCAAGAAGCGGTACCTCCTCAAAGACGACCGGCAAAACGTCATCGAGACACCGAGCGAACTCTTCCGTCGAGTGGCCAAGCACATCACCGGGCCCGAAGCCAACTTCAAGTCTGGCAAGAGCCAGGCCGAGATCGAGGAGACCTTCTACAGGATGATGACCTCCCTCGAATTCATGCCCAATTCCCCGACCCTCATGAACGCTGGCCCATCGCTGGGCCAGCTTTCGGCCTGCTTTGTGCTGCCGGTCGAGGATTCGATGGACGGGATCTTTGATTCTCTGAAGAACATGGCCAAGATCCACCAGACGGGCGGCGGGACAGGGTTCAATTTTTCCCGGCTGCGGCCCAAAGGTGATCTGGTGGCCACGACCAAAGGGCTCGCCTCCGGTCCGATCTCGTTCATGAAGATCTTTAACGAGGCCACAGGCGTCATTGTCCAGGGCGGCCGCCGGCGCGGAGCCAACATGGGGATTCTGCGTTGCGACCATCCGGACATCGCCGGTTTTATCGAAGCGAAGCTGGATGAGTCGGCCTTCTCCAATTTCAACCTCTCGGTCGCGGCAACCGATCAATTCATCGAGGCCGCCCAGAAAGGCGACAATTTCGACTTGATCAACCCTCGGACGAAGTCCAGGGTTCGCTCGATCAAGGCCAGAGCGCTTTTCGACCTGATCGCCTTTTCGGCCTGGAGGACGGGAGATCCCGGGCTTGTTTTCATCGATGAAATCAACCGGCGGAACCCGACTCCTCAGGTTGGAACAATCGAGGCGACAAATCCCTGCGGCGAGATCCCGCTTCTTCCCTACGAAAGCTGCAACCTTGGGTCGCTCAACCTGGCCAAATTCGTCGACCAAGGGAGGCTGGATTGGGACAGGCTCCGCGACCGGATCTGGTGGGGGATCCGCTTCCTGGACAACGTCGTCGAGGCCAACAAGTATCCCTTGCCCCAGATTCGGGAGATCACCAGGGCCAATCGCAAGATAGGCTTAGGGGTGATGGGGTTCGCCGATATGCTGATCAAGCTCGGCATCCCGTACACAGGGCCCGAAGGGCTGGCTTTTGCTTCCCGGCTGATGGAGTTTTTCCAGACTGAATCCCTCAAGGCATCGCAGGCTCTGGCCGAGGAACGGGGAGTCTTTCCCAACTATGACCGATCTGTCTATCCGGCGAGAAACATACGCCTCCGAAACGCCACGGTCAATACGGTCGCACCGACGGGCACGATCAGCATTATCGCCGGCTGTTCGTCGGGGATCGAACCCCTTTTCGCCCTGAGCTTTGTTCGAAACGTCCTCTCCGGGACAAAGCTCTTCGAGACGAATCCGCTGTTCGAGCAGGAGCTCCAGAAACGCGGTCTCGTGTCCAGGGAGCTCATGGCCAAGATCGGAAAAGCCGGGTCGATCCGCGAGATCGAAGAACTGCCGGCCGACCTGAAGAGGGTCTTCGTCACCGCCTTCGATGTGATCCCCGAGCAGCACCTCCGGGTCCAGGCGGCCTTCCAGGCACACACCGACAACTCTGTCTCCAAAACGATCAACCTCCCCGAGGAGGCGAGTGCCCAGGATATCCGGGCCATCTACCTCCTGGCCCACGAACTCAAGCTCAAAGGCATCACGGTCTACCGCTACGGAACAAAGCGACAGCAGGTCCTCGCTTTCGATTCGGGGGTCGGGGTCGAGACCAAAGAGGAGCTGGATTTCGTGACCGCAAGCGCTGAGTATTCAGGCGGCTGTATCAGCGGACTCTGTTCGTTCTAAGGGGAAGGCCATGAAGAGCGCCAAGGAACGAATCGTGGATATCATCAGAATCCTGCGCAAGGAGTATCCGGAAGCGCGCACGTCCTTGTCCTTTGCGACGCCGCTCCAGATCCTGGTAGCGACAATTCTCGCGGCCCAAGCCACCGACCAGAGAGTCAACATGATCACCCCGGGGCTTTTTAAAAAATACCCAACAGCGGCGGATTTCGCCAGAGCAGAGAGGGCCGAGCTCGAACAAGAGATCCGGTCGACCGGCTTCTTCCGCAATAAAGCTAAGAACATCATGGGAGCGGCGAAGAAGATCGTCGATGACTTCGGCGGCGAGGTCCCCGACACCATGGAGGAGTTGATCACGCTACCCGGCGTTGCCAGGAAAACAGCCAACATCGTCCTGTCCTCCGGATATCACAAGGCCGAAGGGATCGCCGTTGATACTCATGTGAGAAGGCTCGCCGGCCGGCTCGGGTTGAGCAAGGAGCACGACCCCAATAAAATCGAACGGGACCTGCTGGAGATCGTTCCCCGGCGGCACTGGCTCGATTTCAACTTTATGCTGGTCAACCACGGCCGGAAGACCTGCCAGGCCCGGAAGCCAGAGTGTCCCGAGTGCGTGGTCCAGCACCTCTGTCCGTCGGCCAAGTCCTTCCTCAAGGCCATGAAACATGAAAAGTAATTCGTCACCGGGAACTGGTAACTCGTGGCCATCAGCCAACCAAAGATGGCCTGTGACAAATAACAAGTGACCAGTGACTAGTGACTGGTGTCGAGAGAGCACTCAATGATCAAAGAAGCGATGCTGTACCGGGGACTCGAGGGGGGAAAGGTTTCCTGCTATCTCTGCGGCCATCTCTGCCTGATCGCCCCATCAAAATTCGGCGTCTGTGGTGTGAGACAAAACAGAGATGGGAAACTCTACACTCACGTCTATGGCGAGGTCATCGCGGCCCATGTCGACCCGATCGAGAAAAAGCCCTTCTTCCATTTTCTGCCCGGGAGCACGTCCTTCTCGATCGCCACCGTGGGCTGCAATTTCCAGTGCGGCTTCTGCCAGAACTGGCAGATTTCTCAGGCCACCAAGAAGGGAGAGGAAAGCCCGGGCGGCTACAAGATGATGCCAGAGGATGTGGTCAAGGAGGCCAGAGCTCAGCACTGCAGGAGTATTTCCTATACCTACACCGAGCCGACGATCTTTTTTGAGTACGCCTTTGACACGGCCAAGATCGCCAAACGGGAGGGACTCTATAACAATTTCGTTACCAACGGATTCATGACGCCCGAAGCTCTGGAGACGATTCGGGGCAACCTCGACGCCGCCAATGTCGACCTCAAGGCCTTCAAAGAAGAGACTTACAAGAAAGTTTGCAAGGCCAGACTGGCTCCTGTGCTCGAATCCATCAGGCTGATGAAGAAGTTGGGCGTTTGGGTTGAGGTGACGACGCTCGTCGTACCCGGCCTGAACGACAGTGACGAAGAGCTGGCCGGAATCGCCGGGTTCATCGCCGGCGTCGACCCCGACATCCCTTGGCATATCAGCCGCTTTCATCCCGACTACGAGTACACTCAGGTCAGCGCGACCCCGGTCAAAACCCTGCAGCGGGCGAGTTCAATCGGGAAAAGAGCGGGGCTGCGCTACATTTACATAGGCAACGTCATGGGTGAGGGCGAAAATACTCTTTGCCCCAACTGCGGCCAGACGCTCATCCGCCGCCAGGGATTTTATGTCGAGGAGAACAAAGTCAGCGGGGCAAAGTGTCCCTTTTGCAACACGGCCATCGCCGGGATTTTTTTCTAATTTGTTATAATCATTATAGTAAAGAAGGTCATGCAAGGTCTGGCACTCCTGACGGATCTCTACGAACTCACCATGGCCGCTGCTTACCACGACCACGGCATGTTCGAGCCGGCCACGTTCAGCCTGTTCATCCGCGACTATCCGGTGAATCGGCGCTATTTTGTTTCCGCAGGGCTGGAAGATGTCCTTCACTATCTTCAAGATCTCCGCTTTGCCGCTGACGACATCTCCTATCTTGAGCGGCTGCGGCTTTTCAAACCGGAGTTCCTTGCTTATCTCGAGAAATTCCGGTTTGGGGGCGAGGTTTTTGCTGTCCCTGAGGGGCGCCTCTTTTTTGCCAACGAACCCATCCTCGAAGTCACCGCGCCGCTCATTGAATCTCAAATCGTCGAGACTTTTGTTATAAACGCGATTAACCTCCAGGTGATGATCGCCACCAAGGCATCGCGCTGCGGCCACGCGGCCGGGAGGAGGGCGCTGGTCGATTTTTCCCTTCGCCGGACCCACGGCACAGACGCAGGGATGAAAGTCGCCAGAGCCAGTTACATCGGCGGGTTCGTCGGGACGAGCAATGTCCTGGCAGGGAAGACCTACGGCCTTCCGGTCCTGGGAACGATGGCCCACTCCTATATTACGAGCTTCGGAGAAGAGGCCGATGCCTTCCGCGCCTTCGCCCGCACCTTTCCCGAGAATACCGTCCTCCTCGTGGATACTTACCATACGATCCGCGGGACCGTCTGTGCGGCGGGAATCGGGAGAGAGATGGCTCTTGAGGGCAAAAGCCTCAAGGGCATTCGCCTCGATAGCGGCGACATCGCCCGCCTCAGCCGGAGGGCGCGGAAAATTCTCGACCGGGCGGGTCTCCGGGATACGGAGATCGTGGCCAGCGGCAACTTTGATGAATACAAGATCGAACGGGTCCTCAGTCGGGGAGGTGTCATCGATTCCTTCGGCGTAGGGACAAAAATGGGGGTCTCTTCGGACGCGCCTTTTCTCGATATCGCCTATAAGCAGGTCGACTATTCCGGCCGGCCCGTGCTCAAGCTCAGCCCCGGGAAGGCCACTCTGGCCGGCAAGAAACAGGTCTTTCGGATCTCCGGAGCCCGGGGAAAACTGAGCCGGGATATCATCGGTCTTCGAGACGACCAACTGGGAAAAGGAGAGCCTCTGCTCCAGAAAGTGATGTCCGGCGGACGAATTCAGGTGGACCCTCCTCCTCTGGCGAAGGTTCGGACATGCTTCTTGGAGGAATTTGCGAAATTGCCTGACAGGCTGAAATCGGTCGTTCCCAAACGGGGCGATATCTACCCGGTCGGGCTTTCCCCGCGCCTGCAAAAACTTCAGACCCAGGTTATCCATAGAATCAAGGAGAAATCATGCTTTTCTTAATTCTTTCTGCTCACAGCTCACGGCTCACGGCTCACTAAGATAATGGAACGATATAAGATATTGCCTCACACCGCGGATGGGAAATTCCAGGCCTTCGGCCGGACCATGGAAGAAGCCTTCGCCAACGCTTCTCTCGCCCTGGCCTTTTTGATGTATGACTGGTCGCGGATCCAACCCAAAATCTCCTACCCGGTCAAGGTCAGAGGTCATGACCTCGAGCAGCTGCTTGTGAAATACCTGGAGGAGGTCATCTATCTCTTAGAGACGCGGTCATTCCTGCTCGCGTCCGTCGAGGGTCTGAGGATTGGAGGCGATCCGGAAGGCATTTCCCTGGAGGCGGCTTTCTGGGGAGATCAGGTCTCGGACAAATATGACCTCTATGGAGATGTTAAGGCCGTAACCTATAACGAGATGAGAATCGAGAAAAACGACCATGTCACCCTCCAGGTCGTGGTCGATATGTGAGGAGCAACCATGGAACTCCAAAAAATCAATGACAGCACCTGGGAGATGCCCAGGCAGGGGGACATGAAGGTGCCGGCCCGGATCTATGCCTCCCGCAAGCTGCTGGAAAGCATCCGCAAGGACTTGACCCTCGAACAGGCCAGAAACGTGGCCTGTCTGCCCGGGATTCTGTGCACGTCCTACACCATGCCCGATGCCCATCAGGGTTACGGGTTCCCAATCGGCGGCGTGGCTGCTTTCGATCTCGACGAAGGCATTATTTCGCCGGGCGGAGTGGGCTACGACATCAACTGCGGGGTGCGTCTTCTCAAGACCGAGTATCTGGAAAATGACATTACCGCCAAG
>Ga0315282_10018132_pt1 | contig 10098 bp, 9 predicted proteins | sample YL17G07_20_MG_FD_203693 | JGI IMG/M metagenome (GOLD analysis project Ga0315282, IMG submission 203693) | Sediment microbial communities from Yellowstone Lake, YNP, Wyoming, USA - YL17G07_20 | ecosystem: Environmental > Aquatic > Freshwater > Lake > Sediment | place: USA: Wyoming | collected... | reverse complement strand
AAATGGTGTACTGGGATATGGACCGTTGTATGATGCCACCATGATAGACCGCATAGACCCGGACGCAGCCGATGCCGGTATGCGTTACCTACAAGAGGTACCGGGTATGTCTTTCTTCGACACGCTGACCTCGTTCGTGATGATACGAAGCGGTCGCATGGTGAGTATCCTGGGCGGCCTGCAGGTGTCTGAACACGGCGACCTCGCGGTACACAGCCTGGGTGGGGACGCAGGCACGCCGCATATCGGTGGGTCAATGGACCTGGCCTGGGGCGCAAAACGTGTTATCGTAGCTATGACTCATAACTCAAAGGATGGAAAAGCCAAGGTGGTCCGTGAATTGACGTTGCCGGTCACCTGCAGAAAGAGCGTTAACCTTATCGTCACAGACCTGGGTGTAATGGAAGTCACTGGTAAAGGGATTGTCCTTCTTGAATGCGCGCAGGGCTGGAGTCCGGAGGAAGTATCAGCCAGGACAGAAGCCAGGATGGTGATATCCCCGGGCGTTCACGAGATGGAGTTTTGAAGAGAGATGCTCCGTCACGCCTTGAGAAACGCAAGGAGGCGACTTATGGCAGAAGGTTCAGTCATTACGGAAGAAATGAGAAAAAGCATCGGAGTTGAATCTGAGCCAACGGTCGTTTTGGTGGGAAAAGAACCCATCCGGCGGTTCGCCGAAGCAATCGGGGACCCGAACCCGCTGTATCATGATGAGGAGTATGCCAAGCAGCTTGGCTTCCGCTCCGTAATTGCCCCACCCGGCTTCACGCCGACTTATTGCTTCCCGCTTAAGAAGGGAACTACGCTGGATACAGGGCAAATGCTCAGGGCTAAATTCACCCGCGGTCTAAACGGCGGCGGGGAGTATGAGTTTTTTCAACCTATCCAAGCCGGTGACGTTCTTAGCATCACCAATCGAATAGCCGATATCTATGAAAGGGACGGTCGCATGGGCAAGATGGTGTTCATCATCTCCGAAACCATTTGTAGAAACCTTAAGGGTGAGACAGTCCTCATCATGCGTCATACAGGCATCCGGTACTGAATTTTGAGAAAAGGCAACTAACCGACGAGGGAAGTCGTGTGGGTGAGTTTCACTGTCCGATGGGTGCTGCTTTTTACGATGATGAAGGATGCATTCTTTGCGAGATGTGCTCGGCAAAGACAGAGCAGGAAATGGTTGAAGCCTCTAAGAAAATACGGGCGTATTTGAGAGGGCAGGCTCCCCGTAACACGCCACTCAAAAAGATTGCCGTGGCTGGCAAAGGCGGCGTGGGGAAGAGTACGGTCACCGTGCTATTCGCTAACACGCTGAAGAAAAAGGGTTACAGTGTGATGGTCCTCGACACGGATGAGTCCAATCCCGGCCTGCTGAAGTTGTTTGGATTTGAAAGAGAGCCAACGCCGCTGATAACGCTCCTACCTCGCTTCGCATCCGGGGATATTTCATCCGATACGGAATGGCTGAAACGTGATACGATTACACCGTCAACCATCCCCGCAGAATACGTTGTAAACGGAGCGGGACTGAAGTTTATGATGGTGGGGAAAATTCAAGACCCATTCCAGGGCTGTGCCTGCTCCATGGCTGATATGAGCCGTGAACTCATCGGCAAACTCGCGCTGGCTGACAATGAAATTATCGTTGTCGATATGGAGGCTGGTGTGGAGAGTTTCGGGCGCGGCGTCGAAAGACACATAGACACTGTGCTGGTAATTGCTGAACCATCACTGGAATCGATTTCGCTTGCGGAAAAGATAAACTATATGGCACAGGGTATGGGTATAGACCGTGTCTCAGCTATCCTGAACAAAGTGACCTCAAGCAGGGTGGAAGAGCGGATGTCAGAGGAGTTGCGGAAGAGGAATGTCAAAGTTGCCGGGACAGTTTATTTCGATTCCGTGCTTAACGAAGCAGGCTTTGACGGCATTGTTCCATTGGACTCACCTGCAATGACGGACGTTCAGAAGATTATTGACCGTCTGCTGGAGGAAGCTCGCTCTCAAGCGGGCAACAGCAACCGCTAAAAGGCAGCAGTCACACACAGGAGAATGACAAATGGTGGATAAAAACGTTCTAAAAGCACAGGAAATGCTAAAGAAGAAGATTGCCCCCGAGTATTACCAGGTGGCGAAGCTGGTACAGCCCGGGCTGGAAAATTCCAGGTACTTCCCATGGATAATGGCAAGGCTGATGAATCTAGAGCAGGCAAAGCTGGTACTGGCATTGCCGGATACGAACCGGGATGCTTCAATGGGCAGGTTGGAGCTATCGGAAGGTTTTGCCCGGAAACTGGGCATGGATAAAAAAACGGCTGAAAAGTATGTCCGTGAGCTTTATGAAAAGGGATTTCTTTACCCCACGAGCAAAGGACCTATGCCTCCTCGCAGCATGGGGCAATGGCTGGATACGCAAAACAATACACATTATGACAGGGAGTTGGGTGATGAGTATTATACCCTCATCGGGCTGTTCAGCGACCAGGAACTGGGACTGCCGAGAGAGGAACGGATAGGAAACAGGATTGCCGCCGGTCAGAAGGGAACATCAGGGATCATACCCCGGTGGCGAGCTATCAAAGATATGCCCGGCATCCTGCCCGGCGAGGACGTCAGGGAAATACTAAAGGCGAATGAGGATTTTGCCCTGCTTCACTGCGCCTGCCGGAAACGGTACAAGGAACGCGAATGCGGCGTGCCTGAAGAATTGTGCCTGGTAATAGGGCGGGCTGCTCTCTATAACATCGACCGCGGCGCCGGCAGGCGGATTACACGTGAGGAAGCCCTGGAGCTAATTAGTAATGAGACGGCGAAGTACCCGGTGGTGCATGTAGGCACGCGGACGAACGACCCGAAGAATTTCCGCGGTGTCCTCTGTAACTGCCATTTCGATTGCTGTGAGGTACTCAGGACTCCTATGGTAATAGGCAGCAAATATCCAGTGACGGAATACTACTGTAAGAGCCGCTACCGCGCAGTTGTCGATGCTGAAAAATGTATCGGGTGCAGAGTCTGTATTGACCGGAGGTGCCAGTTCGGCGCGGCACAGATGAAGTTTTATCCTGAATTCGGCGAAGAGCGCGTGTATATCGACGAAGAAAAGTGCATGGGTTGCGGCTGCTGTGTTGAGACCTGCCCGGCCGGAGCCCACACCATGAAAGTGGTGGAGCCACCCGAAACGTTCGCGCCGGAAACAGGCATCAACCTGGATACATAGACAGTTTCCTCATCGCGCTGCGAGCGTGCACGGGAAACCGATGGCTCAGAGAAAGAGAAGACCCCGGACATCAATTTCCAAGGTCTTTTTCTTGCGCACGAGATACAACATATGATTCAACAGGGTGGTGACCCTGCCGAATTTACCAACTCGTTGCATAATACCGTGTCGAAACTTTTTTTCGGCTGAGGTCCCCTACCGCCGCAAAGGCACACACTTACTCATAAAGTGCAGTAGTGGACGAGCACAAGAGACTTTGCTTGGGTCTTCAGGTTCTGCTGACTCTCACCGTATCGAATTGTAGCCTCCAACAATACCCTCTTTGGACAGAACGATTTGCCACAGTTGATTCCCGCGGGCACGGAAAGCGCCCGCGCACGACAGGAGATAATACTCCCACATTCTACGAAATCTGTCATCGTATTTTGACTTCAGCCTGTCCCAGTTTCTCACGAAATTCCCATGCCACGCCATTAGCGTCTTATCATAGTCAGCACTGAAATTGTGCCAATCCTCCATGACAAACAGCCCTTCAATAGCGCCCCCAAGCTGTTTGATCGAGGGAAGCATCCCGCTTGGGAAGATATACCTATTCATCCAGGGTTCTACCGAACGTACCGATCTGTTCCCACCAATGGTATGCAGCAAGAATAGGCCGTTATCCTTCATACACCGGTTAGCGACCTGCATGTATGCTCTGTAGTTCTTGTAGCCAACATGCTCTATCATGCCCACAGAGACAATACGGTCAAACGTTCCGTTCAGATCCCTGTAGTCCTGCAATCTGATTTCAACGGGCAGCCCCTTGCATAAAGTCTTTGCGAATTCCACCTGCTCTTTAGACACCGTGATCCCAACTGCCTCGACACCGTACTTTTCGGCGGCGTACTTCAAGAAGCCACCCCATCCACAGCCAATATCAAGTACTCTCATCCCAGGCCGCAATCCCAATTTCCGGCAAATCAGGTCCAGCTTGTTCTCTTGAGCTTCATCAACCGTCTGAGCATCTTTCCAGTAGGCGCAACTGTAGACCATTCGTCGATCAAGCATGTCCGTAAACAGTTCGTTGCCCAGGTCGTAATGTCTCTCTCCAATCTGAAAGGCTTTCCTCTTTGACTGCATGTTGACCGCCCTTGCCAGCAACACTTCAAAAAGCAAAGACCAACTGCGCCCCACTTTGCTGCTTAGCTGTGACCGGAGCACTTGATAGAAGAATTCGTCAAGATGCTGGCAGTCCCACCAGCCATCGATATACGACTCCCCCAGACCCAGTGACCCCTGAGCTAAGACTCTTCGATAAAACCTTTGGTCATGTACTGTTATGTCCCAGGAACTGCCTCCGTTGACCTGTATTCCGGCTAAGGATAACAGTTTCCGGCATGTATTTTCCGATTCTTGGCTCCTCATCTACCCGTCCTCTCTGCGTGTTAAGGCGTTTTTCAATCCTTCGTGTGATTGAAGCCTAAGGGATCTGGATTTGCTCACATCCGCAGAAGCAAATGAAATTCTAGCACCAATGCAACATTCAATCCACCTCTCCGACATCCCGGACACTGCCCTCATCTCATCGAATTATTAACACCCTTCATTATCTCGTCATCGGCCAGTAGAATTCGCACGTCATTTCCCCCTCGGCTCATGGTCAAAGACCCGTCACTCGTGTCGGTTTTCGTATAAGGACCCGTGTCAAAACAGTGTCAAAACCCCGTGCTCTGATTTTGCCAAGCCCGCAGATCGGGCTGCACAATTCTGACAAATGTGTCACTGCGCTCTCCGTGCGAAGGAGCCGCCGATATCCGGCAACCGAGACGCGAGAAGATGACTAACCTATGGACGTCCGAGTTTTTTCCTTGCCCTTGGCTCTGGTCCCATGAGGCTCTTGGAGACGCTCACTCCATACTTATCTTCCGCCGCTAGCATTTCGTCTAGGAAGGAGTTGTATTTCTCGGTGAAATAACGTGTCTTCAAGTATTGTATGTAATTCCGATCAATGCCTTTTAATCCTGCCACGCGCGAGAAGAGCTCCTGATATGTCATAACTCGAAAATCGATCTCGTCCTTGACGTAGGATTCGAATTCAATTATCTCCTTCCAATGCTGGCTAGCTTCGGGAGATTTGATGCCATACCATAAATACAGTAAGGTGAATCCTGTCGGATAGGTGGTTGCAAGTCCAAGAGTATGTTTAAGCAGCTGTGGTGCGTCCAGATATGCAAAGCTAGTTATCTGCCCTTCCTCTTCTCTGAGGCGCTGAGCCAGAGTTTCACAACCGGGTAATTCTCTCCATAACCCTGGCTTACTAAGGTACCCCCGTGCGAGCGAACGTCTTGTATGACGTTGATAGCATTCCGTGAACTTCGATTCGATTGCCAAAGGTTTCGATTCAGGGGTTCCCGTGAATACAACATCGAGGTGAGAAGGGATGCGCCCAAGAGCATTTGCGTGTTTCACTTCAAAGTTCATTTTGTAGCTGTCCCTTGGCGCTCCACACGCCTCCGCTACCGCTTGTACACTCCTGGTTCTCCAGTATTCGAAAAAGTTGACCACGAGAGCCGCTGATGAATGTAGAGCCTGCAATTTCCCCCGCTGTCTAAAGAACCCGAAGGGCAGAGTTCCACGGGCTTTGCCCGTGGGTGAATGTAATGGTGTAGTATTGATACACGATACAGTCATACAATACACAGCTTTAGGTCAAGCGAAGCTTGAGTTATGAAGTACCACGGGCTTTGCCCGTGGGTATCTACGTATTCCAAGTTCTCCACCTTTGCCCGACTGGAATTCCCCAATGGAATCTTCGGACAAAGGACAAAACAGATTGTCGTCCAATGAAACGGTGTAACCCGACCCATCGATCTGTATGCCTTTAAATTGTGCCCATTGCGCTTGTTTGTGACGGATGTATTCTAGAGTTGTCTCCATCGTTTGGTTCACCTCAGAAAAACTCATGTCGCGCTTGGTAATTGCGATTATCAGCCCAATTGCCGGCACTGTCAAGGCGGTGTTACTCTGGACGCGGAGGTTTATACTTTATGCTTAAATATATCTGACGACTAACCGGATTCCCACATGACTGCACTTTTTAGCGGATTGTGACCCACTTCTCTGATATAATGTTGGCGTAGTCCTTGCGTCAATCATCCTAATGAAGTACAAAGCTGTCATCTTTGATCTCTTCGGTACACTGGTCGATATATTCTCCCGTGCTGAATACGACCGAGTGTTGAAGGAAATGGCCGCTGCCCTCTCTATCGCGGCCGATGACTTTTCCCGGGCATGGATTGCTGGCGGTGATGTTCGGACTCTGGGAAAGGTGGCCAGCCCGATGGGCAGCCTAATCGAGGTATGCCGTTATCTCGGCGCCACGCCGACTCAAGCGCAGCTTGAATCGGCGTCCAATGCCAGACTGGATTACTATTTGCGGAACATGAAGCCACGACCACAGGCTGTGGAAGTGCTTACCCAGATGAAAGTTCAGGGTTACCGAACTGGGCTCATCAGCAATTGCGCTACAGAAGTCTACGTTCCCTGGGAACAGACTCCTTTCCCTCACCTCATCGAAGCGCCGGTTTTTTCATGTTCCGTCGGCCTTAAGAAACCCGACCTGCGCATTTACGAAATCGCTTTGACGAAGCTGGGAGTGAAATCGAGCTCCTGTCTTTACGTGGCTGATGGAGACGGCGGCGAATTGCACGGAGCAATCGAGGCTGGCATGAACGCGGTGCGCATCCGTGTTCCCTATGAAGCGGGAACAGATGCTCTTCGTGTCAACGAAGAGGATTGGCACGGGTTAACCGTATCCTCGCTCCAACAAGTATTAGACTTGATGGACGACAAGTCCTGACCTTAATGGAAACCTGCTAAACAATATACTAAAAGGGCGTAATGGGTTACATTCCATCTCGTTGGGTTTGTTATTTCTACTCCTTATTCCGTTAATCTCTGCACCGGCAACTCAACGAACGGTAATTGCAGAGCTTTTAGCATATCATTAGCGTTGTGCGGTGCAAAGGCTTTCCAGTGGTTGTTGAAGAAAGCGAACGTTACTTGAGTCTGTTGCGAGGCACTTTTCACTTTATCTGCAAGCTCGTTCATTTCACTACCGGAGTACAGGTACTTGTAGCGGGTTTCTACATTTCCCTTCCACCAATCGGCGGCGTTCCTACCGTGAAAGCGAAAATAAGCCATATCAGAGGTCAATGGCACTTCAGGTGCGATTGAAGAAGCAAATTTCGGCTCGTCAATCTGCACCCAGGCAACATTATTCTCTCTGAGCAAAACAGCCGTGGCAGGGTCATCACTCCAGCTTTTGTGCCGCAACTCCACCGCCAGATGATATTCTCCAAAGGCACGTATCACCGCTCCCAGAATCTGCATGCCATAGCTATTGTTGATGAAACTGGGCGGGAATTGCGCCAGTAATGCTCCGAGTTTATAGGAGCGGACCAGTGGTTCAATACCGCGCTTGAAAAGGTCGATGTCCGCGGCGGAAATAGCCGCCACCTCTCCGGTCGCCGCTCGGTACATCTTGGGGTGGGTAAACTTCTGCCAGAGCTTGACGGTGAAGAGAAATCCATCCGGGGTCTTCTTTACCCAGTTTGCCGCCATTGCCGGGGACGGGGGACGGTAGAACGAGCTATTGAGTTCCACCGTGTTAAAGAACCGACTGTAGAATTCAAGCTCGTTCTTTGTGCCGGGGGGATAGAAATAACCGTTCCAGGTGCCCTCACCCTGGGGATACGACCACCCGGAAGTACCGATGTAGATATGCGGCATATCAGTCATTTTTACTCCGGTAGTTACTATAGCATACCGCAGATAGCACTTGACAGTAAAACAAGTGTTCTACTATTATAGTATTCTACCCCAATTCCCAATTGAGGTGTAAAGATGAAAATACTCTGTGTCCTGTTGCCGCATTTCCCTCTGAGATGCGAACTCATGCGGCATCCCGGCATTATAGAGAGGCCGGCGATGGTCACGTATACGGTGGGTTCACAGAAACTTATCCTGGACTATTCGCCTGAGCTTCAGGGTATTCAGCGTGATATGCCGTTACAGCAGGCGCTCAGCGTACACGGTGATGTTGAGCTTTTGCACGCCGCTGTCCCTCACTACTGGTCTGTGTTTAATAAACTATTGGACGCACTGGAAAAGAAGAGTCCGCTGGTAGAGGGGGCTGAACTGGGTGACGTATACATCGGGCTGGAAGGACTTCACCTGCTGTATCCCGACGATGCTGTCATGGTCAGCGCTATACGGGAAGCCATACCCGCCGCTTTCGATGCCCATATAGGGATTGCTCAGGGGAAATTCCCGGCGTATCTGGCGGCGCTGCACAGCCCGCCCGGCGGCTACAAAGCCTTCACCGGAGACATTGCCACGTTCCTCAAAGAACTGTCCTGTGATCTGCTGCCGGTTTCACTCAAGAGTAAAGAAAGGCTGCATGACTTCGGACTTCATACCTTGGGACAGGTGGCGGTATTACTCCCCGGTCCCCTGCAGGCACAGTTCGGGACGGAGGGAAAGAGGATATGGGAGCTGGCAAACGGTGATGACGATACCCCGCTGTATCCGCGTATGACTGAAGAGATGCTGGAAGAAAATGCCACCCTGCCTTCCGTGACGACATCGCTGGATGTCATGCTTATGGCGCTGGAGGCGATGCTTTCCCATGCCTTTACCACGTTAGGACCTAAAGGTATGGGTATCCGCCGTATTACCCTGTGGACGCGGAGTTGGCTTTCCGAACACTGGGAATGCAACATCCAGTTCAAAGAGCCGGTCATGACCACAAAAACCGCTCTCTCGCGGATAAAGCAGGTAATGGAAAATACGCCTCAGCCGGGTCCCGTTGAGCAACTGGGTATGAAGATTACCGGGTTGGCTCGCCAGCACGGGCGGCAAAAGGGCCTCTTTTCTGAAGTAAGGGCTAAAGACCACCTGCTGGATGATATCAGGCAACTGGAATTCAGGCTGGGCGGTCCCCAGCTCTACAAAATAACGGAAGTGGAGCCATGGTCCAGGATACCGGAAAGGCGCTACGCCCTGAAACCATTAAGCCAGTAAACCTGCCGGAGCCGGTACGTGTAGAGGAAAACCCGGAAGGCATACCCGTGGCAGTGCGGACCACCCGCAGGCAAACGGTCATTGCCATCGAAGACAAGTGGCGTATCGATGATGAATGGTGGCGCAGCGAACCGGTATCACGGCTTTATTATGCGGGCAGGCTGGCTTCAGGGCAACGCCTGGCGCTTTATAAAAACCTTGGCAACAACTGCTGGTACCGTCAAAAAATATAAGGCAAGCACCAATGAGCTACGCTGAACTGCATTGTCACAGCTATTATTCTTTCCATGATGGCGCTTCCTCACTGGAAGAGTTATTACTACAGGCGAAAGAGCTGGGGTATAGCGCCCTGGCACTCACCGACCACGATAACCTGTGCGGGGCAATGCGCTTTTCTCAACTCTCCCGTTCTCTGAGAATGCACGGTATCATCGGCGCCGAAGTAACAATGAAGGGCGGATATCACCTCACGCTGCTGGCAAAAGACCGCACCGGGTACCGCAACCTCTGTAATCTCATTACCACCGCCCATAATACCGGTGAACGCAATGTGCCGGAACTCCCTGCGGAAGCCCTGCCGGACCACGCCGCCGGGCTGATTGCCTTATCCGGGTGCCCGCGTGGGGAACTTTCGCAGCTTGTCACCACATCGCACCTGCCTGAAGCCCGCACGCTTATAAAACAGTATATGGACTGGTTCGGCAGCGAAAACTATTATATCGAGCTGCAGCAAAACCTTGTTTATGGAGACACCGAACGGAACAAGAAGCTCCTGAGTATAGCTAAAGAAACGGGCGCTCGAATAGCAGCTACCG